>Ga0193709_1000806_pt1 | contig 10046 bp, 10 predicted proteins | sample H3c2metaG_FD_160571 | JGI IMG/M metagenome (GOLD analysis project Ga0193709, IMG submission 160571) | Soil microbial communities from a riparian zone of the East river system, Colorado, United States - H3c2 | ecosystem: Environmental > Terrestrial > Soil > Riparian zone | place: USA: East River... | reverse complement strand
GTCGGACCGGCGCGGCTGCCATATTGTGCGGAGTAGTTGTAGGTCAAAACCTTAAATTCCTGAATATCGTCAATGGAAGAAAAAGTTCCGATAGCGCCGGCGGTCAACTCGTTGTTGTCGGCTCCGTCCAGAAGCCAATCCGTGCTGTTCGGACGGGACCCACCGACGGAGAGAGAGAAGGAGCCCCGCGCCGCCACCTCACTAGTGGCCGAACTGGTGAAAAAACTGTTGGGGTTGGTCTCCGCGGTAGCGCCGGAAGTGAGCGTGGCGAGCTGCACGAAATCTCGCCCGTTCAGAGGTAGCTGAGAAACCTCCTGTGACGTGATCACCTGGCCGAGCGAAGGATTGGCGGTCTCCACTGCCACCTCGTTGGCAACTACCTCGACCGAGGTGTTGACGGAGGCTGGCGCCAGCGCAAAATCCAATTCGCGTTGCTCATCCACTTGCAGCCTCAGGTCTTTGCTCTCGGTGGTCTGGAAGCCCTGGAACTCCACCCGTATCGTGTACATCGATACCGGCAGCAAAGCGATGACGTAATGGCCGGAATCGTCGGTCGTGGCCTCGCGTACTGCGCCGGTCGCTTGCGATGTAGCCTTGACGGAAGCTCCGGTAATCGCCGAGCCGGACTTATCGGTCACCGTTCCTTGAAAGGCCCCCGTTGCCTGTCCGAACGCGCCCTGTCCGTAACAGAGCGCTGCGACGCATACAACCACCGCAATCAGAATTCTCTTGCTCATTATCCCTCACCCCTCGTGACAACCCCAACGATCGAAATTCTAGTATTCAAGACCGGCTTAAGCCTGAACTTTTCCCCCGCGCACGACGACGTCCCGCCCAATACAAGATCAGGATTTGTGTTCCCGGATCAGCAATCGAACCCAACGCCATCCGAATTCACAATCCGACTCCGCCCTCGACCGATCCATGTCTTAATTTGGGTGAAAAAACCAGTGCGGAGAAATTACTTCCCCTTCGCCGCTGTGTCAAGGGCCAGCGATTTCTTTTCCGATTTTTATTACTATAAATTTATTAATATCTATCAACTAAGTTAAAATGGGGACTATAGGCTGTATCTCAGTTTCCGGCGGGAATCCTCGCTCCCGGCGTAGGCCGCGTCAATAGTTCCACGTACTCCTTATAAAATTTCGCCTGGTCCAAATCGTCCTGTACTTCCACCAGGATTTCGCCTGCACCCGGCTGGTTTCCGGGCCTCCATACCAGCGTATTCCCATACCCTGCCCCGCGATCGGTGTCTACATCCATATAGAGTTTTTTCCATTTCGTGATAACCGATGGATCGAGCCAGGCCACCGCCGCCAGTTCGTCCCACAGGAAATTCGCCGAAGCATACTTGGCCACATACTGCGCCGCCGGCGTAGGACTTTTCCGGATCTGCTCGATCAATTCTTTGCCCATCAACGTCTTCACGGAAATGTCTACTGTAGTCACCGCCACGCGCGGCCAGTGTGCGTGCAACACCGCCCTTGATGCTTCCGGATCCATCCAGAAATTAAACTCATGCGATGGCGACAGCGCGAATTCCGGATTGTCGGTTCGCGGGTTGATGCTTCCTCCCATCACGATCAGCTCTTTGCTCAACTCCGCAAACTGCGGATCGAGCGCAATGGCCATCGCCAGATCGGTCATCGGTCCCGCTGCATATATCGTCACCTCGTGCGGATATTTCCTCACCATACGCACCAGAAAATTCGCGGCATTTTCGTTCGAAGCCTTCACCGTCGGACTGCCTTCGGGCATCGGCGGAATCTCGGTCGGTCCGTGCACCGCGTGGCCCACGGCAAAGTTCCACGCGCCCTGATACACCAGCTTTCCATAAAGTTTTTCCCACTTTTCGATGTATTCCTTGCTGTTGACCAGCGGAAACGCCGCGCCCGGCACCACGGGAATATCCGTGCGTCCCATAATCTCCATCAGCCGCAGCGTGTGCTGCACCTCTTCATCCCGCCATGCATCTCCGGTCAACACCGTAATGCCCAACACTTCTGTCTCTGGCGAGTTGACCAGCGCCAGGATCGATTGCATGTCCGTGCCGCCTGGTCCCGCCGCGTCTTGATCAATAATGACCTTGCGCTTCCCCTGCGCTTGTATGGGCAACGTGCAAGCAGCGATCAGGACGGCAAACATGCATGCTCGATAGAGACATTTCATAAAAACAGTCCTCATTCTTTTGCGATTCGAATCTCGGCCGATATCTAAAGAGTTGTCGACACGGTCGTAGAGAATTTCCCGCAGGCGCGCGGCATGTTTACCCCGGACCGCTTGGAGGCCGCACCCGCGCTTGGCTACGATGTGCGCGCCATGATGATCAGCGCAAGTCCTGCGAGAAAGCAGGCAAACATGGCAGCAATCAGCTTGGATGTGCCGGACGGCGCAGTCCGGAATTCCCTCCAGATGAACACGCCCCAAAATGCCGCGACCATCGTCGCGCCCTGGCCCAGCCCGTAGGAGATCGCAAACCCTGCCCGCCCCGACGCGATAATGTTGAACGACATCCCCACTCCCCAGATGATTCCGCCCAGGATGCCCGTGAGGTGCGTGCCTAAGCCGCCCTTGAAATAATCCCCGTACGTCACCGGAGTTCCCAGGAACGGTTTTTTCATCATCAGCGTATTCAGCAGAAAATTGCTGAGAAAAATTCCCACCGCAAAAACCAACACCGCTCCGTACGGCCCCAGCTTGCCGGCTTCCGGCCGCGTGAAATCCGGATACATGGAAGCGGCCACGAAGCGGTAGAAAAAGCCCATCGATAATCCGCAGGCAACTGAAAGGATAAGGCCCTTGCTGCTGACCCCGGCAGCGCCTCCAGGCAATTTGCGGTAGGCGATCGCATCCAGAATGATGGCCAACACTACCAGCAGCACCCCGCCAAAAAGCAGTGGAGCGTTGCCGATCGGATCGGCAACATAGTTCAAAACCACGCCCAGGACCAGCGCGATGCCGATGCCCACCGGAAACGCCACCGACATTCCCGCAATGTCAATCGCAGCCACCAGAAGAATATTTGCCAGGTTGAAAATCGCGCCGCCCAGCAACGCGGAATAGATGCTGGAATGCGAAGCTTGCCCCAGATCTTCCAGGAACGGCCGGCCTGCCGTGCCGTGAGTGCCCAGCGTCAGCCCCAATAGCAGCGACAAAAGCAGCACGCCGATCACATAGTCCCAGTAGAACAGTTCGAACCGCCAGCCCTTGCGCGCAAGCTTTTGCGTGTTGGCCCACGAGCCCCAGCAAAACATGGTGATCACGCAAAACACGACAGCCCACGTATAACTCTGCAAGACAAACATTCTCGCTCCTCTAAACGACCATCGGTCTCATAAATATTTTCGCAAGGACATCGCTGGAGAAGCTTACAGAAGATATGCTCGTGCCCGTCATTCCGCCCGCCCCGCGCTTTGCTGGGAGCGCTTGTTTCCGCCGCGGCGGCTCCATTCGTCTTCAAACTCAGCACGCGTAGCAAACGATTTCTGCGTGCCGACCCGCATCGTAGAAAGCGCGGCGTAAAGATTCGCGCGCGACAGCGCTTCCCGCTCCGGCAATCCTTCCGCCAGGAACACCGAAAAACTGCCGATAAACGCGTCACCCGCGCCGGTCGTGTCTTTCGCCGTCACCTCAAATGGAGAAATAGTCTCGGCTGCTTCCGCGCTGGCAAGCAAGGACCCCCGAGCGCCTAAAGTGAGAATGACTTTGCCGAATCCCTTCTGCAGCAGGGCGGCAGCACATTTCTTTGCATCATCGACCGAATGGACGGGAAGTCCGGCGATCGCTTCGGCCTCGGTTTCATTGGGAACAAAATAATCAGCGACAGCCAGTTCACTTAGCTTTGCCGGCAGCGCCGGCGCCGGATTCACGATGCAGCGAATCGCATTTTTCCTGGCGAACTGCACCGCGTAATAAATCGTTTCCAGCGGTATTTCGAATTGCAGAATAATGGTATCTACGCTGCGTAGCGTTTCCGCGGCGGCATCGAGGTCCGCAGGCTTCAGAGTGTCGTTCGCGCCCTTCACCACGATGATGCGGTTTTGCCCATTCGGCTCAACAAAGATCGGCGCAACTCCGCTCGATACGCCTTGCACGATCCCGACGTGAGTAGTATCAATTCCAAACGCCGCAAAATTTTTTATGGTAGCTTCGCCGAACAGATCGTTGCCAACCCTGGCGATCATCACAACTTCCGCGCCACACAGCCGCGCAGCCACTGCCTGGTTCGCGCCCTTGCCGCCGAATCCCAGATCGAATCGCGTCCCAAAAATGGTCTCCCCCGGCCGCGGAAACGTATCGCTGAAGGTCGTCAAATCGGTGTTGGCACTGCCGATGACCGCAATGCGGGGTGACCGGGGCATATTTTTTCCTCAGAAAATGGCGCCACGAACCTATAACACCCCGGCAGAATGAGCAAGCGTGTACATGGAAGCGACAAGTGGTCGGCGAGCGACTGCCGACTCGAGGCCGCGATTGCAACGAATTTCAAAAAAATCCGACAATTGCAGAAAATGGCAGGCATAATAGGTGCATTCGCACCACCTCCCTGAAACACGCACAGCGGGCTCTAACCAGAGGAACGGACACCATGAAAAGCAAACAGCTAGTCGCACTGGCAGCACTGTTTTTATTCGCAGCGGTAGCCCGAGCTGACGATGTACAAGGACCGGTGACCGACACCAGCTTGATCGGCAAGCTGCATGCGCCAGGCGAATCCATCTCCTACAACTTTTTCGTGGAGAGCTTCGAGATCAACGGTTACGGCGAAGCCATCCTGAATGGCACGTTCACCGATCGCGGAGCGGGACTTCCGCCCCGCACCACCACATTTTCTGCGGATTATTTTTTCTTCGGCGCGAATGAAACGGATATACTGGCGCAATTCGGCCGGTCCACCACCTGGGACTTGATGGCTACCACACACGGCGCGTTCATCATCGATCCGCCGAACTCCTCTGCGGCTGTAGCGACGCCCGAGCCGTCCACGCTGCTGCTGCTATTGCCGATGCTAGGCTTGGCAGTTTTCCGCCTACGCCGTAAATCTCATGCATGAATGTTGAAAGTGTTAGGGTGATTCAGTGCAGACGACGATCCGTCGTTGTCCATAGAGCCAACCAGGTTGCGGTGGGCAGATTTGAACTGACAACCTTCGGGTCATGAGGCAATTCCGGGGCGGACGTGGACCAAGAGAACCCGGACGAAACCCCTGAAAATCCGGCACATCTGCCGAATTTGAGTTGGACTGTTTTGGTTGCCGTCGCTCCAAGTTTAGTCATAGAAAAGGCACGGGCATCCCGTTAGCCGCGGGGATTGCGGTTAGCGGAGATGTCGGCGGCTCGGCGGCGAGTGGCGGCGGCCTCCCGATCCTTCCTTTCCTCGGTGTAGACGCGCGTTAGGTTATTGAGAACGGGAAGTAGGCTCTCCGAGTTTTGCCCATAGAGAGCTTCGCGAGTCGCGAGGGCTTGCAGGAAAGTAGACTCCGCTTCGGGGAATCGGCTTTGGCCTTCGAGGGCCAGACCCAGCCGGTTTAGAGTAGTCGCCACCAAGTCACTTTGTTTTCCGTAGGCGGTCTCCAGAATTGGAAGGGACTCACGCGCCAAGCGTTCTGCTTCAACAAAGTTTCCGATCTCGTCATCAATGAGGCTTTTACAAGAAGCCGTCCACGCGCAACGTGGATCTTTGGGTCCGAACCTTGCATCGCAAATCGCCTCACTTCTTTTGATAAGCGGAAGCGCCTTCTCACCTTGGTCTGAGTCGTAATAGAAATAGGCAATGCCATTTAGCAAACCGATGAGCTCGGGGTTATCCTTCCCCCGCACGCGTTCTTGCACAAACAATCCCTGACGAAAGAGCGTTTCGGCGGCTCGATCGTATCCAAGGTCATGGAAAAAGAATCCTAAGCGATCGAGAAGATCAAAATAGACCTCTGTTGAAGCGAGCAGAACGATGACCGTAACAATTTCAAGAATAACAATGCGCTTTCGGCGTCGCTTCGCGAGGAGCTTTTGATCATTGATAGACGAATTCACGGTGTAGTTTTAGTTTTTGGGTACGTTCGAGGGATATTATCATAATCAGTGTAGCCGCAGGCGGGTCCTTCCCTGCCCGGGTGCCGGCCGCGGGTGACGGCGAGCCCACCGGGGCACCAGTGACTGAACTTTTTTGACGGACTTAGTTTTTCTGTGTGGACCGACCCGACAACCCGTTGTTGAATCCAGAAATGCTATGTAGTTGGTTCTTCAAGCATTTCCTTGCGTCATGAAATATGGTTTAGCACGGTATTCGGCAGCGTTTGTGTCCGACCAACCACGCTCACGCCTGGAGCTGGCGTAAATTGCGTGACATCGTCACCGGTGCTTTGTTGCGGGCCGGGTTTCAGTTTGATCCAGAGAATGCCACACACCGCGAATCCGGCAACGCGAGCCGCTATACGGTCTATCGCTTGCCCTATACACCGCAGCTCACCGGTGAGGGGGCGTTGCGACCAGAAATCAAAATTGAGACAGCCGTGTGGCCACTGCGCTTACCATCCGTCGAACGAAGCGTGACTTCTTTTTGGGCGGAGGCCTTTAAGCAGCCTCCAGAAGTGCCATCGATTCCTTGCGTAGCACTCGTCGAGACGATTGCGGAGAAGTTTGTAGCGCTGACCAGGCGCGCGGGCGCCGAACTTGCCGACGGCGGCGGCCCGCGCGACAAAACTCTCGTCCGCCACGTGTATGACCTGCACGTAGCCCGACCGCAGTACGAACCGGCCGAGATTATCGCGTTGGCTAAGCAGATCATGCGCGCCGATGTTGAGGCTTACGGCCATCAGTTTCCTGCATACCGCGAAAATCCGATTGCTGAGACTTTACAGGCAGTCGCCGGGCTCGAGACCGATGATCGTTTTGCCAATCACTATGCAGAGTTTCTACAGAACATGGTCTACGGAGAATCGCCGGATTTCAAAACAGCGCTAGCTACGGTCTCGGCTCTAGCCGATCGCTTAAAGGAATAGCATCGAGCCCGAGCTGTTTTACCGCTTCCTTCCATGCGTCCGGGATGCCTTATCGCCTTCACCGAAGTCGCAGTGGACTTTGACGCGCGAACTGGACACAACCACGGTACGAAATTCAGGCTCAAGCAGAATTGGCTTCCCGCGCTGTACGCCAAGTCGATCCATCTCTGACCCAGGTTTAATTGGACTTGTACAGAGTCTTGGCTACGACTCCGAAGGGCTGGCCGGCTGCCCACTGTGCCCACTTCTGTTCCTCTGAATCTGGAGGCTGCTTTAGTCCGGACATGATCAGCTTGATGATTGCGTCGGCGTGAGCGCACTCGAACTCTTTGTCGGGCTGGTCCATATAAACATCTTCCAGCAAACAAAAGCCCTCCCGGATTGTGTCCGCGAGGGCTTGTTGTGTTAGATAGGGATAAAGGCAATGACATCGGATAAAAGGGCGTCAGCAGCGGCAAAACACAGCGAGACTTCTGATTGGATTCAAGGAGAAAATGATGGGGCTCAAGCAGTTACGCCAGAGCCCCCATGGTTGCGGGGGCCTGCAACCATCCGAATTTAGTCCTACCTTTCCGCTTCCCCATGCTTCGCGCAGCGGCTTAAATAACCAGGCCTTGATTCCGCGAGGGATTTTAGGTCCTCCGAGAGCAATCTGGCTATATATAAATACAGTAAGTTCCCACAATATGCGAACTTGCTGTGTTATAGTATAGCTATGGAACCGAGGAAAGATTCGTTGCCAACTCACCGCGCACGCCTCGGCGCAGTACTCCGAGCCGCAAAGGAAGTCGTGTCGGTTGATGTCACGTCTCGGACGCTCGGGATCGAGAGGCGTGCCGCGGCCAAGCTCCTATCACGATGGAAGCAGCAGGGCTGGCTCCGGCGGATAGGACATGGTCTTTATGTTCTTGTGCCGTTGGACCTAGCTGGCAGCGAACAGGTGATCGCGGATCCCTGGGTTCTCGTACCAACGCTCTTCAATCAATGTTACATCGGCGGCTGGACAGCCGCCCATCATTGGGAACTTACCGAGCAGCTTTTCAATGAAACCCTGGTCTTCACTACGCGGCGTTTTACAGAAAAACGCGTGATCGCTCAAGGTGCGGTTTTCGTGTTGCACAACGTGAAGCCGAAACGTTTCTTCGGATTGAAAACGCTATGGCGCGGTTCTGTCAAAGTGTCTATATCGGACCCCGCGCGTACGCTAGTCGATATGATCGCCGCGCCCGAGGTGGGCGGTGGCATCGACCATGCAGCTGATAGCCTGAGCGCGTATCTCAAAACTAAGACTGCTGATCGCGACTTATTGATCCGGTACGCAGAGGAATTTGATAACGGCGTCATCTTCAAGCGCCTCGGATATCTTGCAGAAACGCACTTACACGACAACAAGCTCGCTGCCGAGTGCCGGTCACGGTTGACACAGGGTTATGCCCAGCTTGATCCCTCGCTTCCTCCGAAAAAACTCGTTACGGCCTGGCGTCTCTGGTTGCCGTCAGCCAGAAAAGAATCGGCCTCATGATCGACAGGCGCGAAATCCTCGAAGCCGCGTCGGCGTTTTCGCTGCTGCCTAACATTGTCGAGAAGGACTATGTCCTCGGCTGGATGCTCGCGGGTATAAATGCGCATGACGAACTTCGTGAAAGCTGGGTATTCAAAGGCGGAACCTGTCTCAAAAAGTGTTATTTCGAGACTTATCGGTTTTCAGAAGATCTGGATTTTACCCTGCGAAATGAAGAACACCTCGATGAGGAATTCTTGCGGACGGCCTTCGAAGAAGCCAGCTCCTGGGTGACGGAACAATCTGGTCTCAATATTCCCGCCGACCAACTCGAAATCGATATCTACGACAACTCCCGCGGACACCCCAACTGCCAGGGCAAAATTGCGTACCGTGGACCCGTGTCGCCAACTTCGGGCGGCTGGCCGAAGATCAAGCTCGACCTCACCGCGGATGAAAGGCTCGTGCTTCCCTCTATCCGGCGCGAGGTATTTCATCCGTACACTGACCGACCCGAAGGAGGGATGTGGGCGAATTGCTACGCCTATGAGGAAGCCTTCGGAGAAAAACTGCGCGCTCTCGGAGAACGCACGCGGCCTCGCGATCTTTACGACGTGGTGAACCTCTACCGGCACACGGACAGTCGGCCGACGGCCACGGTACTTCTGGACGTGCTCCGGCAGAAATGCGAATACAAGGCAATCCCGGTGCCTACGTTCCAGTCGATTATTCCTAATCGCCAGGCTCTTGAGGGGATGTGGTCGGACATGCTGTCACACCAGCTCCCCGTGCTTCCGCCGCTCAGTGACTTCTGGGATGCGCTGCCCGAGATCTTTACGTGGATTACGAGCGGCGCTCCAATTCCGCAGCGCGCGCTCATCCAGCACGGCGCAGGCGAAATCGCCATCCGCTCGCGCGTGCTGCCGATGGGGGTTCCGCTTCCCTCCCGTTCGACTCTGGAAATCATCCGCTTCGCCGCGGCGAATCATCTATGTGTCGATCTCAGGTATGACGGCAGCCTGCGCCGTATAGAGCCGTATTCGCTTCGGCAGACGGCCGAGGGATTTTTTGTGCTGCACGCAATCCGCGGCGATTCAGGAGAGCATCGTTCCTATCGTGTGGACAGAATGCAGGGAGCCACCGTAACTTCGCAAGTGTTCATGCCGCGTTACGCGATTGAACTGACTTCGACAGGTCCGCTTACTATCGCGCCTACAGGCGCGATGCCGCGCGTTCCAAGCATGCGCACAGCCAGAACCAGACATAAAGGGCCAACCTACGTCTATCGATGCACGGTTTGCAGAAAGACATTCAACAAAAAAAGCATGAATAGCTCCCTCAATCCTCACAAGAACCGTCAGGGAGCTCCGTGTTACGGGCGGTATGGTGTGTACGTACGCACGAAGTATTAGGGCAAGAAATCTCGTCAGATATATGCTTGAAGCTCTGCGGTTGGGAGATACGCGATGAAAGCAGCGGTGCTGCATGAGTATGGCGGTCCCGAGAAGCTGAAATTTGAAGACAACCTCCCGGAACCGCAGGTTAGCG
>Ga0193709_1000805_pt1 | contig 10047 bp, 7 predicted proteins | sample H3c2metaG_FD_160571 | JGI IMG/M metagenome (GOLD analysis project Ga0193709, IMG submission 160571) | Soil microbial communities from a riparian zone of the East river system, Colorado, United States - H3c2 | ecosystem: Environmental > Terrestrial > Soil > Riparian zone | place: USA: East River... | reverse complement strand
TGCTGCTGTCGCGGGACTTGAAGCGGAATAAACAGAAAATGATCTGGCTGACGTGCTTCATGATCTTTGCCCGCTGTATTGATATGTTCTGGCTGATCGAGCCGAACTTTGCGGACGCCGCAGGGAATCTGCACATCGCCGGCAACGTTGGAATTCTTGCTTACATTACCGTTCCGGTGGCCGTGATCTCGCTGTGGGCCGCCTACTACATGACGCAACTGCAAGCGCGTCCGTTGATCAACGTGAACGATCCTCACGTTGAAGAGATGCTGGAGCCCGAACATGCCCACTAACGATCATGATTTGAATCAGCCCGGAACGCATGACCCTCATGTGCGTGACGCAGAGTCTCCGGGATATGAGGTAACGGACGTCAACGCCGGCGGTATCGCTGTGTTTCTGGCGGGGCTGTTTGGCTCTGTATTTATCTTCTTCCTGCTTTGTTACGGCCTGGGCGTGCTCATCAATGGCGGGATCAAAAAGGACGATGGGCCGACGACGAAGTGGAATACGCTCAGTGCGTTTGCGGGGGCGGAGACGACACAGGGCAAGCGGCAGGACCTGGCCAGCAATCCCGAGATGCAGCAGCGGGAGTTTAACCAGATGGCGAAAACCTTCCCGGAGCCGCGTCTGGATATCGACGACGGCAACCAGGCTACGGCGGATCTGCATGCTCGCGAAGATCTTCTGCTGAACAACTACAGTGTCGCTCCTGGAGAGGCTGGATCGATTCGCATCCCGATCTCGCGTGCTATGGAGCTCATTGAACAGCGTGGTCTGCCGGTGAACGCGCAGGGAGGTACGGCTGTCGAAATGACGGGTGATGAAAAGCCTGCGGTTCGGGCTCCTCTGACGTCAGGCTTTGCTCGCACCGGATATGAGCTTGAAACCATTGAAGCCCGCGCGCAAAGGCTGAGCTATGGCAAGGCTGAGGGCGAGAGCAAGGCGGAGCTTGCTCCGGCGAAGTAACTGCAGGTTGAAATGGATTTAAGATAGAGAAGAGACGGCATGAAGAGCAGGCGAACAACACGAGGTGGCTGGCAGGCGGCGATTCTTTGCTGCGCCCTGCTGAGTGCGCCTGTGTTTGCTCAGGTCTCGAGCTACGGCGACAAACAGAGCGGTGAGAATGCCGGCGATCAGCTGCCGCAGGTGTTGCAAAAGGTTGGGGTGGCGCAGCGCTTGAACCAGCAGTTGCCGCTCGATGCAGCCTTCGTGGATGAGAGCGGCAAGCCGGTGAAGCTGGGAGACTATTTCGGGAAGCATCCTGCGATACTTGCGCTCGTTTATTACACCTGTCCCCTGCTGTGCTCTGAGGAGATGGACGGGCTGACCAGCTCGCTGGAGATGGTGAAGCTGACGCCGGGTAAGGACTTCAATGTAGTAATTATCAGCATCGATCCTAGTGATTCGCCGGAGCAAGCTGCGAAGTCGAAGGCTTTATATGTGAAGCGGTATGGGCGTCCGGAGACGGCGTCTGGCTGGCACTTTCTGACGGGACAGCGACCGGCGATCGATGCGGTGACGAATGCGGTCGGTTTTGGGTATGTTCGGGTTCCGGGGCCGGACGGCAAGCTGTCGCAGTTCGCGCATGCCAGTTCGATCGAGATCGTCACGCCGGAGGGCAAGCTTGCGCAGTACTACCTTGGGGTTGAATACTCGCCGAAGGACATGCTGCTGGGATTGATTGATGCGTCTGGCAATAAGATTGGTTCCCCTGTCGCGAATATCCTGACCTACTGCTATCACTACGATCCACAGACGAATAAACATTCGCTGATCGTGGCGCGTGTGGTGCAGCTTGGCGGGATGATCACGGTGGCAGGACTCGGTGGATTCATGTTTCTGATGTTTCGGAAAGACGTCAACGTTGCGCGCGAACACGACCTGACTAAGAAAGAAACGGATAAAGGGTAACGATGCATATCAGTCCAGTCCTGTGGCAATTTTTGGTGAAGTGGCTCAACGCTTCGGCGCTCTTTCCGCGCGAGGCATCGACCATTGCGCCCTACGCTGACGCGCTCTACTTTTTCCTGCTGCTGATCACGGTGATCGGTCTGACACTGGTGGGCATCCTCATCTTCGGCTTCTCGATCCGCTACCGCAAGGAGAAGCACCCGGTCGCGATCCAGGTGGAAGGGTCCACGCTGCTCGAGGCGACCTGGACCATTATTCCGCTGGCGCTCTTTCTGATTGTGTTTGTCTGGGGGGCGCTGTTGTACTTCCGCATCTACAACCCTCCGACCAACGCGATGAATATTTATATCGTTGGCAAGCAATGGATGTGGAAGGCGGAGCATCCGGGTGGTCAGCACGAGATCAACGCACTGCATGTGCCGACGGGACGCAATGTCCAGTTGACGATGATCTCGCAGGACGTCTTTCATAGCTTTTCCATTCCGGATTTTCGTGTGAAGCGTGAGGTTATTCCTGGCCGTTATTCAACGGTGTGGTTCAACGCGACGACTCCGGGGACGTATCACATCTTCTGCACGCAGTACTGCGGGACCAACCACTCAGTCATGATCGGTGAGGTAACGGCTCTGAGCCCGGATGACTATCAGAAGTGGACGCAGGAGTCCACGAGCGGTATGTCGCTTGCGCAGAACGGCGAGAGACTTTTCGCCAGTATGGGCTGCAATGCATGCCATTCCGGAAGCGCTGCGGCTCGCGGGCCGAACCTTGCAGGTGTGTATGGATCGAAGCTGCAATTGACGAGCGGATCGCAGGTTCTGGTCAATGACGCTTATCTGCGCGATGCGATTCTCAATCCGTCGCAGCATATTACCGCGGGCTACGCGCCGATTATGCCTACCTACCAGGGGCAGATCAGCGAAGACGGCCTGATCGATCTGGTTGAATACATCAAATCTATGCAGAGCAACTACCGTGTGCAGCAAACGCTGACCACGTCAGAGTCGAACCAAGCGGCGCCGACAACGCCAGGGGTGGTGAAGCCATGAGTGCAACACATACAATCCTCAATCTGCCTGATCAGCGGACAGCAACGCTGCCGAAGCGGACCTATCTCAACAACGAGGACGGGCTTCTCAGCTGGTTGTTTACCGGGGATCACAAGCGCATTGCGATGCTGTACCTGATCTCGATCACGTTTTTCTTCTTTATTGGAGGCGCGTTCGCAGGTCTCATCCGGCTTGAGTTGCTTACGCCACAGCCAGACCTTGTGGCCGCGGACACCTACAATAAGTTCTTCTCCATGCATGGAATTATCATGATCTTCCTCTTCCTGGTGCCATCGGTGCCAGCGACGCTGGGGAACTTTTTGATACCGATCATGGTCGGAACAAAGGACCTGGCGTTTCCGAAGATCAATCTCCTGAGCTGGTACCTGTATTGGATCGGCGGCATCTTTACTCTTGCAGCGCTTGTGTTGGGTGGCGTGGATACGGGTTGGACCTTTACGACTCCGCTGTCGACGCACTATCTGAATACTCATGTCGTCACTGCGGCGACGGGCGTCTTCATCATTGGCTTCTCGTCGATCTTCACCGGACTGAACTTTATCGTTACGATCCATCGTATGCGGGCGCCGGGCATGACCTGGTTCCGCATGCCGCTGTTCTGCTGGTCGAACTATGCTGCTTCGATTTTGATGGTTCTCGGCACTCCGGTTCTGGCCATCACGCTGGTCCTGGTGGCGCTTGAGCGGCTGGTGGGCATCGGCGTCTTCGATCCGACCAAGGGTGGAGATCCGCTGCTGTTTCAGCATCTCTTCTGGTTCTACTCGCATCCGGCTGTGTACATCATGATTCTTCCGGGTATGGGTGTGATCTCAGAAGTCATCAGCACATTTAGCCGTAAGCGCGTCTTCGGTTATACGGCCGTCGCGTTTTCGTCGGTGGCGATCGCCTTGTTCGGCTTCTTCGTCTGGGCGCATCACATGTTCATCATGGGCGTCTCGAACTATTCCGCGCTAGTCTTCTCGCTGTTGACGATGCTGGTCGCGGTGCCTTCGGCGATCAAGATCTTCAATTGGGCCTTTACGTTGCAAAAGGGCTCGATCACCTTTGAGACGCCGATGCTCTACGCCTTCGGGTTCCTTGGGCTGTTTACGATCGGTGGCATGACGGGCGTCTTCCTGGGCGCGCTTGGGATGGACATTCATTTGACGGAGACGTATTTCATCGTCGCTCACTTCCATTTTGTGATGGTGGGTGGGATGTTGATGGCGTTCCTCGCGGGTATCCATTTCTGGTGGCCGAAGATGACGGGCCGGATGTATCCGGAGTCGCTGTCGAAGCTTGCGGCCGTTACTACCTTCATCGGGTTCAACCTTACGTTCCTGCCGCAGTTCATTCTGGGCTATCTAGGGATGCCGCGACGCTACCATGCGTATCCGCCTGAGTTCCAGGTGCTGAACGTGCTGTCGACTGCGGGAGCTACGGTGCTCGGCGTTGGGTATATGCTTCCGTTGCTGTATCTGGCATGGTCGCTGAAGTATGGCGCGATAGCCGGCAATAATCCGTGGCAGGCGACGGGTCTCGAGTGGCAGATTCAATCGCCACCGCTGACCGAAAACTTTATCGAGATCCCGATCGTGGACCATGAGGCCTATGACTACGAGTGGCTCGAACACAAGACCGCACACGAGGTGACGACCGTTGGATAATGCGACCGTAGTAACGCATCCACATACGCATGAGACCGCGGTTGCGGCGGAGCACGAACATGTTGCGCTTCCGCAACACCGCCACCACTTCGAGACGCCGGAGCAGCAGCGCGAGGCAGGAACGTTTGGGATGTGGCTCTTCCTGCTGACCGAAATCATGTTCTTCGGCGGGCTGTTCTTTGCGTACCTGTTGTATCGCAACTGGTATAACCCGGCGTTTGTGGCCGCGTCGAACCAACTCAGTATTCCGTTAGGCGCAGCGAATACGGCGATTCTGATAAGCTCCGGTTTTTTCATGGCGCTGGGCGTGTGGGCGGCAGAGGTCAGGAAGAAGGGCCTTCTGGTTATCTTCCTTGTGCTTACCACACTCTTCGGAGTGGCCTTTCTCGGAATCAAATACGTCGAGTATCACGAGAAGTGGGAGAAGCACCACATTCCCGGAGCGAGTTTCGACGTTTCGGAGTTTGTTAATCCTCATGCGTATGGGTTGAAGGAACAGCCGCTCGCGCCGGACATGGCGCAGAAGACCCAGGTATTCTTTTTCCTTTATTTCGCCATGACTGGGATGCACGCGCTCCACATGATTATCGGCATCGTTCTGCTCTTCTGGCTCACATGGCGGGCCAATCGGGGGGAGTTCTCGGCAGGATATGTTGCGCCGATCGAAAATTTCGGACTGTATTGGCACTTCGTTGATATTGTCTGGCTCTTCCTGTTTCCTTTGCTCTACCTCATCAACCGACACCCCGTTTAGGTGTGACCACACCCAGGAAAATCTAGCTGGAAAGAGAAAATTATGACCGAATATCATGACCCCTCAAATGTAGTGAACCCGGAGCATTCCGACCACCATATCGTGACGCCGGTGACCTATGCGATTGTCTTCGTTTCATTGCTGGTAGGGACTGCTATTACCGTTGTGGCGGCGTATATCGATCTCGGAATATTCAATCCTGTGGTGGCCCTGGCCATCGCCTGCACCAAGGCGGTGATCGTCATTCTGTTCTTTATGCACGTCAAGTATCAGTCGAAGCTGGTCAAACTGACAGTCGGCGCAGGGTTCTTTACGTTTCTGGTGTTGATTACGATGACGCTGACCGACTACGTGAGCCGGGCATGGGGGTTGTGGTCGTAGGATTGATTTTGACCAGAATGCGGCCTTCGGGCCGCATTTTTGCTGCCATAAAACTTCTCTGATTACGCCTCGTACACTGAGCTATGGCCGAGCGGCAATCTAATTCCTCCGAACAACTCGATCGCTGGTCCAGCGATTCGCGGGTTACGGTGCGGCGAGGGGGAGTTCCCGATCCCAACGGAAGATGTGTCGTCTATTGGATGCAGCGTGCGCAACGGGGTATCGACAACCACGCGGTTGATCTAGCAGTACAGGTTGCAAATCTGTTGGGACTGCCACTGGTTGTTTACTTTGCCGGGATATCGAACTTTCCTCACGCGAATCTTCGGCATTATGTCTTTCTCAATCAAGGACTGCCGGATATCGAGGCGGATCTGGCGGCTCGCAACATCTCTTTTGTCATGCGGCGTGCTCCGCATGAATCTCATGAACGGTTGCTGGCGGACGTGCGTGCGGCGTTTCTGATTGGGGATGAAAATCACATGCGCGAGGCGGAACGCTGGCGCAAAAAGTTGGCCTTGCGGATTAAGATTCCGTTCTGGACCGTCGATACGGATGTTGTGGTTCCTTCGAAGCTGATGGAGAAGGCGCAGTACGGCGCATATACCATTCGACCTCGACTTTATGGCCTTCTGCCGGAGTATCTGCACCCATACGAAAATCTCCATGCCGAGCATGAGTGGAAGAGGCCGCGAGGATTCCACGCGGACTCGGTGCATGAGGATATGACTCGTGGCTGGAAGGATCTTGATCGAAGCGTCGCTCCTGTGGAAGCCTGGAAGGGAGGCACGCACGCTGCGCTCAAACGGCTGAAGCTGTTTACGGAGCGGCTCCTTCAAGACTATGATGAGCAACGCAATCACCCGGAGACAGATGGAACCTCCGGCATGTCACCCTACCTTCACTATGGACACGTGGGGCCAATTACTATTGCGCTCGCTGTGGATGCAGCGGTAAAGGCTAATCCGAAGTTTAGGGCGGCGCGCGATGGTTATTTCAATGAATTGATCGTCTGGCGTGAGCTCGCTATCAACTTCGTTCGTTATACGCCGAAGTACGATTCGCCGGAGTGTGCCGAGACCTGGGCGAAGACAACGATTTCAGAGCATGCCCGCGACGAACGGGAACATCTGTACACTCTGCACGAGCTTGAGAATGCGCAGACGCATGACGATCTGTGGAATGCCGGGCAGGTCCAGATGGTTCGATACGGATGGATGCACAACTACGTACGAATGTATTGGGCGAAGAAGATCCTGGAGTGGACTCCCGACATTGCAACAGCCATGAAGTATGCGGTTCATTTGAATGACAAATATTTTCTCGATGGCCGCGATCCGAACGGATATGCGGGGATAGCGTGGGCGATCCTGGGTAAGTTCGACCGAGCATGGGGAGAACGTCCGGTGTTTGGGAAGATTCGCTATATGTCGGGTGCATCTACGGGCAGGAAGTTCAACTCTAAAAAGTACATTGAGCAGATGGGGCTTCTACCGCAGCAGGGATCACTCCTTTTCAAGAGTTGACGCAGTCTTGATCGCGCCGAAGCTGGTGATTGCTCCATGCCAGTCGAGGCCGTAGCTTTCTATACAACTTTGGGTGATTGTGGCCTGCTTCAGCGGATGTTAGATTGAGGACGTCCACACGGCTGATCGTTTAGCAAGGTCGCCCGTTGTTGAACACGCTGTGAGAGGCCGCAGAGTTACATCAACGATCAATCCATTGACGTGTATGAGAGTTTCCTCATCCCGTTCTGGAATTATCCATCGTTCTTCTCCCGCTCTAGCGTTGACTCGTCCGATGGCAGCTTGCAGCATCAAGGTTAGCTGCCTGCACTATTCGGATTCACGCTATGGGCTTGATTGCATCTTCTCAATTCGCGCGCATTGCACGGCCACTCCTCCGGAGTCACGCTTGTAGCTGCCTCTTTGTAGTCGGCCTTTGTTTTGGATTTGGCGGATCGATTTTTGCCTTGGGTCAGGCGGCTGCAATGCCTGAAGTTTCGGCCCGTGCGAGCGATGCTCAATCTGGCGCTGTTCCTGCCTCGCACACTGTTCGGGCGCGCCGTTTTCTTGGTGGTCGCACTTCTATCGGGAATGTCTCCGCCGCACGATCAATGGACGCTGCGCGTCAGCAACACGCCACGATGCTGGCGCAACAGGCTGCCTCCCCTCAAGCTTCCAGCTTGAGCGCTCCATGGCAGCCGATCGGTCCGAACCAGGTCGCCAGTATTGCCTACGGCAATGTCACGGGCCGCATTACGGCAATTGCGATTGATCCCGCGGACACGATGGGCAATACGGTCTATCTCGGGACGACTGGAGGCGGCGTATGGAAGTCGACGAATGCGGCAGGGCCGTCGGCGAGCGTAATCTTCACTCCGCTTACCGACACGTTGCCGGTCTTCAGCGCGAATGCTGGCACTGCTGCCATTCCGTCGCTCAGCATCGGGGCGATCAGCGTTCAATCCGGCGTTGTGCTGGCGGGCACGGGCGATCCTAATGACGCCTCCGACTCTTTTTATGGCAGCGGGCTACTGCGATCTGCGGATGGCGGCCTCACCTGGACGCTCATTCAAAATTCGCAGGACGGATTGGCCAGCAATCATCTTTTCAGCGGACTTGGCTTTGCCGGGTTTGCCTGGAGCAGCACGACAGCGGGTACGGTTGTTGCCGCCGTCTCGCAGGCTGCGGAAGGAGCGCTCGTCAACGCTCCCAATGTGAAGAACAGTGTGATGGGTCTTTACTATTCTACGGACGCGGGTGTTACCTGGCACATGTCCACGATCATGGATGGGAGCCAGATCGTGCAGACGCCGCAACCATCTGGCGCCGATCTCGGCGGTAGAGCGGCGACCGCTGTTGTCTGGAACCCTGTTCGCCAGCGCTTCTACGCCGCGATTCGATATCACGGCTATTATGAGTCGGCAGATGGCGCGACATGGACACGCCTGGCGCATCAGCCTGGGACTGGGCTGACTACGACTGCCTGCCCCACCGCACCGGGCACCATAGGCAGCGCGGCCTGCCCTATCTTTCGGGGAACGCTCGCGGTTCAGCCGACGACAGGCGATACGTTCGCACTGACGGTCGATAGTAACAATCTCGATCAGGGTCTGTGGCAGGATGCCTGTGCGCTGTCGGGTACGAATTGTACCAACACGACCGTTACATTCAGCAATCAACTACCATCGTCACCATTGGAGATTGGTAGTGGCAGTACTGTGATTCCGCAAGCTGACTACAATCTTGCGCTGGCGGCGGTACCGGATGGGTCGACGCAAGACACTTTGTTGTATGCAGGCACTGTTGATCTCTATCGCTGCTCGCTTGCTGCCGGGTGTGTGCTGCGCAATACTACCAACGCTGTGAATGGATGTGCCGCCCCCGCACAGGTTGCTCCTGCACAGCATGCCATCGCCACGCTGGCGACGTCAGCGCAGCCGCTTATTTATTTTGGTAACGACGGTGGTCTCTGGCGGTCGACGGATGGTGTCAACCAACAGGCAATTCCCTGCTCTACTGATGACGCGACCCATTTTCAAAATCTCAATGGCGGCCTTGGATCGCTTGCAGAGGTCGTCAGCTTCGCGCAGCATCCAACGGATGCCGGCACGCTGCTCGTAGGTTTGGGTGCGAACGGGACGGCTGCCACTTCGACTGCTTCTTCGGCAACATCGTGGCAACAACTCTCGACTGGCGAAGGTGGCACCGTGGCCATTGACCAGACCAATCCTCTGCTTTGGTACATTTCGACTGCTGCCGGCGTCAGCATCCGTCAGTGCAGCAACGGCGCCGCTTGCAGTGTTTCGAACTTTAGCGGCGCACCCACGATAGGACCAGCGCAGGTCGCCGATGATGATTCCCTCATCGATGCTCCCTGGCTATTGGACCCGGCTCTCTCTTCCGATGTTCTCATCGGTACATGTCGTGTGTGGCGTGGCTCTGCGGGCGACGGAGCATCGTGGTCCTCATCGAACTCCATCAGCAAACTTCTCGGCGGACCGCAGAACGCGTCTTGTGCCAGTACAAACCCTGTCATCCGTTCCCTCGCAGCGGCCGGGCCTGCGAGTAATGCCGCGACTACGCAAAACGCAGGATCGGAGGTGCTTTATGCCGGGATCGCCGGTGCGTTCGATGGCGGCGGCAGCTTTGGTGGCCATCTGTTTTCCATCACGACAGCCAATATTGCGAGCAGTGCGACAGTGTGGAACGATCTTGCGACATCGCCCGTGACAAATGACACTGCTGGTTTCAACGTTGGCGGCTTCGATCTTTCGTCTCTT
>Ga0193709_1000804_pt1 | contig 10054 bp, 12 predicted proteins | sample H3c2metaG_FD_160571 | JGI IMG/M metagenome (GOLD analysis project Ga0193709, IMG submission 160571) | Soil microbial communities from a riparian zone of the East river system, Colorado, United States - H3c2 | ecosystem: Environmental > Terrestrial > Soil > Riparian zone | place: USA: East River... | reverse complement strand
GGTGACAATCATGTTCTCCCAGACCTTGGGAACGGCGCTCGGCGATTGGGTTGCCGACACAAATGAAATGGGCTATCTCGGCGCGGCCGCCGTTTTCGGCGGGTTACTTTTGTTGACTGCTCTTCTCTACTACCTCACGAGCTTTTCCCGCGTCATTCTGTTTTGGGTTGCATTTATTTTGACTCGTCCGCTCGGAGCGACCATTGGCGATTTTCTCGACAAGCCGATCGCGAATGGCGGGTTGGCGCTGAGCCGTTACACCGCATCGCTCGCGCTCCTCGTGGTGATCGTCGTATTGATTCTGATCTTCCCGCAAAAGCCCGCTTCAAAAGCGCACTGATCTCGTTCAATAAACGAATTGCATCCCGAAATAGCCAATGAGCGCTGTCGGCTGATCGGGCGACCGAAGCTCGTGTCCCATCGACACAATCAGTATGTAGTTTTCGGTAAACTCATGCCGCAAACCGAAATTCAGCGTGAGCACGTCGCGGCTGAACTTCATCCGCGATTCGTCATGAAGCTCTGCCATCAGCATCGTTTGTTTGGCAACGTCAAAACCGCAGACAATCCCATATAACCATTCGCTTCGGCCAACAGTGCTCGCTCGGGGACCGAACTCAACATCCAGGTGCAAACCGCCAAACGTCTTCGCGGCTTGAAATGGGATTTGAAACCGTGTGCCGTCTTCAGCGAGACCGCGGCGTACTGATGACTGCACGATATTAAAAATGACGCGCGGAAACATAGACATATCGAAACCGCTCGTCGCCTCATCGAAGAAGCGCCATTTCACCGCGGCTTCAGTCCCGCCTGGTCCACCGATCAGCCCATGACCGCTGCGCTTCAAGAGTACCGGTGCAGTTTGCAACGTGAGTTGAATGTGCTCGCCCATTCCATAATTCAGATCGATCTCTGGCACGTCGATCGAGGTCTCATTCGGGCGATGTTCAAATATGATCGCCAGATTGTTTTCCCATTTTCCGTTTCCAGGCGTGCCCGGATCGTCCGTGATCATCGGCGGACCGCCTTGGCCAAATGCAATGCGCGCCACCGCTGCGACCAACATCGCAATCGCTAATCGTCGCACATTCTAATGTTTCGCAGATTCAGAGGGACCGTAAACGAGAAGCTTTAGTGTGTTCGGCACAACGCTGGGTCGCCCCGGGGACGTGCCAGGAGAGGGAGACGGTGGCGGTTGAAACTGTGCTGACGGCAAATATATCCGATGCGTTTTGGGATCGAGCGCCATCGTTCGCGCGCCGCGCTCGGTGTTCAAAGTTTGAAGCACCGTCAATTTGTCTGGCGCTACTTCTTTCGCGATTGTTGTCGTGCCGTCTCCGCAAGAGGCGAACGCGAGCTGCTCCGCATCGTCAAATGAACAGCCATCGACGCCAGCTCCAATCGGAGCAGTATCGACGACCTTTCCGGTTTCGGTATCGAGCATCACCATCATTTTGTTGTGGCAGCCCGAGAACAAACGATGATGTGCCGCATCCAAAGCGATTCCGCTTGGTCCTTCGCACGGTGCGAGCGACCAGCGTGCGACGACCTCATGCTTATCGGCATCGATTACCGCGACTTCGCTTTTGTCTTCGATATTGCAGTAAACTCGCCCGACCGTTTCATCTACCGCGGCAAATTCTGGATTTCCTCCGAGCGGAATCGTCGCCGAGACGCTAGCGTTTTTGGAGTTGATAACGGTGACCGAATTTCCAGTGTGATTGAAGACATAGACCTCACCATGACGTGGTTCGTAAACAATGGCGTCTGGATTTTGCCCGGTATCAATTTTCGAAGTCGTCTTCAACGTTGTTAGATCGACAACGCTCGATTTCGATTCTTTACCATTCGACGAGAAACCATGTTGCCCTTCGGGTACGGCCACGAATGCGTGGACGCCAGGCGTGTCGGCAATTTCGCCGGCAACGGTATTTTTAATCAAATCGACAACGACAACCTTTGTTGCGTGTGAAAGGTAGAGACGCCCCGCAGCCGAATCTATTGTCAAGATATCCCAGCCGCCTTCGCCCCCAATCGGTATCTCAGTTACAAGCTGGTAGGGTCCACTGGCCATCGCGGTCCCGCAGACTAAGCCAAGCAGACAGCCAGTTATCCATCGACGAATTGAAGACACGTCTTAACTTCCCAGATTGTGGTTAATTCTCAGTTATTGCGAAAGTTCATCGACGATCGTGTTGTAATCCCATTTTTACAACCTCAGGACGCAAAGTTGAAATCAGTACCGATGCCGTTCGCGAGCGCTCTTTCATAAACGGCAGCCGCGGCTACAGCATCCTCAATCGCCACGCCGGTGCTATCAAAAACGATGATTTCATCATCGGCATCGCGGCCGATTTTGTGGCCGGCAACAATTTCGGATAGCTCCGCGTAAACATCCTCTTTCCGTATCAACCCGTGAGCGATTGCATGATGCACGTCGCCGATCGCGCAAGATTGGTCCAGACTGTCGGCAACAACTTTGGCCGACGCGATCACGGCCGGGTCGATTTCCTGTTTGTGTTCAGCATCTGCGCCAACTGCTGCGATAAAAGTGCCGGGCCTGACATCTTCTTTGCACACGAAGAATTCATTCGCCGTTGTGCACGTGATACAAACATCGCTCTTTTGAATTGCACTTGCCAAATGGTGAACAGGTTCGATGTCGATCTTTAGCTGGGGCGAAAGTTCGTTCCTGAAATCAAGCGCTGCACGTTCGTTTGCATCGAAGACATAGATTTTCGTCAGCGGTAGAACTAGCAGAGCGGCACGAAGTTGCGCCCGACTCTGCTGTCCGCAGCCGCAAATCGTCGCAACAGATGAATCCTTTCGCGCAAGATATTTTGCTGCGACTGCCGATGCGGCGGCGGTGCGCTTAAGTGTAATGTCGATTGAGTCGAGAATCGCGAGTGGGGCACCGTTTTTCGCATCGAACACGACAATCACGCCTTGGATCGTCGGCAAACCGAAGCGCGCGTTGTTCCCTGGGAAATTGGCGTTGAGTTTTGCAACGAGGTAGTTCCTGTCGCCTGGTAGCAACCCTGCCTTTACGTGCAGTCCGCCACCCGGGACCATCACTCCAAGAATTCCAGGCGCCGGAATTTTTCCCTGGCCTTGCAGACGAAAGACATTTTCAACAGCGGCCATGCAATCGCGCGGACTTAGCAGACCGTCGATAGCCCTGCGACGCAGTAAAAGCGTTCCTTCAAATTGCATTCCGTCTTTGAATCAACTCGGAGATTTCGCTGCCGGGTGTGACCTCGACTGGAGCGTGTCCTCGCCGGAAAATCCTCGCTCCCGTTTGGCCTTTCAGAGTGACGTTACCGTCGTTGCACAACAACCACGCACCTTCGCGAATGCCCACGACTGGCGTATCGTTTTCCTCGAGAAACTGCAGAATTCGTTCTTCCTGCGTTTCTCCCATGTGGGTGGAATTCGGGTCGGGATCAAGATAGTGAGGACTCATCTGAAATGGCACAAGGCCGAGGGAATCAAACGCGCGCGGCTGAACGATTGGCATGTCTTTCGTCGTTTTGATCGTCGGTCCCGCAACATTCGAGCCAGCACTGCTACCGACGTAAGGCGCTCCGCTGCTTACTTTCCGGCGAATAGCCTCAATGAGATCGAGATCTTCAAGGGCCTTGAGCAGTCGAAAGGTGTTGCCTCCACCGATAAAAATTGCGTCGGTTTCCTCGACAGCTTTCTGTGGCACCGCGGTTTGGTGCGCTGAGTCGAGAGAGTAACCCATGGCGCCAAATCGCTTCCTGACCGTGGAGGTGTAAGCGTCCCGATCATGTAAAGCGAAGGGAAAAAATAGTACGCGTCGGGCGCTACCGAGGAAGCTCTGGATCTCGGATTCGACATGATCGAGATAGCCGCGGCCGTACACGGTCGAATTGCTGATGAGCAACACTCTGTTATGCAGCTCCATATTGGTAAGCTATTCGACCTGATAAGCGCGAATTTCCGCTTGTTGTGGACCCCGATGCGGAACAGCTACGAACAAAGTGTCGCGTTCAGGAACAAAGAGCCCGGTGCGAGCGCCATTCGCTGTGTCGACCTTGGTTAAGGCTTTATAGGTCTTTGGATCGGTCTGCTCGATGATATCGATCTTACCAGCGCCGCATATCGCATAAATGCGATGGCGTTTGCTGTCGTAGAAGACATCGTCGGAATCGCCGGAGATATTGATTTTGGCAACGACATCACCCGAATCGGTGTTGAGCACGACAAGCCTGGAGGGAAGGCGGCAACCGACAAATAATCGATGATTCGCTTCATCAAGTGCCATTGGGAAATTTGCAAAGGCGAGGTCTGTTCCCCATTTGTTGATTACTTCGCCCTTCTCGCGATCGATCACTGCCACATGCCTGGCATCGGGAACGTTCACGAAAATCCGATTTCCTTGTTTTTCCAAGGCGAAAGCTTCCGGATGAGCCGAAAGTTTGATCGAGACAATCGGCTTCAAATCGGGCGCGTTAACAACAGCGATGCCACCGCTGCCAAATCCGACATAAACCTTTTTCGTCGCTTCATCGTAACGGATGTTGTCAGCGTCATCTTTAAAATTTAGTTCCCCGACGGGCTGGAATGATTTTCCATCGTAAATCTTGCAAATACCGCTTTTGTCATTTGCAACGAAGATGCGATCGAGTTCAGGGATGTAGGCAATTCCCTGTGGCGCGCCAAGGCCCTTGATCGAGTGAATTCGTTGGCCCTTGCGCAAATCGAGGACTTCGGCGGTGTTATTACCGACCGCACAAACAAACAATCTTTCGCCAGCGGGATCGAACGCGAAATGGTCGATGCGTCCCTCGACACCCGGTAATGAGATCGTTTGTTTTAATTTGAGCGGCAGCCCGCTCTGTGCAGCGACCGTGATGATTCCAGTGCAACAAAGCACGATGGCAAGGTACGTTGTCTTGCTCGACAAAGACGCGCTCAATTTTGCAATGGTGAGCTGACCCCGAGTAGTCCACCGATTAGAAATCCGCCTTTGATAGCCTGCGCCAGGTCTTTAGCAGTGCCTCTGCCCCAATAATGGAAGAACATGATTCGCGGCTCTTCATGCGTCATGTGCTGATGGATGGCTACAATGTTGATCTTGTCCTTGACCAGCGATTTCAAAACGGGTTGCAGTTGATCTTCCGTGACTGCGAAATCTCCATCGACAATTGCATTATCGTCGCTGCCGGCGAACGCCGCCCACGTGTTGACGCCCATATCATTGCCGATGGTGACGCCGTGCATTTTTGCAGGGTGACCGACGCTGAATTTTACCATTCCGTCTTTTGATTCGCCTTGGGTTCCAAAGATCTCCCCAAGAGGGCCAGCCGTAATCGAACTTTTTTCCGGTAGCGATTTACCGCCGAAAGAATCCTTTGGCTGCGGATTGGCTGCGCGAGTTTGTTTGATGGTATCGTAGACTTTTCTTACAGCGCCGGCCAGTTTGTCAGCTGTGCCTTCGCCTTCTATGTGCATGAAGTACACTTTGGGCCGATCGAAAAGGAAATGATTATGAAGCGCGGTTACGTTGAGCCCATTGTCGAGAGCAGCTGACATTGCGGCGTTCACTTCATCTTCAAAGAGAACCGTGTCGCCCATCACCATTGCTCCGTTCTGCATCGGGGTGAACGCGGCCCAAGTGCCAAGACCCATGAATGGAGGCATGGTCCATCCGTCGACGATGATCTTCACGTCACTGCGCGGAAAGGTCACTTTATAGACGCCCTCTTTCTCGTTGAACTTGCCCTTCAGGCCAGTGATTTGGTCAATGCGCGCTGTATCGAGGTCAGCAGCGAGCGCGTTCGAGATGAGTCCGAGGAGAATTGTTGTGCGAAAAACAAGATTTTTTAGCATGGGGCCCTCCATTGTAATTAGAGTGTAATTTTTACAGACAACGCAGGCTTAATGTAAGTTCAAATAACATTTGCAATACATCTTTCATTTGTCCAGGATGAGTTGTGATCCCGGCGAATTCTTGGCTACTGCTGCTATTCAGCCTTCCAACGAACCGTAATACCGAGCGCGTGGCGGTTTGGCGGCGCCTGAAAAAAATGGGCGCCGTGCAGATCAAGACATCGACATATCTGCTGCCTGACACGCCTGCGCAGTATGAGCAGTTCCAATGGCTTGCCCAACAGATTCGTGATTACGGAGGCGATTCGACGCTTGTTCGTGCGCACGAAATCGAGGGTCTGACCAAAGAGAGAGTCATCGCGATCTTCAACGACGCACGTGCAAAGGACTACGGCGATTTACGAAAATCTCTTCAGAGTTTCATCGCGCGCCAAAAGAAAACGGATGCCGAAGAGGCAGGGTCGGAACTTGAGCGGCTCATGCGGCGGTTTCGGGAAGTTCGCGCAGTCGATTTCTTCGACAGCCCGCGGGGACACGACGTGGCAATGCTGCTTCGGCGCGCGGAAGGACCAAAACGTCCGCGAGAACTCGAAAAATTTGACGTAAAGCAATATCAGGGGAAAACATGGCTGACGCGTCCGCGCCCTGAAATCGACCGCGTCGGGTCGGCTTGGTTGATCGCCAGATTTATTGATCGCAAACCAAAATTCGTTTTCGCATCGACCTTAGACGCGATTCCGGGCGCTATTCCGTTCGACATGCTTGACGCTGAATTCTCGCATCATGGGAATTACTGCACCTTCGAAACGCTTACCAAGAGGTTTGCGATTTCAGACAAATCTCTAGTCAGGATAGGAGAGATGATCCATGACGCGGACCTGGACGACGCGCGATTTCAGCGCGTCGAGGCTGTCGGAATTGATCGCGTCCTTAAAGGATGGGCGAAAGAAGGGTTGTCTGACCAAGAGATTTTGCGACGTGGCTTTGAATGCTTTGACGCCCTCTACGCCTTTCTGCGGCCACGATGAATCACGCCCAGGAAAACCACCGCGACGCGCATCATCAGATGCCGTCGTGGCGGGAGGTATTTCTCTATTTTCTCTTTCTGGGCTTTGTGAACATCGGTGGGCCGGTCGCTCAGATCACAATGATGTTCAATCACATGGTCGAAAAGCGACGGTGGTTGTCCAAGGATCGGTTCGTCAAGATCATGGCTTTTTGCCACATGCTTCCTGGTCCTGAGGCCCTACAACTTGCGATCTACGTCGGGTACCTCAAAAGGAGGCTTTGGGGCGGAATTTTGGCCGGCCTGACTTTCATTCTGCCTGGCGCAGTAGTGATGATCATACTGAGCTGGCTTTACGTGAAATATGGACAACTGCCTCAGGTCAATAATGCGCTGTACGTGCTTAAACCTGCCGTCCTCGGCATCATCGCCGCCGGAATCATCAAACTCGGTCGCGCCTCAATTCGGAATTTTTTTCTGGCAGTCCTACTCATCGGCGCATTCGTAGGAATGCGATTTGGTGGAATTAACTTCCTGCTGATTCTTTTAATGGCCGGCGTTTTGAATCTAATTGTTGACCAAGGTTGGCCACTGCTCAAAAAAACTGCGCCAACGTTGCCGGCACTGATCGGCGGAATCGATCTGTTGGTTCCTTTTGGCGATTCGCGATTATTTCAAGTTGCCTGGCTGTTTCTCAAGACGGGACTACTGAGCTTTGGCGGCGCCTACGCGTCGCTTGTTTTTGTCCAGCGCGGCGCCGTTGCACAATATCATTGGCTTTCAGATGGCCAGTTGTTGGATGGCGTTGCCCTTAGCGTCGCAACGCCTGGCCCCTTCATGTTGTTTACCACATTCGTCGGTTACCTCGCCAGCGGTGTCCCGGGAGCAGTGCTAGCGACGTTCTTCGTCTTTTTGCCGTCGTTCATCTTCGTGATTGCCGGTGTGCATTACATCGAAAAAGTTCGCGAGAATCGCAAGATTCAAGCATTCCTCGCGGGAGTCAGTGCAGCAGTCGTGGGTGTCATCGCAGTTGTGTCTCTCGATTTAGTTCCCGGAGCCCTAGTTGACTGGCCCACTGTCAGTATCGCGATCGCTGCTTTTCTTCTGATCGCATTTCTCAAACGAGATGTCGCTTTGGTAGCTGTCGGAGCAATGCTTGGTGGAATAATCTACTCGAGCATTCGCGCGCTCAGTTGAAACTCTGCTCGGCGTTAGCGACGCCGGCTGCGATCGCCTAGAAAGGCGAAGGCGGCGAAGACGATGTCAAAGACAATCCATCTTCGCCGCGCTTCCACCCCGATCGCGTTGAGGACAACGCGATCCACCCAATGCTTAGTATTTCGCGCCTTTTGCCTTGTGCTCTTTGGCTTCGTTATGTTTGCTCAACACTTTGCCGCTGGCATCCATTTCGACGCCAATCTGCTTTCCCTTCTTGTCGATCACGGCTTCAAAGTTGGCGCCCTCTTTTTCCCAACGGACAATTGTTCCGCCTTTTGCTTCGGCCTGTGCAGCTTGCTGCACCGCAGCAGGCACATCCGAACTGCTGATGCTTTGCTCTTCGTGTTCTCTCTCCTTTGCCTGGGCGGTCACACCAAAAACAAGTCCGGCGCTGACCGCCGCTATTGTGAGCAGATTTTTCATTTTCATAGCTGTTTATATATTGACTACCAGCCTTTGAATATCGTTCGAAACTGATTGCTGATTGGTGCGAAAAAAAGCGGCAACAAAACCGAAGTCACAGCCGAGTAGCACAGGATGTCAGGCAGAACCCGACAAGCGAGTGCACTCTGTTTCGTAGGCTCCGATGAACTCCAGGATCTTGGATTGAAATGAATTCTGCGCGGAGTAAACGGCGCCGATCGCTTCAGCGAACGGCTTTTGCTTGAGTTCCTCCTCAATCGTCAGGCTGAGTTCAGCCAACTTTTCGATGTTCGCTCGTGAATGAAACTCCAGTTCTTTAAGTTTGGAGAGGACTACAAGCGATTTCTCCAGCTGCGTTGGTTCTACTGGTTGAGTTGGCTTTGCAGCTTCGGCCTTTGGAGCAGTTCTCTCGGAGCCAGGTGTAGCTTTCTTTTCGGTTTGGATGTTCTTCTTGGCACGCTGCGACGGAACAGAGCCAGCTTTTGGAGCATGCTTGTCCTTATGATGCTTCTCCTGGCTGACTTTCTTGGCGTGCGCGACGTTTCGTGGATCTCCCATCAACTTATTGACGGCTCTCAGAGGTTCACCGGCCGTATATCGCCGGTAGTTTGCTCACGTCTTCGAGAGCAAACCGTCCCTGCCCGCATATTGGCGGTCGTCGCAATAAGCGACTCCACCGCCATCAATGCGCATCCTGCTCGTCGCTAGGACCAAGTCCGCTCACCTGCCGGCAACCGCTGGTCTGGCCTCAAACTGATTAGTATTGACCGCTCTTTGCCTTCTTCTCCGACTTCTCAGGATGAGTGCCGAGGAATTTGCCACCGGTGTCGACCCGGATCGCCATTTCCTTCCCGTCCCGGTTCACGACCGCGTCGTAGCATTCCTTCCCCTTGCGAGTCTCCTTTGCGATTCGAAGAATCTGATCGTTTCCGGCTTTTTCCTTGATAGTGGTTTGTGCCGGGGACGGCAGGTCCTTCATATCTACAGGAGTCTCCTCCCGCGCCAGTACCGCCGGTCCAAGCATGAGGCTGGCGCTGACGGTTATTGCGGCAATTAGTCTTGTTATCTTCATGGGCTGATTGCTTTTTTGCTGAGTGTTACCAAGGTACGTTTCGAAGATGAACGGTGGTTTGCGTGTTGAAAACGATAGCGCAACGACCCACACCAGCACCCGCTAGCAGGATACGCGGTACCTATTGCAATACAATGCGTAGATCCTGCTGTCGGCCGAATGGCAGCTTGTTAATGGTCCCCGCTAATCAGGGCGTTCTTCCTCTAACCAGATTAATGACGAGCACAATTACTGCGATCACCAACAGCAGATGGATGAGGGAGCCGCCAATATGTCCTACGAGACCGAGAAGCCAGAGAACCAACAGGATTACAATTATCGTCCAAAGCATATATTTGATTCGGACGTGGCGACGAAATCACGCGTGTTCAAATATATATCTGCTTGGCAAGCATCTAAAAAGGGCGTTGTGCACGGCTAACCTGCCCACTCCACGCGAACAGCCAAGGGATGAGGTTAGCCGTACCAAAATTGCCGCA
>Ga0193709_1000803_pt1 | contig 10055 bp, 8 predicted proteins | sample H3c2metaG_FD_160571 | JGI IMG/M metagenome (GOLD analysis project Ga0193709, IMG submission 160571) | Soil microbial communities from a riparian zone of the East river system, Colorado, United States - H3c2 | ecosystem: Environmental > Terrestrial > Soil > Riparian zone | place: USA: East River... | reverse complement strand
GAAGGAAATTCAGGAGCGGCTTAACGCATTGTCAAAGGAAAGTCAGTCTGAGCTTCAGGGACTGGATATCGCGGAATTGAAGAGGGTCGACGAAACGTACATTGAAGATTACGCGAGGAAAGGTCCCGTCTACGCCGTCCGTGCCGATCTTTATTCTCGCAGCTTAAAGACAGCGCGCCAGACAACCCAGTTCGATCGCTTGATCGGGACCGATTGGGCGGCGTTGAAGAAACTCATTGAGGATGTCTCCAGAGCGCGCAAAGAGGTCCTTGAGTATCAAGGAAAACAGAAGAAGGAATCCGCGACCGTGTGTGCCTATTGGCTGGACTACGCGGAGACGCACCAGATCGATGAATGTTGCGCAGCTTATCTCAAGCAAGCAAGAGAAGCGCTCTTACCTTTAATTCATTTTCCGCTTGTCTGGCCTCCCGAAGAAGCCGCGCTTACTGGCGATAAGGTGAAGGCTGCGGCCAAACTTGTAGCGACAATCCACCGCGACCTGCATTCGGAGACATTTGGGAAAATCCGACCAGAATCCAGAGCTCCTCTCGAAGCCTTCGACAAACGCCTAGCGCTCCTTGATCCGGTGCTGCGTGGCTTGGTCGCGGGAGACCGAATTTCTACCTGTCGTATTTCGATGCCGGCGGGGCCTCTACCTACTCCAACAGTTCCGCCGACGCCGGACCCAGTCACCCACCTGATGCCTGCACCCACCCCCAAAATCCCCGCGTTCATGTATGAACTGCGAGCCGGCACACCGACATCGACAGGGCATGCCACTGGCAACCTTGGAAAACAAGGCAGAGTGAGGGTCGGCGATGGCAGGCTTCTGATCGATCGCCTGCCGCTTGACACGGTTTTCCATTTCCACTCCTGGATTGGCGATCAGAAGAAAGAAGTCGATGAAGGAAACAACTGGAGCGCGTTGCGCCTGCTGAGTAAGGCCTCGGTCGCCGCGCAGGACGGAATCAATTGGGAAATAAAGATGGATGATTCCTACGGCGTTGCCATTCTCAATGTGCAGCTGGAACAGGCGGTAACGCCGATCGCGCAATGGCCCACGCGGGAGACACTCAGCCTTGCGCAGTAAGATGAGCCGGTTCCTGAAGAAATTTCTCCGCGAGAACGAAGGAATGTTTTCTCGCAAGACCAAACCAGCCATTTATCTCGGCGCCTACGGAAAACACCCCGGCTGGGATGATCATATTGATGATATTGGTTTGGAGACCGAAAGCTTGCTGCTGGCGAAACAGGTTCTGTATGTGGATGGCATTGGTGGCCAGATTGATTCCGGAGACTGGGACAAACTGCGTGACAATGAACGCCTGCCGGAATTCAAACACATCATTGTCTGGAAACGCGGAAATGCGTTCTTGCTGGGTCGAATGTGGTCCTCTCGAGATGGGAAAAACCGCACAAAATACCCGATGATTGCATGTACCCATTGCCTCAATGTTCCACTCGCCTGGGCATTAATGACCGTCCTGCCAGCTCTCGAGGAGGTGGAAAGACGCTGTAAGAGTACCAGCTCGGCTGAAGAGGTTCGCGACATTATCCGACAAACGCTTTCTGGGCTGCGGCAATCGCTCGGTAGCGCCTCTCCTTCACAAGAGGACGTCAAAGGAATGGCCTTCATCGGTCAACTTGGTCTGGCAGATGCGCAAGAAAAGCTTTTCCGGATTACCTATTACGTTTGTACCCGCCTGGCCCGCTGTCTTCCTGATGGAACCCGCGAGGCCAAAACCGATTTGACTCCGGGGCAGATTCGCCTGCCGGCCGCAAGTGGGCTTACCCGGGAAACGTTGGCGTTTTGGACTCAATTCGTGGAATCTCAATTTGGTACGGACGTTCCGCTTTTGCTGGCCTTGCCGCTGCAGGAAAGCTGGCTCGACGCAACCAGCGGCGAGCCAACAACTCGAGAATTTTACTCGTTACGAGCGAAACCTGAAGTGCTGGCGATCGCAAGCGACGTGCCCTACGACATCGATGATGAATTTCGAAAAACACATCAGGGCACGATCCAGGCACTGATGGCCGCGTGATTCGCGAATCGGTGCGACCCAGCTTACCAATCGGGACAGGTCCTTTTCGGCCGGAGCAGCCTGACGACTTTTCTTTTCTTCGCGAACGCCTGCGAGCGGCGGGTTTCACTGAAAAGGCTGTGGGCGAAGTCCTCGAAGGCAGGAGCGACCGCAATATCGATGTGGCCTGTGCGATTCGCCGAACGGCGCAAGCCTCACCGTTCCATACACTGCTACGCCTTTTCGTTTTGGGCATGGCGGTAACAGTGGAGAGCGCGCAGGCGGCATTATCAGACGAGGGAGTAAATTGCGCGATCGAGAGCGGCCTGCTCGTAGATGTCGCAGATGGCATACGCGCGCGCGCTTGTTTACGCCCGTGGCGGGAACTTTTTCTTTTGAGCGATTTTCTTCCTGCGGAGGGCGAAAGTCTGCCGGCCGATTTTGTGATGAGTGGAACATCGGCATCATCCATTTCACTCACCAGGCTAACGATTCGAAAACAAGTGGAGAAGGCTCTCGATCTCGGGACCGGTGCTGGCATTCACGGGCTTCTCGCCGCATCTCACGCCGACCATGTCGTGGCGACAGACGTCAACCGACGGGCGCTCAACTTCGCTGCGATGAACGCGCGGCTGAACGGAATCCACAACGTGTCATTCGTGGAGGGAAGCTTTTTCGAGCCCATTGCCGACGAAAAATTCGATCTCATCATCTCGAATCCGCCCTTCATTATTTCTCCGCAATCACGACTCATGTTTCAAAATGCGGGCCTTGAAGGTGACAGCGTTTCTGAGGTTATTTTGCGAGAATCGCCAGCGCGTCTTTCCGAAGGCGGTGTTATGGTTAGCCTCATCAGCTGGCATCACCAGAATGACGAGGACTGGACTTCGCGTCCCTGCGCCTGGGTGAAAGCAAGCGGCTGTGACTTCTGGTTGTTGCGGGCCACGAGCGAAGACCCACTCAACTACGCAGCGCACTCATTGCGTCAAAGCGAAGGGCTCGGCAGTCCACTGTATGCAGAGCTCCTCGACCAGTGGGTAGAGTTCTATCGGGACCAAGGATTTGTTAAGCTCGCTCTTGGTGCGGCCATTCTCCGCAAGCGTGCGGCCTCTCGAAATTGGATTCATTGCGAGGAGCTGTCTGGAGCCGCGGTTGAGACTGATGTCGGTGAGCAGCTCCAAAGAGTCTTCGCGGCGGAGGATTTCTTAGCGGGCTTGAATGACGATGAGGAGTTGCTCGACGCCAGGGTTAGAATTAACGCGGACCACGTGCTCGAGCAAAAACTGGTGGCTGCAGAAGATGGATGGATGAGTCAGTCGCTGGTTCTTAAGCCGGCGCACGGCATCGAGCATCGCGCCGCGATCGACGCGCGCGTGCTGGTGTTGTTGTCGCGGTGCAACGGCACGCGAACTGTGCGCGAATTGGTTTCGGATGTTTCAAAAAACGACGAGGTCGATTTAGCGACAGGGGCAAATGCCGGACTGCCGCTCGTCCGTCGCCTGCTGCGAGCCGGTTTCCTGGTCGTGCAGCGCTAACCGACTAGGACCGCGGAGCGGGCAAGACCTTTGAGCGCTAGAGGAAGTTCCGCTGCGATAATCTTTCGGATTTGCGCGGGTTCAGTTACTGCCTCTCCTTCCGAATCGAGAGTAGCGTCGCCCGCTTGCACGAGCTCGGCGAGAGCTTCCACCAGCGTGGCGAAGTCGCGCGTGCCATCGAGAAAGTTGAGAAGATTGCGGCTGAGTGCGTCATTGAGTTCAAGCCCTGTGTGCCGCAGCGTGGTTATCCTTTTCATCCGCCGGTTTTGATGGCGGGCGACAGGACTGGCGAGCGGATGTTCGCTTACCTCACTTACAAAACGCGGCGCCCAGACGTGCAGCTCGATCACGCCAGCGGCGAACGCACGCAACAACAGCTCGCAGAGCGCGGCGGCATTTTCATTTTCGTCTTTTTCAGAGGGGACGAGGCGGCGCGCTGATGCCAGCAATTCTGGAAAAGGGATTGCTTGCGGCCAGGATTGACTCAAGTGAAGCAAGGCGGCTTTGGCCAGCGGGCGATTTGCTTGAACCGACGCTCCCTTTCGGGTTCGGAATTCTTCCGTGTCGTTAGACGAGATATTGGGTACCGGCGATGTCGGATGAGCCTCGGAAGCGCAGTAAAATCCAGCGATCACGCTGGGCTGAGTCTTGTGATCCAATGAAACCTCGCGGCGGCAAAGAAGCGTGCGACGAAAACGTCGGCACATAAGGAAGTCGAGATATTGCTCACGGGCCAGGATATCGTTATCGAGCTCGCGAAGAGCAGTCAGAACTGCCGGCTGGTAATCGTCCGGCTGCATTTCGTTAAACATGGCGTCGCCAAGAAATTGCAGGCCATGCGCCACGGCATGGTCGATGAAGCGATGGAAATAAATCGGCCGCGTCAGGGGGTTGAGATCGTCGTGATAAAAGGCGGCGTCGCTGTATTCGACGGCGTGCTTGAGCTCCTTTTCCAGAACGCGCCGGTAGAGATCAGGCTCTTTTTTCGAATCGGCGAGAAATTTTAGGAGGGCCCGTCCTTGCGCGATTTTCTGTTCCGCATCGGGAGCATTCCGGACATGGAAGAGCATCATCTCGCGAACCATGTCGCGGATATGTCCGCCGGGATAAGTATTGTAGCTGACATAGGCAACGCCGTTTGGCGAGAGGGATTCGGAGCAGATAGCCAGAATGCGATCGCGCACCGGATCAGGCACCCAGGAATAGACGCCGTGCGCGATGATGTAGTCGAACGCTCCGCCGCTCGCAGCGAACTCCATCAGATCGAAGTGCTGAAGCCGGACATTGTGCAGTGAAAGATCGCGGATCATTTGCTGGCCTTCAGTGATGGCACGACCAGCGGCATCGATCCCGACGAACTCACTCCCCGGAAGCTGGTAGGCCATGGAAATCAGATTGGTGCCATCGCCACAACCGAGTTCCAGCACACGGCACTTCTCGACCGGAGCGGTCTGCATTCCGAAGAGCGCAGCGATTGTGCCCAGTCGATCGGGATGGGTTTGGACGTGAGCCAGGCTGGGATAGAGCACGTGGTCGTAGGTGGTGAGTGATTGATCGCTCATGAATGTCTGGTTATGAGTGAAGGTTCAAGAAGTGGGAGCTTGCCAACGGTAAACGGCCTCACTACCATTAAGCGCTTAGTCTGACGGATTCTATGATCGACGTCGAAGAATTGTTGAAGCCTGTTTCGGAGAAGGAACCGTGCGGAAAGGATTTATCTTACGACTCCGGCTTTCTCGCGCTCGACGGACTAATAGCGGGCAAGCCTGAGACGCAATTCTCCGCCGCGGAAGAGCCAGATTGGAAAGCGGTTCGCGAAGCGTGTCTGGAATTGTTTGAACAGTCGAAAGACTTGCGCGTGGCGGTCAAACTCTCTTTGGCGTTGGTAAAACTGGAGGGCGCTGTTGGTCTTCGGGATGGTTTGGCATTGCTAAAGGGATTGCTCGAACGTTATTGGGCTGAGCTTTATCCAAAGCTCGATCCCGAAGAGAACAATGATCCGCTGGAGCGCGTAAACATTCTCTCCTCGCTTTCGACGCCATTAGGCACGTTCGGCGATCCGTTGCGTTTCTTACAGCGGCTGCGCCAAATACCGCTGGCAAATTCGCCCCGGATGGGATGGTTCAGCCTCGCGGACATCGCTGGCGACAAGATCACTTTGCCCAATGGCCAGGAAAAGCCGATCGCTTCCGCAGGGCAGATCAAAGCGGCTTTTCGTGATACCAAGGCCGATGAGCTTGAGGGCTCCGGTCGGGCTGTCTCGGATTCCATCGCTCTCGCAAAAGAAATCGATGGCTTCTTGACGGCAACTGTAGGAGCCGGCCAAGCAGCGGACATGGGCGCGTTAATGGCTGTGCTGACTGAAATCCAGAAAAACCTAGCGCCGTATCTGCCGAAAATTCCAGGCCAGGCCGAAGTGCAAAGCGAACATGCGGGCGATGGTGCGCTGGAAACAGCTTCTGGCAGTGGCGCCATTCAGTCGAGACAGGATGTCGTCCGAGTTCTCGACCGGATTTGCGAATACTACGCTCGGACTGAGCCATCGAGTCCGCTGCCTCTTTTGTTGCGGCGAGCGCAACGGCTGGCCGAAATGGATTTCCTCCAGATCGTGGACGAACTGACGCCGGCGATGCGGGCGCAGCTCGATCCAATTGTGGGCGCAAGGCCGGCCGAGGATACCGTGAAAGCGGAGACTTAGGCAGCCGAATTCTTATCGAAAAAAAGTATTGCCATACGCTCGCAAAAGTTCACGATTGCACTGATGAGAGCCTGCAGTAATTTGTGGCCAATCGGCCCCACCTTACGATCAAGTTCCGGAGGATAATCTATGCCAAAAGCGAGTAGCCAGAAATTCATTGCCCGAAACCGGGCGCCACGAGTTCAGATCGAATATGACGTCGAGATCTACGGGGCCGAGAAGAAGGTGGAATTGCCCTTCATCATGGGAGTGATGGCGGATCTCTCGGGCAAACCAGCAGATTCGTTGCCGCCGGTGGACGAGCGGAAGTTCCTCGAAATCGATGTTGATAATTTCGATGACCGCTTAAAAGGAACCAAGCCGAGGGTTGCTTTTCAGGTGCCCAATACGCTGACTGGAGAAGGCAACCTGAGCGTGGACCTATCCTTCGAAAGCATGGATGATTTCTCGCCTGCTGCGGTCGCCCGGAAAGTCGATGCATTGAATCAACTTCTCACCGCGCGCAACCAGCTTTCCAACCTGGTAACCTACATGGATGGCAAGACCGGCGCGGAGGAACTTGTTTCACAACTCCTGCATGACCCGGCTTTGTTGAAGACGCTGGCGGCCGCGCCGAAACCGCAAATAGAGGACAAAGCGAAAAGCGAGGAGTAGAGAATGGCTGCGCGTAATCCACAGACTGAAGTTGCTGCAGCACCTGTTGCCGCAACCGCGGAAGTTAACGAATTCGAAAATCTTCTTAACAAGAAGTTCAAGCCCAAGAGCGATACCGCGAAGGAAGCAGTCCAGGCGGCGGTCAAAACCCTGGCGGAGCAGGCGCTCGCCAGCACGAAGCTGATCACCAAGGATGCGGTAAGTTCGATCGAAGCAATGGTCGCCGAGATCGACCGCAAGCTATCCGAGCAGATCAATCTCATCATTCATCACGAAGAATTCAAAGCTCTCGAAGGAACCTGGCGGGGCCTTCACTACCTCGTCACCAACACGGAAACCGATGAGAAGCTCAAGATTCGTGTAATGAACATCTCCAAGAAAGATGCCGGGCGCACTTTGAGAAAATTCAAAGGAACGGCCTGGGACCAGAGCCCGCTCTTCAAGAAGATTTACGAAGAGGAATATGGCACTCCGGGTGGCGCACCGTACGGCTGCCTGATCGGAGATTATTCGTTCGATCACTCCCCTCCAGATGTCGAGATGCTCCTGAGCATCTCGCAAATCTGTTCGGCCTCGCACACGCCTTTCATCGCCGCGGCGGCGCCGACCTTGATGAACATGGATACTTGGCAGGAATTGATGGATCCTCGTGATATCACCAAGATCTTTCAAACGCCGGATTACGCCTCATGGCGCTCGTTGCGCAATTCTGAGGACTCACGCTACCTCGGCCTCACCATGCCCAAGACGCTGTCTCGCCTGCCCTATGGCGCCAAGACAAATCCGGTCGAGGATTTCGCTTTCGAAGAAGACACCGAAGGAGCCGACCACTCTAAATATTGTTGGTCGAATGCGGCCTACGCAATGGGCGCAAACATCAACCGGGCTTTTAAGCTTCACGGTTGGTGCGCGCGAATTCGCGGCAGCGAAAGCGGCGGCATGGTGGAGGAATTGCCAGTGCACACGTTTCCGACCGACGACGGCGGGGTCGATATGAAATGCCCCACTGAGATTGCCATAACCGATCGTCGCGAAGCAGAGTTGGCCAAGGCGGGGTTAATGCCTCTCTCCCACTGGAAGAATACCGACTACGCCGTCTTTGTCGGCGCACAATCGTTACAGAAGCCTCAAGCATACGACGACCCCGATGCCACGGCCAACGCTAACCTCGCGTCTCGCCTGCCCTACCTTTTCGCCACCTGCCGCTTTGCGCATTATCTCAAGTGTATCGTGCGCGATAAGATCGGATCATTCAAAGAACGCAGCGACATGGAGCGCTGGCTGAATGACTGGATCATGCATTATGTGACGGCCGATCCGAACGCATCTGAGGAAGTAAAGTCAGAGTTCCCGCTGGCCGCGGCCCAAGTCACCGTCGAGGAGGTGGCAGGCAATCCTGGCTATTACACCTCCAAGTTTTTCCTTCGACCACATTTCCAGCTTGAGGGTCTGACCGTTTCGTTGCGTTTGGTGACGAAGCTTCCCTCCGTCAAGCAAGGAAGTTAGTAAAAAAATCTCTCAACCTGCGCCTGGTGATTCTGTGCCGGCATCGGCGTGAGTTGTTTGTTGAATGCAAGTAACAAGGCACATCCAAGAAAGTTTATACTATGGCAGCAGCTGATTATTTTCTGAAAATCGACGGAATTGAAGGTGAATCAAAAGCCGACAAACACACTGGCGAAATCGATCTCGAATCGTTCTCCTGGGGTGCTACGCAATCCGGATCATTTGCCGCCGGCGGTGGCGGGGGATCGGGCAAAGTGTCCATGCAGGATTTCCATTTTACCATGGGAATAAACAAGGCCGGCCCGGCGCTTTTCCTGGCCTGCGCGCAAGGGGACCATATTCCCAAGGCAGTACTGACCTGTAGAAAGGCAGGCAAGGAGCAGCAGGAGTTCCTGAAAGTCAGCTTCAGCGATATCCTTGTCTCTTCCTATCAAACTGGCGGATCCGGGGGTGCGGACATTCTTCCGGTGGACCAGATCTCATTGAATTTCGCCAAAATCGAAATTGAGTACAAAGAACAGCAAAAGACAGGGGCACTTGCCGGCTCGGTGAAGAAGTTCTTCGATTTGAAGAGCGTTAAGGGAGGTTAAATCCGTTTAGACTCGACCATTTTCCTCGCCCACGGTGTTCGTCATTGGGGGGTGCTCATAGCAGCGCGGATAGCCAGCGCGCTGCTGCCACCATCGAAGTAGCGGTGGCCGATTTGAGCGTGGGCTCGATTGGCTGGTATTTCGAGAGAAGGAGATTCTTGACCATGGCTCTAATCGATTACGACGACATTTACCGTGAATGGGAAAACATGCAACGGCTCAACTACATATCGGCTCGGGCAGCGGGGATATTTTCCTATTTATCTGTCAATGCGAAATCAGGTGTTGTTGGATCTCTCGCGGAAACTATTTTGGCGCCCCGTAAGTCTGCAGAATGGCACGAGTATGTTTTTCTTTGGGACGCGATCTCACTCATCGAGCGCCAGAGGGGGCCGGATTTGTTCGTTTTGATTGATAGGAAATATTCAAACCGGTTTGAAAGACTGATGAAGCAACGGGAAGTGATTCCAACAGCCGACCTCGACATCGTGCGCAAGCGCGGAGGAATTGCGCTGTTACTTGTGAGAGCCCGTATGAAGCAGGTGCGTATTGCAGGCATATCATCGTCCTTGGACGAGCAGTTCAAGAGAATTCGGTCGCGAATGACCCGTGAGAAGCTTTGGCCAAATCAAATTACAGATGCCCAGGATCTTCTTAAAATGGGTGCGGAGTTCATTTCCGGTGAACCTTTCCCATCGCATGTCGTGCAACTGGAGCTATTCTGTGATGACATTGGGATAACGACGTACTATGCGGGTATTCCGCGGCCACTCCAGATATATGACCTCCACCCTTGAGGTGATGAACTTCCAAAAACCGTTAATCGAAGAATGGGGTCAGGCGACATTTCTTGACAGGCGACGCGGTAGTCGGAAAGGATGGCACGCAGCATTCGCATTGAATATCCGGGTGCGCATTATCATGTGATGGCGCGAGGCAATCGGCGGGAGCGCATCTATCGGGATGACGATGACCGGCGCATCTTCCTCAAAACGCTCGCTGAGGCTTGCGCGATGACGGGCTGGCGGGGGCATTCGGATGCGCAGACACG
>Ga0193709_1000802_pt1 | contig 10056 bp, 5 predicted proteins | sample H3c2metaG_FD_160571 | JGI IMG/M metagenome (GOLD analysis project Ga0193709, IMG submission 160571) | Soil microbial communities from a riparian zone of the East river system, Colorado, United States - H3c2 | ecosystem: Environmental > Terrestrial > Soil > Riparian zone | place: USA: East River... | reverse complement strand
CCCATGAGCTCGCCGCTGTTCCAGAAGGCCGCGACGGGCACCGCCCTCGCCTACAACACCCCCGCGCTCACGGCGCCCCGCGCTGCGTGGGAGACCTGGGCCGAGGGACTGTTCGCTCAATTTCAGAGCGACGTAAAGAACGGCACACTGCCGCAGGTGTCTTGGTTGGTCGCCCCGTCCGGCTATAGCGAGCACCCGGCCGCCCCGAACGGCTACGGTGCCTGGTACATCTCTCAGGTCCTGGACATCCTGACTTCCAACCCGGAGGTGTTCAGCAAGACCGTGCTCATCATCAACTACGACGAGAACGATGGCTCTTTCGACCACCTGCCAGCGCCAGTCCCGGCGATCAGCACGGACGGCTCGGACGGTGCCACGACGGTCACCGCCGACTTCGAGCAGGTGCCGGCGGGTTCGGTGCCGGGTTTCCCCGCGCTGCCGATCGGTTACGGCTTCCGTGTACCATTCCTGGCAATCTCGCCCTGGAGCAAGGGCGGCTACGTGAACTCTGAACTATCGGATCATACCTCGGTCATCAAGTTCATCGAGAAGCGCTTCGGGGTGCATTGCCCGAACATCACGCCCTGGCGCCGTGCGGTGAGCAGTGATTTGACCTCCTTCTTCAACTTCGCCAACCCCAACGGCAAGAACCCGCCGCTGCCGAACACGTCCGCGTTTCTGCCGGAGGAGCTGCATTCGGCGAGCGGTTCCAGCCTGACGCCGTCTTCGACTTCGCAGATCACCTTAGGCATCCCGAAGCAGGAGCAGGGCGTGCGCCCGGCGCGCGCGCTGCCGTACGACCTGGAGGTCACCGCCGAGGTGAACGCCTCCGCCGGCACCGTGACCCTGACTTTCATCAATACCGGCCGCAAGGCCGCGGTGTTCACGGTGCGTTCTGTCAACGCTGCGGACGCTGTGCGTGCCTACACCGTAGAATCGGGCAAGTCGCTGTCGGGCAACTGGGAGATTTCGGGGGTCTACGGTCTGTCGGTGTACGGCCCGAACGGCTTCTTGCGGCAGTTCAACGGCAGCAACGACAGCGCCGCCGCGGTGCTTGGCGTTATCGCGACGCACGGTTTCGAGGGCCGCGGCTCGTTGGTGCTGCAGATCGCCAACCTGACCAAGAACAAGGCGAACGTCACGGTGACCGACGCTTATACGGGTAAGATCGTCTCGGCGCACTTTACCCGCCAAGGCGAGGAATTTGTGCACGACCGGTCGTTGGAAGAGTTCCAGGGTTGGTATGACCTCGTCATCACGGTCGAGGAGGACCCGACCTTCGAGTATCGCTTCGCGGGCCACATCGAGACCGGCCGCGAGAGCATCTCGGATCCGGCGATGGGTGGTCTCGTCACACTGAAGGTTCCTGTCTGATCTGATGCGATGAGCGAGGTGTGCCGCCGCGGCCGCTGGTCCAGCCGCGGCGGCACACCTCCATCGGGGGCCTTGATGAAGCCTACTGGTTCTGGTGGGTGATTCATACCACTATGAATTCATCCGCAACGGCGGAAACAACGCTGCTGGAGCAGGAAATTCCTCGCCTGCAAGAGCTTACTCGAACACGTCATTACGTTGCGGCGCTGGCAGGCATCGACCCGCTGCTGGCTCGACATCCCGAAGACCGTGACCTGTTGTACCTGGCGGCGATGAACCTGCGCTATTTGAATCGGGTTTCGGATGCGTTAGAACTCCTTCGACGCCTGGAGCAGCATCACCCGCGATACAGCCGGCTGCACCAGGAGCGCGGCCACTGCTACATCGCACTGAGGGATGCCCCCAGGGCCATCGAGGCATTCCGGCGCGGCGTCAACATCAACCAGGCGCTGCCCGACAGCTGGCAAATGCTGCACGACCTATACCGTATGACGGGAGACCAGCACAACGCCGCCACCGCAGCCGAGCACATCGCGGTTCTACGAGGGCTGCCACCGCCCATCATCCAGGCAGCCAGCCTGTTCTCCGACGGCGATTTGACGCCGGCGGAAAGCATCATCCGCGCCTACTTGCTTCAGCACGCTGATCATGTCGAAGCCACGCGTCTGCTGGCCCGCATCGGTATCCAGCGAGACGCGGTGGATGACGCCGAACGGTTGCTGGAATCCGTCCTGAAGCTGGCACCGGACTACGGGGCGGCACGAGCCGACTACGCCGGTGTGCTGAACAAGCGGCAAAAGCACCTGCAGGCGCGGCAGGAGATGGACACGCTACTGCAGCTGGAGCCCAGTAACCGTCGTTATCTGAAGCTATACGCGGCGGCCTGCGTGGGACTCGGCGATTACGAGCCCATCATTCGCCTGTACCGCCAGATGCTGGCGGAAGGCGCTGCAACCAGAACCGAGACCGCGGACTTGCACCTGTGGCTGGCAGACTTGCTGAGAACCGTCGGTCGGCAGCCGGAAGCCATTCAGGAATATCACGCAGCCATCGCCGCCTTGCCGGACTCGGGCGAAGCCTGGTGGAGCTTGGCTAACCTCAAGACCTACCGCTTCGCTGAAAGTGAGATCGCGCGCATGCGCACCGTGGAAGCGGTGCCCGCCATCTGCCTGGTAGACCGATACCACCTGTGCTTCGCGCTGGGCAAGGCGCTGGAGGATCGGGGTCGATATGAAGAATCTTGGGGGTTCTATGATCGCGGCAACGCCCTCAAGCACGCCGAGATTCGCCGCCTGCCCCAGATCACAGAGACCCACGCCCGGCTGTCGAAGCAGGTGTGCACGAAGGAATTCTTCGCAGCACGGCATGAGTGGGGCGTGGCGGATCCGGATCCCATTTTCATCCTCGGCCTGCCCCGCTCCGGCTCCACGCTCATCGAACAGATCCTGGCTTCGCACCCCCAAGTCGAGGGCACCCAGGAACTCGCTCATGTCCAACGCATTGTCATGGAGCTGCGCGGTCGCGGCGCGGACTTGAACAACCCGCGCTATCCAGGTGTGCTGAGGGAGCTAACCGCGGAGGACTTCCTGCGCTTGGGCAAACGCTTCTTAACTGAAACGCGGGTGTACCGTCAAACGAGGCGGCCGTTCTTCATCGACAAAATGCCGAACAACTTTCGCGACATCGGCCTCATTCACTTAATGCTACCGAACGCAAAGATCATCGATGCCCGGCGCGAACCCATGGCCTGTTGCTTCGGCAATCTCAAGCAGCTGTTCGCCAGCGGGCAGGAGTTCAGCTACAACATCACTGACATCGCACGCTACTACCGCACCTACCTTGAAATCATGCAGCACTGGAACATGGCGCTGCCCGGGCGAATCCTGACCGTGCATCACGAAGACGTGGTCGCCGACCTTGAGGGCAGCGTGCGCCGCATCCTCGACTTCTGCGGTCTGCCCTTGGAGCCGGCCTGTCTGGAGTTCCACAAAACCCCGCGCAACGTGCGTACGGCGAGTTCCGAGCAGGTGCGGCAGCCCATTAGCCGCGAAGGCCTCGACCAGTGGCGAAACTACGAGCCCTGGCTTGCTTCTCTGCGGGCCGCTCTGGGCGATGCGGTGACGTCCTACCGAGACTAAATTGAAATCCCGTCAGCCGCGCACGGGACTGAAAAGCAATGAGCCGTAACTACCCGTAGGTATAAATCATGTCACAGATAATTCGATGGTGAGCGGGCCCACTATTCCTCACTCTCAGCGCTCATCAGCGCCGAGATGTCATGGGCTACCCTCGCTTCGATTTCGGAACGTTGGTTCCGCGATGTCGGATTCGATTGGTAGAGTGCCTTGAGGAAGGCGGCATCCCAACCGCTGAGTCCCGAGGATTGATTTTCTCCGGATAGGGCGAACAACCGCAGGATTGAGGGCGCGCTTCCCAAGTCGGAGTCAAGATCAGCGTTCGTCAATCCCGCCATGACCAAATAGTCTGCCAACTGATCCAGCCGGATGTGCTCCGTCCGATTGGTGTCGATGATCACAACGATCGAAAAGAAATCGAACGCCGTATTTCCGACGAATGGCGAAGATTCGGCCTGATTGCTGCTTGGAATGAAATGGCCATTGTGCATCCCGGACTTGCGGCCGAGATTGATGTTGTACCAGAAGCGTATGGGACGGGATTGAGAACTCTCGAGGAATTGGTGAATGCGCGCCGGCGTCGCACTGCCGAAGAGCTGAGGATTCCGGGCGTACGATGCCTCGAGGACGCGTTCCGGCTCCGATGTCGCAAGGATGACGAAGTTGGGTTGACACGGCGTGCGGGCGAGCGGTGCACCGGCGGAGGAGCTGGTCTGTGATAGCCGGGCCAACACGAATTTGACTTGTTCACCGGTCAATCCGGCTAGATAAAAGCAGATCGGCGTATTCCAACGGACGAGCGGTTCGTCCTCAGAAAATCCTGGATTCCGAGTGACTCCGCGGACGAAGGTGCTCACCCGGTGCCCGAGTGCGGCTCGGGTCTCGGCTGCCCGGACTTCCGGCAGAGCTGGGGCGATGCGGTCCGCCGCTACGACGTTCGAGCAACGCAACGCGGCAAGCGTCGCTACGCCCAAGGCCACGCAGGGGCGCCTCAACCGAGAGCCTGTGTATTCCGTCGTCGCACCGCAAAGCCCGATCAGCGAAAAATTAGAACTTTGCAGTAAACGCGACGAATAGCTGCCGACCGAAAATATCGTAGGCATCGGCGGTGTTCGCGGTGCCGCCCGCCACGAGTCCTGCCTGCGACACCAACAGCGGCGGATCCTTGTCGAGAATGTTGTTCGCGCCGGCGCGGATGGTGAGGATATTGGTCGGATGCCAGGTCGCTTCCAGATCCAGAAAGCTAAAGGAGGGGATGCGCGCGTTGTAAACGTCAAAGTCGTAGTTAGGATTCGCCAGCAATGGATTGCCCGTGTTGGCATCTTGGTTGACAGCGCTGAGGTACCGCCAGGTGAAAGATGCCGACACATCCCAGGGCGTATTCCAAGTGGTGCGGAAATTATGATGCCAACGCGGATTCACTGTCTGGCAGGTGAAGCCGAACAAGCCCGCACAGTCATAACTGCCACCGCCGGGAACCGGGGTAGTGATTGAATGTTGCAGCCACGAGCCATTCATCTCGAAGTGCAGGCTGCCGAAAGCTGGCGGCAGGTCCTGCACGTAGGCCATCTGCAAATCGATGCCGCTGGCCAGCACTCGACCGAGGTTCACGTTCGTTTGGACGATGTAACCTCCAGTCGCGAGATTGGCCCCCTGGAGGCCGCCCGTCTGCGGGCTGCGAACAACCCCACTGCAAAGCGCCGGATCGCCCGTGTTGGCGCAGCCGGATATGATGTTCGCCGCGGGCAAAACATTGACCTCGTCTTTGATCGAGATGTGAAAGTAATCGAGGCTGGCCGTGAATTTCGGCAGGAAGCTGGGCTGAAAGTTGACGCCGACGGTGTATGTTTCAGCCTGCTCAGGCTTCAGCGCCGGGTTGCCCCCTTGCAATTGTGAGCACTGACCCGCCACGCATTGCGGAATGGGATTGACTCCATTGACCGCGGCGCCCGCGACGCTCGCGGCGTACTGAGCGGCCGAGACTCCCAAGTTGGCGCACTGCGCCTGCGTGAACGTGACCGGCGGCGCGCATGGATCGTTCCCCGACTGAATCAGACCGACGAGCTGTGGGTTGTAGAGCTCGATGATGCTCGGAGCACGAATCGCCTTGTCGTAGGATAAGCGCAGGCGTACATCCTGGATGGGCGCGTACTGCACCTCGAACTTGTAAGTGTTCGACTTAAACTCGATGTTGGTCGTCCCACTGTTGCTCGAGTAGCTCGAGTACCGATAGCCGGTGTCGAACAAGAGCTCCTTGGCTGCGGGCATGTCCTGAATCAAGGGCGCTCGAATTTCCGCGAAGCCTTCCGTCACGCCCAGGCTGTTGTCGATGGCGGTGGCCGCACTGCCAAAGCCAGACAAGAGCTGATTCTGCTCCGCAAAGTCCGGCTGGAAGAATTCATGGTCGTTGCGATGCTCGAATCCTGCATTGACCGCGATTCCGTCGTGGGCCAAGGGGGAGGTGATGCCCCAGGTGCCCAGCTGCGCCGTAAGTTCGCCGTGGAGCGTGCGCAAGGTAGAACTGCCGATGCCGGTACCGCTGATGTAGAGATAGTTCAGGGCGTCCTGCGTAACTCCGCCGTCCTTGAATATATTGTAGGGCACGCAAGGAGGTCCGCTCACGCATGTGGGCGTTCCGCCGTTGTTGTACACCTGCAAGGCATTGTCGATGGCCTGAAAATTGAAGTACTTCATGTTGTTGTTGGAAAAGGTCGTGTAGTAATACTGGCCGTACACGTCGTAAGTCAGTGCTCCATTCGCGAGCAAGTCGCCCTTGCTGCCCAGCACCGCGCGATAGTTCTCGTGCTCGTAATCCGAAAGCCTGCCCCCGCCCTCCAGGTTACGGCGTCCGATGTCGACATCGGCACAATTGGCCGATAGCACTCCCGGAGAGGCCAGTGAGCAGCCCGCAGTGGGATTCGCGTTCGCGGCCGCTATCTGCGCGGGCGTACACAATATCGACTGCTGCTGAGCGCTCAGCAACGGGTTGTTGCAATTGACTGGGTAGGCGCCACTCAAGGTTGGATCGAATGGATTGCTGCTGAGGAAAAGTGCGGCGGGCGCAACCGCCTGATGAGTGCGGTCGTCCATGAAGTAGAACTCGGCATACGGTTGGAAATAGTCGGTAACTTTCATGTGCGCGAGTACCGCTGCATTGGCGCGATCATCCTCGCGCGTCATGAAAATATATGGCTGCGAGTTGAACGCGGCCGGAGGTGTTGTCCCCGCCGCCGGGAATGGCACGAAATTATTGCCGAGCACGGAATAAGCATTGCCGGCGCCGGGCCCGGTATTCGGGGCGAAGAGATTGGAGTTCGCCGAACCGTTGCAATGCGAGCCGACCACGGTTTTGCCCGCGGCCGTGGTGGCATACGTGGGATAGAGTTCGCAACCACCGAAGTCACGCTCGCTGCTCGCCACCGGATCGGCGTGGCGATAGCTCAGAAACGCCGTAACGTTACCCTCACCGTCCGCGAAGTTCGTGCCCATCAGCACATCGAAAGAGCGTTGCCGGCCATCGGCATTGGTTCCGGTCGCAGGCGTGGTGTTATTGAAGTTCCTCACCAGGTTCTGCATGTACGCGTCATGGTTGTTGTGGTAGTTCTCGTTGTACTGGCCGTCAAACTGAACGCCCTGGAAGTTCTTCTTCATGATGAAGTTGACGACGCCTGCGATGGCGTCGGAACCGTAAGCTGCCGACGCTCCGCCAGTGACGACTTCGATTCGATCGACCAGGCCGGCGGGGATTTGATCAAGATCGGGCGCGGGTGATTGAATGAAGGTATACGGTGACCCCTGGCCTAAACGACGCCCGTCGACCAGCACCAGGGTCCGGTTCGGCCCGAGCCCGCGCAGGTCCGCGGTGGCGATGCCGCCGGCCGTGGTCAAGCCGCTCGTGGTGTTGCCGAGATCTTGCCCCAGCGAGTTGTTGAAGATCTGCGGCAGCTGCAGGATGAGATCGCTGATATCCGTTTTTCCGCTGGTTTCGATGTACTGCGAGGACAGCACCTGGATCGGACTTGTGCTCACCGCATTCGGAGCCGCGATCCGCGACCCGGTAACGATGATCTCGGTAAGGGCGGCTTCAGGTTCTGCCGCCGCAACGGGTGCCTGCTGCGCGAGGGCCGGCAGAGGGGCAAAGGCAATCGCTGTGGCTGTGGCGACCAATAAGCGCTGTGATGTTTTGAACGTCAACGCGGCCATGGCCGCTGCCATCCGCCTAAGAGCGGCACTTGTTCTTGCCAATCCCAATGTAATCATCGTAGTCCCCTAAAGTCTTTAGACCGGCCCGGCGGGTCGACTTGCGTTGCAACTTTGCAACCATCCTTAAGGATTGGCTCAGCTCCCCAATCGTCGGCGTCAATAAATACGCCTCCTTCGCCACTGATTTGGAAACTTGTGATGAGCTGCACCTACGTGGTGATGAGGCGCCCGGCTATGGGACAAACTCTTGTCGATCCGGTGACCGATCGTTGAATTGGGCTTTGCGGAGGCTGGCAACGAGACCGTGCTCAAATCCAGGTGGCGATCCGCGCCACACATGCGAGCGCGTCGTATCTTCCACGATGAAAGCCGTTCGACATTGTGCAATTCGATCGGCCAATCTCATGGAGCGACAATTACATAGCGCCTCGCGCAAGAATAAATTCTGGGATAAGCGTTCCATGGCGGGGAGCAACTGCTCGAATTGAGGTGTGGTCCATCAAGGCTCACGTCACTAATCACGGGGTTGGTCCCCGTCACGGAGTGCTTTGTCCCAAAAATTATCGAGTCGCAGATTGCTGTGTAATCGTGTCCCGTATGAGAGGGGATGTCTCATGTGCGAACCGGTGAAGGCATTATTAGCGGTCGAGGTTACCCTACTAATGTTGTTCGGTTGCGTGGCCAGGCCACCAGCGCCAACACTATCCAATGTGGTGAGCACCGCAAACTCTATGCCCGCGGCAACCGCTCCTGCGAGACCCGCAACCGCAAATTCCTCCACCGACAATGCGAATCTGGCCGTCAATCAGACCCTGGTGAATCGCGGCTACCGGCCACGTCGGCTCAACGGCCAGCTGAAATACTGTCGATCTCAGGTCCTTACCGGAACGCATTTCAGAAGCACGGTGTGCCTCACGCAGGAAGAGATCAGCGCGACTGACGGTAATACAAAGAGTGACCTCGACACCCTCGGCCGGGCAGGCCGAGCGATTTGTCCCAACAACAAGTGTGACTGACGAATTGCCGCATCAACGGGTTGCGGTCCGGTTCTCCGCTTTGTGCGGCGGGCCGATTGTCAAAAATCCGATCCTCCCCGACAGTGGTGCCACGGCAAGATCCTTAAAATGGTTTCCCGGTATGTTTTGCTCGAATGTAGACACGTACCGGAGCACAAAGTAAAAGCGAGTGCTCCATGGCCGATGGGTTCTGCAAAATGAACCGCGCGGATATTCAAAAGTATGGATCGATCGATTCGAACGAAGCCGAAATCGGCGAGTTCGCTCGCCAAGCGCTTGATGGAGTTTCGGCTGATGTACTCCGCGTCGCCCGTTCGAATGGTCACATAATTCCCATCGGATTCGATGTAATCGATTTTCTCGATATCGAGCGGGTAAAGCCGATGCTGGCGCTCACCCACCAGAAATTTTGGTTGCCTCCCCAAAAGGCGCAGCATTTGTCGCTTTAGTTGAAATTCCGCAAGTTCCTCCAAGGAATGACGTTGCCGCACTCGGGCGATCGCGTGGGCGAAGCGATCGGGGTTTATCGGCTTAATCAAATAGTCGACCGCGCCTTCCGCAATCGCCTGCTCCGCGAAATCCGGCTGATGAGAGGTCATGATGCCAAAACGTCCTGCATCGTTGCCGAGGTTGCGCAACACATCGAATCCGGACATATCCGGCAATGCGACATCAATGAGCAACAAATCCGGCGCCAGGCTCTCCGCAGCATCAATAGCCGCCCGACCTGACTCCGCTTCGCCAAGAACCTGCAAATCCGCGACACCACGGCACAGCTCAGTGAGTTCAAAGCGCACCGCGGGCTCCTTGTCCACAATGAGCAGCTTTATGGAGTGTGGATTTTGCATAGCGGCACTCCTCATCGGTGCATCGCCCGGGCTTCGAATCCTTATCATCATCACACTAAGAGCGTTGCGCGATGAAAAATGGGGCTCAGCGGGCGCAGAGACCAACGATACCGGAGCTTTTTCGGCAGCCCGATAGAGGGTAACTGAAGGGCGGGTAACTTTCGGGGTGGAATTACGGGAAGTTGCTAAAAAGCAGGCATTTTGCCGGCTAATTCGATGGTCAGCAGGCCCATCACTTTCCCAGATAGCCGGATTTTCATTCCCAATCAGCCGGCACTGGATTCCCAATTAGCCGTTGCCGGAGCAGCGCCGCCTTTCCAACTCCGACCGGGTCGCCCGGATGACGCGTTTGCCGACTGCTCGCAACCAATTACACAGGAGCTTTCTGAGCGATCACTTCGGGGATATGCTGACGCTCGCAAGAAACGCGACGGTTGCCTGGCCGCGACCGTATAACTACCGAACGGTCGAAAATTATAG
>Ga0193709_1000801_pt1 | contig 10060 bp, 13 predicted proteins | sample H3c2metaG_FD_160571 | JGI IMG/M metagenome (GOLD analysis project Ga0193709, IMG submission 160571) | Soil microbial communities from a riparian zone of the East river system, Colorado, United States - H3c2 | ecosystem: Environmental > Terrestrial > Soil > Riparian zone | place: USA: East River... | reverse complement strand
CGTCGAGCGACACCGGCGCGACCGCTTCAGCGATGACGCCGTGCACCGCGCCCAATTCCCGCAGGACCTCGGCATTGCCGCCGCGCTTATAGCCGAAGGTGAAATCCTCGCCCGTCACCACGCCCGCCGCGCCGATCCGCTTGGCCAGCAGCTCGGCGACGAAGTCCTCGGCGGTGGTGGAGGCGAGCTCGGCGTTGAACTGGAATACCAGCATCGCGTCGGCCCCGGCCTGGGCGAACATCCGCTCGCGCTGGTCGAGGGTGGTCAGGCGAAAGGGCGGCACATCCGGCTGGAAATGGCGCACCGGGTGCGGATCGAAGGTCGCGACCACTACCGGGCGCCGCTCGTGAAACCCGCGCGACACCGCCCGCCCGACCACCGCCTGGTGGCCAAGATGAAACCCGTCGAAATTGCCGAGCGCGACGATGCTGCCGCGAAAAGGCTCGGGGATCGGCTGGTCGAGGGTCAGGCGCTGCATGCCGGGCCTCTATCGGGCTGACCCATGAACGGCAATGTCAGCGCGTCGGCAGGTTGTGGCGGATCAGCCGATACTCGTGCCAGACGAGCGCGATCAGGAATAAGTCGAATGCCGTCAGCAACAGCAGGCCGAACGCGTGCGTGTAGCTGTAGCGGTAGAGCTGGTAGACGACGAAACTGGTGAACGCGACGAGCGCCAGCGGATAGGACCAGCGTTTCTCCCTCCACAAGCCGATGACGATGACCAGCTTGATGAGTCCGTGGCTGAGCAAATAGAAGGCAATGAAGTGCTGGGTCTGGAGCGACACGCTCTCAGCCCAGTCGATCACATGGCGGGCGACAAAGCCGTGCGTTCCCTCGGCGAGATAGGTCTGCGCCATCCGCGCGGCCCAGGCGGCGACCTTGTCGGCGCGGGCGAACGCCACCGCCGTTCCGCCGACGATCTCCAGCAGCGCATTGCCCCCTTTGATGAGGACGCTGGCCTGGAACACGGCATGGATTCGTTTTTCTTGCACGCCGCGGCCCATAGCGTGCGTGGGCGTAAACGCCACCGGTGCCGAATTTGGGCCAGCCGTCAGTTGCAACTCGGCACGCGCTCAGCCACTCTCCGCAAAACATTGGGGGAAGTCATGAATTCAAAGATTGTCGCTCTCGCCGGATTTGCGACGCTAGCATGCTTTTCTGCGAAATCGGCCCCGGCCAGCGGCGCAATGCCCGGTCTGCGGATCGCCGGCATGGAAGGGCAGTGCACGCGGCTGACGACCCGCGGCGAGGACCGGACGTCGAAATGCGATCCTTTGCTCCTCAACAACATCTACGACAACGGGCGAAGCAGCTTCCTTTTCTTTTCCCAGAACAAGAATGCGATCGTCAGTTTCCTCGGCAATGACAGCAAGGCGGTGGGCAATGTCGCGACGTTGCAGGTCACCCAAGTCTACATGACAGGGTTTGATGGAAAGCCGGTCCCGCATGAGATGAACGCGACGGGAACTTGCCATTATACAAACCCCTATCAGGGGGTTGCTCATGTCGATTGCCTCGCCGGATCGGGCGACAACCGGTTCGAGGCATCGTTTGTCAGCGACGGGAAGCCGCCGAACGTGTTTGGTTGAGTTGAGCTCAGGCGCTTGACTCGGGCGGACCCAAATCCTATTTGCCATTCATCCCGTTCCACCGGACTCCGGCGGCGCACTCGTGCGCGCGTCGGTTTTGCGTTTGAAATGGGTTTAACGCTTTGAGATGGGACGGTCGGGTGCCCGCCTTCCCGTGGAGCTAGGAGACAAAAACATATGGCACGTATCGCTGGGGTCAACATCCCGACCAACAAGCGCGTCGAAATCGCGCTGACCTATATCCACGGCATCGGCCGCACCAAGGCCAAGCAGATTACCGACAAGCTTGAGATCGCCCCTGAGCGCCGGGTCCAGGACCTGACCGACCAGGAGGTGCTGCACATCCGCGAAGCGATCGACGCCGATCATACGGTCGAGGGCGACCTTCGCCGCCAGGTGGCGATGAACATCAAGCGGCTGATGGACCTCGCCTGCTACCGCGGGCTGCGCCATCGCAAGGGCCTCCCGGTCCGCGGCCAGCGCACGCACACCAACGCGCGCACCCGCAAGGGCAAGGCCAAGCCAATCGCCGGTAAAAAGAAGTAAGCAATTACGTCTTTTCATTCGCAGGCGGGGCTTCCGCCAGCTGCAGATATTACGGATTAGGATTTCTCCATGGCCCAAGCACCCCAGCGCCTTCGTAGGCGGGAGCGCAAGAACATCACCAGCGGCGTCGCGCATGTGAACGCCAGCTTCAACAATACCATGATCACGATCACCGATGCGCAGGGCAATGCGATTGCCTGGTCCTCCGCGGGGATGATGGGCTTCAAGGGCAGCCGCAAGTCGACTCCCTACGCCGCCCAGGTCGCCGCCGAAGACGCCGGCAAGAAGGCCGCCGAGCATGGCGTCCGCACGCTGGAAGTCGAGGTCAAGGGACCAGGCTCGGGCCGCGAAAGCGCGCTCCGGGCCTTGCAAGCGGTCGGCTTCAACATCACATCGATCCGCGACGTGACCCCGATCCCGCACAACGGCGTGCGGCCGAGCAAAAGGCGCCGCGTCTAATCCGACGACGCGAAGCAGCGGCTCTCAAGCAGCCGCTGAAGTTTTGGAATCTATCGGCGGAGGACGCTCCGCCCAGGGCAAGGACGAAAAATGGCCGTCAATCAAAAGAACTGGCAGGAATTGAAGAAGCCCAACAGCCTCGAGCGCAAGGTCGGTGGCGATATGCGCCGCAAGGCCGTGTTCGTCGCCGAGCCGCTGGAGCGCGGCTTCGGCATGACGCTCGGCAACTCGCTGCGGCGGGTCCTGCTGTCGTCGCTCCAGGGCGCCGCGGTGACCTCGATCAAGATCGAAGGCGTGCTGCACGAATTCTCGAGCCTCGCCGGCGTCCGCGAAGACATCACCGACATCGTCTTGAACGTGAAGCAGATCGCGCTGAAGATGGAAGGCGAGGGCCCCAAGCGGCTGCAGCTGTCGGCCACTGGCCCCGGTGAAATCACCGCGGGGCAGATCGCCGTCACCGGCGATATCGAGATCACCAACCCCGATCAGGTGCTGTGCCACCTCGACCAGGGGACGACGCTCAACATGGAGCTGACGGTCGACATCGGCAAAGGCTATGTCGCCGCCGCCGCCAACCGCCCGGCCGACGCGCCGATCGGCGTGATCCCGGTCGACGCGCTCTACTCGCCGGTCCGCCAGGTCGCGTACAAGGTCGAGAACACCCGCGTCGGGCAGGAGCTCGATTACGACAAGCTCACGCTGACGATCGAGACCGACGGCACGGTGTCGCCGGAAGACGCGCTCGGTTATTCGGCGCGGATTCTCCAGGACCAATTGCAATTGTTCGTCCACTTCGACGAGGGCCAGGTGCGCCCCGCGCCGCAGATGGCCGGAACCGCCGCGACCCCGGCCGAGACCCAGGCCGACACCAACCAGCTCAACCGCTACCTGCTCAAGAAGGTCGACGAGTTGGAGCTTTCGGTGCGCAGCGCCAATTGCCTCAAGAACGACAACATCATCTACATCGGCGATCTGGTTCAGAAGACCGAAGCGGAGATGCTGCGCACCCCGAACTTCGGCCGCAAGTCCTTGAACGAGATCAAGGAAGTCCTGGCGTCGATGGGCCTGCGCCTCGGCATGGACATCCCCGGCTGGCCGCCGGAAAATATTGAAGAGATGGCGAAAAAGCTGGAGCAAGAATTACTCGGCTAGTCGCTCCGGTCGTATTCGAGCGAGCGTTTGAGGAAGGGCCGTCCGGCAACGGGCGGCCCTTTTTTTTGGCTAAGGCAGACTGGCGATTGCGTCGCTCATGAGATTGGCCGCGCCGGCCGCCGAAGTGTCTTCGCTGAGCCTCTTCCAACAGGCGAAGTCGAGTGCCACCCCGAGCAGGGCCCGGGCTCGTTGATTGAGGGAGTCTCCCATGATTTCCTCTGCTCGGCGAAAGGTCGGGGCAATTCTCAGCTCGACCATTTCGCGGGTGAGCGGGTGGAACTCCGCGTCCCGCAACACGCAGCCGGCATGCTGGGCGTTCCGCTCATACCAATCGTAGAATAGCTCGAGACCCCGGCACAGGCGTTCGCGGCCAACCGGGATCGACCGAAGCTGGGTGATGTCCGGCAGCGGGCTGCGCTCGAGCGCGAGGCCCGAGCAGGCGAGAAACAGGCTACGCTCGTCGGGGAAATGGGCATAATAGGTATGGCGCTGCACGCCGGCGCGCTCAGCGATCTGCGAGACTGTCGTACGCGCCGGGCCCACCGTGCAGTGCAGCTCGACGGCGGCCTCGACAATGCCGAGGCGCGTCGCTTCCTGCGTTTGCGCGCGCCTTCCCAATCGATAGCGCCGCTTGTTTGCTTCTGAGTGCGTCATGGTTCTTGACATGCATTTCTATTTAGCTGCACAGGCACGTGCAATCAAATATTGAGTCGCAAGCCCCTTTGTCGAACAATTGGAGGAAAGACGTGAAGATCGTGGTCATCGGCGGAACCGGCCTCATCGGCTCGAAGGTCGTCGCACAGCTCAAGCACAAAGGACATCAGGCGATCGGGGCGGCGCCGAACACCGGCGTCAATACCATCACCGGAGAGGGGTTGAGCGAGGCTCTGGCCGCCGCCCAGATCGTCGTCGATGTCGCCAACTCGCCATCGTTCGAGGACCAGGCGGCGATGGATTTTTTCCAGACGGCGGGAAGGAACGTCACGGCGGCCGAAGTCGCGGCCGGAGTCGGTCACCACATCGCCCTTTCGGTGGTCGGCACCGATCGCCTGCAGGCCAGCGGATATTTCCGGGCTAAGCTGGCGCAGGAGGCCATCATCAAGGCCTCTCCGATCCCATACACGATCGTCCATGCCACCCAATTCTTCGAGTTCATTCGCTCGATCGCCGACTTTTCGGTGCGCGATGGCGCGGTGCGCCTGCCGCCCGTCCGGTTCCAGCCGATGGCTGCCGAAGACGTCGCCGCCGCAGTCGCCGAAGCGGCGCTGGCGGGGCCGGCGAACGGCACGATCGAAGTTGCCGGACCCGAGACGTTCCAACTGGACGAGGCGGTGCGCAAGGTCCTCGAATATGATCATGATCCGCGGTCCGTCATCGCCGACCCGGAAGCACCCTATTTTGGCGTAGAGGTCGGCGAGCGGACACTGGTTCCCGGCGCCGATGCGCAATTGGGCGACACCCGCCTCGACTGGTGGCTGAGCCATGTGCCGGTGCCGGCGAAAGCGGCGGCTGCGGTGCCGGTGGCGGAGCCGGCCCGCTCGTGACGGCGCGGCTCTTCTTTCTCGGCGCCGCGGCCGTCATGGGCCTTGCCGCCATAGCCAACGGAATGTTCATGCTCGGCGCCCCCCAGAGCTGGTATTTGACCGTACCCGGAGTCACCATGACCGGGCCGTTCAATCAGCATTTCGTGCGCGATCTCGGCCTGATCTATTTGCTCGCCGGGGCATCGTTCCTGGCCGGCGTGCGAAATTCGGGATTCCGCCTTGTTTTATGGGCCGTGCCGACCATCTGGTTAAGCGGCCATGCGCTGTTTCATGTGTGGGAGGTGGCGGTCGGCATCTCGGGCCATTCGGCGATGGCGCGCGACTTTCCCGCGGTGACCCTTCCGGCGATCGTCGGATCGGCACTGGCGTTTTGGGCAATGAAGACGCGTGAAGCCACCCCGGAGGCGGACGCTTTAAAGGTTTAGCGATGAGCAGACTCCATAAAATTCTTTTTCAGACCACCATTCCGACCACTGAAGACGACTGGTCAATCGCCCGATTCAGCCGGCTGGGGGCATTGCTTCGGGACGCGCGCGATGACAGCGGCAACGCGTTGTACGATGTCACCATGCGCGATCGCGACCCGCTGGGCCGGGCGGATTCCCTGCTGTCGACCATCGACGACAGCGAATTCGACCAGCTGTGGCTGTTCGCGGTCGATACCGGCGACGGCCTGACCGAAGAGGATTGTCAGGCCATCTCGCGCTTTCGCCAAAACGGCGGCGGCCTTCTCGTCACCCGCGACCATATGGATCTCGGCTCGTCCGTTTGCACGCTGGGTGGAGTCGGAAAGGCGCATTATTTCCATTCAAAGCAACAGGATCCGGACCCGGATAGGCGCACCCGCGACGATCCCTATACCATCGCCATTTCGTGGCCGAACTTCCACTCCGGGGCGAATGGCGACTTCCAGGAAATCCACGTCGCCGGCACTCCGCACCCGGTTCTTGCCAATGCGAACTCGCCCACGGGATCGATCCGTTTCCTGCCCTCCCATCCCCACGAGGGAGACGTCTGCGCCCCTGACGGAGAGGACGCCCGGGTGATCCTTCAGGGAAGGAGCAAGGTCACCGGCCGCGATTTCAATATTGCGGTAGCGTTTGAGCCGGGCGAACACGGCGGACCGGCGATCGCCGAAAGCACCTTCCACCATTTCGCCGACTATAATTGGCACCCCGCCTCGGGGGCTCCGAGCTTCGTCAGCGAGCCGCCGGGCGATGGCCTGGGACGCGTTCCGGAGGCTTTGGCCGATACCCACCTTTACGCCCTGAACATCGCAAAGTGGCTCTCCCAGGCCGGCCAGACGGCGTCACGGGAACGGCATTTCGAAAGCCAGGCGTCGCTTGCATCCTGATCGTCGTGGAATGAATCCCATCAACTGGCGTAGGCCCGGCTAATGGACCGCTTCCCCGACGATATCTTCACCGAGCCGGCCGATGTCGACCCCGATACGCTGGCCAACCTCGGCCCGCTCACCCGGCTGGCGGGTGAGTGGCAAGGCGCCAGGGGGCACGACCGCAATCCCAAGGCCGACGGGCCCGAGCACCGCGACTATATCGAGCATGCCAGCTTCATGCCGATCGATCCGCAGCCCAACGGCCCGCAACTCTTCTACGGCCTGCGCTACCATATCCACATCAACACGCCGGAGGAGGACATCGCCTTCCACGACCAGGTCGGCCATTGGCTGTGGGAGCCGGCGACCGGGCTGGTGCTTCAGACGCTGTCGATTCCGCGCGGGCAGGTGGCGATCGCCGCGGGCCAGGCCGCCCCGGACGACGACCGCATCACCGTCACCGCGGCGCGCGGCCAAACCGAATATGGCATCTGCTCGACGGCGTTCTTGGAACATGCCTTCCGCACCGACCGCTACCAGCTCGAAGTGACGTTCCATGCCGATGGCAGCTGGAGCTATGTGTCGGACACGACCCTCATCGTCCGCGGCCAGGCCGAGCCCTTCACCCATCGCGACCGCAACCGGCTGACCCGAACCGCGGAGCCGGTGCCCAATCCGCTCGCGCTGATCGTCGCCGCGAGGGAAGCACGTTCCGCTTAGGCCCGCGTGCCTAGACTCGCGTGTCGGTGACCGCGCCCGGCCAGTGGACGGCGGGGCGGGCCTTGGCGGCTGCGGCGGGCCCGCGCCCCCGGACATAATCATCTCCTTCGAACGGATTGGGCGCCTTGAGCGCGGCGAGGCGCTGAAGATAAAGGTCGACCAATTGCAGCCGGCGCAAGCGCGCGGCCTCGGTCACGGCGCGGTTCGCCGCCCCCATCTCCTCGCACGCCCGGCGGCGATAATAACGAACGTCGGTTTCGACCACGGATTCCCCCTCCGAAGCGAAGCGATCTGTTAAATTCCGATTCGCAGCGTGCAGATTAACATAAGTTATCCACAGGTCGAGTCCGTGGCGGAGCCGCAATGAGATTGATTAGCGGCCGTCCCACTGTGGGGCGGCGTACCGCGATCGATCATTGCGCGGCCGGCGCGTCCGCCTCCTCAGGCAACCAGACTTCGAAGGAGTCTTCCCAGCTTTTCTGGTCGTCCTTGCTTTCCTTGACCATGCCGCCCGTGGTCGGCCAGCGCGCATAGACCTTGCGCATGGGGTCGAAGACGAGGGTGTTGCCGCCGTCGCGCGATACTTCCTGGTATCGGGTCACTTCGTCGCCGCTGGTATAGACCCACAATCCGCCGGTCTTTTCGAACGTGGCGTCCTCCGCCTTATAGCTCAGCGGCAGAGCGGCCGTGGTAGCGTCTTCGACCGCGTCATTTTCAGTCGATGCATCGTTCGGCGGAGCTTCGCCCTGCGTTTCCGTTGCCGCCTGGACCGGCGGTGTGGGCATCAATTGCTGCCAGGCCAGGCGAAGCCCGGCGAGCGCGATCACGACCCCGGTGATCCCGCCGATCCAAGCATTGACGTTCTTGAAGACCTTCGGACGCTCGTCCGCGGAATCCTGTGGCTCGTCGTCCATCCCCACCCCCTCGCTTGGTGCAGCGCCTGCGTGGCGGAGGGTATGCATGGAAAGGCGGGGTGGGGAAAGTGGGGCGGTCCCGGAAGGGGCGGCCCTTTCCTTTTGACTGCTAGCTCGGCAAAGTGCTCTGGCTCCGGTGGGGAGGGTTCCGCTCCGACGCATTTGGACGCTCGTGCCAGAAAGCGACGATGCTTAGAAAAGCCTGTCCTATACAAACCAAATAGGTTATCAAGCGCGCGAATCGTCCCGGATCGGGGTTTGGGATGATGGGGAGGGATGCATGGCAGCACCGAAGCGACGCCGGGAGGGTAACGCCGAGCTGGCAAGGGTCCCAACAAAGGTAACACCGAAGTTCACAACCCCCCCTTTGGCCCCCCCGTTGGGGATACGAGCGTGACTTTTGTGACCCTTCGAGTGTCTGGCGCCTACGTAGCCTGCACTTCCTTTACTTCGGGCATCCAGATACCGCTTTCGCGCATATGGGATTGCGACTCCTTGTGACTCTTGGCGCCGCGGAAGGGCGGCGAAACTTGACTTTCGGGGGCGGATCGGGTTGAGGGCCGCTTCCGCTTCATTGCGAGATCTCAAGGGGTATGGGCGCTGCCCCGTTTTCAGCGCCTGGCTCGCGGTACCTAATCCGGCCGCCCGACGAACGAAGGACAAGACCCATGCGCCATCGCAATGGCCACCGTAAGCTTCAACGCACCTCCAGCCACCGCGCGGCGCTGTTCCGCAACATGGCGGCTGCGCTCATCAAGCATGAGCAGATCACCACCACCGCCGCCAAGGCGAAGGAGCTGCGGCCCTATGTCGAGAAGCTCGTGACTTTGGCCAAGAAGGGCGGGCTGTCGAACCGGCGGCTGGCGCATTCGCGGCTGCTCGACGATGCCCAGCTGGTCAAGTTGTTCGACGTCATCGGGCCGCGCTACGAAAAGCGCGACGGCGGTTACTGCCGCGTGGTCAAGGCCGGCATCCGCATGTCCGACGCCGCGTCGATCGCGATCATCGAATTCGTCGACCGCGACGTCTCGGCCAAGGGGCAGGACAGCGGGCCGGTGATGAGCGAGGAATTCGCCGAAGCCTAAACGGCCTGGTAACCAACGAAATCAAGGGCTGCGGAGCGATCCGCGGCCCTTTTCGTTTCGGTATGGGACACATTGGTGTCTTGGATGCGTCATTGACCTGGGTTAAATCCCGCCGCTGAACAGGGAGACGGTTCATGGCAATCATTGACGGCACACCAGGCGACGACGGCCTTATCGGCACACCGGGCGACGACACGATCAACGGCTTCGCCGGCAACGACATCCTCCGCGGCCGGGCAGGCAACGACACGCTCAACGGCGATGACGACCATGATTTCCTGGTCGGCGGCGACGACAACGACACCCTCAACGGCGGCAATGGCGACGATTATCTGCGCGGCGGCGAAGGCGACGATGTGATCAACGGCGGCGCCGGGTTCGACCGCGCGGCCTTCACCGTGCTGGTCAACAATCCGGCGATCGGCGAGACGGGCGTGCAGGTCGGCGCGACGGTCGATCTCAACATCCAGGGCGTCGCGCAGAATACCGGCCACGGCATGGATACGCTGATCGGCATCGAGAATGTCTCGGGCACGGCCTATGACGACACGCTGATCGGCAACGGCGGCGACAATTGGATCTGGGGCGAGGGCGGCAACGATAACCTCCAGGGCGGCGGCGGCAACGACCTCATCGAGACCGACGCCGGCAACTCCACGCTCGACGGCGGATTGGGCGTCGACACGGCGGGCTTCGCCGGGAGCGACACCTTCAC
>Ga0193709_1000800_pt1 | contig 10070 bp, 11 predicted proteins | sample H3c2metaG_FD_160571 | JGI IMG/M metagenome (GOLD analysis project Ga0193709, IMG submission 160571) | Soil microbial communities from a riparian zone of the East river system, Colorado, United States - H3c2 | ecosystem: Environmental > Terrestrial > Soil > Riparian zone | place: USA: East River... | reverse complement strand
TTTCTTGCGGATGTCCCCCTTGGCGACGACGCCCTGAATCAGCCAGCGCCAACAGAGCATCGGAGTTTCCGCGAGATCGACCTTTATAGGCCGGCCGAGCAAGGCCATGCTGCTGTCGACGCGCGCTTCGATCGCCGGGATCTTGGCGACATTTGTCACTCGATATCTCGTCGGCTTGGCCTTTCCTATGGGGACCACCCGCCACGGCGCGGGCGGCTCGCCACTACCCGTGAACCTGCCGACCCAGACGGGTTCCGGCATCAAGTACGCGGCGAGGAGCATCGATAGCATTCAAGTCTCTCCTCGAACGATTCGCGGGGTTATGACCGGTCGGCACCGCCACAACAATGCTGTGACACGGCGACACTCTCGCTGACCTTGGTTTCGGCCACAGTTATTAAATGTGATAAATCATGCAACTAACTTAAGTTAAGACTGTTTAAACAAAATCGCCGGGCGTGCCGAGCTCACCGGCGGCTGAGAGACATAGCGCTCCCGCTCAGAGGCAGACGCTATGTTGACCGACAAATCCATTCTGATCGTCGAAGACAATGTCTATCTGGCATTGGACCTGTCGCAAGCGGTTGAAGACATGCACGGCCAAGTTGTCGGGCCGGTCGGCACCGTCGCCGAGGCGCTCGACCTTCTCAAGGACCGGCCAATCGCCGGGGCGGTGCTCGATTCCCAATTGTCCGACCGCGATGTCACCCCGGTCGTTCTGGTCCTCGTTGCCAAGGGCGTGCCGTTCGTCATCTACACCGCGACAGGCCTGCCGCCCGGCGTCGCGCGGTTGCATCCCGACACACCCTTGCTGGTCCAGCCGCTTCATGCCGAGGCGATCGTGACCGGCCTGCTCGGCGAAATGAGGCGCGGCCAGCGCGCCAACATCAAGGCTCACGGGTGATACGGGGCCCTTGTTTCGATCAATCCAGACGCTTCGTATACATTAGGGAAAGCATCTGAACTGGTATAAAGAAGTCGCATCACTGGGTTCCTATGGTGGCATCTTGGTGGCTGAGAGATTCTGGAGCGCTCCCGCCCTGCGGAGAGCGACATGTCCCAAGATCACGAATTCACCCTCGCGCCGATGGTGCGCAAGCTTGAACATTGGCGAAAACTGAACGACGGCGACAAGAAAGCCGTCTTCGCGCTACCTTACACCAAGCGATCCCTTGGCGCGGGCCAGCACATCGTCTGGGACGGCGACAAGCCGCAATATACCACGCTCCTGCTGTCCGGCTTCGCCTATCGCCACAAGGTTGCCGGCAATGGCGGCCGGCAGATCATGTCGATCCACATGAAGGGCGACATCGTTGACCTGCAAAATTCCTTGCTGGGTGTCGCCGATCACAACGTCCAGATGCTGACCAATGGCGAAGTCGCGCTGATACCGGTTGCCGCGGTTCTGGAACTCTCGTTCGACCATCCGAACGTCGGTCAGGCGATGTGGTACGAAACATTGGTCGACGGCTCGATCTTCCGCGAATGGCTGCTCAATGTCGGGCGGCGCGACGCGCGAACGCGGATCGGTCATTTGCTGTGCGAATTCGCGATGCGGATGGAAATGGCGGGGCTCGGCAATCAGGTTGAATATGAAATTCCGATCACTCAGGAGCAGCTCGCCGATGCGGTCTCGCTGACCCCGGTTCACGTCAATCGCACCTTGATGGCATTGGAAGCGGATGGTCTCATCCGGCGCAACAAACGGGTGATCCACATCACCGATTGGAAAAAAATGGCAAAGGTCGCCGACTTCGAGCCGCGTTACCTGCACATCGACGCCCGCCAAACCGCGCCCGCATAGACGCTCGTCAGGCCTGACCGAACGATTGCGGCGGTCGGAGTCCTAGGCCGCCAGCCGTTCCAGCGCTTCGCTCGCGCTCAGCCAATGCGTTTCCGCTTGCTCCAACGCGCGCTCGACCTCGGCGCGCTTCTTCATCAGCTCGGTCATCGACAGGCTGGCGAGCGGCGGCACCGCCTGTTTCGGGTCGAACATCGCCTTGTCGATCGCGCTGCGTTCCTCGGCCAGCTTGGCCAACGCCGCCTCAGCCTCGCGAGCGCTTTTCTTGAGAGCCTGCGCCTGGTCACGCGCTGCCGCAGCAGCCCGCCGAGCTTCCTTCTTGTTGACCTTGTTGGCCGCCTTCTCACCCGACTTGGCGTCGCCGAGCAGCACCGAGGCGATATAATCGTCGAGGCTGCCGTCATAATCGCTCGCCGTCGCGCCTTCGACCAGCACCAGCCGGTCGGCGGTCATTTCAAGCATGTGGCGGTCGTGGCTGACGATGACCACCGCGCCCGAATATTGGTTGAGCGCCTGGACCAAAGCCTCGCGCGCATCGACGTCGAGATGGTTGGTCGGCTCGTCGAGGATCAGCATGTGCGGCGCGTCGCGGGTGATCAGCGCCAGCGCCAGCCGCGCCCGCTCGCCGCCCGATAATTTCCCGACTAAAGTCGTCGCCTTGTCGCCTTGGAACCCGAACCGGCCCAGCTGCGCGCGCACCGCCGACGGGGTCTTGCCCTTCATCAGACGGGACATGTGCTCCAGCGGCGTGTCGCGCGGGTCCAATTCCTCGACCTGATATTGGGTGAAGTAACCGACCCGCATCTTGCCGCTTGAGGTGATGTCGCCCGCGCACGGGATCAGTTGCGCAGCGAGCAGACGCGCCAGCGTCGTCTTGCCGTTGCCGTTGCGCCCGAGCAGCGCGATGCGGTCGTCGGGGTCGAGGCGGAGATTGAGCCGCTCCAGAATCGGATCGCCGCCATAGCCCACCGAGGCCATGTCGAGCGTGACCAAAGGCGGGCGCAATTCGTCGGGGCTGGGGAAATCGAAATGCAGCGACGGATCGTCGAGCAATTCGGCGATCGGCTGCATCCGCTTCAATGCCTTGGCGCGCGACTGGGCCTGTTTGGCGGTCGACGCGCGGGCACTATTGCGGGCGATGTAATCCTGCAATTTCTCGCGCTCGACCTGCTGCTTGGCGCGCGCCGCGGCCTGCTGCGCCTGGCGCTCGGCCCGCTGCCGTTCGAACGCGTCATAGCCGCCCGGGTAAAGCGTCAATTTGCCCCGATCCAGATGCAAGATGTGGTCGACGACATTGTTGAGGAAATCGCGCTCGTGGCTGACGATGACCATCGTCGCCGGATAGCTTTTCAGGAAATCCTCAAGCCACAGCACCGCTTCGAGATCGAGGTGGTTCGACGGCTCATCGAGCAGCAACAGATCGGGCTGCGAGAACAGCAGTGACGCCAGCGCAACGCGCATCCGCCACCCGCCCGAGAAGCTGTCGAGCGGGCGCTGCTGCGCCTCCTCATCGAACCCCAGACCGATCAATATCTTCGCCGCGCGCGCCGGCGCCGAATAGGCATCGATCGCGATCAGCCGCTCGTGGATCTCGCCGAGCCTTTCCTCCTGCGTCGCGCACTCGCTCTCCTTGAGCAGCCGCGCACGTTCGACGTCGGCGGCAAGCACCGTCTCAAACGGGCTCGCGGCGCCCGCCGGGGCTTCCTGCGCGATATAGCCCAGCCGGCTGCCGCGCGGCATCGACGCTTCGCCCGTGTCGGGGTCGAGCAGCCCGGCGATCACCCGCACCAAAGTCGACTTGCCCGCGCCATTGCGCCCGATCAGCCCGACGCGGCTTTTCGGCGGAAGCGCGGCAGAAGCGCCGTCGAGGATCGTGCGCCCGCCAAGGCGCACCGTGATTTCAGTCATGTTGAGCATGGCGCGCCCGTAGCAGGGAAGCGGCGCGCTAGCCAGCATCTAGATGCCTTAGCGCGTCAGGAGGCTCGCTCGGACGCATTGATCGAATTCCATTCCCAGGTCTTGCCTTCGTCGGTCGAGAAGGCCTGACTCCAGATGGGCCGATCAGGATTGCGAACGTCCCAGCGAAAAACCATGATAATCGGCGTGCCGCGATATTTGTCGCGGGCGAAGAAATGGCCAACCTTGTTCTCGAAGGATCCAACGACGGGCGGGTCGAGCGTCCCGGAATTGCCGTCCGCCCAATAGATGCTCCAGAGGCGTGTCGAGGGATTGAACAGCCGCAGCGCGACGCCTTCATAGGGTTTGCCGGAGGCCTGGTCCGTGTACTTGTCGATGTTGCCAAGGCCATTGAGTATCTGGTGCATCTCAACCCGCGATTCGAATGAGATCCACTGTGTCGAGTGGGTCAGGCGCGAGGCCAGTTTGCGATTTCTCAGCGTCCACGTTCCGACCAAATAATCGAAATCGTGCTGAGAGGAACTTGGCGAGGCGTGGATGACCAAGGCTCCCGAGCTGTCGAACTGGAGCGCAGGTATCGGGATCGAGGTGTCGGGAAGCAACGCGGAATCCTGCGCCCGCGCGTTGTTGGCCAAGCCCATCAGGCCGATGACGAGGATGAGCAAGGCGCCCAATCGCGAGAAGAATTGAGCGTGATGCATGAGCTGATCCCTAGAGGATATATTTGAACGTCACCGCCTGCTCGTTGTGCCCCGGCGCGATGGTGATCCTGACCTGGTCGTACTTCGGCGGGCCCATGCGGATTGCCGGGTTGCGCGAAAATCCGAAGCCCTCCTTGGGAATCCCGAACATTGTATCGAGCTTGTTGTTCTCATTTTCGTCGTGAAGCAGGACCACGACATAGGTCCCTGGATCGAGGTCGCGGAACGTCACCTTCGCCGCGCCGCTCGCCGGGAGCGATTGGGCGATCCTTTTGGGGTCCTTGTCGCACTTCAGAAAAAGGTCGGCGCGCTGGGTCAGGCACACCCGCACCGCGCCGCGATGATTGCGCAGGCCGTGGACCGATACGGTCAGGTCAGCCGGCGCCGGCGGGCTAGCCGCGGCGAGCGCGAGCAAAATCGCCAAGCCCCGCATCGGTCCCGCAAAGCCGGTCCCAGAAGCGGAAGTAGAGCCCGTAATTGCAGCGATACTTGTGGTGATGAAGCTCATGGTGCGTAGCGGTTATCAGCCAGCGTCCGGCCGGTCCATGCACCAAAGGTTTGGGGAACATCTCCCAGCCCATGTGGTTGGTGACGCCCATCAGCGTCATGATGGCCAGAACTACGCCCAGCGCAGCGATATGGATCGGCACGACGAACACGAGGACCGGAATGACCACCGCCCCGGTCACTGCTTCCAAGGGATGAAAGCTCATCGCCGCCCACGCCGTCGGCGGACGGCTGGCGTGGTGGACGGAATGCGCGAGCTTGAACAAGCGCGGCCGGTGCATCCAGCGATGGGTCCAGTAAAACCAGGTATCGTGCAGGGTGAGATAGACAAGCACCGAAACCGGCAGCCACCACAGCGGATAGTCGCCCACATGGGAATAAACCTTGGTCCAGCCGCGCTCCTGCCAGCCCCACGCGACAATCCCCGCCGGAACCCCGTAAATCGCCGCCGAAGCCAGGCTCCACCCGATTTCGCGGCGCACCTGAGCACTTTGCCCCGCCAGCCGCCCCGGGAACCGCCGAGCCGTCCACGCCGCGAACAGCCCGCTGCTGATCAGGTAACGCACGCCAACGATGACGGTCATCGCCAGCGCGGAAAGGAGGATTGCGGTCACGGCCCACAGACTAGGCGTTCGCCGCCGCGCCCGCTAGAGCCGCGCGGATGCCGAGCGACCGCCCCGACCTGATTATTCTCGGCGGCGGGCTCGCGGGCGGGCTAATCGCAATGGCGCTCGCCGCGCGGCGGCCCGAGCTAGAGGTGACCATCGTCGAGGCTGGCGAAACGCTCGGCGGCAACCATGTCTGGTCGTTTTTCGACAGCGACATCGCCCTTTCGGATCGCGCCCTCGTCGAACCTCTCATCGTCCACCGCTGGCCCGCCTACGACGTTCGCTTCCCGGCACACAGCCGCACCATCGATCAGCCGTACAATTCGATCGAATCCGAGCATTTCGACCGAGTGGTCCGTGCGGCCCTTCCGGCCGATGCAATTATCCGCGCCACCATCACCCAATCGACCGACACTTCGGTGACATTGGAAGGCGGCCGTAATCTCGATGCCAAAGCGGTGATCGACACGCGCGGCGCCGGCGACCTTGGTGCGCTCCGCTGCGGCTGGCAGAAATTTGTCGGCCAGACGCTCCACCTCGCCTCACCCCACGGCCTCACCCGCCCGGTCGTGATGGATGCGCGGGTCGACCAATCCGAAGGCTATCGCTTCGTCTATCTGTTGCCATTCTCGCCAAACGAAATCTTTGTCGAGGATACCTATTATAGCGACACGCCCGTCCTCGACATCGAGAAGCTCAGGCTCCGCATCGCCGACTATGCCGTTGAGCAAGGCTGGATCATCACGCGCACCAGCCGCGCCGAAACCGGAGTCCTTCCGGTGGTCATGAGCGGCCACTTCGACAGCTACTGGCCCTCCTCCGACGCGGTCGCGCGCGGTGGGGTGCGCGCCGGGCTATTCCAACCGCTGACCAGCTATTCGCTGCCCGACGCGCTGCGCTTCGCCAGTTGGATTGCCTCTCTGCCCGAACTCACCGGCCCAGCGCTCGCCAAGGCCAGCCGCGATTACGCGCGCCGCCAATGGCGCCGCAACGCATACTATCGCATGCTCGGCCTGATGCTCTTCCGCGCCGCCGATCCGCCCCAGCGATACCGCATCCTCGAACGATTCTACCGGCTCTCGCCCGCACTCATTGGGCGCTTCTATGCCGGCCGATCGACTTTGGGGGACAAAGTGCGAATTCTCAGCGGCCGGCCGCCAGTCCCGCTTGGCCGGGCATTCAGAGCCCTGGCGGAGCGCAAGTGAAGTCTGCAATCGTCATCGGCGCGGGCTTTGGCGGGCTCGCCCTCGCCATCCGCCTCCAGTCGGCTGGGGTCAGGACGACGATCGTCGAAGCGCGCGACAGGCCCGGCGGCCGCGCGTACTTTTGGGAGCGTGACGGCCACATTTTCGACGCCGGCCCGACCGTCATCACCGATCCCGACTGCCTCAAGAAGCTTTGGGCGCTTTCGGGGCAGGACATTGCGGCGGACGTCGACCTCATCCCGGTCACGCCCTTCTACCGGCTCGACTGGCCCGATGGCGTGCGCTTCGATTATTCGAATGACGATGTGGCGTTGGAGGCCGCGATTGCCGCGCTCAACCCAGCCGATGTCGCGGGCTATCGGAATTTCCTCAAATATAGTGAGGGCGTGTGGCACGAAGGCTATCTCAAGCTCGGCACCAAGGCCTTCGAATCATTCGGGGATATGCTCAAAGCCGCACCCGCCCTAGTCAAATATCAGGCGTGGCGCTCGGTTTATTCAATAGTTGCAAAGTTTGTTAAAGAGCAACATTTGCGGCAGGCACTCAGTTTCCATACGCTCCTGGTTGGCGGCAATCCGATGACCTGCAGTTCGATCTACGCGCTGATTCACAAGCTTGAGCGCGATGGCGGAGTGTGGTTCGCGCGCGGCGGCACCAACCGCCTTATCGCCGGGATGGTGGCTCTGTTCGAGCGGCTTGGCGGCACGCTCCGCCTCGATGATCCGGTCGTCGCCATCGAGGTCGAGAATGACCGCGCCAAGGCTGTTCGCACCCGCTCGGGTTGGCGGGGCGAGGCCGAAGCAATCGCGACCAACGGCGATGTCGTCCACAGCTACGGCCTGATCGAAGGCAGTCCCCGCGGTGCGGCCCGAGTCAGGGCGCTCATGCGCAAACGCTACTCTCCATCGCTGTTCGTGCTTCATCTAGGGCTCGAAGGCACTTTCCCCGACATCCCCCACCACAGCATCCTGTTCGGCCCGCGCTACAAAGGGCTCCTTAGCGACATCTACGACCGCGGCCGCCTCGCTCCCGATCCTGCGCTCTACCTTCACCACCCGACCGCGACCGATCCATCAATGGCGCCGCCCGGCTGCTCGACCTTCTACGCGCTCGCCCCGGTGCCCCACATGGGCCGCGCCAATGTGAATTGGGAAATGGATGGCGAGGCCTATGCCGAAACCATCCTCGATACGTTAGAAGCGCGGCTAATGCCCGACATACGCAGCCGCATTCGCACCCGCTTCCATTATGCCCCGTCGGATTTCGGTCGCGACCTCGGGGCGCATCTGGGCTCGGCGTTCAGCCTCGAACCGATCCTCACCCAGAGCGCCTGGTTCCGTACCCACAACCGCGACGACGTGATCCGCAATCTCTATTTCGTCGGCGCCGGCACCCACCCGGGTGCCGGAATTCCCGGCGTCGTCGGAAGCGCCGAAGCCACCGCCGGATTGATGTTGGCGTGACTACAAACCGCGAAGATCTCGTCGAAGAGGCCGCGAAGGTCATATCGCAGGGCTCGAAGAGCTTTCGTTTCGCCAGCCAGATCTTCGACCGCGAAACCCGCGAGCGCAGCTGGCTGCTCTACGCCTGGTGCCGCGCCTGCGACGATGTCACCGACGGCCAGACCCTTGGCCACAATGCGGTCACGCCGAAAGACCCGGAGTCGCGGATCGCCTTCCTCAGGCAAAAGACCGCCGCCGCGCTCGCCGGCAAGTCGACCGGCCTCGCCGCGTTCGACGCGTTCGGCCTGGTCGCCAAAGAATGCGCGATTCCCGCCGATCTCGCCGCGGACCACCTCGCCGGTTTCACACGTGACGCGGCCGGCTGGCGCCCGGCCAACGAACGGGAATTGCTGAGCTATTGTTACCAGGTCGCCGGCGCGGTTGGGGTGATGATGGCCCATGTCATGGGGGTCGATCCAACCGGGAGGGACACGCTCGACCGCGCCGCCGACCTCGGCATCGCCTTTCAACTCGCCAATATTGCCCGCGACATCGTCGAGGATGCGAAGGTCGGCCGGACCTATCTTCCTGCCGATTGGCTGGCTGAGGAGGGACTCTCGGACGCCGATCTTGCCGATCCTGCCCATCGACAAACCCTTGCGCGGATCACCCAGCGCCTCGCCGCGCTGGCCGAGGATTACCGCCGCTCGAGCAAGGTCGGCGCCGCGCGCTTGCCCATCCGCAGCCGCTGGGCGGTGCTGTCGGCGGCCGGCATCTATGGCGAGGTTGCAACACGCGCCGTCACACTCGGCCCGCGCGCCTGGGACCGGCGGATCCATATTTCGAAAGCGGAAAAATTCGCACTGGTGATCGAAGCGTTCGGCGAAGCCCTGTGGCCGGCGCGGAATATCAGCCGCGAAGGCCTATGGACCCGCCCTTCGGCGCCCGCACCCCGGCGTGCCCGCTCGCCGCGAGCGCGGCCTTCAGCCGTTCGACCGGCGGCGCGTAAATAAAGCCGAAGCTGACCGTTCCCTCGCGCGTTTCGACCGCGTGATGGATGCGGTGGGCCTGGACGATGCGCTTGAAATAATTCGACCGCGGTACGATTCGGTGCGCGATGCGGCGGTGTACGATGACGTCGTGGAAGCCGAAATAGATCGCGCCGTAAGCCGCGATTCCTGCCCCGATCCAGGTCGCCCCAGCACCCCAGTTGCCCTGCACCCCACCGTAAATCAGGACGATCGAGGGAATGGCGAAGATCACGCCATAGAGGTCGTTGAGCTCGAACCGGCCCGAACGCGGCTGGTGATGGCTGGCATGGAGAAGCCAGCCCAGCCGTCCGTGCATCACCCAGCGATGCATGACGTAGGCGAAGCCCTCCATCGCGGAGACGGTCAGGGTAAACAGGGCAATACCGATGATCGGAGACATGCCGCTCATATAACACTTAGCCGGGCGGAAAGGAGGACTTTACGGTTTCTCGCTGCTGAGGAAGTGCATCAGCTCGGCGAGTGTCTCCTCCATCTGGTCCTGCATCTGGCTGACCAGCTCATTCTCGCGCATGCCGACATGGTCGAGCGGCTTGGAATAGCTGTCCGAAAACGCCTTCAAATCGTCGCGATCGAACACGCCCTTGGCGACCAGTTTGGCCAGGATTACCAGCAAACCGTTGGTGTTGGCGATGGTACCCGCGACCAAGGCCTCATCGACCATGGTCAAATCGGTGCCGGGGATGATTCCGGCCTCGTCGTCGCCCTCAATCTCTAAATCGTCTTCATTCATCGGTCTTTTCTGGCGGGTTTTTCAGGCCTCGGAAAGCCCGAACGAACAAAATCGCCCAAGTTGCCGCCACACTGCAGCCTTTTCGGCGAACGGCCGGGTATAGGCCG
>Ga0193709_1000799_pt1 | contig 10107 bp, 8 predicted proteins | sample H3c2metaG_FD_160571 | JGI IMG/M metagenome (GOLD analysis project Ga0193709, IMG submission 160571) | Soil microbial communities from a riparian zone of the East river system, Colorado, United States - H3c2 | ecosystem: Environmental > Terrestrial > Soil > Riparian zone | place: USA: East River... | reverse complement strand
CCATGTATGTCACGAGCTCCTCGACCGTCGAGTTCTCGGTACCGACTTCGCCGATCTCGCCACCGATCGAGATGGTCACGCCCTCAAGCTCGAGGCTTCTCACCGTCAGCGAGAGCTCGACTGCCTGCTCGTAGTTCGTGCGCTGCTGCTCGTTGAGCGTCGGCTTCGAGAGATCGACAAGCGTCGATGTGTCCACATCGATGTTGTAGAAACCCGCCGCAATTGCCTCGCGTGCGAGCTGCTTCACACCGTTCAGCTCCGTGGCAGGATCGACAGCAAACTTCTTGGAGTTGACCTGGAAGTGGTCGCCTTGAATGAAGATCGGCCCGCGGAATCCTTCGCGCAGGGCCGCGGCCAGCATCACCGCGACGTATTCGGCTGGGCGCTGATCAGTGTACGCGATCTCAGAGCGCGCGATCTCCTGGATGAGCGCGCCGACCTTGAGCTTGACCGCCGAGCGAAACAGCGCACGCCCAGTGTCGTAGACCATGCCGCGAATGTTCATGGCCGGAACCGTGAAGCCGCTGACCTTGCCCTTGCCGCGCGCCAGATACAGGTCGTGAATCGAGGACGGCTGAACGCCAACCGCCTGACCTAGCTCCCAGATGAGCCAGCGCGCGTCCTCGCGATCGTCGGGTTCTCCGAACACCGCGGTGTAGACGAGCTTGTCCATGGCCGGAGATGCGAGGGCGGACTCGTCGTGAACGGTCACGCGGCCATCCATGACTGATACGGCTTTACCGAAAGTATTTACAAGCATTGGGTCAGAAACTCGTTTGGGGTAACCGTCGTTGCAGGAAAGTTAACGATATCGGGGTCACTTCAACCAATGAGATCGGGGGCACCTACAGGGGATCGAAGCAATGAAATCGGGGGCACCTACAGGGGATCCAAGTAGTGGGTCAACAGTTTTGAGTTCCGAGTCTATCAGTGGTCATCAGTCGGTGACAACCACTGACAACCACTGGCAAACTTACAACTAACCAACTTACAACTCAGTACTTGGATCCCCTCAGCCCAACCTGGTGGCCCGAGCTCCCGGTCCATCTATAGCCCCAAAAAGAACCTATACCGTCCAGCGCGGATCACTCTTTGGAAGCGAATCCCACTCCTTCTTTGCCGCGTCCGCGCCGGGACGCCCCAGGAGCGCGTACGCGAACTGCTTCCCGAGCTCGACGCCGGGCTGATTGAACGCGTCGATCCCGTACAACTGGCCGACGTAAGCGGTTGCGATCTCGAGGAGCATCATCATCTCGCCGACGTGCTTCGCATCCACGCGGTCAATGTGAATGGTCATGTTCGGCCGTCCGCGACGCGCCAGCGCACCGGCGGTCGCGCGCTGCTCGATGTCGATCAGCTCGCCAAGCGAGTGACCCGCCAGGTAGCCGAGCTCCTTCACGTCGGAAAAAGCTGCGGGGATTTTGACGTCGGTCGATCTCTCTTTCACCGCGACGAACGTCACCGTCTTGTCGGCCGGCCCTTCCATGAAGAGCTGCACCTGCGCGTGCTGATCCGTCGCGCCTAGCGCCGCCAGGGGCGTCGATCCCACGGACGTTCCGTCAGTCCGCTTCTTCCCCAGACTCTCCGCCCAGAGCTGGACGAACCAGGCGGCGAAATCACGCAGCGGGTCCGAGTACGGCATGAAGACGGCGATTGATTTTTTCAGCTGCGTGTCGGCGAGCCACTGAAGCATCGCGTACACGCCCGCCGGGTTCGCGGCCAGGTTGTCGGTTTCGCACCGTTTCGCCAGCTCCCCTGCCCCAGTGAGGAGCGATTGCACGTCGATGCCAATTAATGCCGCCGGCAATGTTCCTACCGGTGTCAATACGCTGAAGCGGCCGCCCACGTCCGGCGGAATGTCGAGTGCCGGAACTTTGAGGCGATCCGCCAGAGGCCGCAGCGCACCCTGTTTGGGGTCGGTGACAAACACCATGTGCTTCGCCGCATCGAGCTTGGCCGACACGAGGCGATCGTAGACGATTAGAAATTGTGACATCGTCTCTGCGGTCCCGCCGGACTTGGACGTGACGACGAACAGCGTCCGCGCCAGCTGCAGCCGATCGAGAAGCGCCGCAATCGTTTCGGGGTCGACGTTGTCGAGCACCTGAAGCCGCGGGTACCGATCGCGCGATGTGTCACTTAGCATGTTCCAGCCGCTCGGCCGGAGTGCGGTGCGAAGCGCGATTGGACCCAGCGCCGACCCGCCGATGCCGAGGATCACGACGTCGTCGTATTTGCCACGAGCCTGAGCCGCGAACTGCGTGACCTGGTCGAGGAGTTTCTTGTTGCCCGGCAGATCGACGAAGCCAACCGTCCCGCCGGCACGAAGGGAATCGAACCCACGCTTGGCGTCCGCGAATTGTTTCCCTGCGAGGCCCCAAGCTTTCTGATCGATCCCGCCGGGCGAGATCATCATGTTGGAGTAGTCGAGCCGAAGCGTCATCCGAGTTGAAGCGGAACGGTTGTGAGTGTCACGTCAGTTGACCTGGACGGTGAGTCCATCGAATGCAGGAGCGATACCGGGAGGCAGCTCTGCCTCCAACTGGGCGTGACCGGTTCGGTGAGTAAGGTGCGTGAGCCACGTCTGTCGCGCGCCGATCTTTTGCGCCAGGCTCACGGCCTCGGGAATACTCAAGTGCGTCGGGTGCGGCGTCCGAAAAAGTGCATTCAAGACGAGCACATCGACGCCGCGAAAGACGCGCATCGCTTCTTCAGGCAGCTCCTTCGCGTCAGTGATGTAGCCGAGGTTTCCGATTCGGTAACCGTAGACCGAGGTGGGGCCGTGTGGAATCGACACGGGCGTCACGTCCACGTCTCCGACGCGAAACGTCTCGCCGGGAGGAACCGGGTGCGCGCGGCCTTCGGGCTTGCTCGTACCTGGAAGCGGGCGGATCCTGTCGTCGAAGATGTAGGCGAAGCGCTGCGCGAGCCGCGCCATCGCGTCGGGCGGTCCGTACATCTCGATCGGAACTTCGCTACGGTCGGACAGCGCCCGGATATCGTCAATGCCGTGCACGTGATCCGCATGATCGTGCGTGAACAGAATCGCATCGACGCTGCTGACTCCGGCCGCGATCAGCTGGAGACGAAGCTCTGGCGGAGTGTCGATCAGAATGTTCGTGCCTCCGTCCGTCATCACCAGCGCGCCGACGCGGGTTCGCTTGTCCCTCGGGTCCGTCGATCTGCACACCTCGCACGCGCATCCGATCTGCGGAATGCCAAAGCTGGTTCCCGTTCCCAGGAAGACGAGCTTCAGACGGTCTCCACCTTGAGCAGATTGGTGGTGCCGGGCATGTCGAACGGCACACCGGCGGTGACGATGATGCGGTCTCCGGCAGACGCCAGCTCTCTCTGCACAACGACGCTCTTCGTCTGGTTCATCATCGCGTCGTAGTCCTCGCAGTGCGGCACCAGTTCCGGCACCACGCCCCACACGAGCGCGAGCTGCCTGTATGTGCGCGGTTCGTCCGTGAGAGCTAGAATCGGGACCGGCGGTCGCTTCGACCCGACGACGCGAGCGGAGAATCCGCTCTTGGTGAACACGACGACGAGCGGCGCGCCAAGCATGCCGACGGCTGCAACCGTTGCGGCGGCGATCGCGACTTCAGTTGTCACTACTCCATCGCCTTGCTCCGCTCCGGCGAACGGAGCGACCGGCGGGTGCGTCTCGATCTCCTTGATGATGCGAGTCATCGCCTCCACGGCGAGGCGCGGGTATTTGCCGGCGGCGGTCTCCGCCGAGAGCATCACCGCGTCCGTTCCATCCATGATTGCGTTGGCTACGTCGCTCGCTTCCGCGCGAGTGGGGCGCGGGTGCTCGATCATCGATTCCAGCATCTGCGTCGCTGTGATTACCGGACGCCCGTACCTGTTCGCAAGTCGAATGATTCGCTTTTGCGCACCGGGCACCGCTTCGAATGGGAGCTCGACGCCCAAGTCACCGCGCGCGACCATCACCGCATCGCTGGCTCGCACAATCGCCTCGATGTTCTGGAGCGCGACGTCCTTCTCGATCTTGGCCACCACGAGCAGCCACTTCGGAATCATTTCGCGGAGCGACTCGATGTCCTCCGCGCGTCTCACGAAGCTGAGCGCGAGGTAGTCGACTTCCTGTTGGACCGCGAAGCGAATGTCCGCGACATCTTTCTCGGTTATCGACGGCGCGGAAACCTGGATCCCGGGCAGGTTCATACCCTTGTGGCTCTTGAGGTCGCCGCCGTTCAGGACGCGCGCTTTCACGCGGCCATTCCCGACCTCGAGCGTGACCAGCTCGATCAGGCCGTCATCAACCAGAATTCTGTCGCCGACGCGGACGTCGTGCGCCAGCTGATCGTAGGTGACGGGAATCTCGCCGTTCTTTTCTTCGCCCTCGTGCACGAGCACGACGTCTTCCCCGACCTTGAGCGTGATCGGCTTCGCGAGATCGCCGATCCTGATGCGCGGGCCCTGCAGGTCACCGAGGATGGCAATCGGCTTGCCGGCCTCCTCTGCGAGGCGCCGCACCATCGCGATCGTCCTCGTGTGCTGCTCGTGCGTCCCGTGAGAGAAGTTCACACGGGCGACGTTCATGCCGGCCTCGATCAGCCCGCGGATCGCGTCATCAGTCGAAGTCGAGGGCCCAAGCGTGCAGACGATCTTGGTACGCGGGGTGTAGATGCCGGTCACTTCCCGCCAGGTGCGAGTGAGCCGATCTTCGATTCGAGCCCGGCGATCAGCTCGTCGAAGGATTTCTGGAAGCTGGCGATTCCCTCGTCGAGTAGCTGCTCGGTGACTTCCTCCATCGATATTCCGACGGCTTCGATTTCCTTGAGCAGTCCCTCGGCGGCCGCGACTTTCTTGTCCACGGTTCTGTCGATGGCGCCGTGATCCCTGAACGCGTCAATCGTGGCGGGAGGCATCGTGTCGACGGTGTCCGGCCCGATCAGCTCTTCGACGTACATCACGTCGCGATACTTTGGATTCTTGGTGCTGGTGCTGGCCCAGAGCGGACGCTGAACGCGCGCTCCCTTCTTGGCGAGCGCCTCCCAGCGGGGGCCTGCGAACTTCTGAGTGAACAATCTGTACGCGAGCTTCGCGTTCGCGATCGCGGCGCGGCCCTTGAGCATCTCGAGCCTTTCTTTCTCGGCTGGAGCTGCCTTGGTGATCAGGGCGTCGAGTCGCTTGTCGATCTCGGTGTCGACTCTGCTCACGAAGAAGCTCGCGACCGATGACAACCCGTCTATTGGCTTGTTAGCCTTGACGCGATCCTCGAGGCCGGCCAGGTACGCGTCGATCACGCGCTCGTGTGCCTGAATCGCAAACAACAGCGTGATGTTGACGTTGATTCCTTCGGCGATGAGCCGGCGCACCGCGATCGCACCCTGATACGTGCCAGGAACCTTGACCATCACGTTCGGGCGATCGACCGTCTTCCAGAGGCGTCGTGCCTCCTCGATCGTGGCGTCGGCGCTGCCGGCAACTCCGGGAGATACTTCGATCGACACGTAGCCATCGGCGCCGCGCGTCGAACTGTAAACAGCGGCGAAGTGATCGCAGGCGTCGCGCACGTCCGTTGTCTCGAGGAGCTCGAACACCTGCCAGCTCGTAAGCCCTTCCCGATCTTCAGCATCGCGGACAGCGTCGATCTCCTCCGCCTCGGTGATCTGCTCGTCGTAGGCATTGCTCGACGCGAGCGCTTTCTGAAAGATCGTCGGATTCGACGTCATACCCGTGAGCGCATCATCACGGATCCGGCGATCGAGCTCCCCATCGTGCAGCATGCGACGATCGATGCTGTCCAACCAGATCGATTGGCCAACGTCGTGAAGCTCCTGCAATCTGTTCTTCGCCATTGAAAATCCCCCTCTCCAATTCTAACGAAATGGATGGCCGTGCGCCTCTCTCAGCCGCGAAATTCGGTCAAGAAAAAACGCGCCGAAGTCCGCGCGCGTCTTGACAAAGATCCCTAGCGTCCGACTCGCCAGTCCGTCGAAAGCTCAGTAGAGCCCCAGGCAAATCTGAGAACGCCGTGAGGAAGGGTTGTCGAGGGAGGATTCTCGATCGCCGGCACCAGCCAGAACGTCAGGCTCTCCACAGGCTCCGTCAGGGCGCGTGATCGGAGATCGATGCGCGCGAGATCCTGGGTCGGATCGTAATCTGTCCCCCATTGCAGCACCTGCTTGCTAACGACGAGCTTCCAGCCATTTCGGGTGGGGAGCGAATAGAGCGTGTAGATCCCGCGCGGGATGAAGGCACCCCCGAGAGTCATGTCGACTTCGGTGCTGAGCTGCGTGGACATGTTGGCGCCGGTGCGCCAGACGCTGTCCCAGGGAACCACACCTGGCATCCCGATGACGCTGCGACCACGTAAATGCGGCTGGCCGTAATCGATGGCGATTTTTGCTGGCCCTGCCAAGTTCAGCGCACCGAACCACCCTCCTTCCCCCTTGTCCCAGCGGCTGTCGATGAGCACCGCTACAGATGCACGGGTGCTGGCGGTAGCTCTGGGAATCCGCGGCGCAGGCTGAGCTGGGCGGGCGGCCGGAGCCGCGGGGTTCGCCGGAGCTGGCTGAGTCTGAGCACCGAGATTGGTGGCGGCGAGCGCGAACGCCATGACTGCGACGGACCGATTACTGATCATCCTGCTCTCCTGTGAGGGGTTCAGTCGAGTTGGATCAAAACTCCCGTTTCCGCATCTCCTTGAAGAAACGCTCGTGCTCCTGACGCTCCTTCAGCGTTGCTTCATCTGTCGGCAGGTCCTTGAGATTCTTGTCGTATTTCTTGCCGAATCCTTTTTGGCCCGTCGATTTTGCTGCCTTGGCGGCGTTTTTCTTCGCCAGCGCCGCGATCTTCTTGTCGTCCATGTTGGGGGTCCCCCGGAGGAAGTGCTTAAAGGGAGCAATGAGGCGCGGGAAAGGCAAGTGCGATTATCCCGCCGCCGGGAATAGTTGGGCTCCCGGCCAGCAGCCTGACTATTTCGAGAAAGAGCGGCTAGACAGAAATGGCGGCAGGCGCGGGAAGGTCGAGAACCTGCCGCACCTTTTGCGCGAGCAAGTCCGGCGTAAATGGCTTTTGCAGGAACGCCGTTTGACCATCGATCACGCCTCGTCGCACGACTTCATCGTCCGTGTAACCCGACATGAAGAGCACACGAATGCCTGGGCGAGCCTTTAGAACTTTCGCGACGAGCTGACTTCCGTTCATTTCGGGCATGACCACGTCCGTTGCAACCAGATCGATGCGCCCCTTGTGCTCGGCGACGATCCGAAGGGCTTCGGCGCCGGTTCGAGCGACGAGAACATTGTAGCCAAAAGCGCTGAGCACCCGTTCCCCAAGGGCGCGCAGCGCTTCGTCATCCTCGGCAAGGAGGACCGTCTCGGTTCCGCGCGGCGTAATCGCGGCATGCTCGGCCGTCGTAGCGATCAGCTCCGCCTCGGCGCTGAGGCATGGAAAGTAGACCTTGAACGTCGTGCCGTGGCCCAACTCCGAATAGACGTAAACATCGCCGCCTGATTGTTTCACGATCCCATGTACGGTCGAAAGGCCGAGTCCGGTTCCTTTCCCTGGCCCTTTTGTCGTGTAGAACGGCTCGAACAAACGCTGCTGGACTTCTTTGGTCATGCCCCCGCCAGTGTCTGTCACCGCGAGCATGACGTATTTGCCCGGAGCCGCTCCCATGTGTCGGTCGCCGTGCTCGTCCGAAAGGTCAACGTTGCCTGTCGCGATCGTGAGCGCTCCGCCATTTGGCATCGCATCGCGCGCGTTGACGGCGAGATTGAGCAGTACCTGTTCCAGCTGCCCCGAATCACCGTTGATGTGAGCCAGGTCTGGGTCGAGATGCGTGCTGAGCGAGATATCCTCTCCAATCAACCGGCGCAGCATTTTCTCGACGTGCGTCACGACCTCATTGACATTCACTGCCTGCATCTGAAGAACCTGCTTTCGGCTGAACGCGAGCAGCTGGCGAGTCAGCGTAGCCGCTCTCGCCGCGGCGTTGCTGATTTCCTGGATGTCTCCCCTCATCGGGTTGGCCGCGTCTATGTCCATCAACAACATGGAGCTGTAGCTCATGATGACGGTCAGGAGATTGTTGAAGTCGTGCGCCACGCCACCTGCGAGCTGACCGACAGCTTCCATTTTCTGAGCCTGCGCCAGCTGGTCCTCGAGCCTCCGCTGGCGCGTCAGGTCGCGAACCGTGTGAACGAGAACACCGGGAGCGAATGTGGCGGAACGAACGTCCAGCACATTGACGCCGTTTTCCGGGAGCACTTCTGCCATGGTAAGCATCCGCATCTGTTCGAGCGACTGGGAACCAAGCGTGCAGGCGGCAGGGTTCGCGTCCATGATGCGGCCGGCATCATCAGCGATGAACAAGGCATCACTCGCGTGCTCAAAAATCAATCGCAGGCGGTCCTGACTCTCGCGCATTGCTGCTTCCGCGCATCGCCGCTGTGACCGCTCCCCGGCACGCTCGATGGAACCGATCAGCTGGTCCGGCTTAACGGGTTTGACGAGATAGTCATGGCTGTGTTCGCGCAGCGCGCGCACTGCGCTATCGACGGAGGCGTTTCCCGTCAGGATCACGACTTCCGTCAGCGCGGCGATCTCGCGCAGGCGTCCGATCAGCTCGATGCCATCCATGTCGGGCAGGTGGAGATCAACCAGTGCCACCGCCGGGACACCCTTTATCTCGTGCGCGATGTCGAGCGCATGCGTGCCCGTGGCGGCGCCCAGCGGCGAATAGCCGCGCAGCCGGAGGATGTCCGTGATGCTCCTCAGCATATGCGCATCGTCATCGACGACGAGCACCCGAAGCGGCTCAGTCCGCGAAGACGGCATTCAGAATATTCAGAAGTGCATGAAGCGGAAACGGCTTGTGCAGCGTAGCGTGAATCAGTTGCGGCGACATCGTTGACGCCGCTTCGTCGAGCGCAGCCGGATATCCGCTGCAGAGTATGAGCGCCACCGATGGGCTCACGTGCTTGATCGCGAGAACAGTTTCCGGCGCGGTAATTCCATTGAGTCGCAGATCGAGCACCACTGCGCCTGGTGTTCGGTTTTCCAGCATCTCGATCGCGGCATCCAGATTGGGCGCGGTAAATGTCGAGAAGCCGTTCTGCTCGAGCAGTTTGCGCAACGTCTTCAGAAAAGCGGTGTCATCGTCGACGACCAGAACGCACCGCGATTCAGTCGTCGCTTCCTTCAGCGTATCAATGAGACCGGCGAGTGCTACCGGCTTGGAGAGGATTCGCAATGCACCCTCGCGCTCGGCTTCGGCGAGGATCTCGGTCGCGGTGTAGGCGGTCATCAGGATCACGCGGATCCCCGGACGAACCTGCTTCATCAGCTTGAACGCTTCGACGCCGTTGATGCCTGTCATTCGGACATCCATGAGCACGACCGCGTAGTCCCGACTAGAAACCGCCTCCACGGCCGATTCACCGCTATAGGCGGCGTCGGCTTCCCAGCCGTGCAATCGTACGATGTCCCCGAGCGTCTTCACCATGAGCTCCTCATCGTCGACGATGAGTATGCGACGCGTCATGGAGTACTCGCGTCCGACGTCGGCAGCGAGATAGACATCGTCGTGCCTGTCCCAAGGTTGGTTTCCGCTGAAATGACTCCCCCGTTTGCCCGGACAAGTCCTCTGGAAACCGCCAGCCCGAGACCGATTCCGCGAGTCTTCGTCGTGAATAGCGGCTCGAAGAGCCTCTTCATCTGCTCCGCCGTCATCCCCATTCCTGTATCAATGACGTCGAGCTGGACGAATCCAGCGCTTATGTGACGGCCGCGGAACGTGAGCACCGCGTGGCCGTTCATCGCCTGCAATGCGTTCGTGATGAGGTTCAGGACGACCTGGCCGATCTGATGGGGATCGACGCGGATCGTGGGGAGATCAGCGGGGAAATCGTGTTGGACTTTTACTCCGTCGAGTGATCCAGCTCGCTCCAGCTGAGTGTCGACAATCCCCCTGAGGGATGTCGTCTCCCATTGGGGTGGCCTGATGCGCGCATAGTCGAGCAGATCGCCCACAATCTTCTCGGACAGCGTGATCTGTACCTGCAGGATATCCAGGTATTCCCGAACCTCGGCGGGCGCGTCCTTCAGCACCGATCCCAGGTAATAGAT
>Ga0193709_1000797_pt1 | contig 10131 bp, 6 predicted proteins | sample H3c2metaG_FD_160571 | JGI IMG/M metagenome (GOLD analysis project Ga0193709, IMG submission 160571) | Soil microbial communities from a riparian zone of the East river system, Colorado, United States - H3c2 | ecosystem: Environmental > Terrestrial > Soil > Riparian zone | place: USA: East River... | reverse complement strand
CATAGCCGGCCGCCATGCGCTTCGACGATCGAGCGGCAGATCGACAACCCCATCCCCAAACCGCTGGACTTGGTCGTATAAAAGGCCTCGAAGATGCGCGCGAGGCTCGCCGGAGGTAGCCCCGGACCCGAATCGCTTACCGCGACAAGCACGCCGCCCGACTCGACCTCACTGGTGCTAATCAGCAGCTCGCGCGATCCCTCCTTGACCTCGCTCATCGCTTCAATGGCGTTCATGATCAAGTTCAGCATCACCTGTTGCAATTGGACTCGGTCGCCATAAATGCGCGGCAGCCCCTCTGACAGTTGCATCTTCACCAAAACGCCATGCTCGGACATCGCGGCACGGGCCAGTATCATAATCTCCAAAATCGCTTCGTTTATTTCCAGGTCTCCCTTCCGCGACGACGTCTTTTTGGAGAAATCACGAATTCGGCTCACAATTTCAGCGGCCCGCTTGCCGTCGCTGATAATACGGTCGATCGACTGCTTGGCCCCTTCCAAATTTGGCGGCTGACGTGCGAGCCAGCGCGCAGCGGTTCCGGCATTCATCAGCGTGGCAGCGATGGGTTGGTTGACCTCGTGGGCAATGGAGGCCGAGAGTTGGCCCATTGTCGCTATACGGTTCGCGTGTGCGAGTTCTGCCTCGGCGCGTTTTCGCTCGGTCAGGTCGATTACGAAGGCGACAGCTTGGTTCCCGGTTTCCTCGAAGCGCGCCACGCCGATCAGCACCGGCACGCGACTGCCATCCTTGTGCAAATATTCTTTCTCGAATGGCTGCAAGGTGCCCGTCGATTTGACTTCAGCGACCCGCCTCGCGTCGCCAGCGCGCCATTCGGGAGGCGTCAGGTCCGTCCAGTGCATGCGACCCGAGACGAGATCCCAACGCTCGTATCCCACCATGCGAAGAAACGCGTCGTTGGCTTCAATGATCGGACCCCTGAGATCGATAATAAGAATTCCGACAATGTTGGCGTCGACAAGGCGTCGGACCTTCGCCTCCCGCTCCTGAAGGTCGCCATAGAGACGCGTGTTCTCCAGCGAAATCGCGGCTTGTGCCGCCAGCAGTTCCAGGACTGAGATCCGAGCCGGTGTGAACGCGTGTGGCGTCAGCGTGTTTTCGAGAAGGAGAATCCCGGTCAATTCCCGCTGTTTGATCAACGGGAGGCATACAATCGACTTCGATTGTTGCTCGCGCAGATAGTCATCGCCGGAGAACGGGTTGGGCCTGGAGGCATCATCAAGAATCACACTTTCCTGCGTGCGGATGACATAGCGGACGAGGGATTCAGGACAGGCTATCCCGGTGATCGGCTGCTGGCGCGTCGTGACCTCGATCTGATCACCGGTCGCTCGCGCCTCCGCCTGGATCAGATATTCGTCCCCCGACGGCAGTATCAAAAGGCCGCGATCCGCGCCTGCGTTATCGAGCGCGATCTTCATTAGCCGATCGATCAGCTTCGGCAACTCGATCTCGCCGGACAAAGCCTGAGAGGCCTTGACGGCGCTCGCCAGCATATTTGCATGGGCAAGACGGCCATATAGTCGGGCTGTTTCTGCGAGCAGAAGCGTCAAGACGACTGTCGAGGTGACGAGCGAAAATACGCGGCCGGTATAAAAACCGAGAGTAAAGCGAAAGGCGTTAGCGGGGAGCGTCCGGCTGAACAGGGCTGTTATCGCCAGTTCAACTATCGATGCAAGCACGACAACCATGAGCCATTGATCAAGTGCCGAGCGTCGGAAGATCCACAACACCGAAAGGGCGGCGACGGATATCAACATTGTTAGGGCGGTGAGCCACCGCACCACTAGGCGGCTCCACAAGAGCTCGTCTCCCACGGTCGCGAGCCACGCGATGCAGCTCACCAGAACTAATACGCCTGCGACACTATAAATAGCCAAGTGCGCCGTCGGTGTATGCGCGCCTGCCTTTGTGCCGCCTTCATCCTTCAGCCAGACGTAGGCAAACACGGCCACGGGAAGCCCAAGATGCCAGAGCAGATAAATTCTCAAAGTGGCGCGGCCAACTTCGCCGAGATCTACTGTCGGCGTAAGAACACCTGGGAAGCTCAGCCCATGTGCGACAACCATCGCCGCTGAAAAGAGATATCCGCACGCCAGCGCCAAAAGCGCTCTCGAACGAGTGACTGAGAAGTGCGCCAAGAGAAGGCTTGCGGTAATGAGGTCGGTGACAAAAATAGTCGCATCTAACGCTGGAATGAAGCCGTTAACCTGCGGCAGCGGTTTGGCCGCGAATGGAGCCAAAACTGCCAATCCGAGGAGCAAAACTGCCGCCCCGGCGAGCGCGGACCATGTCTGCCGCGGTGTCGGCGGCAGATACGCCAGCGAAATTTGAGGTTGGTCAGCGCTATCCTGTAAAGCCATACGTGACCGATGGTTGTGTAATGGCAAAAGGGGTGGCCTAAATTGCCCGGCGAAAGCCTCGAGGAAACATCGCAGCAATTCTTCTGAAGACGAAGGAAAACCGGCTTGAGCCGCTAAATCCACAATCCAGCGAACTGTCAGTCAAGCTCAGGTACTGGTCGTCCATTATCTCTTTCGCACGTTTCATTGGGTGAAGATAGCCAGCGGCCCCATTTGGATCAGCACCCTACGAACGTTCGTGATGATCGCGATACGTTTTCTCGCGGAACGGGACGGCGAGTAGGAAGTAATTTGGTACGGAATGAAATGGGAATATTTCGCGGGCGAGGCTGGACGATCCAAGCCATATCGGGCTCGTTGTAGAACTCACGCCTTGTGCGCAGACCATCTTTGATTTCACTGGTTTCGGCGGCCTCATTCAAAAATGGTCCCTCGAAGCCCAGGGTACAGCCAGTCGCGTTCGCCTTTTTTAGCGAGCCTAGGCCTCGGACGACTCTAGGTTCTCAAGCGATTTTTCCTCGATCGGGAGCGTCATGCAAAAAACAGCGCCGCGAGGTTCGTTCGGCGTTGCCCATAGTCGCCCACCATGCGCATCGACGATCGAGCGACAAATCGACAACCCTATTCCCAGGCCATTGGCCTTGGTCGTATGGAAGGCGTCGAAAATGCGCGCGAAGCTCGCCGGGAGCAGCCCCGGACCCGAATCGCTTACAGTGACAAGCACGTTGTCAGGCTCGGCCTCGCTGGTGCTGATCAGCAACTCGCGCGATCCCTCACTGACCTCGCTCAACGCTTCAATGGCGTTCATGATCAAGTTCAGCATCACCTGTTGCAATTGGACTCTGTCGCCCAAAACGCTTGGCAGGTCCTCTGACAGTCGCACTTTGGCCAGGACGCCATGCTCTGTTATCGCAGCACGGGTCAGCCCTATAATCTCCAAAATTGCTTCGTTGAGTTCCAGGCTTTCCTTCCGTGTCGGCGCCTTCCTGGAGAAATCCCGAATCCGGCTCACAATATCGGCGGCCCGTTTGCCGTCGCTGATGACACGCTCGATCGCCGGCTTGGCCTTTTCCAAATTTGGCGGTTGCGAGGCGAGCCAGCGCAGAGCCGTTTCAGCATTCGTAAGCAGGGCAGCGAGAGGCTGGTTGACCTCGTGGGCGATCGAGGCCGTGAACTGCCCCATGGTGACCACGCGGCTCGCATGCGCCAACTCCATCTGAGCCTCGCGGAACCGCCGCTCGCTTTCAATCAACTCGCTTTCGGCCCTTTTGCGATCTTCGATGTCGTAGGTTGCCGCGTACCAGGCGATAACCTCCCCGTTCCTGCGCAGCGGCACGCGCCGTGTAACGAACCAGCGGTATTCGCCATCGGCCCTTCGAAGGCGAACTTCCGACTCGAACGATTCACCTGTAACAAGCGCGACATCCCAGGCCGCTTCTAGTCGTGGAACGTCATCGGGATGAGTGATGATGCTGGTGCGAGTGGTCCACTTCGTTGCGGTGAGTCCGCTGTACGTGCGTCCGACTTCATTGACATAGTCAATGATGCCGTCGGCCCGATGGCGAAGTACCAGTACAGGTACCGTGTCGATGATTAATTGAAGCTCGTGTCTGGCTTTGGCCAGGTCGGCTTCACTATTTCTTAGCGCATCCTCGGTTCGCCTTCTGTCGTCGATATCGAACGCGATCGCATACCAATTGATCACCTCACCCGTTTCGCCACGCAACGGTACGCGGCGAATGCGGTGCCACCTGTACTCTCCATCGGCTTTTCGCAGCCGTTGTTCCAGCTCGAATGGCTCTCCTGTCGCGATATGTTCTCGCCACTCGCGCTCGACCATCTCCTCATCATCGGGATGCAGCGCGCTTCCCCAGCGGCGGCCTCCGAAATTGTCCTGTGAAAGGCCGGTATATTCCCGCCAGTTCTTGTTGCGGAAGTCCATGAATCCGTCGGCCCGATATCGGGCGATCAGTGCCGGGACTGTGTCGACGGTCAGTCGAAGCTCCTGTTCGGCTCCTTGCGCTCTTGTCGCGGCCTCGCTGCGTTCGGCGTTTTCGACGTGCAGCCTGTCGTTTTGCTCCTGCAATTCGCGTATTATGGTCTGCTGATCATCGCGTAGCAGTTGAAGCGAGGCTGAACTTCTTTGCCGGGCGGCAGAAAGCAACACCGCAAACACTGACGCCACGATAAACAGTCCCAGTCGGACAATTTCGCCGGACGGGAGAACAAAGGGATAGCCTGGTGAGAGAAGAGGGGATTGGAGAGCAAGAAAGGCCAGCACGGAAGCGAGCGCTGCCGGACCCGGACCTGCTGCCAAGGCCACAAACACGACCGTGCAGAGAAACAACAAGAGCGAAGGATCAGCGCCCCACGACGGCAATGCCGCAAAAGCCACCACGGCTGATATTGCCGCCGAAACAACTGCAATTGCGTAATTCAGGATTATTGGCCACTTCAGGCTCCGCGAAGAAGCGGATGTCGTCATGATCAATCCCCTCGACTGCAGGTCTGGGAATGGTTGCTGTTGATCGTTGCTGTACCGTCTAAGGGACGTCGTGGTATCTGGCCGTTATACGGCATCGGTGAGGGCATCGACAACAAGCCTCCCGGCAATGCGTTTTTGAGTATCCGCTCGATCCGAGCCTTGGCCGGGGATCGGCGTCCAAGGGTTGTGTACCGACTGACAAATGTCGCCGCGCGCTCACCGCCAGTCCCGCCGCTCTGGAGGCACTGAAGGCGATCTGCAATGCGTCCGAACGAGACGTTCGTATTGTCGGAGGAGTGGACAGGCGCGGATAGGGCTATCGACCGAGTTTCCGAAGGTTCGGTTTGAGAGCGTCGGCCATTCGAACCAGTTCGGCATAGGTTCGCGCGCCCATTTTGTGCATGGCCGCGCCGCGATGAATTTTGACGGTGATTTCGCTGATCCCGAGATCGCCGGCCACCTGCTTGTTCATCTTGCCGGTCGTGACGAGCAACATCACTTCCTGTTCGCGCGGCGAAAGCGTTTCGAACCGCTCCTTCAATTGCGAATCGTCATTCTCGACGACCCGTCGCTGTCGATCGCGCTCGATGGCAGAAAGGACCGCATCGAGCATGTCCTGATCGCGAAACGGCTTGGGGAGGAAGTCGACGGCGCCGTGCTTCATGGCGTGAACGGACATCGGAATGTCTCCGTATCCGGTCATCATCACCACCGGAATTCCGACGCCGATCTGGACCAGCCGGGTTTGAAACTCGAGGCCATTCATGTCCGGCAATCTGACATCGAGGACGATGCAGCCAGGCCGGTCCGAGAGGTTTGCCGAAAGGAAGTCCTTCGCCGTGGCATAGGTCTGGGTCTGAAGCCCGACCGAGTCGAACAGACCCTCCAACGCCCCGCGCATGGAAGCGTCGTCGTCGACGACGTGCACAAGGGCCTTCTCGTTGGTGGCGGACTGCATGCCGTTTACTATGCCCGTGATCTTACGGACTGTTAGCACAAACGTGAAGGGACGGGGCATCACACCTATGTATAGGTCGGCGAGGCTGGTTCCCCGGCCACGCGCGCCTAAAAAGTCCAACTCTGGCACCACCTTAGCCTGCGCTTGCCGGTGCAGCCGGCGCGTAGATCGAGAATAGCGATCCTTCGCCTACGACCGATCGGACTTCGATCCGATGGCCAAGCACCTCGAGCGCACGACGGACAATGGAGAGCCCGATGCCCAAACCGTTGCTGCGTTCGGGTGCAAGACGCGTGAACGATTCGAAGATTCGAGGCAATTGGTGTTCCGGAATGCCAATGCCGGTATCGTAAACATCGATCCTGATTTCGGGCCCTTTGCGGCGGCATCCGATCAAAATGCGCCCTCCGGGCTCCGTATATCTGATCGCATTGGTCAACAGATTGCGGAGAATGCAACCGAGCAGCACCGGATTGCTCATCACATGGCCATTCGCCGTAAGGGTTCGAAGATCGATGCCCCGTTGGATGGCCGCATCTTCGTTTTCGTGTCGAAGCCGCCAGAACAGGGGTCCAAGTCCGACAGGGGAGACCTCCAACGCATTGGCGCGTTCCGCCAGGTAAAAGGCATCCACCAGACAATTGAGTTGTTCGGTCAACTTTGTAACCGCCCGCTCGCCCCGGTCCAGCCATGCTTGCTGCGGCATTTCCTCCTGGCGCGAGCGCAACAGCGAGTAGGTCCCTTGAATGACCTGCAATGATTGACGGAGGTCGTGTCCCATCATGCCGACAATCGTTGTTTGAAACTCCTGCGCGACGATCGCTTTCAGGTCCCGATCCTGGATGTCCGGCGCGACGATGAAGCTCTCGACCGTCCTCATGTTGTCCCCCTGTTGGCTCTCGATGACGCCCGACGATCAAAAGCCGGTCGAGCGGATCTTGCCATCCTACGTTTCGGTGCAGTTGATCAGCTTATCGTATGATGATGGCGGAAGAGGTTTGCCGGACAGGGGGTAGGAGGTCGTCGAATGACCCTTCCGGATGATCCGTTCGGCGCCTAGGTGGTCGCCCCCCGGCGGGACCTGCCGGAACGAGATTGCTTGTATTTAGCCCGAAAATGGTCGCGGATTTCATCGTTCCCGCATCAATACGCCGCAGGCTATAACACTCTTGTATAATTCCTGAGCAGCGCAGATGCATGCAAAAGTTGCGTTTCCCCGCTTCTTCATTCAATTCGGGGCATGGATGCTGTGTGGCAAGACATCTCGAAATCGCAGTCATCGACGATGACGAGTCATTCCGAGTAGCACTCGTGGAATCGCTGTCCTCGCTTGGGTATGGATCCAGGGGATATGCCTCCGCGGAGGACTATGTTGGCGTGATTGGGAGCAACTCGGTCAATTGCGTTGTTTCGGACATTCACATGCCCGGCATGAGCGGGCTGGACCTGATGAAACACCTCACCGCTCGGGGGACGACGACCCCCGTCGTTTTGATCACGGCACGTTCAGATGCGAACCTCGAGGCCAAGGCAGCGATCGCGGGTGCAGTCTGCCTGCTCAGAAAGCCATTTGAAATAGACGAGTTAATTGGGTGCATCGAGGGAGCCGTGAAAGACTGAAACGCGATTGTGACCACACGGGCACAGAGTTCCTTTGGTTTTGAGGATTACGGCGAACGCGCCCCATGATACCTTTCGTCGATATACATGCGATGGCGCTCCAAGCCCGGGGTATTCTGATTTCGCTGTAACCGCGGCCCAAAAAAGCAGAGACGAACTCTCACACGAGCAGGCGACACGGTGACTAAGAAGACTGAAGCTATCCGGTTTGCCGGATCCCAGTTGGACGAGAGTCGCCACGTTTGCGCGTTCTTCAACAGCGATGAAGAGGTCTACCGCATACTGCTTCCCTTCATGAGCGATGGCTTCGCATGCGGCGATAAGACCGTTCATCTCATGGGCGGGATCCTTCAGCGAAGCGCGTTCTTTGTGCCGCTCGAGGAATTCCCGCGCGAACGGCGGTCCGGACGGGTTAAGGAATAAGATGAGTGCGCGCGTAGAGTCGACCCCCGAGGACCGACGCTTGAGCGGTGCTGAACAGGCGCTCTCGGCGAGCCAGCGCGATCTCAGGCTGACGATCGATACGATTCCGGCGCTGGTGTGGTCGACCGGCGCCGACGGTTCAGTCGATTTCGTAAATCAGCACTATCTCGATTACGTGGGGCTGCCCTCCGAGCAGTTGATGGATTGGGGCTGGACGACGGCGATTCATCCGGACGATCTCAGCGGTCTTACAACGATTTGGCGCTCGCTCATAGCTTCCGGCAAAAGCGGCGAGGCGGAGGCGCGGTTTCGTCGGGCCGACGGCGAATATCGTTGGCTTCTGGTACGCGCCAACCCCTTGCATGATGGCAACGGAAACATCGTTAAGTGGTACGGGTTGAATACGGATATTGAAGACCGGCGACGCGCGGAGCTTCATCTCGCCGGCGAGAAGCATGTTCTGGAGATGATTGCGTCGGGGCAGCGCCTTCGCGACGTTCTGACGGCGCTATGCAGGTTGTTCGAGGAAGCCGCCAGTGACTGTTTCTGCGGGATCTATCCGATCGACGGTCGTGGCAAAACATTCGAGTTCGGCGTCGCGCCCTCCCTGCCTGCCAGTTACACCGCTCCAATCGAGGGAGTGCAGGTCGGTTCCGATGACTCTCCACGCGGCCAGTCGATCAGCGAAAAAACCCAGGTGATCGCAGAGGACATTGAATCTGATCCGCGCTGGATGCAGGCTCCGTGCCGCGCCCATGTGCTCGACCACGGGCTGCGAGCGGTTTGGAGCACGCCGGTTTGCTCGCGCGAGGGATCGGTCATCGGCACGATATGCGTGTACCAGCAAAGACCGGGCATTCCGTCCACGCATCACCAGGAAATTATTGCACATATTGCTCAGCTCGCGAGCATCGCGATCGAGCGTTCGCAGGCCGAAGATGTGCTCAAGCGAAGCCAATTCTATCTCACTCAAGGGCAACGGATAAGCCTAACGGGTACTTTCGCATGGGATGTGGCCACGGATGAGATCACGTTTTCAGGTCAACTCAAGCGCATTTGGGAGTTCGAGCCGAACACCGTGGTGACCTTTGATGTGCTTCGTGAGCGTACCCACCCGGAGGATCTCCGAAGGACGGGTGCCTACCTGGAGCAGGTGCGTGCGGGATTTGACAATCCGGATTATGAGATGCGACTGAGCATGCCCGATGGTCGTATCAAATATCTATGGGTGTGCGCGCGCGTGGTGAAGCACGAGGACGGCCGACTGGAATGCCTCGGTGCCATTCAGGACATTACGCGTCGCCGGCTTGCGGAAGATGCGCGTGACAAGGTTCGATCGGAACTGGCACATGTGGGCAGGGTTGCTAGCCTCGGAGCGTTGACGGCGTCTATCGCGCACGAGGTAAACCAGCCGCTTGCGTCCATCGTGACAAGCAGTGAGACTGCATTGCGCTGGCTGGACCAACCAGAATCCAATTTCGAGAAGGTGCAGCAAGTCCTGAAGCGTATCGTCAATGATGCGCGACGTGCAGCTGATGTCATCGACCGTGTCCGCACGATGGCAAGCAAGGGGGCGCCCAGGCAGGCGGAGACTGCGCTCGCTGACATCATCACGGAATGCACGGCTTTATTGTATCACGAGTTCCAATCGAAGAATGTGTCGAATTCGCTCGATTTGGCGCCCGACCTGCCGATGGTTATGATCGACCGCACGCAGTTGCAGCAGGTCATCGTGAACCTTGTCATCAATGCGGTGCAAGCCATGACCACGTCGGAAGTGGCGCCCAGGAATATTGCGATTCGAACGCAGCAAGTCGATGCGGAGACGGTGTGCTGCATCGTCGAAGATAGCGGCCCTGGCATCGACGCGGAGCATCTGCCACGTCTGTTCGACAGTTTCTTTACGACCAAGGAGACGGGCATGGGTCTGGGCCTGCCGATAGCGCGGTCGATCATTGAAGCACACAATGGGGCTATTCGAGCCGACAACAAGTCGACTCTTGGCGGAGCCAGACTTATCATCGAGCTGCCTGCAAGCCTTTCCGTGAGCTTGTAGTTAATCCACGAACGACACGCTTCTGTCGAAGACGGGCGTTTCGTAATGCCGGCTAGGACCTGATTGTGCAGAAGGGGTCCACGATTCCGGCCCTAGAGGATATCGATGGCTTCGCGCGAGGAAGACCTGGTTCTCTCGAACTTGCCGCCGAGCAGGACGCAGCAGAAACTCGCCCTCATTGTTGCGCTGATGATCGTGCTGGTCG
>Ga0193709_1000796_pt1 | contig 10131 bp, 11 predicted proteins | sample H3c2metaG_FD_160571 | JGI IMG/M metagenome (GOLD analysis project Ga0193709, IMG submission 160571) | Soil microbial communities from a riparian zone of the East river system, Colorado, United States - H3c2 | ecosystem: Environmental > Terrestrial > Soil > Riparian zone | place: USA: East River... | reverse complement strand
GACGATGCAGACGGCCCCGATCTATAAGGACGTGGTTAGGGAAGTCGCGAATTTTTTTCGACAACAATATGCCCGCGCCCTAGAGTGCGGCATTGATCCCATGGCCATCGCGTTTGATCCGGGAATCGGATTCGGTAAAACGCTTGAGCATAATCTCGAGCTGTTGGGAAGTCTGGAGCAACTCCGCGTGAACGGGCGACCGCTCGTCGTCGGAGTTTCACGAAAGTCTTTTCTCGGGAAATTAGTCGGCTCATCGGAGATGCCGGACCGGCGCCTACCTACCGTAGCGCTCACCTCTTTATTGCGCGCCGGCGGGGCTGACGTTTTTCGCGTTCATGATGTGAGCGAGAACGTGCAAGCGCTCCGCGTGGCGGAGGCAATTCTGGAAAGATGATTCAGGAAATTTTTCATATCTGGCTCAGAAGCTGGCGCAGCGTGATCGAGATCATCCTGCTCAGTGTCGGCATCTACTACGGGTACCTCTATTTCCGCGGGACTCGCGGGGCCAAGGTTCTGACCGGCCTGGCCATTGTCTTTCTCACGCTGACCTTGATTTCCACCTTGCTCAATCTGGTTGTAATCGGCTGGATCGTCCGGAGCTTTTCTGTGTTTCTGGCCGTCGCGCTGGTGGTCATCTTTCAACCGGAACTACGCCGTGGCCTGGCTGAGTTGGGCGGGCATCCCATTTTCTCCCTGACCAGTGAAAAGCGGGAAACAGTGCACGACATTGCGGAAGCCGTCACCCAGCTCGCCAACAAGCAATTTGGCGCGCTCATCGCGATCGAACGCGATACCTCCATCCGTGTCTACGAAGAAACCGGGGTCACGATCGACAGTGATTTTTCCGTCGAGCTCATGCTGACGCTTTTTCATCCGAAAGCAGCGTTGCATGATGGCGGGGTCATCATTCGCAACGGCCGCATTGCGGCGGCAGCCTGCATTTTCCCGGTGAGTCAGCGCGAAACGCTCGACCGCAGTCTCGGCCTGCGGCACCGGGCCGGCCTTGGCATTACGGAGGAATCCGACGCGGTTGCGATCATTGTCTCGGAAGAAACAGGCGGAATTTCGATCTGTCACCGGCGGCGCATCGAACGCAACTTTACGCCGGAGACGTTTCGGCAACGCATATCCGAAATCCTATTGCACGGGAATTATGAAGAGACTAATCCTGAAAAATTGGCGAGCGAAGTTGATCTCAGTGCTCCTCGCGACCACCGTTTGGTACCTGATCAAAAAGAACGTAGCGACGACCCCCTCGCCGTCTGAAGGCGGTATGACTACGGCAACCCAACCGCGTTAGGTCGAACTATCGCAGGAAGCGGGCGAGATTATCCTCTTCCCATCGGCGGGCCCGGCCGTAACCGCGAAACTCGCGCTCCCGGCGGTTGAATTCTTCCGTGTGAACCCGTCGCCGGCCTCCGCGCATGGTCTCATCCGGCACCACTGAATGGAGCATTTCGTGGTAAAGGACGTATTGCAAGAACCAGAGCGGAACGAAAGGCTGATCCAGGAGAGGATTGATGCGAATGACGCGGTCTTCTTCCTGAATGGTGCCAAAGATGAAATACTCCTTTGCTCGATGTTTCCGGCGTCGACCCCACTTCACTTCGTAACCGCGCAGCCGGCCGCGGAAATACCGTTCGTTTAAGCGAGCGAAGATCTTCGGCAGGTCGAAATACTTTCCCTCGTGCCGCAGATTTAACTGCCGCTGCATTGGCAGCGTCGGATGCGCCAACTTGCGTTTAGTTTTTTTCGCCATCAGCCAATTCCCTGGGTTGATTTAAGTCAGTGCAAATCATTCTACCGGGGTTTGACCGGCTAACAAGGAAAGGCGTTGGATAAATTTTTCTCAAAGTTACAAATATCTAATAATAAGCCATTTGCGTCTAGGATTTGCAATTTTGAGACAAGACTGCGTCTAACCACTTGATGGTCTGAGCGTTGCGTTTTTCCAAGCCGTTTCCAGTCGAGAACGGCTCAACCTGGCGTTTTACGTATCTCGCAAACGTGCATATAATCTCGAGTCGGTCTCTTGCGAAAGGAGCGACGAACGCTCCAATGATATGACGCCGTTTTTGCGAAAATTGCTGGGCCTCAACTGGCTTCTGCTCGCTAACATGCTGGCCTTGGCGGTGTTCGGCGTAATCGCCATCTACAGCGCGACCTACATGCGCGACGACTCGGTCGCATCGGAATTCTGGCGAAAGCAGGCTAACTGGGTCATGGTCGGCCTCTTCGCCTTCATGGTGACCAGTTTGATTGATTATCACTGGATTCGCTGGGGCGCCTTGCCGATGTACGCGGCCGGCCTCGTCTTTCTGGTCCTCACAAAATTCTATGGGTCGAAGGTCTACGGCGCGCGCAGCTGGCTGCACATCGGCCCGGTGAATTTTCAACCGGCTCAGCTGGCGGTCGTGGCCGGGATCATGGTATTGGCGCTTTTCCTGAGCCAGTTCCGCCAGATGCATCCGATGCTCCGACTGCTTCTCTGCGGGGCCATCGTGGGAGCGCCCTGTCTTTTGATCTTGATGCAGCCCGATTTGGGCGAATGCATTATTTGGGCGCCGGTGCTATTTGCCCTCCTTTTTGTCGCGGGTCTCCCCCTGCGATATTTGGTCTGCATTATTCTGATCGGCCTAACCTTCATCCCGCTCGCAATCAATCTTGGCCTCAAACCGTACCAGCGCGATCGGATCACGGCGTTCATTAACCCTGAGATTGACAAGCAGGGATCAGCCTGGGCCATCAACCAATCCCTCATCGCCATCGGCTCGGGTGGTTGGTCGGGCAAGGGCTTCAAGGCCCCCAACACGCAGATCGAGCTCGGCTTTTTGCCGGCCACCGCCGTGCACAACGATTACATCTTCTCCGCCATCGGTGAGCAGTGGGGATTTGTCGGCGGCGTGTTTCTCATCGGTGCCTTCGCCCTGTTGCTTTTGACTTGTCTCTTTGTCGCTTTCTTTGCCGGCGATCAATTTGGATTACTTTTGGTGATCGGAGTCACCGCCCTGATCTTTACGCATATTTTCCAGAACATCGGCATGACCATTTCAATGTTGCCCATTACGGGTGTGCCTCTGCCCTTGATTAGTTATAGCGGTTCGTTCGTGCTCATGATCATGTTTGGCCTGGGCATTGTGAATAGCGTCTGGGTCCACCGGAAAATGGTCGTGGAATAGCGCGCGAACCGCGCTCCCATTGAACCGCGCTTTACATTCCCGGCCTCCCGCCTACAACCCCGCCCGCCAGCATGGAAAGCGACTACAAGGTTAAACTCGAAATCTTCGAGGGCCCTCTCGATCTCCTGCTCTACTTGATCAAACGCGACGAGATCGACATCTACGACATCTCGCTCGAGCGGATAACCAAACAATACCTCGAATATTTGCAGGCCTTCAAGGAACTGAATATCGATGTGGCCGGCGAATTCGTCGTCATGGCGGCGAACCTGATTTATCTCAAAAGCCGCAGCTTGCTTCCGGTCGATCAACAGCCCCCCGAGGAGGACGCGGACGAGAACGACCCTCGCTGGGATTTGATCCGGCAACTGATCGAGTATAAGAAATTCAAAGAAGCAGCCGCGCAATTGCATACGCGTGAGCTGGAGCAGGAGCGGATGTTCACCCGCGACGTCGGAGCCGGCACGGCCGTCGCCGCTGCGCCCATGCACCTGGGCGAGGTGGGGATCTTTCAATTGATCAACGCCTTCCAGAACGTGATTAAACGGGTCGAGGCTCGCGAAGATATGCGCGAGATCTTCGGCGAACACTTCACCGTCTCCGACAAGATCGATATCATCTTGCGTCGCGTCGCGGACGGGACCCGGTTTCGCTTCTCCGATCTGTTCGGCGAGATTGCGTCGCGCGTAGAAATTGTCGTGACGTTCCTCGCGCTCCTGGAATTGATTCGTCTCAAACAAATCCGGGCGGTGCAGCCCAACCCATTCGATGAAATCGAAATCTCAGCTGTGGCGGTCTAGCAATCGTGCCGCGTATCCTCATCGCCGGTTGCGGTTATGTTGGTGCTGCGCTGGCTGATTTGTTTCACGACGCCGGATGGGAGGTGGAAGGGTGGACGCGATCCGCGCAGTCGGCTGCATCTTTGGCCGGCAAAGAATACAAGGTAAGCACGATCGATATCACAGATGGCGAGCAGGTGGCAGGGAGCACCGGAAAGTTTGACGCCATCATCCACTGCGCGAGCACACGCGGCGGAGACGCCGGCCTTTATCGGCGCGTCTATTTCGAAGGCGCGCGCCACCTGCTCGAACATTTTGCGCCACCGGCCTTCCTCTTCACGAGCAGCACGAGCGTATACGCCCAGGATAATGGCGAATGGGTCACCGAAGAAAGTGCGGCCGAACCCGGGCACGAAAATGGGAAGATCTTGCGTCAAGCGGAGACACTGGTTCAGGCGCGGGGCGGGGTCGTGGCAAGGCTCGCCGGAGTTTACGGACCCGGTCGCGCTGCCTTGCTGAAGAGGCTCATGAAAGGCGAAGCGAGGATCGATTCTGAGAACGACAGATTCATTAATCAGGTGCATCGTGACGACGCGGCTGCGGCGCTCTTTTTGTTATTGAACGGTCAAGGCAAACGGGGAAAAATCTTTAATGTTGTCGACAGTGAACCGGTGCGGCAAAGCGAGTGCTACCGCTGGCTGGCGCAAAGACTGAATCGTCCGCTGCCGGCGACCGGTCCGGCGCTATCGCCGCGCAAGCGCGGTCGCAGCCACAAGCGCGTCAGCAATACGAAGTTGCGCGCGCTCGGTTGGACTCCAAGATATCCCTCTTTCGTTGCGGGAATGGAAAAAAGCGTGCTGCCGAGCCTTGCTCAAGAACCGCTGTAGAAGAGGGCATACCCTCATTCCGGCCGAGAACTGTCGGTATAGAAGCTGCTTTTTCAGGGTCATGCGCGCGATCAAACTGACCGGACGGGAAATGAACGTCGTCCGGGCTCTCGGGTTCACGGAACCTATGAGCGGAGCGGAGGTCCAGGATTCCTCGCGCATGGAATTGGAAGATGTCACCGACACTTTGAACGCCTTGATCGCCGCCGGGTTCGTGGAAAGCATTCCCTACCACGAAGAAGTGCAGATGGCGGAGATGCCGGCGATCGCTTTCGAAGTCAATCCGGCTTACGCCCACGAACTGCGGCGCGCCATCAGCAAGCGCTAGATCAAGCCCGGGCGATCGTCTCGACGTCCTTCGTCGTGAGCTGAGCCTGCGTGCTCCTCTCCCCGAAGAGCTGACGAATCACTTCCTCGACCGGCAATTCCTGCACGTTGATGTCGCTGACATTGCAGGCCTCAAGCAATTGGCGGCATGTTTCGGTAACTTTCGCCCGTGGGACCTTCAATTGCACCGAGACGGGGGTTTGCTCGATCACTTCGCCAAATGGGGAGAAATCCCGCGTCACCGGCACTTCGAATGTGAGGCTGAGGATCTTGTGGCCGGAAAACCGATCGATGATCCGGCTTAACGGTCCGTCGAAAAAGATTTTGCCGTGATCGATGATGATGACCCGGCGGCAAAGCGCCTCGATGTCTTGCATGTAGTGACTGGTCAGCATCGTCACGATGCGGTGTTCCTCGTTGTAAATGCGCAAGAATTCCCGGACTCGTTTTTGGCTGACGACGTCGAGTCCGATAGTCGGCTCGTCGAGAAATAGAACGCGGGGCTCGTGAATCAAAGCCGAGATCAGTTCCATTTTCATTCGTTCGCCCAACGAGAGTTCTCGCACCATCACGTTCATCTTGTCCTGCACCTCCAATAGTTCAGACAAGCCGCCGACAATCTTGGCGAAGCGTGTCCGATCGATGTCGTAAATGGCGCGATTCAGCTCGAGCGATTCCTGCGCGGGCAGATCCCACCAGAGCGCGTTTTTCTGGCCCATGAGCAGACTAAATTGCCGTTTCATCTCATTCCGCCGTTCCCAGGGAATAAAGCCGAGCACGCGCGCCTGACCTGACGTGGGATTCAGCAATCCGGAGAGCATTTTGAGAACAGTTGTCTTGCCCGCCCCATTCGGCCCGAGGAAGCCGACAAATTCGCCTTCTTCAATTTGGAACGAGACTTGGTCAGCGGCGCGAGTTTCGGTGTATTGGCGCTTGACCAGGCCTTTGATCGAACCCCACAGCCCGCGCTCCTTGCGATAGGAGCGGTAGACCTTGGTTAGATCGTTAGCCTCAATGACAGCCATGCGGAGGGCCTGGGGGCTGAAGGACGCTCATCCCTCAGACTTCATCCTTTGATCACGCCACGGTCGAATGCGCCGCCGCTCGTTTTCGCAAAAATGGCAGTACTTTTTCTACGAGGGCATCGGCGGTGATTCCGTGCTTCTTGCGCAGGATGGGGATGGTGCCGTGTTCGATAAATTCATCCGGCCATCCAACGCGCACCACCGGGGTGTGAATCATCTGCGTGGATAAATGCTCCATCACGGCGCAGCCAAAACCGTTATGCAGCACGTGATCCTCAATCGTGCAAAGCACCTCAACACTGCGGGCGAAAAACTCCAGCGTGCCGGTGTCGAGCGGTTTGATCCATCGCGGATTGATCAGAGCCACGGAAACGCCCTGAGCTTCGAGCTTGCGGGCCGCTTCTTCGGCCACCTCGAACATATTGCCCAAACCAAAGATCGCTACGTCACGTCCGTGTTGCACCACCTCGGCCTTGCCAATTTCCAGCAATTTGGGCTCCGCTTTCGGTTTCGCGCCGGTGCCGGGGCCGCGCGGGTAGCGCACGGCAATCGGTCCCGAGTTATAATTAGCCATCGTCCAAAGCATGTCGGCGAACTCGTCTTCATCCTTGGGTTGCATGTGCACAAAGTTCGGGATGTGCCGCAAATAGCCGATGTCGAACAAGCCATGATGCGTTGGGCCGTCGTCTCCACTCAGTCCGGCGCGATCCATGCAGAGCGCGACGTTTAATTTTTGCAGCGCAATGTCGTGAATGATCATGTCGTAAGCCCGCTGCATGAAAGTCGAATAGATCGTCAGAAACGGCTTCAGGCCCTGGGTGGCGAGTCCGCACGCGAAAAGCGCAGCGTGTTCTTCGGCGATACCGACATCGAAGTATCTGGTGGGGTGAGCCTTGGCAAAATTGGCCAGGCCCGTCCCGCTGGGCATCGCGGCCGTGATCGCCACGATTTTCTGATTGGTGTCCGCGAATTTCGCGAGGGTCTTCCCGATAATCTCGGAATAGGTTGGTGTTGGCGCCGGAGCCGTTTCCCCGGTCTCCAACTTGTACTTGCCGAGGCCGTGAAATTTATCTGGCTGCTTGATAGCCGGTTCGTAGCCTTTGCCTTTCTTTGTCAGGATGTGGAGCAGTACCGGCTCATCCTGGTCCTTTAAAAACTCGAACGTGCGGGTGAGCAGTCCGATATCGTGCCCGTCGATCGGTCCGTAATAGCGCAGCCCGAGTTCTTCGAAAATAACGCTCGGGACAATCAGCCCTTTCACGCCTTCTTCGACCTTGTGGGCGAAATGCGCCGCCGACTTGCCGGCCACGGCTTCAATGAAGCGGCGCGCCTTGTCGTGAAGATGGGTAAAGGTCGGACTGGTGGCGATGCTGTTTAAATAACTGGCGATCGCGCCCACGTTTTTTGCAATCGACCATTCGTTGTCGTTCAACACCACGATAAATTTCTTGGTGTGCGCTTTGACGTTATTCAGCGCTTCATAGCTGATCCCGCAGGTGAGGGCGGCGTCACCGGCTACGACGACGACATGCTCATCATCGCCCCGCAAATCGCGGCCCACGGCCATGCCCAATCCGGCCGACAAGGCGGTGCCGGCATGGCCCGCGCCGTAGCTGTCGTGTTCGCTCTCCGTCCGGAGAAGAAAACCGTTCAGGCCCTGATACTGGCGCATCGTGCTAATACGATCGAGCCGGCCGGTGAACATTTTGTGAACGTAACCCTGGTGACTTACATCGAAGACGAACCGGTCGCGCGGTGTCTCGAAAACGCGATGGAGCGCGATCGTCAGTTCAACCACGCCAAGGTTTGGACCGAGGTGCCCGCCGGTCTGGGCGAGGACCTTGACCAATTCATCGCGCACTTCCTGGGCAAGCTGGGGCAAATCCTGCTCACGCAGCGCCTTGATATCGGCCGGAGAGCGAATCCCGTGCAGCAGGCTGGTGGTCGCAGTGGTCTTAGAAGAGGCTAACGTCGTCATCTTTATTATCTTCCCGCGCTTCCGCGCTTTTGGTGAGCGGAGCCACTTCCGCCATGGGCTCGAAATTCTTCACCGAGGTTTTGCCGGCGCTGTTCCGGGCAATGATCTCGATCTTTTGCTCCGCACTGGCAAGACGTTCCTGGCAAACTTTCACAAGGTTCATCCCTTCTTCGTAGCGAACAATCAGATCTTCCAGCGGTAATTTGCCGGATTCCATCTGTTCCACAATAGCTTCCAACCGATCCATCGCCGTCTCAAAGTTTAGCTCCGTCGGAGCCGGTTTGGGCTTTGCGCTCATAAGAGTCCCAAACTAAGCACAGCGTCAGGTAAGAAAAAAGCGCGACTTGTTCTCGGTGGCGCTCATTCTGCCTGATGCGGTCTTGCCTGAAACCTGATCCCTCTTCATAACTGCGGGCATCCTATGCGGATTCTGCACCGAATCTTGATCGATGCACGGCAGCGCGTGCTTGTATCGCTGCTCATAGCAGTCCCGATTTTCTTTTGGATGCGGCGCGAGCTGGGCCTATCGACCGACCTGATCGCAACGTGGGACATTTTTGCGTTCTGTGTGCTCACCTTGGCATGGGTGACCATCTGGACGACTCCGCACAGCGAGTTGCGCGCGCGCGCCAAGAAGCAGGACGTCGGTCGGGTCGCCATCTTCGTCCTGGTGGTGGTGGCGGCCTGCACTGCTTTACTCGCGGTCGTGTTCCTCATCCGCACCTCGCACATTGAATCCCGGGGACAGCTCACCTCCCACCTCGTGTTGGCGCTGTGCACGGTCGCCGTCTCCTGGCTCATTCTTCATACTGTATACGCCTTACATTATGCCCACACTTTTTACGGGGACAGCGATGGACCCGAAGGCGCGCCCTACGACGGAGGATTGCAGTTTCCTGACGAGAAAACGCCGGACTATTCCGACTTTGCTTACTTCTCCTTTGTCATCGGAATGACATGCCAGGTATCCGACGTGCAGTGCACTTCTCAGAAAATGCGGCGTCTTGCCCTTTTCCACGGCGTCTTGTCGTTTGCCTTTAACACGCTGATCCTGGCCTTTTTGATCAACAGCCTGTCGGGGTTGGTCTGACCGCCCGTTCGGGCGAAGCAGTGGCACATCCGATGCTTGGGGATGGTTTCACAACCGATTAAATCCGATGACACCTCCTAAGAAAATCCTGTTGGTCGATCGCGAGCCAGGCGTGACGCGCATTATTCGGCGGGCCCTCGAGAAGACCGGTAAATATTGGATCAAGGAAGAGCACGACAGCCAGTTTGCCTTGCACTCGGCGCGCTGGTTTCAGCCAGATTTGATTTTACTCGATTCGAGCACCAGTCCCGATCGGGAATTACTGGCCCGCGAAATCCAAACCGATATCGCTCTCCGCGAAACTCCGCTGGTTTGCCTGAGCAGCCTTAAACCGGAGAGCCAGATGATTTCCGGGGGGATTTTGAGCGGCTACAGTTTCTTTGCGGCACCGGTCAAAATCGAAGAGGTTCTTCGCGGCGTCGAGCAATTGCTTTTCGGCAAAGACTGAAAATCGAACCGCGGATCACGCGGATGAAAACGGATTGGGGAGCGCAGGCCGCTGGCCTGCTGGTTTCGGCGACTCGCCGAAACGAACTTTTCACATCTGAAGTTGCGCTGAACTATCCGATCTGCGCCTTGTAAGCGGCCGCGTCCTTCAGATTCTTAAGATCATCCGCGTTGTCGATCTTGAGGACGAAGATCCATCCCTGTCCGAACGGATCGGTGTTGATCAACGCCGGGTTTGATTCGAGCGCTTTGTTTGCATCGACCACCGTGCCCTTCACGGGCGCGTAGATATCGCTTGCCGCCTTGACGGATTCGACCACGGCGATTGCCTCCTTCGCGTTCACGGCGCGATCGGTTTTCGGCAGCTCAGCGTAAACCACATCGGTCAATTCCGCCTGGGCGTGATCCGTGATACCGAC
>Ga0193709_1000795_pt1 | contig 10134 bp, 9 predicted proteins | sample H3c2metaG_FD_160571 | JGI IMG/M metagenome (GOLD analysis project Ga0193709, IMG submission 160571) | Soil microbial communities from a riparian zone of the East river system, Colorado, United States - H3c2 | ecosystem: Environmental > Terrestrial > Soil > Riparian zone | place: USA: East River... | reverse complement strand
GCCAGCGTCCCCTTGATCGAAAAGCCGTTCACGATCGATCGGGTGACACCGGCGCTAGAAGCCGCGCTTGCGCAATAGCTTCGTCATTCCCGCGAAAGCGGGATTCCTGCTTCTTATTTCGTACTCATGATGAATTCGCTCCAAACCCAGCTGATTTTCCCAACCCACGCGGTCGGGCCGGCCGGGCCGCTGCCACGAGCCGCGGTCCCCGTCACCCTTGAAACCCCGGATGGTGAGACGCTCCATGGAATCCGCATTCCCCCGGCGACGGTGGCCAAACCGCGCACGCTAATCCTCGGCTTGGGCGGCAATGCCTGGAACGGCTCGGACGTCGCTGCCTACCTACACCAAATCTTCCCGCAAGCGGACGTCGTCGCCTTTCACTATCGCGGCTACCGGCCTTCGACCGGCAATCCATCGGCCGAGGCGTTGCTTGCCGATGCGCCGCTCGTCCACAAGTTCGCGGTCGATCTGGTCAAGCCTGATCGCGCCATCGTCGTTGGTTTCAGCATCGGCAGCGGAGTTGCGGCCAGCCTTGCCAAACGCCGCCCGCTCGACGGCCTGATCCTGGTCACAGCCTTCGACTCGCTAAAGGCGGCGGCGAGCGATCTCTATCCCTGGGCGCCGATCGGCCCGTTCTTCGAGCATGAGCTCGACACCGTGGGTTTTCTGGAAGACGCGCAAGTTCCGGTGGCGATCGTATCCGGTGAGCATGACATGCTGATCCGCCCCGCCCGGACCGAATCGTTGCGCCGGAAAGTGCCCAATCTGGTGTTCGACCGGACGATCCAGGGGGCGGGGCACAACGACATTTATGTCCGGCCCGAATTTCAGCAGGCAATGCAGGACGCGTTGGCGGCACTGCGTTAGTTTTTCCTTCCAATGTAGGAGTGCGTCTGGAAGGGCGTGAAGAATGAAAGCCGCGAACCGCTGCTCGAGTCCCACATTCGCTCTGGTCTCCGCTTGGCCTTCGTGCGCGCACGCGTATGTTGAGTGTAACTTTTGGAACTTTTGGGTTGAATGTTCTCCTCTTGTTCTCCGCGAACAAACCATATACAAGCTGTAACTCACCGGGCAGCCAGGGGGCGCCCGATTGACGTAGGGATCAAGGCCATGGCAGCGCAGCTCAAAGTCGTCGGTTCGGTTGGAGAAGCAGGCAATATGGATCGGGCAAAAGCTCTGGAAGCCGCTCTGGCGCAGATCGACCGGGCGTTCGGCAAGGGCTCGGCGATGAAGCTCGGCAGCCGCGAGAAGATCGAGATCGACACGGTTTCAACTGGCAGCCTCGGGCTCGACATCGCGCTCGGTGTCGGCGGGCTTCCGCGTGGCCGGGTGATCGAGATTTACGGTCCCGAAAGTTCGGGCAAGACCACGCTGGCGCTCCACGCCATCGCCGAATCGCAGAAGCTCGGCGGAACCGCCGCCTTCGTCGACGCCGAGCATGCGCTCGATCCCGGCTATGCCAAGAAGCTGGGCGTCGACATCGACGAATTGATCGTCTCGCAACCCGACACCGGCGAGCAGGCGCTCGAAATCGTCGATACCTTGGTCCGCTCCAACGCGGTCGACGTGCTGGTAATCGATTCGGTCGCCGCGCTCGTCCCGCGCGCCGAAATCGAGGGCGAGATGGGCGACAGTCACGTCGGCCTCCAGGCCCGGCTGATGAGTCAGGCGCTGCGCAAGCTGACCGGCTCGATTAGCCGCTCGCGCTGCACCGTCATCTTCATCAATCAGGTGCGGATGAAGATCGGCGTGATGTACGGCAATCCCGAAACCACCAGCGGCGGCAACGCGCTCAAATTCTACGCCTCGGTCCGGCTCGACATCCGCCGCACCGGCCAGATCAAGGACCGCGACGACATCGTCGGCAACACCACCCGGGTCAAAGTGGTCAAGAACAAGGTCGCGCCGCCGTTCAAGCAGGTCGAGTTCGACATCATGTACGGCATCGGCATCTCCAAGGTCGGCGAGATCCTCGACCTCGGGGTCAAGGCCGGCCTGATCGAGAAATCGGGCGCCTGGTTCAGCTATGACTCGATCCGCATCGGCCAGGGCCGCGAGAACGCCAAGCAATATCTGCTCGAAAATCCCGAGATGGCGCAGAAGATCGAAGACGCCGTCCGCGGCCGCACCGCCGAAGTCGGCGAAGCGCTGATGGTCGGCCCCGACGACGACATCGAATCATGATCGGGTCGGGACGGCCCCCGGCTGTCCCGCTTCCGACTCATTCCCCAGCGGGCTCGGCGGTATGCGCCGGGCCCGCTCCCTTTGCTACACGGGCACGCGTTCCAGGGCAGCGAACAGGCGGCCGCGTTCAGTCCATAGCACCACGACGAGCGCAGTCAGGCCGCACAGCGCCAGGCCGACCAGGAACGGCAGCTGGGTACCGTCGAACGACTGGCCAATGGCGAGCCCAATCAGCGCCCCGCCGATCGTAGTCGTGACGCCCTGAAAGGAAGAAGCCGTCCCGGCAATCGGCGCCATGTTGCCCATCGCCAGCGTCCCGAAATTGCTCGTGGTGAAGGCGAAGGCGACCAGTGTCATGCCCATCATCACCACGAACAGCCACAATGGCTCGTGGATCAATTCGGCAATCGCGGCATGGGCGGCGGTGACGCTGACAAAGGCCAGCAGCCCGCCGTGGCCAATCCGGCGCAGGCCGAAGCGGCCGACGACGCTGGCATTGCCCCAGCTGGCCGCGGCCATCGGCGCGGCGATCGCGGCGAACACCAGCCCAATCAGTTGGGGCGTCCGGAACACGTCGAAAATGATCTGCTGGATGGAGGCGATGTAGGCAGTCAGACCTCCGAACACCGCGGTTAGCGCAGCGGTATAGCCGAGCGACAGCCGGTCGGTCGCCGCGATCCTCACGCCCTGGCCGATCTCGGTGAGATTGAGCGTGCGGCGATATTCCGGGTGCAAGGTTTCGGGCAGCCGAATGAAACTCCACGCCAACATCAACGCGCCATAGCCGGCCAGCACCCAGAAAATCGCCCGCCACGACCCCACCAGCAAAATGCCCTGGCCGATGTTGGGCGCTAACACCGGCACCAGCATGAATACCATGAACACCAGGCTCATGATCCGGGCCATTGCCTCGCCTTCGAACAGGTCGCGGACCATCGCGACCACCAGCACCCGGGTGACCGCGGCCGATGCGCCCATCGCGATACGGCCTGCGATCAACAGCGGAAAGCTGCCTGCGATGCCACACAGCAATGCGAAGCCGACATACAAAGCGACTCCAATTGCCAATACCGGCTTGCGTCCAAACCGATCGGCGAGCGGGCCCCAGAAAATCTGCCCGATGCCGAAGCCGAGGAAATAGCTCAGCACCACCAGCTGGCGCTCATTCTCGGTGGCGACATCTAGGCTGGCGCCGATCGCCGGCAAGGCCGGGATCATCGCGTCGATCGCGAACGCGTTCAGTGCCATCAGCCCGGCCAGCAAGGCGACGATTTCGCGGGACCCGGGCCGCGGTTCGCTGGCCGGCAAATTGGCGTTCGAAAAAGGCATGGCGCTGCTGCTGGCGCAGGAGCGCGCGACATGCAACTCTGCGGCGCAGATGACTGGAGCGCTGGATTGGGCCGCTGCAAGCGGGGATTCGTGGGCAGCGCGTTGGCGGGCGCTGGATTTGGCGCTTGGAAACCTCTCGCAGCATCTCATCCGGACAATATTCGATCGGGCGTCGGTGGGAGATATCCGCGCGCTCGATATCGGCTGCGGCGCGGGTGCAACCACCCTTGCCGTAGCCGACACGCCTCGGTTCAATATCATCGGGTGCGATCTCTCCCCGGCGCTAATTGCGATCGCCACTGAGCGTGCGGAAGGACGCCCCAATGTCAGATTCTGCCTTGGGGACGCTCGCTCTGTCGCGTCAAGCGAAGCGCCGTTCGACCTATTGTTCTCGCGTCACGGCGTTATGTTCTTTGCCGATCCAGTGGCTGCCTTTTCGAACCTCCTCGCCGCGGCCCGCCCTGGCGCATCCCTTGTCTTTTCCTGTTTCGCCGACTGGTCGCGCAATGCATGGGCTTCGCGTGTAGCAGAGGCCGCTGCCGGGCACGGCTTGGAACCGCCCGACAAAAGCCCTAGCGGCTTCGCCTTTGCCGATCCGGCTTATGTGGGCGCGATCCTCACGGATGCGGGCTGGGCGGGCTTGGAGCATCAGTTTGTCGAATTTCGCTATTCTGCGGGGAGCGGTGAGGGGGCAGTGGACGACGCTCTCGAGCTACTGGCCCACGTTGGACCCGCGTCGGCGCAGTTGCGCGACCTCGACGAGGGGGCGAGGCCGGCGGCAAAGATGAGAATGCGCCGTATCATCGAAGCACACCGAAACGATCGCGTGGTCGACTTTCCCGCCGCCGCGTGGATATGGTCCGCCCGGGCCGCAGGGGAGTCGCGATGACCTTGACCGTGCATCATCTCGAAAACAGCCGATCGCAGAGGATCCTGTGGCTGCTCGAGGAAATGGAGTTGCCCTATCGGATCAAGCGCTATGAGCGCGATCCCAGGACCATGCTTGCCCCGCCCGAGCTTCGACGCGTCCATCCGTTGGGCAAATCGCCGTTGCTCGACGACGACGGCCTGATCGTTTCGGAAAGCGGGTCGATCGTCGAATATCTCGTCGACAAGGCAGGCGGCAAGTTCGGCGCGCCGGCCGACCGCTGCAACGGCCTGCGCTATCGCCATTACCTTCATTATGCCGAGGGCTCGCTGATGCCGCCCTTGCTCGCCTTGCTGATCATCAAGCGGCTCGGGCTGCTCGGCCGCCCGGCGCGCAAGCCAGTGCTCGGCATGTTCGCCCGCCATCTCGACTTCCTCGATGCAGAATTGTCGGGCCGCCCTTGGTTTGCTGGCGACGAGCTCACTGCCGCCGACGTGATGATGAGTTTTCCCTTGGAGGCGGCCCGCGCTCGCGCCGGTCTCGACGACAGCCGCCGCAACCTGACCGGGTGGCTCGAACGCATCCACGCCCGCCCTGCCTACCAGCGCGCGCTCGCCACCGGGGGCGCTTATGCTTACGCCTGAGTTTCATCGCCGCGCCTTGCTCGGCGGGGGCCTCGCATTGGCCGGGATGTCGCTGACTGGTTTCGCCAGCCGCGCCATCGCCCAGACTGCTGGCCTGACCCCGGTAGCGCTGCCGCCGCCGATCGGCCGGCCGGAGCGCCTCGCTCGCCTCGCCAAGGCGCGTGCCCTGATGCAGCGCCACGGCATCGGCGCGGTCCTGGTCGAATCTGGTCCGAGCCTCGATTACTTCACCGGAATCCAATGGTGGCGCAGCGAGCGCCTGACTGGGGTCGTCATCCCCGCGACCGGCGAACCGATCGTCGTCACGCCCTTCTTCGAAAAGCCGTCCATCGAGGAGATGCTCGGCGTTCCCGCCGAAATTCGTACCTGGCAAGAGGATGAGGAGCCGCTCAAGCTGGTCGCCGACTTTCTCAGGGAGAAAGGGGTCGCTTCCAGCCCTATCGGGTTCGAGGAGACTAACCGCTTCTTCCTGCTCGACCGCCTCCGCAAGCAATTGCCCAGGACCCAAATGGTGAGTGCCAACCCGGTTGTGCGCGGCTGCCGGATGTTTAAGTCCCCGGCGGAGATCGCGCTCATGCAGGCGGCGGCGGACATCATGATCGCTTCGCTGCGCTATGCCGGCGAACGGACTCGTGAAGGGATGGTCCCGGCCGACATCGACGCGATGATCGCCGCATCGCACAAGACCCTGGGAGCCAGCTATGATGGGGGTTTGATCCTGATCGGCGAATCGTCGGCCTATCCGCATGGCAGCCACAAGCCGCAGGTCGCACGGCGCGGCGAGATCATTCTGCTAGACTGCACCTGCTCGGTCCACGGCTATCAGGCCGATATTTCACGGACTTTCGTGTTCGGCGCCGACCCCAATCCCGAGCAGCGCAAATTGTGGGACCAGGTCCACCGTGGCCAGCAAATCGCAATCACCGCGGCGAAGCTCGGTGCGCCGGCGGGCAGCGTCGACGACGCCGTGCGCCGGACCTACGAGAGCTGGGGTTACGGTCCCGGCTACGAGCTTCCCGGCACCTCCCACCGCACAGGCCATGGCATCGGCATGGAAGTCCACGAGCCGGTCAATTTGGTCCACGGTGAAACAACCCCGCTCGCGCCGGGTATGTGCTTTTCGGATGAGCCGGGCATCTATATTCCCGGCAAGTTTGGAGTCCGTCTTGAGGACTGCTTCCATATGACCGAGGCCGGGCCCAAATATTTCAGCACTCCGCCGCCGTCGATCGACCGGCCGTTCGCTTAGCTTTCCGGACGCGCGACGGGCCGGTGCGTCGGTGCGTGCGGCGGCTCGATGTCGGCCGGTTGCTCGGGATCGAGCGTTCCTTCCCATTTCGCCACGACGACGGACGCGACGGCATTGCCGACGACATTCGTCGCGGAGCGCCCCATGTCGAGGAAATGATCGACCGCGAGGATCAAGAGCAGGCCGGCCTCGGGGATTTTGAACATCGACAGCGTCGCGGCGATCACCACCAGGCTGGCGCGCGGCACCCCCGCCATGCCCTTTGAAGTGATCATCAGCACCAGCAGCATGGTGATTTCCTGGCCGAGGCTAAGGTCGATGCCATAGGCTTGGGCGATGAAGATCGACGCGAAGGTCATGTACATCATCGACCCGTCGAGATTGAACGAATAGCCCAACGGCAGGACGAAACTTGCAATGCGCGGCGGCACGCCGAAGCGGTCGAGCGCTTCCAGGGTACGGGGATAGGCCGCCTCGCTCGAGGCGGTTGAGAAAGCGAGCACGATCGGGTCACGGATGTAGCGGACCAGATGGCGCGTGCGCGCGCCGACGATGACGAACGCGGCGCCGATCAGGATTGTCCACAAGATTGCCAGCCCGAGATAGAAGCTGCCGATGAACTTGCCGAATGTGATGATGATTTCCGGGCCTTGCTCGGCGATCGCGCTGGCGACCGCGGTGAACACCGCAAAAGGTGCGAACCGCATCACATAATTGGTGATCTGCAGCATCACCTGGACGAGGGATTCGACGCCGCGGACGATCGGCTTGCCCTTGTCTCCAACGGCGGTCAGCGCAACGCCGAAAAAGATTGAAAAGATGACGATCGGCAGGATTTCGTTGGTACTCATCGCCTCGAAGATCGACTGAGGCACAAGGTGGGTGACGAAATCCTTGAGGCTGAATGCGGCGGTTTCGATTCCGCTCGCAGCGGTCGCGGGCGGGATCGGCAAGTTGAGGCCGACGCCCGGCTGAAGGGTATTGACGAGAACCAGCCCAAGGCTGAGCGAAACGATCGTGGCGAGGATAAACCAGCCGAGCGCGCGCAGGCCGACCCGGCCCAAGGCGGCGACGTCGCCCATGTGCGCGATCCCCGCGACCAGGGTGGAAAAGACGAGCGGCGCAATGATCATCTTGATCAGGCGCAGGAACAGCGCCGTGACGATGCTGAGATAGTCGGCGATGGCCTTGAGGCGTTCGGCGCTCGCCGGCGACCCGTCGTCGATCGCCGCATTGGTCGCCCAGCCGGCAACTACGCCGAGCACCAAGGCAAACAGGATATAATAGGTCAGTCGCTTGTTCACGCCAGCGCCCCTCTTTGGATGTGCGGGCGAGACAAGCCGTTGCGGGCGTTGGCGTCAAGCTATCGCTTCACAGAAGCTGGGGGCGGCTTTAGGGCAGGGGCAATGAACGAACCGAGCACAGCCGCGGCCGCGCTGGCCGATAATCTCGCCTTTGGACGCGAGCTGATCCACGACGAAGCCAGGGCACTCGATGCACTTGCGGATGCGTTGGGCGAAAATTTCGAACGCGCGGTGGAAATGATCCTCGCCATGCCTGGCAAATTGATTGTCTGCGGGCTAGGCAAGTCGGGCCATATTGGCCGCAAGATCGCCGCGACCTTCGCGTCGACCGGCACGACCGCAACCTTCCTCCATCTGGCCGAGGCGATCCACGGCGATCTCGGTATCGCCGCCAAGGGCGACGTCGTCCTGCTTATCTCACAAAGCGGCCAGACCGCCGAACTCGCACCGGTGATTGAGCATTTCCAGGCGGTCGGGATCCAAATCATCGGTGTTACCGCCAACCCGGCCTCGATGCTGGGCGAAGCGGCGGAGGCGCCGCTGATCCTGCCGCACTGGCCCGAGGTGGGACCGGAGGCCGTAGCCCCGACGACTTCGACAACGATGACATTGGCCTTGGGTGACGCACTGGCCATGACCGTGATGCGAGCAAAAGGCTTCACGCGGACGGATTTCGGCCGCCTGCATCCCGGCGGATCGCTTGGGTTGCGGCTGCGGCCGGTCAAGTCGCTGATGCACGCCGGCGACGCGCTCCCGCTTACTCGCGCGGACAGCTCGATGCATGCCACAGTGGTCGAAATGTCGGCCAAGCGCCTCGGCGTGATCGGCGTGACCGATGCCGACGGCTACCTAGTCGGCGTGATCACCGACGGCGACTTGCGCCGCAACATCGAACGCGGGCTAGACCTCAACGCGAGTGAGGTCATGAGCAACTCGCCCAAGACAATCGCGCCCGACGCCTTGCTCGATGAAGCGCTGACCCTGTTCGACGAACACCGCATTACCACCTTGTTCGTAGTCGAACCCGACGAGCGCGGCATTCGGCCGCTTGGAGTGCTCCACATCCACGATTTCCCCGCGGCGCGATGAAGTCTGTCATCCTGATCCCGGCGCGCTTTGCTTCGTCGCGCTATCCGGGCAAACCCTTGGTCGAATTGCGCGGAGCAGGCGGCGGCGCCAAGCCGCTGATCCAACGCAGCTTCGAAGCAGCGTCTCGTGTCCCGGGGGTCGATGCCATTCATGTCGTCACCGACGATAAGCGGATTGCCGCCGCCGCGGCCGCGTTCGGCGCGCCGGTCATCATGACGTCAGAGGCGGCCCGCAACGGCACCGAGCGCTGCGCAGAGGCACTCGCCGCGCTCGACGATCCAGACCTGGTCATCAATTTCCAGGGCGACGCCTTGCTCACCCCGCCAGGCTTCGTCACCGCGCTGATCGGTGAAATGCGCGCCAAGCCGGACGCGCCAGTCGCCACTCCGGCGATGCGCCTCACCACCGGCGAGGTTCGCGCACTGCAGGCCGAGGAAGCGGCAGGGCGAGTCGGCGGTACCAGCGTGGTTACCGATGGCACCGGGCATGCGCTCTACTTCTCCAAACGCCTTATCCCCCACCTTCCCAAAGGCGCCTTGAGTGAACATCTGTCCCCGGTGCGGCTCCACGTTGGCGTTTATGCCTACCGGCCGAGCGCGCTCGCCGCATATGCCGCCGCGCTGCCCAGCGAACTGGAATTACTCGAAGGTCTCGAACAACTGCGCTTCCTCGACCAGGGCATCCCGGTCGACGTCGTCGAGGTCGAGACCCCGCCGTTCATCCTGCGCGAACTAAACAATCCGGGCGACGTCGGGCCGATCGAGGCCGCTCTGGCCGCCGCCGGCATCGCATGAACCTCGACGCGCTCGACCTGCGCTACCGGCTGATCTTGTGCGACATTTGGGGTGTCGTGCACGACGGCGTGACCGTCGATCCACGCGCCACCAAGCGGCTGCTCGAATGGAAGGCGCAAGGCCGCACGATCGTCCTCATCACCAATGCTCCTCGCACGGCCGAAGCCGTCGAAGCCCAGCTCGACCGCCTCAGCCTGCCGCGCAGCGCCTGGGACGGCGTCGCCACAAGCGGCGAAGCCGGGATCGCGGCGCTATCCAAGCTATCCCGCCCGCCGGGCTTTCTCGGAACCGCGGACGACCGGAAAATCCTCGAAGGCCGGGGAATCATTCTCGCCGCGGAGGGTTTCACCGACATCGCTTGCACCGGCCTCGATGAGAGGCGCGCCCATGTTGACGCTTATGCCGCCGACCTCGAGAGCTGGGCCCGCGATGACATCCTGATGCATTGCCTAAATCCCGATCGGCTGGTGATCCGCGGGGGTGTCCCTGAACCCTGCGCCGGTGCATTGGCCGACGCCTACGAAATGCTGGGTGGCCGGGTCGTCTGGTACGGCAAGCCGCACGAAGCCATCTACACGCATGCATTCCACCTCGCCGGCAATCCGCCTCGTGATCAAATTGTCGCGATCGGCGATGGTCTCTCGACCGATGTGCTCGGCGCGGCCCGCCA
>Ga0193709_1000792_pt1 | contig 10191 bp, 6 predicted proteins | sample H3c2metaG_FD_160571 | JGI IMG/M metagenome (GOLD analysis project Ga0193709, IMG submission 160571) | Soil microbial communities from a riparian zone of the East river system, Colorado, United States - H3c2 | ecosystem: Environmental > Terrestrial > Soil > Riparian zone | place: USA: East River... | reverse complement strand
TTTCGGTGAACTCTCGTCCGGTGGCGATCTTCAGATCAAAAATTTGCGTGATCGAAGGCGCGTTGCCCTGCAGGATCACATTTTTCGCCCGACTGGAGCCGTGCCGCACATCCGAGGTGCCCACGCCAAACTGCGGCTGAAAGATTCGCATAGACGGGGAAGCCGCTTTTACATGCGGCAGTTTTGCCATATCTTCTGCAAACTCTGCCAACAATTCCTTGCGCGTGAACCACTCGCTCGGCGGATGCGATAGCGAGGCCCAGGGGAATCGGTACGCGATAATCGTGTCTGATCCAAGATCGCGGATTCCGCCCAGCACAGAGTCGTTCAGCCCGTTGATCACCGAACTCACCGCGATCACCGTCGTGATTCCAATGACGATGCCGAGAATCGTGAGCGACGAACGCAGCAGGTTTTTTCGCAGCGTGTCCAGTGCCAGCGCTACCAGCTCGCTCAGCTTCAGCGAATGTTCAATTCGCACCAATGCGCGCAAACGTGAAGCGCGGGAATCGGCCAGAGTGTGGGCGATCGTCGACATGCTATGTCTCTCTGAAAAATCTCCTATTCCGCGCGCAAAGCTTCCACCGGATCCAACCGCGAAGCTTTCGACGCCGGATATGTGCCAAAGAAAAGTCCAACGCTCAGCGCCACCAGCAATCCTCCCAGCACCGACCAGAGTTGCACCGCCGCAGGCAGCGAAGTCGTCAGGTAAACAAGTTTCGCGACAACGATGCCGCACAGAACGCCGATCGCTCCGCCAATCACGGCAATTGTCCCAGCCTCAATCAAAAATTGCAGCAGGATGTCGGCACGCCGCGCGCCCAGCGCTTTGCGCACACCGATCTCTCTGGTGCGCTCCGTAACACTCACCAGCATAATGTTCATGATCACGATGCCGCCAACCACCAGCGAAATCGAGGCGATGGCTATCGTCACCACAAAGAATGACGAGCTGATGTCTTTCCACAACGAAAGGAAAGAGTCGCTGGTCTCGATGGCGAAGTCGTCTTTTGTGTTGTAGCCGAGATGCCGCCGCCCGCGCATGATCTGGCGAACTTCATCAACCGAGTCTTGAATTCGCGCGGCGGACCCGGCGCGAACCGTGATTCGCAGACTATCTGTCTGCGAACCAAAATCCTTTTGATACGCGGTGAGCGGCAGAATGATCCAGTTGTCCAGCGAAGTGCCCAATGACGAGCCTTCTTTTTTGCCTACACCGATCACCATGCACGGAAAATTATTCCAACGAATTTCCTTGCCCACAGGATCGCCACCGGCCAGCAGGTTGTCCACGATGTCCATGCCGATCACGCAGGACGGGGAAGCGCTCTTAAGATCTGTATCGGTGATGTGGCGCCCTTCGATCAGGTCCACATCGTAGAGTTCCGCCATCTCCGGAGTCCACGCGCGCAAGTTGGTGTCCTTCAGCGAGTTCGGTCCGCTACGCACCTCCACGCGGCCGCCCAGCGAAGCGCCAATCCCTTGGCAGGACTTGCACAGTTCCTTGATTGCGTCGTAGTCCTCTGAATCAAGACGCTTGCGTTTTTGAAATTCCAGCCAGTCATCCACATTGGTGATGATCGAAGGTTGTTTGGACACCCCAAAAACATCTGCGCCCAGGCGAAAAACACGTGTGGCCACGTATTGATTCGCCCCATTGATCAAGCTAACCACCGCAATCACTGCGGCAACGCCAATCACCACGCCCAAGAGCGTCAGCACACTCCGTAGCTTATGCGCCCACAAACTGGATGTGGCTATATTCACCGCCTCGGAAAAGTTCATCGACCGCTTGGCGGTCGTACTTGACGAAGACTGCATCTCGGACGGACTGGACTCAATGTTCTTCGCCCGAAGGGAACTGAATGCTAGATGAGGTTGGTCCATGGACAAGGCTACGCGGGAATGCCCTCATCCTAACATACGCATTGCCGCGCAGTTGAATTACATCCATCGCAACAATCGCGCTTGGTGAAGCTCGAGGCTCGCAAATTCACGGAACTGGGCGCCGTTCGCTCAGGGATGTGTAGCCTTCTCAATTTTATCAATCATCTGACGCGCGCCCGCCGCCATCTGGCCGCTCGGTTCAAGTTTCAAATAGGTCTCGTACTCCTGGCGAGCTTGCAGGGCGTTACCCTCTCTCAACAGAATGTTGCCCATTAGCACGTGAGGCGCGGCCAGCTCAGGCATGTCCGCAATGGCTTTACGGGCATAGGGAGCGGACTCTTGCCAGCGGCCCAAGGACCAATAGGTCTTGGCCAGCTCATATTCGCCGCCGGGAGCGTCGGGCTTCAGTTTGAGTCCTTGCACCAGCGCGGTTTCCGCGCCAGTGTAATTCTTGGTTTGATTGTAGACCGCCCCCAGCGCCAAATAAGCTTCTGCCGAATTTGCATCGAAGCTTATCGCTTTGTGTAAAGCCGCCTCGGCTTCCGTCCAATTTTTCTGAGTCAGGTACGTTCGGCCCAGGAGCATATACGCGGATGGAAACGGCTTGTACATCTTCACGGCCTTCTGTAGATGACCAATTGCGGCTTCTGTCTTGTTATCGACTAACGCCGACTGTGCCTTGTCGTATTCCTCGCGGGCATTAGCCGGCACTGAGGCGTCCACGACCGACACGGAATCTCCTACTGGTTTTGCTGCACGTTCCGCAATCGGCTCCCCCCCCACGGGCTTCAGTTCGATCGTGGCATAGCCCATGGTGTTGCCGGTGAGTTCAATCCGGATGTTAACCTCTTTGTACGCTCGTTCGTTCATTCGAACGATGTAAACGCCTTTTTGTGCCGGCCGGAACTCGCATTTCCCGCCCTCTCGCGTCTCGCAATCTCCAGCCGCGCCGCCTTCCGCCGATTCCAGCCGGACGTGAATTCCGCGCGGTCCTGGCTGCCCGTTGTCATAGCGAACGCGTACTTCAATGATTCCGCCCGGATTCGAGCGGTTTCCCTGCACTCCTTTTTGCGCGTTAAGCACTGTGGGAAGAATAAGACAGGAGGAAAACACTAAAAGGAAGCTAAGTAACGAGCGTTGCATGACAGCACCGTAAATAAAAAAGGAGGGCGCTTGAGGCGCCCTCCCGGTTTCGCTTTGATTTAGAACACCAGCTTAATGGAGGCTCGTGAAGTAAACGGGTCCACGAAGCCCTGGTTTTGGAATGTGGGGCTGGTTACAGGCTTGCCGAAATCCACGTTCTTGAGGCCAAAGCCCAGGTCGTAGAACTGCTGCGCGTTGGTCTGGCGCGTGGAATTCGCAATGTTGAACATGTCGATACCAAAGTGCAATGACATGCGTTCGTTTATCTTCCACGGGTATTCAACGTGCACGTCCACGATGCCGGTCACCGGTGTGCGTCCCAGGTCGCCACGGCCGAAGATAGGCACTTCGCCCGCGTTCTGGTAGGCCTGTTGAGCAACCAGCGTGGTTAGCGGAATGCCTGATTGTATCGTCAAGCCCGCGCCAAGGACCATGCCTTTGAGCCTGCCGTTTGGCAGCACATAGGAAGAATGGGCGTTCAAGACGTGTTTGCGGTCGGTGCTCAGGAACCCGATGCTCTGTTGATTGGCCAGCAACCCTAGCGCGCCTTCGGTGAAGTCGAAGAGCGAGCTGATGCCAGGGTCGGCCTGACCGTTGTCGTTGCGGAAAGCGCCTTCGTAGTTTCCTCGCAGTTGCGCAAGACGGTAGTTCACGCTAAGCGCCCAGTTGTGGCTGAAGGACTTCGTCACTTCAAATTCCACTGCTTCGTACTCACGCTTCGGATCCTTGTAGGTATCTGGCTTGCCGTCGGGGAAAAACTCACCACCGAAAGCCGCGCAGCCGCCCGCCTTAGCTTGCGCCTGGCTCGTGCAATCCGGCAACAGGTTGCCCAAGGAATCCGTCCATGTGGCGGTGTTCACTGCCGGGAAGCATGCGCTCCCCGCCGGCGACTGACTATTGTTGGCTGCCGCAAAGCCGCTGAGCTGATTCCAGGCAACGAAGGGTGTCGGATTGCCGTTGGCATCAACACAAGCCGCTGGCAAGTTCGAAGCATTCTGCTGGCTCGGGGAAAACTGCACGCCTTGTCCAAACACGATTTCGTTGGGGTTCACAAAAATATCTTGTTTAGCGTTGGGGTTGCCGATGAAGTAATTCAACCCGCCGCCATTCGCGGCCAAGGCGTTGAATTGTTCCACCGAAATACCACCCTGGTCCTCAATAACACGCTTCAGTCGCCGGTCTATGTAACGGACGCTAGCTACGATTCCGCCCTTGAATTCGCGGTCATATCCGACCACGAACTCATCCGTATATTCCATGCGGGTTCCTGGGGCAAACGGCTCGCCACCAGTGATCAACGCTCCTGCATTGATTGGTATTCCGCCATTCGCCTGGTTGAGAAGATGCGCCTGATCCCCGACGAAGTCTGTGCTGTTCAGGGAATTTAGCGAAACGCAAGGAGCTCCGGCAGGCGTTCCTGAGGGGCAACCGCTGGTAGTATTTGCTGGAGCCCAGTATGAGTTCTGGAAATCTTCCTCGTTGCTGAGCGCTCGCAGGGCGGCGTCCAGCGGTAGCACGAACGCGTACCGTCCGAAGTTCGCGTAGAACTTGGACTTACGATCGCCCTTAGGGTCAACGATCAGGCCAACGCGCGGTGACCACATGTTAACGAAGGGTCGGTCTATTTGATTTCCGATTAACCGTTGCTGCTCCCAGCGCACACCCACGTTCAGCGTGACATATTTGCTCATCTGCCAGGCATCGTTGATGTAGGCAGCATGATATTTGCCGCTGCTCTTGGTTACGCCGCCATCGAACCGGCCGCGAACCTGCTGCAGCACAACCTGTACCGGAACGCTATAGCCGGGCACGCTCATGTACGGACACAATGTGCAGGTTGTGTCGTTTGGATTGGTTGCCGGATCAAAAAGCCCATCAGGTCCGGGCGCGAACTTTCCTGCCAGCGCTAAGGAGAACGCCGAATCTGTCATCTGCCCTGCAACGTTTGAACCGTAGCCGGGGCTGCCACCGGTGGCATTTAACGCCGGGATTTCGTATTTTGGCCCCGCGAAGAATGTGTGGTCATCGTATTTCGGAAATTGCCATGTGTAACCCACGTTAATGCTGTGGGTTCCTCCAAGCATGTGAACTGTTTTCGTAACGTCGCCGCTAATTCCCTTGGACTGCGCATCGTAGGGTTCCAAGACGGAAATGCCCTGTGCTACGAAGGCCCCCCGCTGCCCGGCATTCCCTGCGATCTGCGTGTTATCTAAGATGTTATAAACATCCGTTGCGGGAGTTTCGGTGAAGTGATTCCAACTCCAGGTAAATGCTGCGTCCACAAGAAGTGAACCGCCGAATGCGCCATCATAGCGTACCGACCAGTTTCTGGTTCCATAGTCCCACTTCGAATTTGCTGATGTGTTGTCAATGTTCAGCGTGCTGAACGGTGCCGCGTTCGTGTGTGAAGGGTCGCCGGTAACGGTCGACTCCAGAGTATGAGAATTGTTGATCTTAAACGTCAGTTTTGCGGCGTAGTCGTACCGCGTGGTGTCCCGATCCACCAAACCATTGGTTGATGTGAACAAACCGGAAGGTACGCCCTCAAGTGAAATCGCGGGAGCGAAGTAAGAGTTGTTCCAGGAAGGATTGAAGGTCCCGAAAAAGAAGAGCCGGTCGCGAAGTCCATGCACCGGGACGTATCCGCCCAGTTCGAAGTCACCTTCATAATTCGCATTGTCCAAGCGGCGCCCTACTTTGTTCAGCTCCTGAAATTTAGGATCGTCGGCATTTTGATACGTCGTTTGCATTCCCCGTGCATTGAAATAGCCGCCAACCGTTCCGAAAAACCGGGTTCCACCGGATTTCGTTACAAGTTGTACAATGCCACCGGTTACCTTGCCATATTGGGGTTCGAATCCGCCTGTCTTGATTTGCACTTCTTTTACGAACGACAAGTTGATGCCGGTACCAAGCGGGCCATATACACGCGACCAGACGCCGATGCCGCCAAATGCCGGATCATTGATCGACACACCATCCGCTACATATAAGTTCTCAAGCCCTGAAGATCCCGAAATCGAGGGATTCTCGTGGCCGGTTCCCCCGCCGCCTGTTACGCCTGGTGCCAAGTAGAAAAGGCTACTAACGCCACGGCCGAGAGGGAGCTTGTTATAAAAATCATCAGAGAAATCCGAATTAACCGATGTCGTGGAAGTATCAACCGTCACCGTCGCTGCCACAACCTCAATCGTTTCACTAACTTGCCCTGTTTCAAGCACTACTTCGATGCTGGTCGTCTTATTGATCAGGACTTCCGACGTCTTGAAACTAGCGGCCTTAAACCCGGCCTTCTCTACGCGGACCGAATAATTGCCAGGGACAAGCGTCGAGAACAGGAATGACCCTTGCTCGTTCGTTTCTTGCATCAGGACTCCGATCGGTCCTGTAATCGTCACCTTTGCTCCAGGGACTACTCCCTTTGACGAGTCATAAACGACACCGCTGAGGTTGCCTCTTGAGGAGCTTTGATCTTGCGCGGCGGCCACACTCCCCCAAGCCAACACCATTGCCAGCACAACCAACAACACGGACGCCCACTTCGTTTTTGGAATTGACACTGCGAATTCCTCCATTTCAGCCAAATTCTTCCGGTCTGTCGCCCTGATGGAATCTAATAATGAAGAAGGAACACTTGCCCCGACCACAGCGAGTGATGCTGCCGCTAGTAAACCGTCAGCAGTAGATGTGCCAAAGAATATGATTCTCTAATCTCAATAAGGCTTTTGTTTTATTGGTATTACAGGAACACGATAGGATTCGACAGCTAAATTTATCTAAACTCTACAAGATTACGGACTTACCCGGTCCTATCCATACTAAAAACAGAAGAAAACCAAGGAAATTAGATAACAATTTTGCCCCGTCGCAGAGGTTAGTTAGACTTGCCGCTGATGACGCCTAGACCTTGTTTTTCCAGTTCGGCTGCCTTGCTTGCGTTACCTTGCTGCTTATAAATATCCGATAACCCCAGATAAAGAGAACCGTCCCGCGCCCTGGTATCCAAAGCGCTCTGAAGTAGACTAATCGCCTTTTGGTTTTCTCCCGTTCGCTGCAGGCTGTTCGCAACGCGGATGATCGTCTGCGAATCGGTCGATTCTGTCACGCCAGCATCGTTGTACAAAGCCACTACCGCCGTGAAGGCCTGCTTTGAGTAATACTCTCCCACCAGAGCCTCACGCGCTGGATCATTGTCTTTGTTCAGTCGCAGCGCGTTCCGCAGCCATCGGCGGCCTTCATCCGCATGTCCCTCAGCCAGTAGACAGAGTCCGCGTTGTTGGTCCACTATACCGTTTTCGATGTCCTTGGCAAGTTCCGGCTGATCCACTTCCCAGGGAGGCGGGGGCGCGCCTTCGCCCAATGCACGGTAGGTAGTAGTGGCGAAGGCCTTGTTCTTTGTGCTGGATTCCACCGTGGTCGCTGTCAACATATAGCTGCCTACCGACTTATCGTTCAGCGTGAGTTTTTTCCCAGAAACTAGCGTCCCCGTTGCATCGAACTGCTCCAGGTCAACTTCGTCTTTCACTGTCTGGGCAGAACCGGTAGCAGCTGGCCTGCCCACGGAATATTGCACCTCGAGCTTTTCTCCCGCATAAGACTTGGGATCTTTGGCGGCTCCCCAAATTTGATAGACAACTTGCAACGGATCGTCAGGGTTGACGGACGCGGGCGATCCGGCGAGCGGCGTGAACCGCACACCGCCCATGGTGAAAGGCAGGACTCCACGTAGAAAAGTGTCCTGAACTTCCTCCGCTCTGGAAAACAGCAGAATGCCCGGAATCAAAAAGCCGTTCTGTGTCGGAGCCGGTACCGTCACTTCCCGTTCCGTTTGAAAGCTAATTTTCTTGTTCCAGTCGGTGACCTGGATGTCCAGCCGGAATTTTCCGGGCGGAAGCGGCAAAGTCCCCTGATAGCCAAATGCATGGTCCTTGATGGCGTCGAATCTTGGCTTATCGAAGGAATCTGAAACCGATTTCTGCTGCGTAAATAACAAACGATTCTCCGCGCTGAAGACGCGAATGCGAACCTCCACTGCGTACTTATAGCGCCCGCCATCCTCCACCGCCAGCGATAAATCGTTGGGATTATGCAGGCGGATTGCGTAGTCCAGCCGCGTTAACCCTCGTGAATCGCGCACCGGCAGCGTGACGATTTCCAGATTTCGCCCCTGAACGATCATGTGCGCGGAAACCGATTCCCGGGACATTCTGCGCCGCAGAATCTCCGCGCGATTCTCGGGGAGATTTGCCAGTCCTTTGATTTTTTGCAGCAAAATGTCGGATTGTAGACTGGGCCGAGGCTCAACGAAATCTTCGCAACCTCAGAGCCAACCGATCCCAGAATCAGATGCAACGCAGTGGTCGGGGAATTAATCGCCTCCACGCCGGTGACCAGCTTGTCGGGACCGTCCAGATAGGGGCTGTAATAGCGATAGTCTCCGCCTCCGTCGCGCTGATAAAACAGTACGTAGAACGCCCTGGGTAGCGACGGCGTGGCTCCGCCGTAAAACCAGACCTCCATGGGATACAGGTTTGCGGCGTTGCGAAAAACCTCCTTTTGTTGCGGTTCTCCCAAGGTGATGTAAGTGTGGCCGCGATCCGTCCGCCAGCCTTCGACACCTGAACCCGCGCCAAACCTGGCATTCGCGAAGGTGATCCGACGATAAATTTCGTCCTTGTACTCGTTGATGGGTGAACCGGGATTCGGGTTCCGGACTTCCCAAAAATCCGCGATGAATTTATCGCGCGCCGCGTCTGACGGGAGGTTCACGAAGTCGTCGCGCTCTTCCTTGGTGATGATGTACACCACATCCTGCTCAAGCCACTGCCGGTATGATTTCTCAAGCTTGGTTTTTTTTTGCGCCAGGCACGCCCCTGGCAAAAGGAAGAGCGTCAAGAATAACAGCAGTGCTCTTGCAGATATTCCGATTTTCAATCTTAGTCGGTCTTTCCGTACTTCCACGAATGGGGTCCTCTTAATCGCACACTGTTCGATAGGATTGGTCTTCCCCGATACTAGATTAGCGCAACAGCGCAGGAGTTGCCCGCGGTTCAGGTCTGCCGCCGCAATCGATCGGCCAACGTCCTGGCCCTCTGCCGCGCAATCTCCACAAACTTTGTATCCGAAGCAATCTGGTCCAGTAATGGTACCAATCGCTGAGGCTCAGGCATAAGACCGCGATTCAGGTCCGACTCGAACTGTAGCAATGCGTCATTGATCCCGAGCCGGTCATAGCGTATCCGGCGCGACAGTAGCGCGAAATGTTCTTGCTGGCGCGCCAGCCCTTCAAAAATCTGAAGTAGCCGTGTCGCCGACGAATTCAGTGTGTAGTTGAATTTCGTCTCGTGCGAGATCGAGCCTTGTTGCCAGCGAAAAGCCTTTTCGCCCAGATTGGCGATCTTGCGGTGCACGTCCAGATCCTGCCCCTGAAAATTGTGCAACTCCCCGGCTAATGCAAAAATCTTCGCCCGCAAGGCCGCGCTCACTTCGAACGGCAAGGCACCCGGATCTTCATCCAGTTGCCTGATTTCATAGGTTGCAGTATCAGAATCGTCCCGCAGCGTGATCTCGATCAGCTCGGGTGAACTGCCCTGGAAAACGCGCTTAAAGCTGATCTTCGCGCCGGTAGCGGGCGTAGAACCGGCCGCCGCGCTCGACAACCAGCAACTAAGGCACAAAAATACCAGCATGCCAGCTACGAGGACGCTGCTGATCGATAGGCGAGGTTTCTTCATCGCGGCGGCCGAATTCGAGCGGCTAGAGCGCCCGAGGCTCGGGAAGCATTCCCTGCCCTCAGCAAGCGCGAGGATTTGCCAGCTGACATCGCCGGAACTGCAAAACGCACCCGAAATTGTTCATGTTGCATATGGCATAGGGCCACCGCGAGGGCATCGGCGGCGTGTGCAGGTTCCGGAATCACGGACATTCCAAGCAGCGATCGCACCATCGCCTGAACATGCTGTTTATCGGCGTTGCCATAACCGGCGACCGAGGCTTTTATCAGGCGCGGCGCATAACTGTGTACCGTTATTCCGTGTTGCGCCGCAGCCAGCAGCACTACTCCGCGTACCTCCGCCAGGCGCAGCGCGGTCTTCACGTTCAACGCCGAAAAAATCGCTTCGACCGCCAGCGCATCGGGCGAAAAATCGCGCAGCAGTCCGC
>Ga0193709_1000791_pt1 | contig 10206 bp, 11 predicted proteins | sample H3c2metaG_FD_160571 | JGI IMG/M metagenome (GOLD analysis project Ga0193709, IMG submission 160571) | Soil microbial communities from a riparian zone of the East river system, Colorado, United States - H3c2 | ecosystem: Environmental > Terrestrial > Soil > Riparian zone | place: USA: East River... | reverse complement strand
GTCATTGGCCTCGCGCGCGACCGTCGGCCCGCAAAGCCCCAAGCTGCTGGCCGGCACCGGCAACGAACAGACCCATTTGATCGTCGTCGCCACCGGCGACCGCGGGCTGGCCGGCGCCTTCAACACCAACATCGTCCGCGCCGCCCGCCGCAAGGCCGACGCGCTGATCGGCGACGGCAAGACGGTCCATTTCTACCTGGTCGGCCGCAAGGGCCGCCCGGTCATCCAGCGTTATTACCCCAAGGCGATCGCCGGCCAGTATGACACCAGCGGGATGAAGGCGCCGACCTACGCCGACGCTCTGGCCATCGCCAAGGAAGTGACCGAACGCTTCGGCGCTGGGCAGTTCGACGTCGCCCACCTCGCTTACGCCAATTTCCGCTCGACCCTGCTCCAGGAGCCGACGGTCGACCAGATCATCCCGGTCGCCGTGCCGGAGGCCGAGCAAGCCAAGGCCGGCCCTGTCGCCCCCGCCGCGGTCGAATATGAGCCCGACGAGGACGAAATCCTCGAGGAATTGCTGCCGAAGAATATCGCGGTCCAAATCTATCGCGCGATGCTCGAAAATCAGGCCGGCTTCTACGGATCGCAAATGACCGCGATGGACAATGCCACACGCAACGCCGGCGACATGATCAACAAATTGTCGATCAAGTATAACCGCCAGCGCCAGGCCGCGATCACCACCGAACTCGTCGAAATCATCTCGGGCGCCGAAGCGCTCTAACGGACCTCAAGAGGAAATAGACCATGGCAACCGCCGCTCCGACCAAGCCAGCCAAGGCCAAGAAGGCTGAAACCCCCGCACACAAGGGCGACAACATCGTCGGCCGCGTTGCGCAGGTCATCGGCGCGGTCGTCGACGTGTCGTTCGAGGGCGAGCTTCCGCCGATCCTCGGCGCGCTCGAGACCGACAATAACGGCAACCGCCTGGTCCTCGAGGTCGCCCAGCATCTCGGCGAGTCGATGGTCCGCACGATCGCGATGGACGCCACCGAGGGCCTGACCCGGGGCCAGAAGGTCACCTCGACCGGGTCGCAGATCCGCGTTCCCGTCGGCCCGATGACGCTTGGCCGGATCATGAATGTCATCGGCGAGCCGATCGACGAGCAGGGCCCGATCGGCAGCGACATGTCGTCGCCGATCCATGCCGAAGCGCCATTGTTCGTCGATCAGTCGACCGAAACCTCGATCCTCGTCACCGGCATCAAGGTCATCGATCTGCTCGCGCCTTACGCCAAGGGCGGCAAGATCGGCCTGTTCGGCGGCGCCGGCGTCGGCAAGACCGTGCTGATCCAGGAATTGATCAACAATATCGCCAAGGGCCACGGCGGCACCTCGGTGTTCGCCGGGGTCGGCGAGCGCACCCGCGAGGGGAACGATCTTTATCACGAATTCCTCGACGCCGGAGTCATCGCCAAGGACGCCAAGGGCAACCCGACCCCCGAGGGATCGAAGGTCGCTTTGGTCTTCGGCCAGATGAACGAGCCGCCGGGTGCCCGCGCCCGCGTCGCTCTCTCCGGCCTGACCATCGCCGAATATTTCCGCGACCAGGAAGGCCAGGACGTCCTGTTCTTCATCGACAACATCTTCCGCTTCACCCAGGCGGGCTCGGAAGTGTCGGCTCTGCTCGGCCGCATTCCTTCGGCCGTGGGCTACCAGCCGACGCTGGCGACCGACATGGGCCAGCTGCAGGAGCGGATCACCTCGACCAACAAGGGCTCGATCACCTCGGTCCAGGCGATCTACGTTCCCGCCGACGATCTCACCGACCCGGCGCCGGCGACGTCGTTCGCCCATCTGGACGCCACCACCGTGCTTTCACGCGCAATCTCGGAGCTCGGCATTTACCCGGCGGTCGATCCGTTGGATTCGACCAGCCGCGTGCTCACCGCTCGCACCGTCGGCCAAGAGCATTACGACACCGCCCGCCGCGTCCAGGAAACGCTGCAGAAGTATAAGTCGCTGCAAGACATCATCGCCATCCTCGGCATGGACGAGCTGTCGGAAGAAGATAAGCTCACCGTCAGCCGCGCCCGCAAGATCCAGCGCTTCCTGTCGCAGCCGTTCCACGTTGCCGAAGTGTTCACCGGCATCCCCGGCAAGTTCGTCCAGCTGGAAGAGACGGTGAAGAGCTTCAAGGCGGTGGTCGAAGGCGAATATGACCACCTTCCAGAAAGCGCCTTCTACATGGTCGGCGGGATCGAGGAAGCGGTCGCCAAGGCCGAGAAGATGGCCCACGACGCGTGAGCGACCTCAACCTCGACGATTGCGTCAACGACGTCTGCCCCTGGTCCGGCGAGCCGGTCAGCGCGGATTCGCTGACGCGCTATCGCGATAAGGTGGTCGGCTTCTGCAATCCGGGCTGCCGCGACAAGTTTGACGCCGCGGCTGGCGCGTTCGACGCCGTCATCGACAAGAAAGACTGACCATGGCCGATTTCCGCTTCGAGCTCGTCACGCCCGACAAACTGGTCATGAGCGAGGACGTCTACATGGTCGTCGTCCCCGGCAGCGAGGGTGATTTCGGCGTCATGGCCGGCCACGCGCCGGTGATGACCACGCTCAAGGACGGTGACCTCGCGATTTACCGGACCGCCGGCGCGACCCCTGAGAAAATCACCGTCAGCGGAGGCTTTGCCGAGGTCAGCGACACCGGCCTCGCCGTGCTTGCCGAAAGCGCCAGCGAAAAAGCGTAACCGAAATCGTAACCCCAGTTAGGTTTTTCTAAAAGTTTGACGGCTATTCACCATCCCGAGTTTCCGAATTTGACGGGGCACGGGGTTACGCATGAGCGCTTTCGGCAAACGTAATGGCGGCAATGGGGGAAGCGGGCAGCGCCCGTCCTTCGGCGTCGCCCGCCCGATGAAATCCTCGCCCGGCGGCAAGAATGCCGGCGGTGAGCAATTTCCCCCGATCGAAGAAGTCATCCCAGAGCTCGATAGCCCCGCGCCCGTCGAAGGCGGCCCGCCATTGGGCGCAATGGACCGCCTGACCGCGCGCCAGAACGCCAGCAGCGAGTCCGGCAGCAGCCGCCAGGAAGGTTTCGAGGCCTCGGTCCACCGGATCAAGGAACAGGTTCTTCCGCGCCTGCTCGAACGCGTTGACCCCGAAGCCGCGGCGACGCTCGGCAAGGATGAGCTGGCCGAGGAATTCCGCCCGATCATCGGCGAGGTCCTTGCCGAGCTGAAGATCACCTTGAACCGCCGCGAGCAGTTCGCGCTCGAAAAGGTGCTGGTCGATGAGCTTCTCGGCCTCGGGCCGCTCGAGGAATTGCTCGCCGACCCGTCGGTCAGCGACATCATGGTCAACGGGCCCGACCAATGCTTCATCGAGCGCAAGGGCCGGCTGGAGCTCGCCCAGATCCAGTTCCGCGACGAGGAACATCTGTTCCAGATCGCCCAGCGGATCGTCAACAAGGTCGGCCGCCGCGTCGACCAGACCACGCCGCTGGCCGACGCCCGCCTTCAGGACGGCAGCCGCGTCAACGTCATCATTCCGCCGCTGTCGCTGCGCGGCACCGCCATTTCGATTCGTAAATTCTCCGAAAAACCGATCACGCTCGACATGATGCGCGGCTTCGGGTCGATGTCGGAAAAAATGGCGACCTGCCTCAAGATCGCCGGCGCCAGCCGGATGAACGTGGTCATTTCGGGCGGTACCGGCTCGGGTAAGACGACCATGCTCAACGCCATGTCGAAAATGATCGACCCGGGCGAGCGCGTCATCACCATCGAGGACGCGGCCGAGCTTCGCCTGCAGCAGCCGCACTGGCTCCCGCTCGAAACCCGTCCGCCCAATCTCGAGGGCCAGGGCGCGATCACCATCCGCGACCTCGTCATCAACGCGCTGCGTATGCGCCCCGACCGCATCATCCTCGGCGAAATTCGTGGTCAGGAGTGCTTCGATCTCCTCGCCGCGATGAACACCGGCCACGATGGCTCGATGGCCACGCTTCACTCCAACTCCCCGCGCGAATGCCTCGCACGTATGGAAAACATGGTGATGATGGGCGACATCAAGATCCCGAAGGAGGCGATCAGCCGCCAGATCGCGGATTCGGTCGACCTCATCGTCCAGGTCAAGCGCCTCCGCGACGGTTCGCGCCGCACCACCAACATCACCGAAGTGATCGGGATGGAAGGCGACGTCATCGTCACCCAGGAACTGTTCAAGTTCGAATATCTCGACGAAGGCGCCGACGGCAAGATCAACGGCGAATATCGCTCGATGGGCCTGCGCCCCTACACGCTCGACAAGGCGCGGCAATACGGCTTCGACCAGCCATACCTGGAGGCGTGCCTGTAAATCAGGCGGCGACCGCACGACGTTGAAGTTCATAGAGCCGCGCAAGTAATCCCGGACTTGACTTCGAATTTGGCAACGCAGACTCCTGTCGCTCGAGGAAGGACTTCATGACCATAACCGGCCGCCTGTTCGCTCTGATGTTCCTCGCGGTACCGCTGGTGGCCGCCGCGCCTCCGTCTGACCCTAATGCGGAAAAGGATCGCAAAATCTGCCGCGAGGCCGAGCCACGGCTCGGCAGCCGCATCAAGACCCCGCGCCGCTGCCGCACGGTCGAGCAATGGCAGGAGGAGGATCAGGCGAGGCCGCTGCCGCTATCCGCCCAAGTCACCGAGGGCCAGGGTGACGCCCTGCAAAAGCAGAGGCCTCAATAGGGCTGGTGCGCAAGCATCCGGGTCGCGAATTTCAGGGTCTCGACCATATGTTGGACGGCGTCGGGCGCGGCTCCGGCTTCGATCAGCCTGACGATTGCCGACCCGGCGATGGCCCCCGCCGCTCCGGCGTCCAGGGCTTCGCGCACATGCTCCGGCCTGGAAATGCCGAAACCCAGCACCGGCGGCGGAGCATTTGCCGCCTTCAGCGAAGCGAACAGCGCGCCATGGTTGAGCGACAGATGCTCATCGGCGCCGGTCACGCCGGCACGCGCCACGCAATAGGTATAGCCCGACGAGAGGTTCGCTATCCTGGTCAGCACCCGCCTGGGCGTATTCGTCGCGGCGATCATGACCAGGTCCAGCCCCGCACTGGAGGCCGCTGCCGCAAAGGGCGTGGCCTCAAGGCTTGGAACGTCCGCGACGAGCAGGCTGTCTGTCCCCACCGCTGCGAGCTCACTCGCGAAAGTCGTAATCCCGCGCGCCGCGACAATGTTGGCATAGGTCAGAACGCCCAACGGCACATCGGGGTGCCGCGCGCGGAAGCCCGCGATCAGGTTGAGGCAGTCGCCCGTTCGCACACCTGCTCTCAGCGCCCGCCCCGCGGCGGCCTGGATGACCGGGCCGTCGGCGATGGGATCGCTGAATGGAATCCCGACCTCGACCATGTCCGCCCCACCCTCGACGATCGCATCGAGATAGGCGGCGCTCGCTTCCAAACCGGGATCACCGAGCACCAGGAACCCGCCGAACACGCCCTCTTCACGCTGCGCGCATCGCTCGAACATGGCCCGGTAGCGGGTCACGCCATATCCCCCAGCAGCCGCTGCGCCTGGATCATGTCCTTGTCGCCGCGTCCGGACAGGTTGACGAGCAGGATGGGGTTGTCACCCGCGGCTTCGGCCAGCCGCATCGCATGGGCTACCGCGTGCGCGCTTTCGAATGCCGCCACGATCCCCTCACTGCGGGCCAAGGCCACGAACGCCTTGAGCGCCTCTTTGTCTTCAACCCCGACATAGGTCGCGCGGCCGATGTCCTTGAGATGGGCGTGCTCGGGCCCCACGGCCGGATAATCGAGACCGGCAGACACCGACCAAGTATCGGCGATCTGACCGTCGTCGTCCTGCAAAAGCAGGGTTTCAGCGCCATGCAATATGCCGGGCCGCCCTCGGAGCAGCGTCGCGCCATGATCAGCGCCATCGAGTCCCTTCCCCGCAGCCTCGACTCCGATCAACCGGACGGCGGAATCCTCCAGAAAATCGGAAAAGATGCCGATCGCGTTCGAGCCGCCGCCAACGCAAGCGATCACCGCGTCGGGCAACCGCCCCTCGACCTCCAATATCTGTTCGCGGGCCTCCTTGCCGATCACGCGCTGATATTCGCGCACCATCAACGGGAACGGGTGCGGCCCCGCCACCGTCCCGAGCAAATAATGGGTGTCGGCGAAGCTTGCCGTCCAGTCCCTCAACGCTTCGTTGACCGCGTCCTTGAGCGTCCGGCCGCCGCTGGCCACCGGCACGACTTCCGCGCCCATCAGCGCCATCCGGAAGACATTGAGCTGCTGCCGCTCGACATCGTCGGCGCCCATGTAAATCCGGGTTCCGAAGCCGAACAACGCCCCCGCCATCGCGGTGGCGACACCGTGCTGCCCGGCGCCGGTCTCGGCGATCAGCCGCCTTTTCCCCATGCGCTTGGCGAGAAGGCCTTGGGCAAGCACCTGGTTGGTCTTGTGGGCGCCGCCGTGGACCAGATCCTCGCGCTTCAGATAGATGCGCGCACGACCGGCCATGAGGTTGCGGCAGCGGGTGAGCGGCGTCGGCCGGCCGGCGTAGGTGGTCAGCAAATGATGGAGTTCCGCCTGGAACGCGGCATCCTGCTGGGCATCGAGGAACGCCGCTTCGAGCTCCTCCAACGCGGGAACCAGGATTTCGGGGACGTAAGCGCCGCCGAACCGTCCAAAGCGACCGTCCTGCCTCATGCCACCGCCCGGCAGGCTGGCCGCAGCGCGGCGAACAATGCCGCGACTTTCGCCGGGTCCTTGATCCGTGGCCGCGCCTCGACCGACGATCCCACATCCAGTCCATAGGCGCCGATGCCGGCCGCCGTCCGCGCGTTGTCCGGCCCAATCCCGCCGGCCAGGAATGCCGAGCTGAGATCGTCGCGAGCGCGGACCAATGACCAGTCGAAGGAGACGCCAGTTCCGCCGCTCTTCCCGTTCCTTACTGTGTCGAAAAGGGTCCGGTCGGCCTCGTTCCTGGGTCGCGCGGCTCGTGCTCCAACTCCGCACAGGGCCCATATCTCGACCGATCCGGGAAGGCGGGCGCGGATCTCGGCGATCATTTCGCGGGTCTCCTTGCCGTGCAGCTGAACGGCATCGAGGCCCAGCCTGTCGACCGCCATCGCAACGTCACTGGGCGCTGCGTCGCGGAATACGCCGACCGCCTTCATGCCCGAAGCGCGCGCGCTCGATGCAAGACTTGCCGCTTCGCCGATCCCGACGGCGCGCGGCGTTCCATGCACCAGAATCAGACCGGCGTGAGTGGCTCCAGCGCGCCCCGCGACCAGCAAATCCTCGACGCGGGTAAGACCACACAGCTTGACGCGGCCATAAACCAGCGCCCGCGCGGCCTCGAAGATATCGGCCGCCGCCATCAATGCGGATCCGACAAGGAAGGCATCGGCCAGCGGCGCGAGGCGCTCGACATCCGGCCGGCCCCCGATCCCGGATTCGGCGATAATGGTCACACTACCGGGCACCAACGGCGCAAGGCGCTCCGTCACTCCAAGATCGGTCGTCAACGTCTTGAGGTCGCGGTTGTTGATGCCCACAATCTCCGCCCCAAGCGCCAAGGCACGGCCCAACTCGCCCTCGTCGTGAACCTCGACGATCGCATCCATCCGGAGCCGGCGCGCCACCGCCATCACCCGCGCCGCGCCCTCGTCGTCCAACACCGACATCATCACCAGAACAGCATCCGCCCCGGCCGCGCGGGCCTCACTCACTTGTGCCGGGTCGACAATGAAATCCTTGGCCAAGATGGGTCCGACGAACTTCCGCCTAGCCGTCCGAAGGTCATCGACCGAACCGCCGAAATGCGGTCCGTCCGTCAGCACGCTGAGCGCGTCGGCGACGGGCGCGTAGGCCGCCACGGCCTGTTGCACCGAATATGGGCTTCGATGGCCGGATGGCGATGCTCGCTTCACCTCCATGATGAACCGGGCACCCGGCTGACGAAGCGCCGCTCGCAGGCTGCGATTGGTCGGCTCGGCGTCAAACACTTTGCCGGCCAACCGCTCGGCAACCTCAATCCGTTTGCGCTCGACAATGCGCGCAAGGACGTCAGCCACGGCTCGCCTCGATGTAACGATCCAGCAGGCTGGCCGCCGCGCCGGAAGCCAGGGTATGCCGGGCAAGCGCCACGCCCTGCCGGAGGTCGACCGACAAGTCCGCGGTCAGCAGCAGCGCACCGGCATTGATCAGCACGAGGTCGCGGTGTGCCGTCTCACCCTTGCCTTCCAGGATCGCCCGCAAGCGAGCGGCATTCATATCGGGGTCGCCGCCAACAATCGCATCGACGGGCGCGCGCTGAAGCCCCGCTTCTTCCGGACAGAGGGTCAACCGCTCGATCCTCCCCGACGACAGCCTGACCGCGTCCGTCCTGGCGTGCAGCGCGACCTCGTCGAGACCGCTGCCATGCACCACCAGCGCGCGATCGACACCGAGCGCCGCAAGGGTCTTGGCGACCGGCTCAAGCTTGGCCGGGTCCGCAATCCCAAGCAGCTGCACCGGTGGCCGCGCCGGATTGAGACACGGCCCAAGGAAGTTCATCACCGTCCGCACCTTGAGGCGGCGTCGAACGGGCCCCGCATGGCGAAGTCCGGGGTGATAGTCGGGGGCGTAAAGAAAGCAGAAACCAAGCTCGTCGAGCATTGCCCGCGATGCCCTCGGGCTGAGCTGGATCCTTGCGCCAAGCGCCTCCAGCACATCGGCCGACCCGCAGCGCGAGGTCACCGAGCGGTTTCCGTGCTTCGCGATCGGCAGCCCCGCCGCCGCCGCAACAAATGCGACCGCCGTGGACACGTTGATCGAGCTGGAGCCATCCGCGCCAGTTCCGCAGCTGTCGGCGAAGCGGTAGCCGGGGCGATCGAAGGGCACTGCGGCCGCGCGCAACGCAAAGGCGGCGCCGGTCAGTTCCTCCGCGGTCTCCCCCTTCAGGCGCAGTGCGACGAACAATGCCGCCATGGTGGTCTCGTCGAGGTCGCCGGCGACAAGCCGGGAAAACAGCAGCTGGGCTTCGTCCTGGCCGAGGTTGTGACCCGAGAGAATTCGCTCGAACGGATCTTCGAGGGCTTGGGCGGGCGCGGCGTTGCGCAACGCCAACTGGGTATCGTGGAGCATGGTGATCCTCGCTTTGGAAATGCGGGCAATAAAAAAGCCCGCCGGATGGGCGGGCCTCAAGGTCGTCGGTTGGTGTCGTTAGACGATCACCAGCCGCGCCATCGCGCCGCCGCAAGCGAATGCGCGCGCCACCAGGCCACAAGTGCAGCGGTTGCCGGGATATTCGAGCGCTCGATCATGCCTTTAACATCGTCAGGCCCAGTGCCGCTGTCAATACCGGCTCGCAAATCGGGCCGAATGTCCGCCAACGACCCATTGCGGACTTTGGCGACTATGCGTCAGGTTCCGTGGATTTGGATCTTAAGGCGAGGACTAGCGCTGCGCCGATGCAGATCAGAAAGCCGATAATGATTGCGATTGTTGCGATTGACTGGGTCATGTTTAGCCTCCGGTCCTAGGCAGTCTATCAGCTTAGAGTCAGCTTTCCACCCGTTACGGCCGTTTCGTATTTTGCTAGGCGACGAGTCTGGTCGACGTTCGTTGCAGTTCGCTCGAATTTCCTGGCTAGGTCTTAAACGAGCTTGAATTTCCTCGCGACGAATAGCGGCCCAATGACCGAAATTGCGATGCCTGCGAGCGAGCAGAACGCCAACCACGCCGCCATTGCTGAACCGCCTGCTTCGTACATCCCGTAAAGCACCGGGCCGGCGAGCACGAGGCCGCGAACTTCGTTTGCGACAAGCGTGGCGAGGCCGGCCTTCACGATCAGTCGAACGATGTTTGGCGGTTGGATGCCCATCCGCCCCTAATCGCACGCGGGCAGTTAAGGACCGGTTGAGACCTGATTAAGCTTCGGTCACGTTCCGGCCACGCAGATAGCCAAAAAAGCGCTGTCCTACAGCGTGCCAAATAGGCTAGAACTCCTCGCGAATCGGCGAGGGAGGACGGCATGACGCTATCAGCTATCCGGGCATATCCGCGCGCCGATCAATCAAAATTGATGGATTTCGACGAAGTTGATAACCCCCCGTTTGAGGGGGTCAAAGGTCACACAAAGGTAACAACCCCCCGTTTGAAGTCCCGCGCGCACGACTGCCGAGGCCGTCGGAGCACGAGACTGCAGCTTCTCCGTGCCTTTTCGGGCCGTCCAGCAAAACGCGCCACACCGTCAACCGTGTCAACCGCGTGTCAC
>Ga0193709_1000790_pt1 | contig 10207 bp, 8 predicted proteins | sample H3c2metaG_FD_160571 | JGI IMG/M metagenome (GOLD analysis project Ga0193709, IMG submission 160571) | Soil microbial communities from a riparian zone of the East river system, Colorado, United States - H3c2 | ecosystem: Environmental > Terrestrial > Soil > Riparian zone | place: USA: East River... | reverse complement strand
CACGATCGAATGGCCACAGGGTTTCCCGTTCAGAAAGCGCACGCAGCCTACCCGCATATTCGGCGATGACCGTATCGTTCATTGCCATTTCTTCGTCAAATTCCACGCGCACTTTGAAGATTTTGCGAAAGTCCTCTTCGTAATCGTACAGCAATTCGTACATCTCGCGGTCGCCTATCAGGATAACCTTCACGTTGATCTGGATGGCTTCAGGTTTCAACGCGCTGCCGCCAAAGGGATAAAACATTTCCAGCGGCTGAATTTCCAGGCGGTTGTGATTGAGCGTGCGTTTCAGCGCGCGCCACACGCCGGGCTCGGAAATGGTTTCCATCGAGTACATGATCAGGTAGCCGCCGTCAGCCCTGAGCAGCGAGCCTCCGCGCAGGTCCATGAAATCGCTGGTCCACCCGCCGCGCGCGTCGTAGGCACGCTGAATGGTGCCGAAAAGATTTGCGTAGGTGGGGGTGGTTTCAAAGATGACCGGAGACTCTCCATCACCATCGTGCGCCAAAATTACATTTACGCCGTAGCTGCGGAAAGGATCGCGCTCCGATCCCGGCCCCTGCGGCTTCGGCAATCCTTCCATGCTGTCGGGATGATCTTCCGTTTCGCCTTCGCGTTCCTTGAACGGCTCGAGATTGTCGAGCAGATGATGGCGAACTTCTTCCAGGTATTCCGAGACGCTGGTGCCGGGGTATTTTTCTTTCAGCTCTTCGATAACGCCATCCACTAGAACGGACGCAGCTTCCTGCTCGAGATAGCTGAGTTCGCTGGCCAGTTCACGCGAAAGTGTCAGCGTCTTGCGGTAAACAACGGTGAACTCCTGGCGAAACTGTTCGTATTTTCTTTCGATCTCTTCGGCGACCGGTGAATCGAGTTTGCCTTCGTGGACCATCTTCGAGATGTCTTCGATGGGCACCATCTGGCCTTCCAAGACCGGGAAAATCTCCGGCAAAGCAACCGCGCCAACCTGCATGTGGCCAAGGGCAAACTGTTCGCGCGCAATTTTGCGTGTGAAATCGTCCATCAGATCTTTTTCCCGCGCGGTAAAGCGTTCGACAATTCTTCCCTTTTGCCGCTGGAACGGTTCGCCTTCGAAGACTTGTGGAATGCGCCGCCGAAGAAAGTCGATACCGGCCTGCATATCTTTTTTGAAGGAGTTGGCTTGCCCACGAGGAAGCGTCAACAAGCGCGGACGATCGGCGATCTTGAAATTATTCACGTAACAGCGATCGGGTGACTGCTTGGTGCCTGGGTGCAATTCGCCGATCATGCGTGCGATGGTGCCGCCGCGGCTGGTGCCAGCAAGCCCACAGACGAAGACGTTGTAGCCGGGCGCGGTGAGCTCAACGCCCATTTTCAAAGCGCGCAGTGCGCGCTCCTGGCCGACGAATCCTTCGCGCAAATCGGCTTGCGCAGTGGTCTCAAAAGGCAAGCGCGACGGCTCACAGCGCCAGCGCAGTTTTTCCACTGAAAGCGCCTCCGGTTTTTCCAGACGTTTGGTGGGTTCGTTCATGTTCGGCGGTACTCTAGCACACCCCATGGGGAGATGCCTGAAGGACTGACTGCGAGTTGCTGCTTAAGTGCGCACAGCTTCCAGGTGCTCGCGATGATGCGTGTATACGCGGAATATTCCCATAGCAGCGGCGAGAATGGTGGGGCCAGCCACCAGTCCCAGCAAACCAAACACTTCAATTCCGCCGAGCACACTGACGAACAGCAGCAGCTCATTCAAATGCGTGCGATTGCGCAGCAACAGCGGTCTGACGATATTGTCCGCGACTCCTGCGACGCCGCCGCAAATTAATAAAACCAAAAGGCCCTTTGACACGTGGCCGGTCAGCATCAGCCATCCAGCGGCAGGCACCCAAACCAGAGCGGAACCCACCACCGGAATCAGCGAGAAAAATGCCATCACCACTCCCCAGAAAAGCGCACTACCGATCCCGGCTAAGGTAAACGCCAGCCCTCCCAGCGCGCCCTGAATGGCGGCGATCAGTAGGCCGACCGCCACGCTGGCAAATATCAACTCCTTTGATTCGTTCATCATGTCTTCCTGAATCAGGGGATCGAACGGTAAGAGATGTCGCACTGCCTCAGCGATTTCTTCGCCGTCACGGAACATGAAAAACAAGGCGAACAAAAGAACGAACAGGTCCAGAAAAAACGAAAAAATGTTTTTAACCAGACCACCCACTTTGGCCGCCAGAAATCCTGCCACTTTTTCCGCTCCGCTCTTTGCCGAATCGGCAAAGTCCACCTCCTGCATGGACTGCGGCAAGTGCCGTTTTACCCACTCAAGCGCTTGTCCCGGTACTGCTTTATCCGGAGATTGCAGTATCACTTGCGCCTTCGCTCCGGCGTCGATCGCTTGTCTGGCGGTGAAAAACAGCAGCAGCAGGGACGGAACAATGAGCAGCACGGTAACGCCAAGAGTGCTCAACAGTGCAGCGGAATTGCCCTTGAAACGTTTCCGCACTTTCTCGTGCAGCGGGTAGAAAAAGATGGCGACGACTGCCGACCAGGCCAAGGGCACCAAAAACGGCGCGGTGATTTCGTACACCAGATAGCCCAGCAGCAACAGCGCGCCGTAGGAAAGCACTGTAGTGACCTGGTCACTGGTGGTTACGTTCTTTTCTCGGACCGTCTTTGTCACCGTTATATAATCACCTTAGCTCTTACGACGCCAGGTTACGGACAGGATCGCCGCATACTCCGCATGTCATCGAGCCCCATTCCGCTTTCGCGCTATCAGTATCGCTTACTTGCTGTACTTGCGTTGGTGAACTTTGTCAACTTTGCCGACCGGCAAGTATTCGTGCCGTTATTGCCGCTGATTCGCGCACAGCTCGGTTTGTCAGATGCGCAGCTCGGTTCATTGCAAACTTATTTGCTGGCGGTGCTCGCGGTTGCCAGCTTGCTCTTTGGATTTTTGGCGGACCGCTTGAGCCGGCGCGCGGTGATCGCCTTCGGCATAATCTTCTGGAGTTTGGCGACGTTCGCCAGCGGAATGGCGGGCACGTTTATGTTTCTGCTGATGTCCCGCGCGCTGGTTGGAGTTGGAGAAGGCGCATACGCTCCAGCGGCGCAGTCGATGATCTCAGGAGCCTTCCCGCAAGAACGTCGCGCGTTCGCGCAGGCCATCTTTGCAACCGGCATGCTGCTCGGTGGCGCTTGCGGCCTGGCGGTCGGAGGCATCCTGAGTGAACACTACACTTGGCAGCACATATTTTATATCGCCGCGCTGGCAGGCCTGTTGCCTGGACTAGCAGTTTTGTGGATTGAAGACCCGCCGCGCGGGCCGCGCACGGAAGTGGTGCCAATTCTTAAGCTCCTGAGCGTACCGGCGTTTGTGGCCATGATCGCAGCCGGAACATGTATTACTTTTTCAAGTGTGTCGCTGCTGACCTGGGGCCTGGACTTCGCGCGCGATTACAAGGACTTTACAGTGCGCGAAGCAGCCGTTTCGCTAGCGGCTGTCGCGCTGTTGTCGTCAATTTTGGGCGTACTGATGGGCGGCTACGTCGCCGACAAGTTACAGCGCCGATTCCCTTACGGACGCTTGATCGCGATTGGCTGCGCGTTACTTCTGGCTACTCCCTTCCTGCTCTTTGCCATTCTTTCCGAAGACAAATGGGCGGTGCTGACGGGTCTTTTTGTGTCGGGATTTTTTTTGTCGTGGTATCACGGGCCGGTCACCGCGGTGATTCACGACATGATGCCGCGCCGGGCTCATGCAACTTCGGTGGGTATCTATATGTTCTTGACGCAGCTTATTGGCGGCTTCGGCCCGCAAGTCATCGGGAAAATCTCCGATACGCGCGATTTGCAGGTAGGCCTGGAAATTTCGGTTGGCGTACTGGTCTGCGGCGGACTGTTGATGCTGCTGGTGATTCATTTCATCCGGCGTGATGGACTACGCCATCCAGAGCTGGAAAGTTTTCATGCCGAGCCGGTCTCAGAGCGGCAGCCGTAGCTGCGGTGTCAGACGGATCGAAAAAAACTGCGAGAATCAGGCTACTTGATGCCGACCTGAGTGATCAGCCGGGTCACGTCTTCGCCGGTCACGTCATACAACTTTCTTTCGTCTTCTTCTTCCAGCCGTTCTTTCAGATAATCCGCGGCGATGAAACTGGCTTCCCGGTCACTCAAATCGCGCGAAGTTTTCTCGCGAAATTTCACGAAGCCGGTATGATTCAGCCCGACGACCAGAGCTTCGCCATCCACGAAGAACTTGGTGTCGATGGTGTCGCTATGACGCGTGGCGATGCCGTTCCACATGTGCGAGAAGCGGCACTGATAAACTCTGCCGGTAAGCTTCGAGACTACTTCGAATGCGCCTACAAACTGGCTCATGGCCCCGGTGTTGGCTAGGACGGGAAATGTCGGCACGCTTGCTCCTTTTTATTCAGATGAGAAATTCGGTCGCTCCGAGTTCGCAAAATTGCTCACCGCGACCGCGGCTTCGGCTCCTGCATAGTTGCGAATTGCAGCAGCCACGCCGGCCCCCGGAACAACACGTGCGCCTTGATCGGTCATTACCTTTTCCATGGCCGACAACAGCAAAAGCACATTGGCTTTCTGAGCGCAGTACCCCATCAAGCCCAAACGCCAGATTTTGCCTTTCAGCGGACCGATGCCGCCGGCAATTTCAATGTTGAACTCGTCCAGCAACTGGTTGCGGAATTTCGCGTCATCAATACCGGCGGGAATCACGACCGGGGTCACGGTGACCAGACGCTCTTTCGGATTTTTTACTAGCAATACGAGACCCATGCTCTCAACACCCGCGATCAGCGCCTGCTGATTCACGCGATGCCGCGCCCAACGATTCTCCAGGCCTTCTTCCATGGTCAAGCGCATCGCTTCACGCAGGGCATAAATCAAAGAAATCGGTGGCGTGTGATGATACAAGCGGTCTTTGCCCCAGTAATTCATCGCCGTCGTTAAATCGAAATACCAGCTCTGAACTTTCGTTTTTCGATTCTTTAGGACTTCTTCGGCGCGCGGACTTACGGTAATCGGGGACATGCCCGGCGGCGCGCTTAACGCTTTCTGTGACCCACTGAATACGATGTCCAGTTTTTGTTTGTCCACGTTGAGAGGTTCGGCGGCCAGCGAGGCTACAGCATCGACGATCAATAGCGCGCCAAGTTCGTCGGCCACCTTGCGGAACGGATCGAGCTGCGTGACAACTCCCGATGAAGTTTCTCCGTGCGCCAGGCCGACAATCTTAATCTTCTTGCCAGCGCCCGCCTTGCGAACGTCCTCTGGGTCAACCGCCGTGCCATACGGCGCTTCCACCTTGGTCACTTTTGCCGGAGAGCGCAGCGCAATCTCGTACATGCGTTCAGAAAACCAGCCATTCACACAAATGATCGCTTGGTCGCCTGCTTCCAGAGTATTTAGCACCGAAGCTTCAATTCCACCCGAACCCGACGCGGAGAGCGGCATGGTGACTCGATTCTCAGTCTGAAAGACCTGCCGCATCAGGATCTGCGTTTCATCCATGCAGGTCTTGAACCACGGATCGATGTGCCCGACCACCGGAGCAGCCAGCGCCCGGTATACGCGCGGATCAATTGAAGACGGCCCCGGCGTCATCATCAGCCGCATCGGAGGAGCCAATTCACCAATCTTTTTTTCTGCGCCGTCACTCATCTTTTCTAACCTCAGGTTTCCGCCGCGGGGACGCCCTTTAGCCTTGCTTGCCGGGCTCCAAGCGAATCGGTGCCCTTAGATTTTGTCGCAACCGGAAGGTACCCGCAACCGCCATTTTGTCCGCTCAGCTTCACAAACTGCGATAGGGGATCGTTTCCATGCCGGCGCCTCGTCTGCGTTTCCGGCCGCTTCCTTGGCAAACTTTCCAGTTTCGACAGTTTGACTGTAAACTCTGTGCATGGCTGAACGTCCCGTTCTCGTTGGTGTTTTCCCCGAAGTCGTGGTTCTTGATCCCGGCGATCAGGTCACTTGGATTTGTGATGCCGGCAATCTGCGCATCGAATTCGATGTAAACCGTTGCCCGTTTGGCTCCAATGTTTTTCAGGCTCCGATTGGCATGCGCCTGCAGACCGGTCCACCACGGCCCGGCACCAAAGTCGGTGCCTACAAATACCGCCTGTGGATCAACGAGCAGCTCGTTGGCCGTGGCGAGGTTTTGCTCCGGGATTAGCTCGGCCGAAAAGCTCTATCCGATCTCAAACTTCAAGTCATCGAACGCCGCTGCAAACCCCGGTCCTGCGGGAGCGGCACATGATTCCCACATTCGCCTCGACTCCCGGCACGAAATACCCCTGGCGCACCGAAGTAAAGCTCTTGCCATCTAGCGAACACAATGTATCAATCGAGTCTTTCTTCCGTATCGCTCGCCACCACCATGAGTCCGGCCTGATCGTATAACGCCGCATACTCTCCGTTTACGCGAGCCGCGAAGGCGAAATCTCCGCTCACGGACACAATAAAAGAAATGCCCATCATCAGTTATGTAGTTATGTAGCCGTAGAAGTCTTGCGCCAGAAGTCGGTCTTCGCGCGGCTGCGAACCAGCAAACGACCGCCTGATCTCTTCCACGACGCAGGCTCATTCATCCACTTCATGTTCGCGATCAAGTGGGTTCTTGTGTCGGCAACCGCTGGACTAACAGTCCCCACTGTGGAAGCGCTGACGACCGTTGCACACCAGAGCAAAAGAGACTGCCGAAGAAACCTCCGTCACTCAGTTCGCATAGCCCACCTTTCCCCGCTTCCCACTCATTCAGTTGACTAAGATACGGCTTTTTGCCGCCACGAATGAATATGTCTTGCAGCGTCTTCGCAGCCAGGCTCGACTTCGATCGCTCTAATCTGACGACTGGCACTCCTGGTCGGTGTGCGCCTACGCAGAAATTCCTAGGGTCCTGGCTGTATGGCGATTTTCCCCCTGATGTGTCGAATTTCCCCCTGTGCCATGCCTTTGCTACCCATTGAAGATTCCGCAACCTATTGAATTTGAAGGGCATTCCTTATTTACCTGCTTACTTGGCATTGCGGTTGCACCCCTTACCAGCGGATGTAATCGACACAGGAGGTCGGTGGCAATGATTAAGAAAAGGCACTTGTTGGTACGAAACGCGGTTGCGATCCTGGCGGCAGCGCCTTTGTTTTGGATCGCTCCAGGCGTCAATGCACAATCCTCCTCCCCCTCTCAGGAGAGTAGAACTTCTCCGAACAGCGACATTACGCGCCAGGAATTGGCGCGCTTTGATCAATTTCTGGACAGCCACCAGGAAATCGCCCAACAACTTCGTCACGATCCGTCGCTCGTGAACGATCAGAATTACATGCAAGCGCATCCGGAACTGCAAACCTTTTTGCAGGACCATCCCGGCGTACGCGAAGAGGTCAAAGAAAACCCCAACTATTTCATGCGGCAGGAAAATCGCTATGACCGCCGTGAAGACGCACGCGACGATAACAATCGCCGCCAGGAGCTCGCTCGGTTCGATCAGTTTCTCGACAACCATCGCGAGGTATCCGAGCAGCTTCGCCGCGACCCGTCACTCGTAAAAAACCAGCAGTTCGTGCAGAGTCACCCGGCGCTGCAGTCCTACCTTCAGGACCATCCGGCAATACGCGAGGATCTAACGCGAAATCCAGACGCTTTCATGCGCCAGGAAGAGCGCTATGATCGCCGTGAAGACGCCTCTCGCGATGACGCGCGCCGTTTTGACAATCGGGATAATGACGCCCGTCAAGATCGCGACCGTGACGCTGATCGAGACGCAGACCGTCGAGACAATGATCGCCGAGATAACGATCGCCGTGCTCAATTGGCACAGTTCGATCGCTTCCTTGACAGTCACCGCGAAACCGCCGAACAACTTCGGCGCGATCCATCGCTGGTGAAAAATCAGCAATTCCTGCAAAACCATCCGGCGCTACAAACTTATCTGCAGCAGCATCCGGACATCCAGCAACGCTTGGATCAAAATCCGAATGCCTTCATGCGGCAGGAGAACCGCTTCGATAACCATGAAGACGCTCGCAATCGTGACTTCGATCGCGACGACGCTCGCAGAAACAACGACCGAGATGAGGCCCGAACTCGCGACAACGATCGCCGCGACAACGACGCTCGAGGTCGTGACGCCGATAACCGTACCGACGCTCGCAGCAACAACGGAGATCGCGATGTTCGTGACCGGAACGACAACGATATGCGCGACCGCAACGACCGCGACCGTGACAACGGCTACCGCGCGGATAACGACGCACGTCAGGATGCTCGTAACCGCGACCACGGCCAGGTTGCCAGCTTCGATCAGTTCCTGGACAAACACCGGGAAATTGCTGAGCAGCTCCGTCGCGATCCTTCGCTGGCCAAAAACCAGCAGTTCGTAAACAACCATCCGGCGCTGCAGGCCTATCTCCAGGATCATCAGGGCGTGCGTGAGCAGCTGTATCAAAACCCTAATGCATTCATGCAGCAGGAAAAGGCTTATGACAGTCGCGAGAACGGCATGGGCCGCAGCGGCATGAACCGCGAACAGTACAGCTTTGGACAGTTCCTGGGCACCCATTCAGACATCTCAGGACAACTTTCCAAGGACCCGTCGCTGCTCAAAAACCGCGAATACATGTCCAGCCATCCTGAGCTGCAGGCTTATATGAAGACTCATCCGGACGCCCAGAGCCAGATGGCGAAGGACCCGGACAGCTTCCTGAAAGCCTCGCAGCAATTCGGTAGCACTAAGACTGGAACCAGCACCAGCACAACCACCGGAACGACCGGAACCGTCAAGACCACGACGCCTGACGCAAGCAAGCCAGCCGAAGCGCCAAAGCCGCCCAAGCAGTAGTTGAACATCGCTGGCAGGAAGGCCATCGAAACGGCCTTCCTGCACACGATTTTTTGTTTGGCTGTGAGTTTTCTCAACGGGAGGCAGTATGAATATCAAGTCTTTAGTGATCGTAGCTCTTGCGCTGGCTTCCGCGGTTCCCCTCAGCGCCGGCCCGAAAAAGAAAAAGGTCGCGCCCAGAGCGATGCTGGAAAAAATGGAAGCGGTACCCTGCGGAGCGAAACAAAGAGGCTTATCGGGCTTGGGCACGATATGGGCATCGGCGGGAATTACGCACGTGAACTCCGACGAAAAGCTTTGTCCACAATATCTGCTGCGAACCGATGAAATGGAGTATCACGTTCGCCCGACGGACGGCAAACACCCCGTAGTGCTGCCGGTCGGTCACGAAGTCGAATACAAAATCAAAGGCGATAAGATGCTCGTGAAAGTTCCCGACGGCGACAAGAAAACCCGTACCTATCACGTCGTGGCCATGAATCCGACAAACCCCGACACCTCCGCCCAAGACACGTCAAGACCCTCGTCCGAAAAGCCGTAACGGCGGCTCGCTACGCTGTTCGTTTTGCGGCGTTTTGTTTGTAGCGGCGGGTTTATCCCGCCGTGTTTTTTTTCCCCGCGCCTCCTCGGCGCTCCTGTACTTTACCCGCGCTCACCCTCATGCCGTATTACAAAAACAGGGGGGAGGGGTGGATAGAGCGGAATGCAATCAGCCTGTGCCGAAGTCTTTGGTCGCTGGTCTCTAGCCCTGGCCTGCAGAGCGAATTCACTTCTGTTTCGCTATCACCAAGCCGGAGATCTTCTTATACGTCGCCGCAGGAATGATCTTCTTGTTCAACAGGTCCGTCTTTTTTGCGTAAGGCCGCCCATCCACGATCTTCTGCGCGTAGGCATCACCGATTCCTGGCAACGCTTTCAGTTGATCGAGCGAAGCGGAATTCAAGTCCACGAGGTCCTTTTGGGCAGCCGTCGATCCTGCGGCAGCCGACTTCCCCGCGGCTTGCGGAGCGGGATGAGAAACTGCCAAGGAAACTCCCAGCGCCGCCCCTAAAATTGCCAAAAGCATGGACTTCATGATTCTGGTCATCGCACCTTCTCCTTTTTGATTTGATTTTCTACTTCTCGGCTGCGCGGTAGCCGGCCTTCTGGGCATCGGCTTCGCTCAGGTACTTCCCCTGCTTGGTCTTTCCGTACCAACGAGTTCCAGGCTGGTGATAAACGCCAGAGTCGGTGTTCACCCACACCATGCCATTGCTATCTGCGGGAGGCGTTTGTTGCGCGGTGCTCTTCGAGGACGAGGCCGGCTTGCTCGCCGGAGCTGGCGTCGCTGCCGGCTTGCCTGCTGGTGCTGCCGATTCGTTGCTCGGCGCT
>Ga0193709_1000789_pt1 | contig 10216 bp, 10 predicted proteins | sample H3c2metaG_FD_160571 | JGI IMG/M metagenome (GOLD analysis project Ga0193709, IMG submission 160571) | Soil microbial communities from a riparian zone of the East river system, Colorado, United States - H3c2 | ecosystem: Environmental > Terrestrial > Soil > Riparian zone | place: USA: East River... | reverse complement strand
CTTCAGTCCGTCGACCGCCGCCGTCTCCGGCGTGACGCGGAGCGCGTCGTACGAGTTGGCACCATCAATCCCAACGTCATTTGTCGGCAACGTGTAGGTGCCGAACGCCGTGCACAGAGTGTCCGGGACGCTCGTCGCCGGATTTGCGGCGGCGCTGATTCCGCTCGCACGCCTGCTGAACTGGAGCGGCGAGATGAGCGGCGAAAAGCATCCGGGCGGCGAGATCAGTGGCTGCGTGTAAGGAGCGAACGCCTGGTGCGCGAGAAGCTTGGTCCAATCCTGCTGCTGGCTGAAATACACCACGCCGTCCGACTGCACCCCCATCGTGAGGCTGGTCCCCATCCCCACGTAGCGTGTGAATGCCTCCTGCCCTGCCGGACCCGTAGTCCTGTCGTCGCTGCAAGCAGCGAGAAGAACGAGAGCGGCAGCACCGGCGGCGAATGACCAATTACGCTTCATAACTTCTCCCGAGGGGTGAACGAACGAGCAGAGGCGGGGCCGAAAACAAGCGGCTGATAATATCTGTAATCACCGAAAGGCGCGCCACCCCAGAGTTCGAATCGATCGGCCGTGCTCATCGAGTTTCGGAGGCGGAAATCTTACACTGCCTGGCACGCTCGAACGTACGCCCGTTCGTGCATCGGCGTCCACTCCGCGAAGAACTTCGGCGACGGTGCGAACGACCCCGCAAGGCACGCTCACTCGCTGCAGCTGATCGATCCAGTGTTGCGCATCCATCGCGCTCGCGCGCCGCGCCACGGACGATACGAGCCGCTCGCGATGCTTCACGCGCCCAGCATTCGTTCTCAATTCTTCGTCCTCGGCCAGATCGTGAAGACCGAGCGCATTCGCGCACGCGCGCCATTGAGCATCGCTGCCGACGGCGATGACGAACGACCTGTCCGCCGCTTCGAACAGTTGATACGGAACAAGATTCGGATGCGCGTTTCCCCATCGCTTTGCATCGTCGCCAGAGACGAGCACGTTCTGCGCGACGTTCACGAGTGCCGCACGCGCGCTATCGGCAAGTGAGATGTGGATGCGGCGCTTTTCGGCTGCGACCGGGCCGGCGACGCGCTCCAGTGCGACGCCCAATATCGCGACCGTTGCATCCTTCCCTGCGATCACGTCGGCGAGAGCAACGCCAACCTTCATCGGAGCTCCATCGGGCTCACCCGTTATCGCCATCCAGCCACATTCAGCCTGAACTACGAAATCGTATCCGGGTCGCGTGCTGGCCTGCCCAAACCCGGAGATCGTGCACCATATGAGCCCGGGATTCTTTTTCAGCAGCTCGCCGGGATCCAAGCCGAGGCGGCCGAGTGAGCCAGGAAGGAAGTTGTCGAGCACAACGTCGGCCCCGCTGATGAGGTCGAGGAGGACGGCGCGATCGCGGGGATCGGAGAGGTCAGCGGCGAGGCTCTTCTTGTTCCTGTTAATGGCCAGGAAGTAGGCGCTCTGACCGTCGGGGTCGAAGGGCGGTCCCCAGCCTCGGGTCTCGTCGCCTTCGCCCGGCCGCTCGACTTTGATGACGTCGGCACCCATATCTCCGAGCATCATTGAACAAACTGGCCCGGCGAGCACCCTGCTCAAATCGACCACTTTTAGCTTCATTTTGGCTATTTTGTTGCCTTAGTGTCGCCTATATGGGTTTATACTGGCTCTAAAAGCTAGCAAAACGGGGTGTTTTGGTGCGTTGTCGAACATGCTTCACCCCACCTTGTTTTAGTGACGAAAAATCATATACTTAGCGCCGTTCGAACCTGTTGGGGTCAAGAGACCCCACTTCTGTGATTTCCCACCCGTCAGCACCGCCCCGTTGCGCTGGCCGGAGCCCATAAATGCCCGATAGAGATAAGAACGCCGCAGTTGCTACTCCAACAGCACCTGCCCCAGCCGTCGGCACAGCCGGCGCCCCACCAGCTCCCGGAACCCCGGGCGCACCCGGCGCGCCCGGTGCACCACCGATTCCGCCACGGCGAAGCCCAGGTCATCGCGGCGCTGATGTAAAAGATACCGTGGCCGAGATGGCCGCGAAGGCGCACGAGATCAGCCTCGAGGCGGGCAGCAAGATGGCCGCCGCGATGAAGGATGTCGTCGGCGCCGCTGCTGGACTCACCGGGCTCGTCCTCGAGAGTGCGCGCGACCTGCTTCAGTACATGGTTCGCCGCGGGCAAATGACGCAGGAAGAGGCCGACAAGCTCATGCGCGAAGTCGAAGCTTCCCACGCGAAGAGGAAACCGTTCACGCCGCCTCCAGCCGCCAAGGCTGCGCCGGCGAAGGTTGAATCTTCGCATGCGCCGCATGTCACGCACGCGCCTCAGACCAGCCATTCGTCCCATGCTCCGCACACATCGCATGCTTCCCATGGTCATGCATCGCACGCTGCTCCCGCCCGGCACGTTTCGACGCCGGCCAAGCACGTGGCAAAGCACGCTCCGGCCAAGAAGCCGGTCGCGAAAAAGACGACGATGAAGCCGGCGGCCAAAAAGCATGTGGTCAAATCCGCGGCCAAGTCCAAGCCCAAAGCTTCAGGCAAGGCCGGGAAGAAAAGGTAAGGCGTGACCATTCCGCGTGGCGATGCAGTCGCGCTCGCCCGCGCCCTGATACAAATCGATTCCAGAAATCCCACCCTCGCTCCGGACTCATCGGGCGAGGGTGACTGCGCTCGTACCCTCGCGTCGGTGCTCGATGACTGGGGTTTCACCGTCCAGTTGATGGAGAGCGTGCCCGGACGTCCGAACGTCGTCGCTCGCTTGGGTCCGAGCGACGCGCCGGCCCTAATGCTGAACGGACACCTCGATGTTGTCGGCGTCGAAGGGATGGTCCACGAGCCTTTCAGCGCCGAGGTTCGCAACAATCGCATCTACGGTCGCGGATCCGCCGACATGAAAGGCGGCGTCGCCGCGATGTGCGCCGCAGCGGTGAACGCCGCCCGATCCAATTCCAGGCGACAGATCCTCATTGCCGCCGTTGTCGACGAGGAGTACGACAGCCTCGGCATGCGCGCGCTGCTCGCCGACGGAATTCGCGCCGACGCCGCGATCATCACCGAGCCCACCCGGCTGGCGATCTGTCCCGCGCATCGCGGCTTCGTCTGGATGGACATCGCCCTGACTGGCCGAGCCGCGCACGGAAGTCGCTATGACATTGGCGTCGACGCGATCACCCACGCGGGCCTGCTCCTGGCTGAGTTGGAAAAACTCGAGCGGACCCGCGAGTCGGGCCCACGCCACCAGTTGCTCGGCCGCGGCTCGCTGCATGCCTCGAAAATCCAGGGCGGAGTCGGAATGTCCACTTATCCTGAAGCGTGCAATCTCTCCATCGAGCGGCGCACACTTCCCGGTGAATCAGTCGAGAAGGCGATCAAGGAGATCACGGACGCTTGCGAGGTCGTGCGCTCACAGCACCCTCAGTTCTCCGGCCGCGTTACATTGAGTACGGCGCAGCTGCCGAGCGATGTTCCGGTGGATTCGCCGATCGTGAAGAGGCTGAGTGGCGCCCTTGAGCGCGAGAAGGTCCCCGTGAAAATCGAAGGCCTCTCGGCGTGGACGGACGCGGCGCTGCTCAACGAAGCGGGGATTCCGACGATCTGTTTTGGTCCGGGCGACATCGCGCTGGCCCATTCCGCGGAGGAGTTCGTGCCGATCGAAGAAATAGAGCTCGCCACCCGGGTGCTGACGCGCGTTGTCCGCGAATGGTGTGACGAGACTCTCACGCCTTCATAAGAGGAGCAGTCGAGTGGCGCAGTGGACTCACAAGCAGTACGACCTTCTCGAGAGCGCGATCACGGGCGGCACGCGCATATCGGCCTACCGGCGCGGAACGGAGTACGTCGTCGTGCCGACCAGACTGCGAATGATCAAGGGGCGCGAAGCAGTCGAGGCGACGCATCCAACCACGGGCGACCAGATCACGATCTACCTCGACGAGCTGGACAGCTTCGAGGTCGTGAAGTGACGCGCGCCCAGTCCGGCGACCTGGTCGCGATCTACGCCGACGAGTCGTGCATCGGAAACGGACGCGAAGGCGACAATCCCGGTGGCGCCGGCGGCCTGATCGAGTGGCTTCATCCGAAATCCAGTGAGGTCACCCGCTGCGATTACTGGATCTCCGAGCCCGGCACGACCAACAACCGTATGGCGCTCCGATCGGTGATTGACGCGTTCCGCGAGATTTCCCGGCGCGGCAACTCGTATCGTGTACTGTTTACCAGCGACTCGAAGTACATCGTCGAAGGAATGAATTCCTGGGTGGCGTCCTGGATCGCGCGCGGCTGGAAGCGAAAGGGCGGGGCGATCGAGAACCTGGAGCTCTGGAAGCAGGCGGTGGCCGCTGTTTCGCATCATGAAGTCCAGTGGAGATGGGTGCGCGGGCACAACGGACAGCCCCAGAATGAGTACGCAAACTTTCTGGCGACCCGGGCGGCGGCGGAACAATCAAATTCAGGCGGGTTACGTGAATCTGAGTTTGATAGCTGGGTGGCGAAGCAGAAGGAAGGAACCGTGAACATGAAGAACATGGCCCCCTTCCCTGATCACCAATCATTCCAGCCGAGCAAGAGAGCATGGACGACCTAGACCGACTTTTTCAGCGCCTGGTTCACAACATCCGGAACGGACACGTCGAGTATCTGAGCGTGCCGTTCACGGTGCAGGAGCTGTACGACACCCTCGTCCCGTACCGGCATTACCGGCGCGACCTCGGAATCGAAACGAATCAGGACTACGAGGCGGCGCTGACTCGCCTGCTCTCGGGCGAAAAGGGCTACGTCCGCGCCGACCAGGCGATGCAGGATCGTTTGAAGAAGGAGCTGGAGTCGCCCAACGCTGACGTTGGCGCCTTCCGTGATTACGCGGACGCGAGAATCTCGCTGGCGCCCGACGCGGTGCAGAAAATCGGAGTATCGATACCGGCGCAGAATGCGGGCGGGTACTCGGTCGGCCGCACGGGCAAGGCAGGGAACGGCAACGGTGGTGTTCCCGGAGAAGCGACGACGTCGTTCGTCGCACCGGCGCTGTCGACCATGGAGCCCGCCCTGGGCTGCAAGTTCTGCGGCGGCACGCTGCCGGAGGGCCGCACCGCGATATACTGTCCGCACTGCGGGCAGAATCTCGCAGCGAAGCACTGCGCTGGCTGCGGGGCGGAGCTCGATCCGGTTTGGAAGTTCTGCGTCAACTGCGGGAAGAAAGCCTGATTCTATTGGCGCCTCCTAAGAACAACTGCAACTGAACACGTCGTCAGCTTTCGGTCTGACAGCAGTCAGCCGTCAGGCTCAATGCGTCGGGACGTCACTCAGATGCGTCAGAGGCGGAAGTTGGTTTGGAAAGGCTCTTCATGAGTCCGTACAACATTTTTCTCACCTCGACGATCTGATCGAGAACCGATTTCGATTCGCTGGCGCTGATAGCGTGTAGGTCGCGGGCCATGGTTATATGGTATTCCAGCTCGTTACTCGAGTGGACGGAATACCGCAGAAATCGACAGAATTCACGATCGCTGTTGTGTCCTCGCCCTTCCACAATGTTGGTTGGAATGGACATGCCCGCACGAATCATTTAGTTGCGCAGCGGCGCCTGGTCAGCTTTGCGCATACCAGTAGCGAGCCGGTACACGTTTAGAGCCAGCGCATGCGCCTTCCGCCAAACGCGAAGTTTACTGAATTCCCCCATGCCGATCTCTAACACGGAAGCGCCGACGTACCCGGACCATTTCGATGCTCGACACATCGTCCCTTCATGCCCTTACGCCACCCGAAGCGTCCAGACGCAGTGAGCCTGATGGCAGATGGCTGCAAGACTGAAGGCTGACGACGTGTTCAGTTGCCGTTCCGACGACGTGGTCAGTTGCCCTCCCTATATTGAACTTGCCATGACTGAACCATCAAAAAACACGGGCATTGTCTTCCTCTCCGCCGTCCGAACCCCGTTCGGCACCTTCGGCGGGAAGCTTAAATCCATCTCCCCGATCGACCTCGCCGTTCACGCGTCAAAGTGCGCGATCGAGCGCGCTGGACTCGGCCCCACCGACATCGACCAGACGATCTTCGGGAACGTCCTCTACACCACGAACGATTCGATCTACTTCGCCCGACACGTCTCGCTCAAATCCGGTTGCCCGCAGGAAACGTCGGCGCTCACGCTCAACCGCCTCTGCGGCTCCGGATTCCAGGCCGTCGTCAGTGGAGCGCAGGAAATCATCCTCGGCGATGCGCGGGTGTGTCTGGTCGGCGGCGCCGAGTCGATGTCACTGGCGCCGCACGTCGTACGCGGGATCAGATGGGGCACGCCGCTCGGTAAAGCTCCCCCGATGGAAGACGTGTTGTGGGAAGGACTCACCGATTCCTACGTCGGGCTCGGAATGGCGGAGACCGCCGAGAATCTTGCCGAGAGGTACAAGCTGGATCGCGGATGCGTGGATGAATTCGCGCTGAGATCGCAGCAGCTCTCCAAGGCCGCGTGGGACGAAGGCGTGTTCAAGGGCGAAGTCGTTCCGATTCCCATCCCGAATCCAAAAACTGGAAAGACGGAAGAGATGACGATCGACGAGCACATGCGCCCCGACACGACAGCGGAAAAACTCGCTGCGCTGAAGCCGGCATTCCGAAAGGGTGGCGTCGTGACTGCGGGCAATGCGTCCGGCATCGGGGACGGAGCGGGCGCGATGGTGATCGCCAGCGAGAAGTTTGCACGCGAGCGCAAGCTCGAGCCGCTGGGCCGCCTGGTGTCATGGGGAGTTGCGGGCGTGGATCCGGCCGTGATGGGGATCGGACCGGTTCCGGCGTCCAAGGCAGCGCTGGCGAAGGCCGGATTGTCCATGAAGGACATGGACCTGATCGAAGTCAACGAGGCATTCGCGGCACAGACCTGCGCCGTCGAACGCGAATTGTCGCTCCCACGCGAGCGACTGAACGTGCACGGCGGCGCAATTGCGCTGAGCCATCCGCTCGCCGCGTCCGGAGCGAGGATAACGGCCCATCTACTGCATGCTTTGCGTGCTCAGGGCAAGCGATACGGTCTCGGCACCGCCTGCATTGGCGGCGGCCAGGGAATCGCTCTCGTAGTTGAATCCATTCAATAAACCGCGCTCGGCGCGGAGAACGGGGAAATCATGAACTCACTGGTCAGAACAGTTGCATTGGGAGCAACCGTCGCATTCGCGACGGCGTGCGCTTCGGTTGGCGGCGGAACTGGCGGCACCGTAACAGGCGGCGCACAGCCCGCGACTCCGGGCGTCATCTGGCCCGTCAAGACGCGTGAGCACGTCGACCTCTGGCTGCACGGATTTGCGATGCTGCAGGAAGACACGACCTTCGTGCCCTTCTTCAAGCGCGGCTACAGCACCAACATGATCGTTCTCAAGAACAGGGCGAACGTGGTTTCGCAGCTCGACGCCAATCGCGACAAGCTGCGCGCGAGGCTCGCGACAAATCCGCAGCTGATCAACGCCCAGTTCGTCCCGCTCTCGTTCTCGACGTGGGCGGAGCTCACTTCGCTCGTCGACTTGTTCGTTCGCGCTGACGGAAATCCCCGCGCGGCGTCGTCGCAGGAACAGGCTGCTGCAATCGCCTTCCTTGCGGCTTACTTCCCGACCGGGCCCGACCGCGAGTGGCTCCGCCTCTTCGTGCAGTCGCTCGACGATGAGAGCAGCCGCTTCTACCACTCCTATTGGACCCAACAGGAGCGCGAGCGCAGCAACGTTCTCGATCTCGTCGATACGCAGTGGCAACAGACGTATCGGCCGCGGATGCAGAGATTCCTCAACAACACCCAACAGGCGCAGGGAAGCATCCTGCTCTCGCTTCCGCTCGATGGGGAAGGTCGATCGCTGACCGCCGGCAAGCAGTCGAACACCATCACGGTCACTTTCCCCGAGCGGCCGAGCGATGCGATAGAGGCGATCTACGTGATCGCGCATGAAGCGGTCGGCGGAATCGCGAGCGCTCCTCATCCAACGCACCTCGCCCGAAGTCCTCGACGGCTACATGCGCTACTATCTGCGATCGGTAAACCGGCCAGTCGGCTCGAACGTCCAGACGACCTTCACGGCGACGTTCTCGATCCCCGACACCATTCGCGATGCCATTGTCCGTCAGCTCGATGTCGTACTTGGAGGCATTTAGCTCCAGCGGCATTGGGTTGCCGCGACCGCCGCGCAGGCGCGAGTACTTCGAGCCGGTGACCGCACGCCAGTTTGTGGAGCAGATATAATTCTGCATGCCCGATGACAAGTCTCCACCGCCAGCGCCTGTTCCGGCTCGGCAGACACTGTTGGATCGCCAGGCGCTCGAGCGCGTGCTCGCGCGGGCGGCGGAGCTTCAGGGCGCGAGCGCGATTCCCGAATCCGGCGATCTGATCAGCGAGAGCCAGCTCCAGGACATAGGAAACGAAGTCGGGCTGAACCCAGCGACCATCAACCAGGCGCTGGCTGAAGAGAGAACTCGCGTCAATGTCCCGGAAGAGCGCGGACTGGTTGCTCAGATCGCGGGTGCGAGCTACGCCACTGCCACCAGGACCGTCCCGGGAACTCCGCGCGATGTTCTCGCGACGATCGACGCCTGGATGCTTCGCGACGAATGTCTCCAGGTGCAGCGCCGCTTCGCCGACCGGATCACGTGGGAGCCGCAGCGGGGGCTCTTCGGCAAGCTGAGACGCACTGTCAACGTCAGCGGCCGCGGCTTCTATCTAATGGATGCGGGGCAGGTATCGGCGACGGTGATGCCGGTGGACGCCACGCGCGTCGTGGTCAGGCTCGACGCCGACATTCACGCCAGCAGATCACGACGGGTTGGTATCAGCGGGTTTCTCGGGACGATGGGAGTAGCCGCAAGCGGAATTGTCGGTCTCGGACTCGTTGTCGCCCACATTCCACTCTTCATCGCGGCCGGGTTCGCCGTGCTTCCGTTCGCCGGCGGCTCGATCGCAGCGTACAAGGTCGCGCGAACGCATCGCGGCGTGCTGAATGGCGTGCAACTGGCTCTCGAGCAGATCCTCGACCGTCTCGAGCATGGAGAGTTCGAAAAGCCAGGGCTTCTCGGTGCGATCTCGTCGCGAGCGCGGTTGCCGCGGTAGATTGGACCGTAATCGCACGAGAGGTCGAGCCGCTCGATGAAGAAGATCAAGAAGGTCGGCGTCCTTGGCGGAGGCCTGATGGGAAGCGGGATCGCCCAGGTCACAGCCGCGGCTGGATTCCCGACGACAGTGCGCGAAGTCTCGGAAGCACTCTGCGCAAAATCGCGACAGGCAATCGAAAAGGCCCTCGTTAAGGGCATCGAGCGGGGCAAAGTCACGGAAGCCGAGCGCGATGCGACGCTGAAGAATCTGCGGTTCGTGACTGACCTGAAGGAGCTGGCCGATTCTGATCTTCTGATCGAGGCGGTCGTCGAAGATCTCGAGGTGAAGAACAGCCTCTGGTCCCAGCTCGACAAGATCGCGCAGCCCGATGCGATTTTCGCATCCAACACCTCGAGTCTGACGATCATCGCCATGGCGACCGCGAGCGGACGACCCGATCGGATGCTGGGCATGCACTTTTTCAATCCCGTGCCGTTGATGAAGTTAGTGGAGGTCGTCCGCACGATTACCACGAGCGAGGAGACGGAACAGCGCGCCATGGATTTTGTGCGAGCGCTGGGAAAGGAGCCGATCCGGGCGAAGGACAACTCGGGATTCGTGGTGAACCTGTTGCTGATTCCTTATATGATCGACGCGATCAAGGCGCTGGAATCCAACGTCGCTTCGGTCGAGGACATCGACAAAGGAATGGAGCTCGGCGCCGGGCACCCGATGGGGCCATTCACCCTCCTCGACTTCGTAGGCCTCGATACCGTCTACAAAATCGCGGAAATCATGTTCACGGAGTATCGGGAGAGCCGGTATGCTCCTCCGCCGCTGCTCAAGCGAATGGTGTTGGCCGGAATGCTCGGCAGGAAATCCGGGAAGGGATTCTACGACTACTCGTCGACGCCTCCGCGCGTGAGCAGCCTCGGACTGTGACCTGATGCTTTTCAGAGCAGCGATGCGAATTCGTTTCTGCGGCCGGTTCGACTCGTGAGTCTTCCGGGGTTTCGAGGATATTTTCGCGAGGACGAGCTCGCTCGCGCTGTCTATTCCGAGGCGGCGGGGATCGGGCGCGCGATTCCAGCGGCTGTCGCGGTGCCCGTCGATGCGGAGGATGTCGTCGTTCTGGTGAAATGGGCGGCGCAAACGGGAACAAG
>Ga0193709_1000788_pt1 | contig 10218 bp, 4 predicted proteins | sample H3c2metaG_FD_160571 | JGI IMG/M metagenome (GOLD analysis project Ga0193709, IMG submission 160571) | Soil microbial communities from a riparian zone of the East river system, Colorado, United States - H3c2 | ecosystem: Environmental > Terrestrial > Soil > Riparian zone | place: USA: East River... | reverse complement strand
AAAGACAGGAAAGAGGAACCCAAAACGATCGGCGAGAAGCTGGGTGTGAGCACGCTCCTGGAAGGCACTGTGCGAAAACAGGGCGACAAAGTCCGAATTGTTGCCGAACTGATTAACGCCGCCGATGGAACGGAATTGTGGTCGCGAATTTTCGATCGTGAACTTAAAGACATCTTCGCCGTCCAGGCAGAAATCGCGGCGGCGGTGGCTGAATCGCTGAAAGTCACATTGCTGGGATCGGATGGACAGTCTACACGCTCAGCGACCAAAAGTACAGAAGCGCACAACGCTTACCTCCAGGGTCATTTTCATTTTCAGCGGCGCAATCTCGAGGATTATCGCAAAGCGGTTGGTCACTATGACGAAGCGATCCGTCTCGATCCGGACTACGCCCTCGCTTACGCAGAGCGTTCCGAAGCATGGACTCTGATCGGGGACCTCACGGGCGAAGGTAAGACGGCGTGGCCGAAAGCGCGCACTGATGCGGAGAAAGCGGTCGCCATCGCGCCGACGCTAGCTGAGGCGCACGCGGCCCTCGGTTGGGTTCGCTTTTTTACGGAATGGAGATTTGCCGAAGGTTTGAGCGAACTGAAGCGCGCCAAAGAACTTGCTCCTGCGAATCCGACCGCGAACGATCTGTTGGCGCGGGTGATTGTTTATCTTGGGAGACTGGACGAGGCTGAAAATCAGGGCCGACAGGCAGTGGAGTTGGATCCGCTTGCGAGCGCGCCGAAGAACAACCTAGCCCGCATTCTTTGGTACGAGGGAAAACTTGACGAAGCCGATGCGGTTGCGCGCAAGGCAGCAGAGTTGCAACCAAATTCCGCTTCGAGCCGTCGATGGCAGGTTTTAGTTGCCATTCAACGCGGGGATAAGGAAACGGCGTTGCGCGAAGCTCAATCAGAACCGGACGAAAGCTACCGCCGTTTCGAAATTGCGGTCGCGCAATATGCACGCGGAGACCGAAAGGCTGCCGATGCAGCTTTGGCCGACCTGATCGCCCACGGCCGAGGCCTGGATTATCAAGTCGCGCAAGTTTACGCCGTGCGCGGCGAGAAAGAGAAAGCGTTCGAGTGGTTACAAATCGCGTTTGATAATCACGACACCGGCATGCTGGCCCTTTTAGTTGATCCGCTCTTGCGCAGCTTGAGCGATGATCCGCGCTACAAAAACTTGCTCGCGAGAATGGCCTTCCCCGCGACGTCATGAGCGAAAAGCCTTCGTTTTTCGCCGAGCTGAAGCGGCGCAATGTTTACAAGGTGGCGGTCGCCTACGCGGTCGTCGGCTGGCTAATCGCTCAGATTGCGACGCAGATTTTTCCGTTCCTGGAAATTCCGAACTGGATTGTGCGTTTGGTGATCGTGCTGATCGCGATTGGTTTCCCAATCGCACTCGTAATCGCGTGGGCGTTCGAAGCAACTCCGCAAGGAATCCAGCGAACAGAACTTGCCGACACAATGCCGGCGACAGCAGGACAAAAAAGACACGCTTGGATTTACGTGGTCGTGATTGGAGCCGCGATTTCGGCCGCTTTGTTTTTTCTCGGCCGCTACACCGCTTCGAGAAAATCGGAGAATGCAACCGCATCTGCATCATCAAAATCGGTTGCCGTGCTTCCCTTCGCGAACCTCAGCGGCAACCCCGAAAACGCCTATTTCGCGGCGGGCATTCAGGACGAAATCATCACTCGCTTAGCTCAGATTGCGGACCTAAAGGTAGTCTCTTGCACTTCAACGCAGCGTTTCAAGAATGCATCGGATGATCTGCCCGCGATCGCGAAGCAACTTGGAGTAACTAATGTTCTCGAAGGAAGCGTGCAGCGCACGAGTGACGCCGTGCGCGTCAATGTTCAGCTAGTCAAGGCCGACACCGATACGCATCTGTGGGCCGACACCTTTGACCGCAAGCTAACTGATATCTTCGAAATTGAAAGCGACATTGCGAAGACCATTGCCACGAAGTTGCAGGCGAAACTCACGGGCTCTGAACAGCGTGCGATCTCGGTGAAGCCGACTGCGGATGTAGAGGCGCACCAACTTTACTTGCAAGGCCGCTACATCTGGAACCGGCGCACGGCACAAAACCTGAAGAAGGCGCTTAACTACTTTGAACAAGCGGCGGAGAAGGACCCAAACTATGCGCTCGCCTATGTAGGAATAGCCGATACCTGCGGTTTGTTCCCAGTCTATGGTGCAGGCGCGCCGCAGGAATCTCTGCCCAAGGCGAAGGCGGCAGCAGAGAAAGCAGTCGCCCTGGACGATTCGTTAGCGGAAGCGCACGCTTCCATGGGCTTGGTTCACTATTGTTATTTCAATGGAGCTGAATCGGCGAAGGAATTCCAGCGCGCGATTCAGTTAAATCCAAACTACGCCACCGCTCACCATTGGTATGGCAGGCTCACTCTTGTCATGCTCGGGCAACTCGACCGGGCTATGGTGGAAGCGAAACGAGCTTACGAGCTCGACCCGGTCTCATCAATTATTCATTCCGATCTCGGTGGCGTTAACCTGGCGGCGCGGCGCTATGACGAAGCAATCCAGCAGCTGCGCGGCACGGTCGAGATGGATCCCGACTTCTTCTGGGCGTACCGATGGCTGGGCATGGCGCTTGAATTGAGAGGAGACACACAAGCTGCAATTGCCGCATACCAGAAAGCATTTGAGCTAAATGACGATCCTGCCGGCCTTGCCTTCATTGCTCATGCGGAGGCCGCCATGGGACGTCAGGACGAAGCGCGTAAGCGACTGACTCAGCTTACTGACGCGGCCAAATCGCGCTACGTGCAGCCTTACGCATTTGCCCTGATCTATCTCGCCCTGGGAGACAAGAATCAGACGCTTGATTGGCTGGAGCAAGGCGTCCGCGATCGCGGTGCCACCTACCTGCAGTTTATCAAAACCGATGCGTTTTTTGATCCGATGCGCGGCGACCCGCGCTTCGAAGCGATCGTGCAGAAGGTGAGCGGCACAAAACGATGAAGATCGACGACTTCTTTTCCGAGTTGAAGCGGCGCAATGTTTACAAGGTTGCGGTGGCGTGACGACACACTTCCTGGATCGAAATCCAGAGTCTTCAACTAAATCGCCTCGTTAAGACGCGTGTTTCCAGATAGAACGAACCCCTATGCCGTCCGACCATTCGATCGACGTGAAGTTCGAGATCGGTCACGTCTTGTTTATCGACATTGTCCGTTACTCGAAGTTGCTCATCACCGAGCAGAGTGAGCGGCTCGAAACGCTCAAAAAGATCGTGCGCGGCACCGAGCAGTTCCGTTTGGCGGAAGCGGAAGGCAAACTTCTGCGGTTACCGACCGGTGATGGCGGCGCGCTTGTTTTCCGCACCAGCCCCGAAGCGCCGGTCCTTTGCGCGATCGAGATTAGCAGGGAACTGAAAAGTCATCCCGAACTGCGGGTGCGAATGGGGATTCACAGTGGTCCAGTCAATCAGATCACCGATTTAAACGACCAAGCCAATATCGCCGGAGCCGGGATCAACGTCGCTCAGCGGGTAATGGATTGCGGTGATGCCGGCCACATTTTGCTCTCCCAGCATGTGGCCGACGATTTGGAACAATACCCGCGGTGGCGTCCGCATTTACACGATCTTGGCGAATGCGAAGTGAAACACGGCGTGCGCGTGCGCACGGTGAATTTCTACACCGACGAGGTGGGCAACCCGGAAGTGCCGGAGAAATTGAAGAGCGCTTCTGTAGCGGCGGCCGTGTCGGCCGCAAAGAAATCCCCAAGTCGACGAAAATATATTCTCACCACCGGCGCAGCGATCCTGCTCCTCATCGCGGGTTTTCTTTTCTGGCAACGAGGGAAATCGAAAACGCCCACAACAGCGATTCCGCAAAAATCGATCGCAGTTCTTCCGTTTGAAAACCGCAGCGAAGACAAAGCGAACGCCTACTTTGCCGATGGCATCCAAGATGAGATTCTGACCCGCTTATCGAAGATCGCCGATCTGAAGGTGATCTCGCGCACATCCACGCAGCATTACAAAAGCGCTCCGGAAAACCTGCCTGAGATCGCCAGGCAACTTGGCGTCGCCCACATCCTGGAAGGACGTGTGCAGAAGAGCGGCGACGCCGTGCGCGTAAACGTGCAGCTGATTAAAGCAGCCAACGATTCCCATCTTTGGGCCGATACCTACGACAGAAGACTAACCGACATCTTTTCGGTCGAGAGTGAAGTAGCCAAAAACATCGCCGACCAGTTGCAGGCGCACATCAGCAGTCACGAAGAACAAGTCATTACCGCCAGACCGACAGACAATGTTGAGGCTTACGATGCCTACCTGCGCGGGCTGGCTTATACACTGAAAACGGTACCCACACCCGCCAACGCCCTCGCCGCACAGAAATATCTCAGAGAGGCGGTGCGCTTGGACCCGAAGTTTGCCCTTGCTTGGGCGCTGCTGTCATACGTTGATGCGGCCGGCTATCTCACATTAAATCTTCAACACACGTTTGCCCTGAGCGAAGAGGCGCGGCAGGCAGCCGAAACCGCGCTCACTCTTCAGCCCAATCTCGGCGAGGCCGTATTGGCCAAGGGATATTACCATTACTTCTGCCTAAAGGATTACGACACCGCGGTGCATTATTTTGAGCAAGCACGTCAATTCCTGCCCAATAGCAGCCGAATTCCTGAGTCGCTGGCCTATGTCGCGCGGAGACGAGGCCAGCAGGGCCAGAGCGAGTCGTATTTCAACGAAGCCGAGCAGCTCGACCCGCGCAACGTTTCCCTACTCACGCAGCACGCAATTTCCTATATCGTCCTTCGTCGTTTTCCCGAAGCGCTTCGCAAGCTTGATCAGGTTCTCGATATCACGCCGGACGACGTGGATACCCTCGCGAACAAGGCGGCTATTGCACAAGCCCAGGGCGACCTACCGCGGGCCGCTGCGCTCCTCGCTCCGCTCCATCCAAACGGCGATGACTCCGGGGCCGTGGAAACACAAGTTTACCAAGCGATCCTAGAGCGCCACCCTGCACAAATCATTCCCCGGCTAAAGGAAATACTGGCCAAGCCTGATCCAACGTTGGGTTACATTAATGGAGAACTGCGGTTTTGGTTAGGCTGGGCGCAAGAAGTCGCTGGCGACCATGCCGCCGCGCAGGAAAGTTGGCGACAGGCGCGCAGCGAATTGGAACCTTTCCTCAAAGCACAACCGGAAAATTATAGTTTGATTGGAGATCTCGCGCTGACCAATATGGGCCTTGGTGACAAAGCGGCCGCGTTGACCCTGGCCGAACGGGCCATGGCCGCGCTGCCGATCGAGAAAGACGCGAAAAGCGGTCCCACTCCGATCGAGTTTCTCGCCCGGGTGGCGGCGCGCATGGGGGAACCCGATCGCGCCATTGCCGCGTTACAGAAATTACTCTCGATACCGTACGGTGGCGCACTGGCTTCGAACGTCCCGCTTACTCCTGCGCTGCTCCGACTCGATCCGATGTTCGATCCGCTCCGGAATGATCCGCGCTTCCAGAAACTCTGCGAAGAAAAATCAAAGTGAACACGCGCGAGCGGGAGCCGCGCGGGTAGGCGGTAACGCAGCTAGGGGGTAGCTGGCATGAGCACGGGAGCGCAAGTGACCAATAGTTAGGATGCAAAGTTCGATGATTTCACGTATTCCTTTGCGTTTGAAGCGAAGCCCTAAGACTTAACAATGAGGATCGATAATTTCTTCGCCGAGCTGAAGCGGCGGAATGTTTACAAAGTAGCTGTGGCCTATGCGATTGTGGGCTGGCTCCTGGTTCAAATTGCCACCCAGGTTTTCCCGTTTCTGGAGATTCCAACTTGGGTCGTGCGGTTGGTGATCGTATTGGTCGCGGCAGGATTCCCAATCGCGCTTGTCATCGCGTGGGCATTTGAACTGACGCCGGAAGGCTTGAAGCGCACGGAAGATGTCGACCCATTCGACTCGGGCTCAGGGCAGGTTCTTGCGGCGCAGTCCCGCAGAAAATCTTACACGTGGATCTATGTCGTCGTCATCGGCGTAGTGTTTTCGATAGGATTGGTTTTTATCGGTCGCTACACGGCCCGAAATACCAGTGCGGCTCGCACCGATGCGGCTACCGGTTCATCCATTCCGCAAAAATCAATTGCGGTGTTGCCGTTTGAAAATCTGAGCGACGACAAGAGTGCCGCTTATTTCGCCGACGGCATTCAGGATGAAATCCTGACGAAGCTGGCTAGCATCGCCGACCTTAAGGTGATCTCGCGCACTTCCACCGCGAGATACAAGAGCAAGCCGGAAGACCTAAAGACAGTTTCGCAACAGCTCGGCGTAGCAACTGTTCTGGAAGGGAGTGTGCAGAAAGCCGCTGACAAAGTTCGCGTCAACGTACAGCTCATCGATGCCCGGGCTGACTCACACCTATGGGCCAAGACATACGACCGCGACATCAAGGATGTGTTTGCCGTGGAAAGCGAAGTGGCACAGGAAATCGCCGATTCCCTTCAGGCGAAACTTTCTCCGGCCGAAGCTAGCACGCTCGCCACCGCGCCGACCAAGGACACCGCAGCGTATGATCTGTTTCTGAAAGGCGAGTCCCAGCTACGTGCGGCGAATGCTTCCTTGAGGCCGGAGTCATTCGACCAAGCTATGGCGTGGTATCAGCAAGCCATTGCGCGCGATCCGAATTTTGCGCTTGCGATGGCTCGCCTGACCGAGTCTCGTTTGAGTCAACACTGGTTCGTGGAAACGTTCACTGAACCGGAGCTCGCGGAAGTTAAAAAAACGGTCGAGCATGCGCTAGCTCTGGCGCCAGATCTGGCGCAAGCGCACGTCGCGCACGGCCTTTTTTATTACTACGGCTATCGGCAGTACGAACAGGCATTGGCCGAGTTTGGGCGCGCTCTCCAGTTACAGCCTAACAACGCGCAGGCGCTCGAATATTCTGGTTATGTTTATCGCCGGCAGGGGCAATGGCTACGCTGTTTGGACACGCTCAAGAAGTCTCTCGAGCAGGATCCGCGCAATGCCGATGTAGCCGGAAACCTTGCTCAGACTTATTGTATCTTGCGCATGTGGCAAGACGCCGAGCGCGGCGGCAAATATGCACTGAACATCGATCCGGCCGATGTGATCGGTATGCGGGCGCTGCTGCTCGCGATTCTGAACGGGAGCGGCGACATCAAAAGAGCGCAAGGCGTGCTGGCGACCTTTCCGTCCGCGAACGATCTTATCTCGTCGTCCGCTTCCGGTATCGTTGCAAGCGTGACTGGTGACCGCGCGTATACCTTTGTTTTCGCGCGCGATTTCGAAGCAGCCCTGAAGGTTTGGGATACCAGTGCCGATACCGCCGCGGATCAACGCAGACGTCTCTCCGCCAAAGCTACCATTCGCGCCCTGGTCGGCGATTTCACAGGCGCACAAGCCGACACAGAAAAAGCGAGACAAATGCTCGAGGAAAGATTACGCGAGCGGCCGAACGAGCGCGTTTCAATGAGAGAATTAATCTGGGTCTACCTCGCGCTCAAACGTAACCCGGATGCTCTTAAACTCGCGCGGCAGGCTGTGGACCTACTCCCGCCGGAGAGAGACGCGCTGCTCGGTAATTCCAATCTGGCCGGCCTTGCCGAAGTCGAAGCTCGCATCGGAGCCGCGTCCGACGCCATCGCAATTCTTCGCCGCCTACTTACCATCCCAGCGGGCGAAACCGTTTCCATCGCGCGTCTGAAAATCGATCCGGTCTGGGACCTGATCCGCAAGGATCCCGGCTTCCAACAGCTGCTCGCCGACAAGGAACATGTCGGGCCCTAACAAGTAACTTTGTCACGAATTGAGCGGCGAGTCTTCCATCTTTTCCGAACTGAAGCGTCGGAACGTCTACAAAGTGCGACAGTATGGGACAACGCAAAACCGGCGGTCCATCCGATCCGCGACGCTCCTCGCTTCCAGGCAGTTTCGAAAGAATGGGACTCAACCGAATGTGCGAAGGTAACGGCGGCAAATGAATGAGTTCCTGGAACGCCTGAAGCAACGCAAGCTGGTGCAATGGGCGCTTGCGTATATCGCGGCGGCGTTCGCGCTGCTGCAAGGCATCGATATCGTCGCGCAACAATTCGGTTGGCCAGACGTCGTGCGCCGCGGGACTACTCTGGCCTTGGTCGTCGGCTTCTTCGTCGCTCTGCTGCTTGCGTGGTATCACGGCGAGCGCGGCGCGCAAAAGGTCACTCCCCCAGAGCTGCTCATTCTGGCGCTGATATTGGCCATCGGTGGCGGACTGCTCTGGCGGTTTGCCAAAGCGCCGCGCGATGCAACCGCAACTTCCGCCGCCGCGCCAGCGGCCGCGTCGCCCCAGACGGCCGTTGCGATCCCAAAGAAATCCATCGCAGTGCTGCCGTTCGAAAACCTCAGCGCCGAGAAGGATAACGCCTATTTCGCCAATGGCATTGAGGATGAAATCCTGACTGGGCTGGCCAAGATCGGCGATCTGAAGGTGATCTCGCGTACCTCGACCCAGGGCTACGTAAGCCGCCCGAAGAATCTGGCGGAAATCGGGCGACAGCTCGGCGTCGCCCACGTGCTGGAAGGCAGCGTGCAGAAAGAGGGCGACCGCGTCCGCGTCAACGTGCAGTTGATTGATGCAGCGAGCGACGACCATCTCTGGGCCGAAACCTACGACCGCAAGTTGGAGGATGTGTTTGCGGTTGAAACCGAAGTGGCGCAGAAAATCGCGTCGTCGCTGCAGGCTCAGTTGACGCGCGACGAGCGGGCTGCGTTGATGACGAAGCCGACCGACAATCCCGCGGCCTATGAAGCCTACCTCAAGGCCCGGACCCTGCTGCTCGGCTCGGCCTACGACCGCGCTAACAGCGAAGCCGTTCTCGATTCGTTGCAAAGTGCGGTCAAGCTGGACCCTGGTTTCGCCGACGCTTGGGCTCAATTATCCATCGCGAACTCCTGGCTCTACTGGTCGGGCTTTGATCCCACGCCGGGCCGCTTAGCCGAGTCCAAGTCGGCGCTGGACCGGGCCGCGGCGCTGGCGCCGGGCCTGCCGCGAGTGCAAAAGGCGCGCGGTTTATACCTCTATTTCGGCCAGCGCGATTTCACGGCCGCACTAAATGTTTGGCGCTCATTGCAGCATCAGCTGCCTAACGATGATGAGGTCTGGTATTTCTCGGCGTTAGTCGAGCGCCGGCTCGGGTTGTTCGATGCGGCCGTGGCCGATTTCGAGCGGGCGCGGTCATTGAATCCAAACGGCGTCGTATTCGCAACCGAACTCGGTCTGACTTTGCTCCTGTTGCACCACTTTGAGGAAGCGGTGCCCGCGCTCGATGCCGGCCTGACCTGGCAACCCGACGATCCGAGTTTGCTGATGCTCAGGCTCTACTGCGTGTGGAATCTGCAGGGGATCGCGGGAGGCGAAACGATGCTGGCGGCGGTTAAGTCCAATAAGCCGGCCATCGTCGGATTGCGCGCCCTCCAGGCGCTATTCGGGCGTGATTACAAGACGGCCTCGGCCCTGTTTCGTCGCGCGATCGCAAGCAAGGATGATTCGTTGATGCCAATTAGCCTGGCCGGCTACGTCCCGGCAAATGTCGAGTGGCAGCTGCTCCTGGCTTTAAGCGAGCAACGCAATGGGTCGCCGGCGACGGCGGCGGAGTCTTATCGTCAGGTGCAGGCACGGGCCCAGGCCGCGCTTTCAAAAACGCAGACTAACCGCAACGTCGAAGCGGCCTGGCATGTGGCACTGGCGTGGGCTGATGCTGGCTTGACGCAGCATGACGAATCCATTGCGGAAGCACAGCGCGCGAACGCGCTGATTCCTGAATCCGCCGATACCCTGGAGGGTCCAGTGTGGTACGAGTTTCTGGCCAAGACCTATGCCATGATCGGTGACGCTGGCCACGCGCTGCCGCTGATCGAGCACCAGTTGAAAAGCAAAATCAGTTTGCTTAGTCCTGCCATTTTGCAGCTCGACCCGGCGTGGGATCCGATCCGCGACGACCCGGGATTCCAGCGCCTCCTCGCTGGTCCAGAACAAATCGGACCGCCTAAGTAATCTGCGATGAACTCGCGCAATTTTTTCGCCGAGCTAAAGCGGCGCAATGTTTACAAAGCGGCGGTCGCTTACGCAGTTGTCTCGTGGCTCTTGATTCAGGCGGCGTCGATTTTCCTCCCTGCTTTCGACGCCCCGCCATGGGTGATGAAGATATTCATCATCGTCATCATCTTCGGCTTTCCAGTGGCACTAATTTTTTCCTG
>Ga0193709_1000787_pt1 | contig 10220 bp, 13 predicted proteins | sample H3c2metaG_FD_160571 | JGI IMG/M metagenome (GOLD analysis project Ga0193709, IMG submission 160571) | Soil microbial communities from a riparian zone of the East river system, Colorado, United States - H3c2 | ecosystem: Environmental > Terrestrial > Soil > Riparian zone | place: USA: East River... | reverse complement strand
GCATTGTTACAGTGAAAAAGGATGGCCTAATGCTCGTGCTCGAGAGATTCACCCTGATCGCAACGGCGGCTATCAACCGGTTTCGCCAAGAGAAAGAGCGAGAAAGGCTTCTAACGTTCCCGAGTGATAATGAGCACTCTAAACAACAAACCAATAACAAAAGAGTCAGTATATGAAACTAAAATTGATGCAGAAACTGACGATGGCTGCTATTGCAACATTTTTGTTGGCACCAGTATACGGCACAGTCACAGGACCTGGTACGATATCCAGTCTCTCGGCCAACGCACTCAACCGGAGCGGCTACTTGGAAGTCCTCGGTAGCAACTTCGGTGGCATCGGCCAGGTACTAATCGACGGCATCTCCGCCCCCGTCGCCCGTTGGGAGAGCACGCGCATCGTCGCCTACGTCCCGGAGGCGGCGCGCTTGACCACAGTGCCGGTGCAAGTTATCAACGAGTCGAGCCAGCCGAGCAACACGATCAACCTAACTGTTATCCCCCGCGTCGCTAATGGTCGCGTGAAATGGCGATTCCAGGCTGCTTCAGACTACATATTGCAGCGGCCCGCGGTCGGCGCGGATGGTACAATCGTCGCCCACGACTCAAGCGGAATTGTCTATGCGCTCCAACCTGACGGCGGCTTGAAGTGGATCTACAAGACACGCGTCTTCGCCGCCGGACCGCCGTGCATTGGCCTCGACGGCACGGTCTACGTGGCAGACAGTTCGACAATCACGGCGATCAAACCGAACGGCTCCTTGAAGTGGACTTTCAGTGAACCACCAGGCGGACAGGGTGTGATAGCGGGTCCGACCGTCGGGCCGGACGGAAACATTTACGCGGTGACCGACATAGGAGGTCTGGGGGCGTTGGCCTTATCGCCGGCGGGCCAGTTGCTCTGGAGCAACACGGGCAATCCCATCATGGCAGAGATTGGGCAACTCGGGGTGGAAATGTCTTTCGGCCCCTCCAATCCCGGCGGAGCGGCGGACCAGTTTTACGTGACATTCGACGATTTCGGAAGCTCGGAACGCGATCACATGTATGCCTTCAGTCTGACCGGTGCACAGGTGTGGACTATTCCGCTATTCATGTCGAAGGACACAAGCGGCATGATGCAGCAACAGCGGCCAATCGTCGGAACCGACGGGACCGTCTTTCTCTCGGCCTCGGTACCGACCGGCGGAAACTGGTCACTCAACGCATTCGATCCGGCGAATGGAACGTTGCTCAGCAATTATTTCCCAAGCCCTGGCCTCGGCATGTCAGTGCCGACCGTTGGCCCGGATGGCACAGTCTACTTTGGTCAGAGCCTTAGTTAACTGCAAGCGGTCAGCGGCGATTTCATCCCGAAATGGACTTTCTTCGATGGCAGCATCCTCAGCTATCCACTCGTGAGTCCGGCTAACGACATTGTCTTCACCGGCGGCGCGCCAAACTACGGCGTTCCCGGTTTTGTAAGGGCGTTTAGCACATCGAACGGCCAGCTCCTGTGGAGTTTGGATTTAGGCGTCGAAAACGGCGGGAATCAAAACATGGAATCCATTCCCCGCTTCACGCCGGACGGCAGCACCGTTTACTTCGGAACGGTGATTCTGGGCGGCACCGGGAGCCCATTCTGCTTCTTGTATGCCCTCGATGCCACCAGTTCCGGCGGCGGCATCCCATGCGGAGACTTGGTTTCTTTCCAGGTGCGCTGCAAGCATAATGTCGGCGGCGACAGATTGCAGGCCAAGCTTACCCTCACCAATACGAGCCACTCGGGCCAGCAGGTTACCATCACGGTCGATGGCAATCCTAATTCCGTGACAATCAATGGCAACAAGGCCCAACTTCAGATACCCAACGAGCCGCTCGGGCAACACACGGTTGAACTTACTGATCCAGCCGGTTGTTTCGCGCCGGTTATGACGAATTGTAACTAAGGCAGACTTTATTAGAAGGGATTCATGATCCTCGCGCTCGAAACTCACAGTGTGGGATCGAGCCTCAGCGTAACCGAGGAAGATTACAGTTTGCGCGCCGTTCTCGATGTTGGAAGGCAAGTAACGCACAGCAAATCGCAAATCTTGATAAGCGGCCTTTGCTGGGTTGGGCTTTTTTGGACAAAAGCCAGAGACCACAGTCGTCGCAGACTTTCGAGTTTCGCCCTAACGAAGCGAACTCGGCACGGTTCGCGGGGCAATAGAGATGTATTTTCGACAAGATTGAACATACGAAAGAAAACAAAAGGAGTGAGTCATAAGTAATCACACAACGATAAGGCTGCAGCATGTCAGCCTCAAGACTGAGAAGGAGAATCCTATGAAAAAGATAACACTGTTAGCCGCCTTGGTAGCCATCGTCTTTGCTCTCGTCGGACCGGCTACGGTCCTGACAGCGGACCCCGCCGGTATCGAATCCAAGAGTCCCGAAGCCATAGCGTCAATCTACGTCGTCGATCTCGTGGCCACCGCAGCGTTCGGGGTCGCGATGAATGACGCGGGAGACGTCACCGGAGACTCGTATCCCGATCCGGGCTGTGGGTCCTCGTGCCTGCCCCCCCTCGAACCAGTCGTGTGGAAGGGTGGGGAGAGAATCGTTCTGCCGAGCGTTCCGGGGCTCAGCGGTGTCACGACCTCTGACATCAACAACCTGGGCTGGATCTCTGGATTCGGAGGCCTGTTAGGTTTTGGTCACGCTGCGGCGTGGAAGCCCAACGGTAGCACCTACACGCCTATCGACATGGGCTTGCTACCGGGGACCCACGACTCGATCGCCATCGGGATCGACGACAACAATCGGGCTGTCGGTTACGCCTCGACGTCGTCCGGCGTTCAGACTCCTTTTATGTGGACCGAGACTGGCGGTATGGTCAACCTCGTCACGCAGGGTTTCCCTGCGGAAACCCCGCTCGGGATCAGCCCCGGTGGAACGGTGGCCACGATCGGCCATTGGTATCACCTCGGCGATCCTGGTAGCGTGATCGCGCTGACACCTCCTCCGAGGGACTTCCTTTTGGAGAACGTTACGGTAGGCATCAACGATGCGGGCGACCAGGCTCGCTTCCTGGTCAACACAGGAGCGGAGAACCTTGTTTACCCGTTCCGCTACCACAACGGGACTTGGCAACAGATCGGGTTCGTAGGTACCGGTCACTTGAGCCTGGCCGGCGTCGGTTCGATCAACGATGCCCAAGACATCACGGCCACGGTTCAGAGTACCGGGCAGATCGCGGCCGGTCCGAGCGGTCTCTTGCAGGACCTCGCTGCTCTTGTTTCGCCAGCCTATGGCGGAAGCGTCCTCACTAGCGTCGGACCGATGAACGCAAGCGGGCAAATCCTGGCACGGATGATCATCGGCCAATCCGGCCAGCGCTTGGTGAAATTGGTTCCTGGCCAGCCCTGCACCAGCAATTGCATCCAGGTGACCTCTATCCAAATGCAAGGGAAGGGACCCGCCTTTTGCGATCAGGGGTCCGCCAAAGCGAAGGCCAAGCTGACAGTGAAGAGCGAAGCGGGCGTCCCGCTGTCGGGGATAAGGGTTACCGGCCACTTCTTCGACGATTACTGGCTCGATGAGACCGTCGTCGGCCAGACGAACGCCAATGGCCAGGTGACGTTCCAGCACGTTGGACCTCCTTGCGTGGGAGCGATTGCGTTCCTCGTCACCAATGCAGAGGCCAGGCCGGCCAGGACCTTCGATCGAACGACGGGGATCCTGACGAACTACGTCATCCCATTGCCCTGATCGGATTGGGAAGCTTAATTATGAAAATAACATTGTATTCTCTGATCGCGGGTCTTCGACCGGCCGGTTTGATTCTTCGCGACGGATCACGTTCCGGCTTATTTTTGTCAGAGCTGCCCTGATGTTGGGACAGCCGTGCGCGGGCGGCGCTTCCATCCGTTGGAGCGGACGGCGATCTTCACATCGCGTTTCAAAATGCGACCGGCGACGGGACCGGAATCGTTGTCGCGGAAGTGCCCGCAAAACCGGGTTGGTTAGATCGGCTAAAAGACCACAAAACAATGATTTTTTCTCGCTGCGTGTCCCAGAATTCCCGCTTAAACTAAATTGCCATGCATCAATCACAAAGCGGGACTCCTTCCGTCGGCTGGATCAAGGTCCTTGCGATAGTGACTGTTTGGCTGACCATCATCTTAGTGGCTTTGATAATCGTCTTAGGGATGTTCGTTTGGCGATTGGAAGTGTTAACAGACTCGCTGGTCGCTTCGCGGAGATCTGCTCAGCTTTCAAGTCCGACAGCAGAACAATCTCCAACTCCCACTCCCACTCCCACAACTGAGCCTGTACTAAAAGCAATACCCATAGCTACGCCGACAATGACGCCATCGCCCGTTCCTCACCCTACGCAAGTGCCTCATCGGACTCATCGCCGCCGACACCGATAGCATCGCCTCTTTTGTTCTTCACACAGCAATGACAAAGTGATATCAATGACGCAATGAGGCGGGCCACAATGTCTGCGATTGGCGTGCTGCTGCTCTACGCAACGGCTGCAAGCAGCCCAACCTCAACAGCGACACCTTGCATCGGCGAATACGTGATAAATCCGATAGAGGATAGTTGCGTGCCAGGGGAAACCGACATCGGCAATCACGGAGATGATACGGTCACCACCGTTGCGCTGCCATTCCCTTACACTGTGTACGACCACACGTTCAACTCGATCAATCTGTCGTCCAACGGCAATGCGCAGTTCACGACAACGGATAACGTCGGGACTAACGTTTGCCTGCCGTGGCTCAGCCACAACTTCACCATCTTCCCGTACTGGGACGACCAGCGCACAGATGCAAACCCGGGCTGCTCGGCTTACCCGGGTGGCACCTGTGGCATCTACACCTCGGTTTCCGGCATTGCGCCGCATCGAATCTTGAACATCGAATGGCGCGCCGTCTATAACAACAACACTAGCCAGCAAGCCAACCACGAGCTGAGGTTGTACGAGGGGCAGAGTCGCTTTGATGTGATCTACTGTACGGTGGATCAGGGCAACACCAGCGCAACAGCGGGAGTGCAGAGAGACAACACGTTCGTTACTCAGTATTTCTGCAACGGCTCGGGTGGTGGGGCGACTGGCGGACAAAGCTATATCTATTTCCCGCGACCCTGCCCAACTCCAACACCACCAAGGCCGACGCCAACACCAAGGCCTCGACCTACGCCGCTACCTCGCCCCGGCTCCGCGCCCTAAAGGCTAAAGGTGGTAGCGCGACGGATGCACGTTTACGAAGTTAAACGGCGCAAAGATCGACGCGGCTTTGATCTTATCAGTGAGGCACTCCCGTTCGGGCGTTTGTGGTATGAGGACGCAAGCGCCGCAGTCGATTACGCGAAGCACAGCAGTCGCTCACATGATGCTGTGATTCGCGTTTACGACGAGCCCGGCAGCGAGCTTGATGAAGCTGACCTTTACTGGGGAAGGATAGCAACCCAGGATTGGCAGTGACAATGATCATGTGCGTATCGGTATGTCACCGAAGGTGGCCAGTGATAATCCGTCACGCCACGGCTTGTAATTTCTCGCTCGATGGCTTGCTTTTCTTCGAGGTCGGCCTTGACGTCATCATAGGTGTTACTCTGCCACGGTCGCTTGTCCCAATTCATGCGCGCCATGCTCAAGCAATAATTGAGTTCGTAGCGCCGCAGTTCCAGATCGGACGTGGATAAATGTTGAATGTCATTCTGCGTCGAACAACAGCCTGCCACAACAAGCCCGGCTGTTATCAGTAGTATTATCTGTTTCACGCTTCGGCTCCTCCTTTTCATTCCTGCCCTACCCGATGCAGGTGCTTAATACAAATCCTAAGATCCGGTCAATAGGATTCATAGCCCTTCCTTCGCCCGTTGGAATCAATCGCTGAGATCCAGCCCCAGCTCCAACCGGCCTTGCTGAGATTGTCAGCGATGATTTCCCAGTATTTCATGCGACGAATATGCGCGTTTACGACTTAGCAGGCGCGGGCTCATCCTTCAGCGTTAAAACGTCAACTGGGATGGCAAGCCATTCCGCCGCCTCGGCGAGATTATGAAATGCGCGTGCCTCGATCAGCGTGTTTTCCATGAGCGACTCGTAGAAACACGCGATGCCAAAGGCGACCCAGTTGTCGGAAAACAAGGCAGTTCGCACGGGCTCGACTCCGGTGAATTGCTCCGCTCTCTTTCGCGCAAATTCAAAAACGTGACGACCGCGAACCTCAACAGTCGTCAACTGACTGAGGTCAATGAAGCGCTTGAACGGAAGGAATGCTTTTTCGATGTGGACCAGCCACTCAGCGATTTCATCTAACATGAGATCGTTCAGTGTGCCCTGCGGTTGCCAGGCCATGAGTCGGTGCTCGGGATAGTAACGCAAAAAAAACGGACCGGGCACACTCTGCGAAATCGCGCGCGAGGCTTTTGCACCGGTTGAGTCGTCGGGCGAATTCATCGGTTGTGGCTCCACTCCATTACCTCGATTTTCATTATCGGGTGAATTTCCCACGCCGTCGAGCGCCACGATGATGAAGTCCGTTTGCTGCCGAAAGACTGGATCGTTGAACCAAGTCTGCGCTTCCGTTGTGGTCATCGCTTCACATGCTGCCAATTTCTACTCAAAATCCGCATCGAGGGATAAGGCCGTGGATAAGCAACCGTGTCCATCCTCAGCTCGCCGCTCCTCCTGCATAGGATCGAGCGAGAATTCGTTTTTAATTGGTAAAGCACAAATACGCCCTTAGCATGGGCTGCACGATTGGATGTAATTGTTTAGCAAACCGATTTAGTTGAGACGAAGCGAATTGAGGAGGTCACAATGGCAATCAAAATTGCACAGGTCCAAAATCTTCAGCAACTGGACGTCCTGGTCGCGGGTCCCGACGATGCGAACCACCTTTTCATCATCGACGGACAATTTGATGCGACCCTGACTATTGGGGGTCAGGGCACTAATTTCGCATCAGGAAAGGAAACCTTCAGCGTATTGCTCGGGCCAAAGCTCACCAACAGACAGTTCGTTCGAGCAATTGCGACAGCTTCAATAGTGAAATCTCAGATCGGCAACATCAAGACGGGAGGATTTGCGGCTTGGAACATTGTAGATGCCGATGCCGATTGGGATGATGAGTCTGGACAGGTTGAATTGAGAATCGAAGCGCAGGTGGATTGCATGGGTGCCAACCAGAATGTGACTATCAATGGCTTCGCATTTCACGTAACGATTCTTGCGGCGCTCCCCGCTGGCTGAGTTTGATTTCCGTCACAGAAAAGAGTCCGGCATCAATGACTACCGTCGCGACTTTTGCAGCGAAATGAGAGTTTCGGATTATTTTTCAGGGTTAAGTCGCAACCTGCTGGCAAAAAGCGAGTTCAATGGATACAGTATCTATCATGAAATCAAAACACAGCTTCGCGAGCAATGTTCTTCTGACGTTGGTTTTTGGGTGCGCAATTTTCATCAGCACAGTTGTGCAAGGAGGTCCCCAAGGTAGGTACCTCCGGTCTAATCACCATTTCCCACCTGGCCGCCTCGTCGTGGATAGAGTGCCGAACTTCGGATGGAATCTCGCTTTCAATCTTCAGATCGATGGCCGGCCCGTGGCGAACGTCGCACAGGGTCACAGCTATAGCACCTGGCTTCCAGCTGGACCTCATGTATTGACCGTAACCAAGGTGCCGGCTGTAGGCTATACCGAGCCAACTTCGACAACAGTGAACATCCAGCCCGGCGCCGAACATCTGTACACCGCCATGTGGGATTCAGGTCTGGTTTATCTCCAACCGGGAGGAGTTTCGTTGACGCCCGGGGCACACTGGCAAAATCACGGTGATGGTACCCCCTAGTGGCGTTACTGATTGTTCAAGACAGGTCGCGGCTTAGGTCTACCGGCGCTGCTAATCGCGGCAAATCCCGATGCGTTTTGCTTTCTTCAACGGCGTGCTCGCACTCTGTTTTTGCCTATTGGGAAACGGATGCTCGAAAGGAATCACTAGGGCCACAACGGGCACCGTGTTTTTCGTAAGAGGCAACGTCGTTTTCGGCAATGCGGAACGAAATGATTTCCTACCGGTCACATCCAAAAGCAAGATTCAGGTGGGCGACACAGTGCGCACAGCAGAGGGCGCCTCGATTAACCTGGCGTTGATCCCGGGCGCATTCGTCCAACTGCCCGGAAATTCAGAGATCAAAATAGAAGACCTCAGACTAACGAAGGACGGTAACGAAACCGCCGGAGGCGTGCTTGATCGACGTGCGCAGATACGATTGAACCGTGGAAGAATAGTTAGTTTGTTCAGCCGAAGTGATAGAAGCGGGTCCCACTTCGACGTCGCAACAAGTCAGGTAACTTTCGCGCCCGATTCCGATTGTCTGTTCTCCGTTTGGACAGACGGCACAACGACCAGAGCAGCGTGCGGGCGGGGCGAAGTGAGCACATCCGCCGACGTGCAGTCGCCGGTCAAAATTGCTGCTGGCTATTTCTCTCAATGGCCAACGGCGTCCAAGGAACCAACCGCCGCAATTGCCGATGCAGGTGCGCAGATGGACATCAAAACGGCACTCGACGTTGAACCGGAGTTGCTGGATCAAGCGGCCGGTTGGCAAAACCGCCGCGTATTTTAAGTATCTTGTCGGTCGCTGAGATTGGCCATAGCGGCGACCTTTGACCGCCGGATTTCGAGTTCAGCCCCGATCCGGGAGGTGGAAAATTGCAAACACGCATGTGATTTCACCAAAATCGTTTGCAGTTGCGCACGGAATTTTGGATGATCGCTGCACATGACACAGCCAGCTCTCGATCTAGTCATCGCAGCGCTGGAGAGGATTCGAGAGAAAAGTGATCGTGCGCCATGCGCATCGAGAACTGCGCTCGCGCGGCTGCAAAATGCTTCTGCTGCCCTCGCTCATCGTCCTGCGCTGAGGCCAGCGCACGCTACACCTGCCGATGCTGTAGAGTCCGCTGTCCCTAGCGGAGATTCCGACGCGCGAAATAAAGCAGATTTACTGACCGCGGTTCGCGAACGCGTTGCCGCTTGCACGAAATGTGCGCATCTCGCCTGCTCGCGGACGCAAACCGTGTTCGGCGTCGGAAATCCGGACGCCGATTTGATGTTCATCGGTGAAGCGCCCGGTGCAGATGAAGATCAGCAAGGGGAGCCGTTCGTCGGACGCGCCGGACAATTACTGACGAGAATTCTGAAGGCGATGAACTTCGCGCGCGAAGACGTTTACATTGCAAATATCCTGAAGTGCCGCCCGGACATGCCGGCAGGCAGTTTTGGGAATCGCCCGCCGACGCTGACGGAGATGCAAACGTGTCGGCCTTATCTTGTGGAACAGATCGACATCATTCAGCCAAGTGTGTTGGTCGCGCTCGGCGCGGTCGCTGTCGAGGGATTGCTCGGTACGCGAACGACAATGCGCGAATTGCGCGGTCGTTGGCATACTTACAACAGCATTCCACTGATGATCACGTATCACCCCGCGTACTTGCTCCGAAACCAGGCGCCCTCCGAAAAACGCAAGGTTTGGGAAGACATGCTTCAAGTCCTGGAGCGGCTCGAACGACCCATCAGCGACCGACAGCGAAATTATTTCCTGTAGCGGCTTCGCTGTGCGAAACGCGGTGGTGAACGCGTTGCCCACAGGGCAACGGCTACAGTTTGGCCCGAGCGAATATCGCGTCGATTTGCCTGCGCGATGCGAGCGTAAGACCTAACGACAAAATCATCGCGCGCACTTCGCTGCGCGCGACCTTTACGATCCGCTGCAAGGCCGCGGGACCGGCCGCATTCAAAAGGGCAAGTGTACGCGCGCCGATTAATGCCGGCAGCACCGTCGCAGCACGCACGCGACGATTGTTGATCGCGCGCGAATATTCCATTCCAGACACAAGGCCTGCCTTTGCATTCTCCAGCCACGTTCGATAGATCGGCCAGAAGCGCTCCGGTTCGGAGAGGATCTGCGAGGGAGTCAGGTGCACCGCGCTTAATTCGTGTTCGGGAAAATAACATCTTCCCGCTCGAAGATCCGAGCCGGCGTCGCGCAACACATTGATTAATTGAAGCGCCATGCCGTAACGCTTTCCCAGAGCAAGCATCTCGTCTTCAGTCCGGCTCGAGAACTCGCGAACGTGCCGGAAACAGAGTCTCGTCCAAAACTCACCGACACAACCGGCAACCAGATAGGTGTATTCCTCGAGATCGGCAGCGGTACTCAGCGCGCGGATCTCCTGC
>Ga0193709_1000786_pt1 | contig 10222 bp, 7 predicted proteins | sample H3c2metaG_FD_160571 | JGI IMG/M metagenome (GOLD analysis project Ga0193709, IMG submission 160571) | Soil microbial communities from a riparian zone of the East river system, Colorado, United States - H3c2 | ecosystem: Environmental > Terrestrial > Soil > Riparian zone | place: USA: East River... | reverse complement strand
GCGCAAAGATTCTGGCTCCCATCAGGCCCGCCTCGCGCTCGCCCCAGTACGAGCCGGGGATGACTTCACCGGGCGCGACGAGCTGCAATGACAAGCCATAGCGATCCAGGAGAACTTGCAGGGCGAGCCGGTCGATGGCGTTAATCAACAGCACCGTGGAATTCCACGCCGGCGCTACTTCAAACTCGTCAGCCGGCGCATCGCAATGGACACCAGATCGCGCGCCATTTGTTGGCGCAGGATGTCCGCCTCGTGTTCTTTGGCAAGCTGCAGGGTCTCGTCGAAGCTGAAGTCCCGCGACAGGCTGATCGTCTGTGGAGCGAGCAACTCCTTGTCGGGGCCGCGCACGCTAAACGTGACGGTGTAAGTGAGCTCGTATTCGGTGGGGATATTTTTCGCAGACACCGCGAGCGTGCGTTGCTCGACCAGATCCTTCGTGACCTCGACGGTTGCCGTAGCGGCGGCGCGCGCAAGCTGCGGCGTGGCGCCGGAACTCTTGAGCTGGTGTTCGAATTCGCGCGAGAAGTCGGTGTACGGGTCTTTCAGCGACAGATAGGGCCGGGCCATGACGGCGGGCAGCGGATCGCTGCCCGCCAGTCGAAACCCACACGCGCAGAGCGCGCATGCGCCAAGCAGAATCAAATACTTCACACTGGCCACGGCGCATTACACCACGATGTTCACGAGCTTGCCGGGCACGATAATCACCTTGCGCACCGCCGAGGTGCCGACGAACTTCTGTACATTGGGGTCGGCGAGCGCCGTGGCCCGCACCGCGGCGTCGTCGGCGTCCACGGCGACGGAAATATGCGCGCGCAACTTGCCGTTCACTTGTACGACCATTTGCAGCGTGGATGATTGCAATGCTTCGGCGTCGACCTTGAACCATGACTCATCAATCAACGCGGTGCGGTGACCCAAGTCCCGCCACAGCGCATGCGTCACGTGCGGAATAATGGGCGACAGCGTCAGCACGGCAATCTCCAACGCCTCCTGGACGACGCTTCGATCCTGCGGCTCGCCCTGCGGGAACTTGGCCAGCGCGTTCAAGAGCTCCATGACGGCGGCAATGGCCGTATTGAACGTGCGGCGGCGGCCTATGTCATCCGTCACTTTCGCCAGTGTCTGATGAGACTGCCTGCGAACGGCCCGCTGACTCTCGGTCAAGGCCGCCTTGTCGAGCGGCGCCGCCGGCCCCCGCGATACGTGGTCATACACGGCTTTCCACAGGCGTTTGATGAAGCGGAACGCGCCCTGCACGCCTTCATCCGACCATTCCAGCGTCTGTTCCGGAGGCGCCGCAAACATCATGAAAAGGCGCGCCGTATCGGCGCCGAACTCATCCACCAACGCTTGCGGATCGACGCCGTTGTTCTTCGACTTGGACATGGTCACGACGCCGCCGGACTCAACTTCTTTTCCATCGGTGCGCAGCACCGCAACGCGGCGCTGCCGGCCGGGATCGTCGGTGACGGTCACGTCGGCGGGATTGTAGTACTGCACCCGGCCCGAGTCGGATTTGCGAAAGAAGACCTCGTTCAACACCATGCCCTGCGTGAACAGCCGCGCGAATGGTTCCTTGAACGGCACCGCGCCCATCTCGTTCATGAAGCGCGTCCAGAAGCGCGCATACAGCAGGTGAAGAATGGCGTGTTCGATACCGCCGATATATTGGTCCACGGGCAGCCAATATTGGACGCGATAATCCAGCATGGCCTGGTCATTGTCGGCGCACGCAAAGCGCAGGAAATACCATGACGAATCGACGAACGTGTCCATGGTGTCGGTTTCGCGCCGCGCATCGGCGCCGCATTTCGGACATTTGACGTTCAAGAACCTGGTGTCTTTCAAAAGGGGATTGCCGCTGCCGTCAGGCACCAGGTCGGTCGGCAGCACCACCGGCAATTGTTCATCGGGAACCGGCACCGCTCCGCAGCTCTTGCAGTGGATGATCGGAATCGGGCAGCCCCAATATCGCTGCCGCGAGATTCCCCAATCGCGCAATCTCCAGGTAGTCCGCTTCTCGCCCAAACCCTTGGCGCTCAAATCCATCGCAACCGCATTGACTGCACGCTCATAGTCCAAACCGTCATACCGGCCGGAATTCACGCAGCGGCCATGATCGGAGTACCAGGGCTGCCAGGCCGCCAACGAATACGGCTGACCTTCAACGTCGATGACCGGCTTGATCGGCAAACCATATTTTTTGGCAAATTCGAAATCCCGCTCATCATGTGCCGGGACCCCCATGACGGCGCCGTCACCGTAGCTCATGAGCACGTAATTACCCACCCAGAGAGGCACGGGCTCGTCGCTGATCGGATGCCGGACCACGAGTCCGGTCGGCATGCCCTTTTTTTCTTGAGTGGCAAGCTCGGCTTCGACCGCCGGCCCGCGTTTGCACTCCTCGATGAACGCCGCCAACTTTGGGTTGTCGCGCGCCGCAAAGGCCGCCAGCGGGTGCTCTGCCGCCACTGCGCAGAACGTCACGCCCATGATGGTATCGGCGCGCGTGGTAAAGGCGTACAGCACGCCGCCTTCGCCGATCTTGTGCGGAAATCCCAATCGCACGCCTTCGCTGCGGCCGATCCAATTCGCCTGCATGGCGCGCACTCGTTCGGGCCAATCCGGCATGCCGTTCAAGGCATCGAGCAGATCTTCGGCATACGCCGTGATCTTCAAGTAATACATCGGAATTTCGCGCTTTTCGATGATGGCGCCGGTACGCCAGCCGCGGCCGTCGATGACCTGCTCGTTCGCCAGCACGGTTTTATCGGCAGGGTCCCAGTTGACCACGCCGGTTTTCTGGTACGCGACGCCCTTTTCCAGCATGCGCAGAAACAACCACTGGTTCCAACGATAGTATTGTGGAAGACAGGTGGTTAGTTCGCGCTTCCAATCCAGGCCGTAGCCCAGTGATTTTAGCTGCGCCTTCATGTGGGCGATGTTGTCGAGGGTCCATTTCGCCGGCGGCACCCCGTTCGCGATCGCGGCGTTTTCAGCCGGTAAACCGAAGGCATCCCATCCCATCGGCTGCAAAACATTGCGGCCGTTCATGCGCATGAATCGCGCCAGCACATCGCCTATGGTGTAATTGCGGACGTGCCCCATGTGCAAGCGGCCGCTTGGATAAGGGAACATGCACAAGCAATAATACTTCTCGCGGCTGTCGTCTTCCTTGGCCTCAAAGCTATGCTGTTCGTTCCAATAGTGCTGTGCCGCTGCTTCGATAGCGGCGGGTTCGTATCTTTCGTGCATGATTGGACGCCAGAATACCCGAGAAGCCGGACGGCCGCGAACTGCTCTTAACAAAAGGATTGCATGCGAAACTTGAATTTCTACGGCGCGCTCGCCTTGAGCACCTTGAGCGGCTGTCTGTGGTTTCTGGCCGTTACGCCGTTTGATTTTTCCGCCCTGGCGTGGATCGCGGCGATTCCGATGTTCGTGGCGATTGAGCGCGCGGGCAGCTTCCGCCGCGCGCTATTTCTGGGCTGGTGGGCCGGGCTCGTCGAAACCGCCGGCGGCTTTTACTGGCTGATCGACGTGATGCGTCGATTCGCCGATTTCCCCTGGGTGGGCGCGGCGCTCGTGTTTCTGCTTTTCTGTGCGACGCGCGCCATTATCTTTTTGCTGTTTACGGCCGCCGTGTGCGCCATTCGCAAACGCGTCCAGGTGCCCATGGCCCTGCTCGGGCCCATCGTCATGGTCAGCTGTGAACTGGTGGTCCCACAGCTATTCCCTTGCGGCCAATGGATCAGTCAAGCATGGAACCCGCTCGTCATCCAAGTGAGCGAACTGACGGGACCTTTCGGCGTCACCGCATTGCTGATGATGATCAACGGTGCGGCCTACGACTTGACGGTCAATGCGCGCGCGGGCCGCTATCCGGCGATTGCATCCGGTGCCCTGTTGGCTGCGGCGCTCATCTTCGGCGGCGTGCGCATGCACCAGATCGATGAGGTCGCCGCACACTCGCCCCGCCTCAAGGTGGGCCTGATTCAGCCAAATTTCGCGTACACCATCGACGGTGAATTCTCGCGCGACGAGGCGCTGCGCCAGCTGACCGCCCTGCAGGAGCAATCACGCCGCCTGGAGCGAGCCGGCGCCGAGGCGCTGGTCTGGAGCGAGGGCAGTTTTCCGGTCGCGGTACCGCGGGATTTCAGCGCCGACTTCTCGCCGGATTCTCTTGCCATGATCCGCCGCGGCTTCGCGATACCCACCATCGTCGGCGCCGAAATGTACGATGCGGCGCGCGAGGATGCATTCAACTCCGCCATTTTGCTGGACAAGAACGGCAAGGTCGCGGGCCGGTACGACAAGGTGCGGCTGCTCGCCTTCGGCGAATACGTTCCCGGCATTGACGCCTTTCCGTGGCTGCGCAAGCTGCTGCCGGCAGGTGCCGGCCGATTTACCGCGGGCAGCGGCCCAGGCGTGATCTCCCTGCATGGGCCCGACGATAATGTCTGGCAAGTGGGTCCGGTGATCTGCTACGAAGATATATTGCCGGCATTCTTGCGCCGTGTCGGGCAATTGCACCCGAATCTCCTGGTCAATTTGACCAGCGATTCTTGGTTCGGCGCGGACACCGAACCCTGGGAACACTTGGCGCTCGCCGTGTTCGCCAGTGTCGAATTGCGCGTGAGCATGGTGCGCGCCGTCAATTCAGGCGTTTCTGCGCTCATCGATCCCAATGGGCGCGTGCTGCAGAAAACCTATGCCGACGATCCCTACCGCCATCCGCGAGCCGCGGATGGCGTCGTGGTGACCACGGCGCTCATGCCCGGAGCACACACGGTATTCGTGGCGGTGGGCAATCTGTTCGCCTATTTGTGCCTGGCCGGGACGCTGGTGATTCTCATGGCCGCGTGGCGCCGCCGGCGACGGATTCACAGCGCTTGAAGCGCTGCTTCCGTTGCATCGCAATAGTGCGTGCGGCTACGCCATCAGATTGATCTTAGGATTGACCGTTGCGGCGGATGCGGCCGCCGAGTCGGTCTTGGGTGCCGCCGTTGCGCTGCTCGCCGCAGGCGGTGTCAGCCCGAGGAGCTGTTCCAGTGCAGTGAATGCCTTGCCGAACAGATTCTGCGCGGATGCGACCGGAACCTGGGCAGCGGTGCTGCTCGTGGAATCCGTGGAAGGATCGGAAAGATCCAGTTCCGATCCCTTTTTGTGACCATGTCCATGCGGATGAACACTCAGCGCAGGGAGGGCCGCCGTGACGGAAGAGGGAATTGCGAGAGGTGACATAGAACTATCCTTTTAAAATATGGATCACTGTCGAGCGGCAACGAATTGCCGCCGGCGGTCGGCGGCGGCGAAGTGTTGCCGCCTGCTCGACCGGCAAACCGGCGGGGGGTTCGTTCGAATCGTGCGAATGCTGCTTTTCCTGTACTTCGGGAGACCTCATTCGTTCTGCTCGTGCTGAACGGAGCAGGTTTCGTGCCAAGCCCCGAAATAAGGAACTGATTAAATCGTGGGCGTACTCATCCACCATCACCATTCGCTCCTAGAACGGCAGCGGTCGTAAATCAGGCTCCACCCATCTGCGGCGCGCGTCGACGGAAAACAACCGCTCACGGGTCCAATACGCAAGCAGCCAATCGGACCTGCCCAACGGCGATGCCATCAATGCATTGCAGGTGGCGAACAGGCTGCATCCCGGGTCCTGCCCAAGAAAACTTCGAGCCGCGCGCAGCGACGCCTGAGTGATGGTTTCGTGATAGCCGTCGGTGTCGGTGTTGGCAACGCCGGTCGCCTCGTTGTACGCGCGGATAAAGCCCGGCATGTCGCGTGAGGCGTCCAAGTCCTTGCGGCATGAAATCAACCACAGCGCGGCGGCAAAGTGCGCCTCATGCGTCCACTGAGGCTTGGGAAGTGTGCGACTGATCAGCCCACGGCCGATGGCGGCAATTTCTTCGTCGGAGGCAAATGACATGAATAGCGGGATGTTAGCAGCGCAATGCGCATCCTTTCCAAGGAATGCGCTTGTAACGAAGATACCGGGCGGTTTAGGCTTGCGCGCTGCACTGGCCAGAGGATAGCGGGGATGTTCAAATCAATCGCGGTTTGCATGGCGCTGATGTTGATGGCGGCGGGGCTGACGCAAGCGCGTCCCTTCACGGCCAAGGATCTTGCGCTTTTGGAACGAGTCTCGGATCCGCGCATCTCGCCCGATGCCCGTTTCGTTGCCTACAACCTACGCTCGACCGACTGGGATGGTAACCACGGAGTCAATGCGCTGTGGGTCATCGACCGCAGCGCCGCGAACTCGGCACCGCGCCTGGTGAGAGACCAGGAAAAGTCCTCCACCGCGCCGCGCTGGTCGGGTGACGGCCAGTGGCTGTATTTTCTCTCGTCGCGCTCCGGCTCGACTCAAGTTTGGCGCACCGCTGCGCAGGGCGGCGAGAGCTGGCAGGTCACCAAGCTGCCGCTCGATGTGAGCCAGTATCGCCTCGCGCCCGATGGCCATACTTTGGTCGCGGCGATTAACGTGCATGCCGAATGCGATACCCTGGCGTGCAGCAAGGCCAAAGACGAGGCCAAGGCAAAGGAGAAAACCAGCGGCACGGTATACGACACCGCCACGCCGCGATTCTGGGACACGTACCTTGACGGCCGCTACATCGGTCTGTTTGCGGTTCGCTTGAGCGGCGACAACGCGCCGACCGATGCCGTCCCACTCACGCGAAACTATCAGGCCGACATCGTCGGCCGGCCTGACGGCGACGACTCGTCGTTCGTGGTCGCCGAAGACGGCAGTGCGGTGATCTTCTCCGCACGCCCTTCAGGATCCGCCCAAGGATTGGGAGATCCGAGCAGCCTCTACACCGTACCGCTGGACGGCAGCAAAGCCCCTCAGCGGCTCGACCCGGCGGCCGCCACCTCCGACAGCACGCCGGCCGTTTCTCCGGACGGCGCAAAATTGGCCTACCTGGCGCGCAAAGGCTCGACGTTCACAGCCCCGCGCGCGCAGATCATGATTCGCGATCTTAAAAGCGGCAGCGCGCGCCCGCTTGCCGAAAGCTTCGATCGCTCTCCCGACTCGCTCAAGTGGTCGAGCGACTCCAAGACTCTGTACGCCGGCGCCGAGGACACGGGGCAGGAACGTATTTTTGCGATCAGTGCAGCGACCGGTGCTGTCAAACCGCTGACCGGCGACGGTCACGTGGGGAGCTTCGACCTGGCGAAGGGCGTGATCGCCTATAGCCGCGACGCGCTCGATTCACCGGCGCAGATTTACGACATGAAATTCGGCGAAGCGCCGCGCGCGCTGACCCATGTGGGGAAACAGGTGGTGGCGCAAACGCCTTTCACCTCCTTTGAGGCATTCAGTTTCAGCGGATGGAATGACGAGACGGTGCACGGTTATGTCGTGCAACCCGCCAATTATCATCCCGGCCAAAAATACCCGGTCGCGTTTTTGATCCATGGCGGCCCGCATGGATCGTTTGGCAATGCGTGGAGCTATCGCTGGAATCCTCAGGTATGGGCAGGCATGGGCTATGCCGTGGTCATGGTGGATTTTCACGGTTCGAGCGGTTACGGCGAGGCATTCGCCAAATCGATCGTCGGCCACTGGGGCGATCGACCGCTCACGGATTTGCAAAAAGGCTGGAGCTACGCGCTGTCGCACTACAGCTTTCTGGATGCAGACCGGGCTTGTGCGTTAGGCGGGTCCTACGGCGGATACATGGTGGCGTGGATCGCCGGGAACTGGACCAAGCCGTGGAAATGTCTGGTCAATCACGACGGTGTATTCGATATTCGCTTAATGTCCTACTCCACGGACATCCCGGGATTCCAGCAGTCGCAAAATGACGCGCCGACCTGGGATAAACCGGAGGCCGTGGAGCGTTTCAACCCCATCGATCATGTCGCCGACTGGAGCGTGCCCATGTTGGTGGTGCACGGCGGGCGCGACGATCGCGTGCCGCTCGATCAGGGCATGGGCGCCTACGGTGCGGCGCAGCTTCGCCACATTCCCAGTCAACTCCTGTATTTTCCCGATGAGAATCACTGGGTGCTCAAGCCGCAAAACTCCGTGCAATGGTATTCAACCGTCGAAACGTGGATGAAGCGCTGGCTCGGCAGTTGATGGAATCTTAAGTCATGACAAAATCTGCCGGAAACAAAATTCGCCTCTACGAACTCGCCCTCGAGAATGGCCGTTCAGCCAGTCCCTTCGTTTGGCGGATCCGCTATGCGCTGGCGCACAAGGGTATTGCATTCGAAACCGTGTACTTGGGGTTTACCGAGATTCCGACGGTGTTCGGCGGCAAATTCAAGACCGTTCCCATACTCGAGCACGGCGACACGGTCCTGGCGGAGAGCTGGGACATCGCCGAGTACTTGGACCGCGCCTTTCCCGACCGCCCGCCGTTGTTCGCCAGTCCGGGCGAACTTGCCGTGATACGGCTCACCGACGCATGGTTCATGAACGAGGTGTTGAGAAAAATGTTCCGGGTGTATGTGAAGGACGTGCACGACGCCGCGCGCCCGCAGGATCGGCCCTACTTTCGCGAGAGCCGCGAGAAGAACATGAAGGGCAAGACACTGGAGAGCTTCACGGTAGATCGCGCATCGTACTTGCCGGCGATTCGCGCCTCCCTGCAGCCGCTGCGCACGCACTTGCAGAAATACCCGTTCCTCGGGGGCAGCACGCCCAATTTCGCCGATTACGTAGCGCTCGGCGGATTTTATTGGGCCGCCAGCGCCGGCACCTTGCCGCTGTTGGAGCGCGACGACGCATTGCGCGATTGGCTCGAGCGCGGGTTCAATTTGTACGGCGGAATTGCGCGGGATCCGGGAGTCGAGCCGCTGTTCGAATGAAGAAGGCCGTCCAATCCAACCTTGCGCGTATTCCGATCGTCATGAATAGTTCAGGCTAGTGGCCCGATCCCGCCGGCGCCTCTGGCGCAAAATCTTTATTGTGATCTTCGTGGTCCTCGCCACCGTTGCGGTGGTTGCGGCGGCGTGGATCATGCATTTGGATCGCGTGGTGACTCGACAATTCCAGGGTCGCCATTGGTCGGTGCCGGCGCATGTCTACGCGGCACCGCTCGAGCTGTATGCCGGTGCGCCCATCTCGGCGGACGATCTCGAAGAGGAATTGCGCCGCGTGCACTATCGGCGCGGCGATCCGGCCGGCGGCCCCGGTCTGTATCGTCGGGTCGGCAATGCCTTCGACATTCAGACCCGGCGGGTGCGCTTCATCGACGAACAACGCGATGCCCAGCTGGTGTCCATCCACGCCGACGCATCCTCGATCACCAGCATGCGTCAAATAAACGGTGCGGACCTGCCGGTGTTCCGCCTGGACCCCCCGGTGATCGGCAGCGTCTTTCCCATTCACGGTGAAGATCGCCTGGTCGTATCGCCGGAAGAAGTTCCTACGTTGCTGCGCAAAGGCATCAAGCTGATCGAGGATCGGCGTTTCGATGAACATTACGGCGTCGACACGCTCGGCGTGCTGCGTGCCGTCTGGGTCAACCTGCGCGCAGGCCGGGTGGTGCAGGGCGGCAGCACGCTCACGCAGCAACTGGTGAAGAATTATTTCCTCACCGACGCGCAGACATTCGACCGCAAGGCCACCGAGGCGGTCATGGCGCTGCGGCTCGAAGCGCACTATTCCAAGGACGAGATCCTGGTGGCCTACCTCAATGAGGTCTTCCTGGGCCAGGATGGCGAACGCGCCATCCACGGCTTTGGGCTCGGCAGTGAATTTTATTTCGCCAAGCCCTTGGGCGAACTCGACGCCGGCGAACTGGCGCTGTTGATCGGCCTGGTCAAGGGTCCCTCGTACTACGATCCGCGCAGACATCCCGATCGCGCGCTCGCGCGGCGCAACCTGGTGCTCAAGGAATTTGCCGACGCGCACCTGATCGAGGCCAACGCCGCGCAGCGCGCGGCCGCGGCGCCGCTGGGTGTGCGTCCGGGAGGAGGCAGCTACGTGCCGGCCTACATCGATCTGGTGCGGCGGCATTTGAAGCGCGACTACGCCGAGGCTGATCTGGCGGCGGCCGGATTGTCGGTGTACACCAGCCTCGATCCGCGCGCCCAAGCTGCCGCGGAGCGCGCGCTGACGCGCGATCTGCAGCGCCTGGATGCGAAGGCGGCGGCTCGCGGCGGGCACTTGCAAGGTGCGGTGATCGTGGCCGAGCCCAATAGCGGCGATGTCGTCGCTGTGGTCGGCGGGCGCGAGACCGACACCGCCGGCACCTTC
>Ga0193709_1000785_pt1 | contig 10226 bp, 9 predicted proteins | sample H3c2metaG_FD_160571 | JGI IMG/M metagenome (GOLD analysis project Ga0193709, IMG submission 160571) | Soil microbial communities from a riparian zone of the East river system, Colorado, United States - H3c2 | ecosystem: Environmental > Terrestrial > Soil > Riparian zone | place: USA: East River... | reverse complement strand
TGGAATAAAATCGGATGAATTGGGCGTTCTCGCCTTTGGTGTTGATGAGCTTGCCCTCGTTGGTCTCGAAGAATTCGCGATCCGTTCCAGCGCCAAGCTTCGAACTGTTATCCTGATCGTTGTTGAAGATGACCCGCGCATTTTGAGTAAAAGCGGCGTCATCAGCGATCTGCACGATCACATCGTGATAAACTTTAGCAGAATTATGGGCGTGCCAGATGACGATGGCGAACAATTCGCTGGGGCTGCCCAAGTCCATTTGGATGTATTGCGTTCCTTTGCGCAGGAAAATGATGCTCTGGTCGGAAGCTTCTTTGTCACCGTCGGTAATCTTGGCGAGCGTTTCAGGTGTGGCGTTGGCGTCGCTGCTGGTGATTTTTGCGCCAGAAGCGAGGTTCTTCAACCCGAGCGGGACCAACATCGGCGGGCGGGGCTTGTCGGAAAGCGGCTCGACGTAGGAGCTTAGCTGAATGTCCTTGGGCGTGCCTTTGAAGGCAGGCGCTGGAAGTTTGATTTCCAAAGGAACAAGACCTTCCTTTGGTGGTTCGCCGGCCATGGGTTTGCAGGCGAGCAACAGATTGAGGGCGACGGCAAGGCAAAGTGAAATTCGCAAGCTCTGTTCTTTCGTTCTCATTTTGGTTTCATTCGTTCAAAAGCAACCCAGTTATTAACCAAACTTCTCTTTGGCGACAAGCGCGATTGCCTGAAATTTGACGAATGCGTGATTAGCGCTATTCGGTCGGGCGCACGTCTCAACCAAACTGCAACTTCGTGGTTGCTGCCTCGGGGTCCCATCCACGTGTCGGTTTGCTGGTAATGGAGGAGACGTCCTTGATCGAGATTTGGCGGCCGCGAGTCTTGGGACCTTTGACTTCGATCTCAGCCGGATTGCACGTCTGCTGGTTTATTTTTTGGTATGCTGCCGGCTTGTACTTGATGTAAAGCTCCGGCGGAGTTTCCGGTTCGAAAAACAGGACTTTCGATTTTGGCGGGATGCAATGGTAAATCTTGTTCATGATCGTGCCGCCGAATTTGAAGCGTTTCAAATAGGTCGCTTCGCGATTGGTGTAAGCGCAGGTGAAGATGCGCTCCCGGTTAGGCAAGCCTGCAAAGACAAGGTCCGGACCGACGAATTGCTTTTCAGGCAATTCAGCGACCTGGTAATGGCCGTCTTTGAAGACCATGACTATTTTATCGAACTTCGTGCATTCGATATGAAATTCCTCGCCGGAGACTTTATGGCCGATGTAGCCGGACTCGCGGTCATAGGCGACTTTGAATGCTTTGAACGCGACTTCTTTAGCGTCCACCTCATCGTAGCGGCTGGATTTGGTCAGGCGCGGATAGAGCGGGCTGTATTTCGCAAGCAGTGCTTCCAGATGACCGATGACGTATTTAGTAAGATTCTTCAGGTTCTTCCGCGTTTCGTTGAGATCGCCTTTGGTCTTTTCGATTTCCTCGCGGTGCTTGTTGATGTCGAAAAGTGAGATGCGGCGAATGCGGACTTGAAGCAGTCGATCAACGTCTGACTCAGTCAATTCGCGAACGAGCTCTTTGCGGAATGGTTTGAAGCCTTCATACACGGCGGCGGCGACGGCCTCGTTGGTTTTGCATTGCTCGATTTTCTTGTAAATGCGTTCCTCAATGAAAATGCGTTCCAACGTGCGGAAATGCAGGTCATCGAGCAGTTTCTTTTCTTTGAGTTCAAGTTCGCGTTTGAGCGTTTCGACAAGTTGGTCGGTATTCGCGCGGAGGACATCTGAGACGGTCATTTCGACCGGGCGATTGTCTTTGATGACTGTGATTCGGCTCGAGATGGTGACTTCGCAATCGGTGAATGCATAAAGTGCATCCACCAACTTTTCGGTTGAAACCCCACTGGGCGCTTTGATTTGGATTTCGACGTCCTCGGCGGTGAAATCGTCGACACTCTTGACCTTGATTTTACCTTTGCGCGAGGCGTCCTCGATTGAACCCATCAACGATTCGGTCGTCGTGGTGGGCGGGATATCGGTGATGAGGACGGTCGATTCGTCTTTGATTTTGATTTTGGCGCGAACCTTGATATCGCCGGCGCCATCTTTGTAACCGCGCGCGTCCATGAGGCCGCCAGTTTGGAAATCGGGCAGGCATTTGAATGGCTGTTTTTTCAGGATGGCGATTTGCGCTTCGAGCAATTCGGGAAAATTGTGTGACAGAATGCGCGCGGACATGCCGACGGCAATGCCTTCCGTGCCGAGCATGAGCAGTAACGGCAGTTTGCTGGGCAGAACAATCGGCTCTCTGTTACGACCGTCGTAGCTTGGAACAAAATCAGTGATTTCGTCGTTAAAAATTTCGGTGCGCGCAAGCTCAGTGAGGCGGCATTCGATATAACGGGGGGCTGCGGCTGGATCGCCGGTGAAAATGTTGCCGTAATTTCCTTGCCGATCGATCAAATAGCGCTTGTTAGCAAGAACGATGAGCGCGTCGCCGATCGAGGCGTCACCATGCGGATGATATTGCATCGCATGGCCAACAACGTTCGCGACTTTAATGAATCGGCCATCGTCCTTTTCATGCAAAGCCCAAAGAATGCGACGTTGGACGGGCTTGAGGCCGTCGGCAAGATTAGGAATTGCGCGGTCGCGAATGACATAAGATGCGTAATCCAAGAAGCTGCGATTCACCCGCCGGTGAAGCGATAGCTCTATGTTTCCCGGTTTAAATGGGCGAATCGGCGCTGTGGGCACTACGTTTTCGGCGAGAACATGGGCATGACCGTTGCCATTGCCAGTTGCGGGTTTTGCCGGATTGGATTTGGCCGTTTCGCTGTTGCCCGCCTCGGGTGCATTGGGCGTTGCGGCGTCGGCTTTTTGCTCGGGAGCGGGGTTGGATTTTCCGCCGTTGCCGGGAGCGCCTTCAATTGGCAGTTCCGGCTGATTGGGAATGTTTTTGCGTTTAGATGCCATTCGGTTTCAAATTCGTTACCAGTCTAGAATAGCAATGGGGGAGACTTGCGCGAGCAGAAACATTGGCTCTAATCGGAAATTGGCCGGATAGAAACTTTCACCTGGGATCGATTAGAGCAGATTTGGAGCTTCTCGTGGGGCTTTTCCCCCATTCTCAAACCTGTCCATTTTCGCCAGCCTTCGACCGGGCCAATAAAGTCGTGGCGCATGATTTTTAACACATTCGCATACTTCCTCTTGTTCCTCGTGCCCGCCGCGATTCTTTTTCGGCTGGTGCGTCCGTCCGCGCAACCGTGGGTCTGCCTTGTTTTCGGCGCAAGTTTTTTCGTTTTCTTTTCGCTGGTTCAAATCGGGGGAGTTGCGGGCGCTTGTTGCCTTTTGATTTTTGTTTGGGAAAGCATTTTTAGCCGATTTTATCGAAAGGGCTCGCCGCTATGTTTCGTCGGGATCGCTCAAGCCATTATTTTTTTGATCGTCTTTAAGTATTGGAATTTCCTCAGCGGACTCGTCTTTGGACCGGTTGGACATAATCCCGTCTTCTGGGCGGGGGCGTTTCTGCCCCTTGGGATTTCGTTTTTCACATTCGAATTTATCCATTATGCCGTGGATCGCTATCGTGGCGCGACGCCCGCCGGAAAGTTTGGGGAATACCTCGCTTTCATTCTATTTTTTCCGACGATGGTCGCCGGACCGATCAAGCGCTATCAGGATTTTCGGCCCAAGCTGGCGAATCCAAGCGTCGTTTGGGACCAGGACTGGCAAATTGGCATCACGCGAATTCTTGCGGGTTTGGCGAAGAAATTCATGATCGCCGATTTGCTGACCGCCTTTACGAATCATCTAAACCACAGCGATATTGCCGCAGCGCAACGGTGGTTGCTCCCGATTTGGTTGCTCGCCTACGGCATGAAGATCTACTTCGACTTTTCGGCATACTCGGACATCGCGATCGGCTCAGCGCGGCTATTCGGAATCAAAGTGCCCGAGAATTTCGACTGGCCTTACTTGCGCACGAATATTTCGGAATTTTGGCGGCACTGGCACATGTCGCTCTACAAGTGGTTGGTGGATTACGTCTTTATCCCGCTGGGTGGCTCGCGCAGAAATCCTTCGCGTGTGTATTTGAACGTGTTAATCACGATGTTTGTCAGCGGTCTCTGGCATGGCGCAGGTCTGAATTTTGTGGTGTGGGGACTTTGGCACGGGCTGCTGCTCGCGGGGCATCGGCTGTGGTCGAACTGGCGTTCGGGCGCGCTGCAAACCGGGGACGCCTCGCGCTCCGATGAACCGTCGTCACTCTCGAAAATCGCAAGCTGGCTGATTACCTTTATACTCGTCAATCTCGGCTGGGCATTCTTTTGCATGGATTTGCCAACGGCCCTCTTTTTCTTTCGACGATTATTCGTCGGCTAATTATGAAAACTCTACACGCCTTCAAAACTCTGTGCGAATTCCTCCAGGGCAGCGGCGAAACGCCTCCGGCGATACTGCGCAATTTGTCTTCGCCTGTCTGGCGCGGGCTTTGGTGGGGCTTGCTGGCGGGAGCTATCCTGCTCTTTAGCGGCCAAACTTCTAAATTCATCTACATAGATTTTTGACGATTCCTGGCTTTTATGATGCCCGATACGCCAGCCGAATCAGTCGTAACACCGGTCTTTGAATCGGCGCCGCAACCGGCGGCGCCCGCACTTGAGCAAGATTACTTTCCGCGGCCAAAACCTCGCCAGCCAATCGCTGAAACACCTGACGAGACCTGCGCAACACGACCGTTCAATCGCCTTCTTGTTCCCCTCGGAATCCTGTTACTTATGCTAATCGGCTACAATGTTCTGATCCATCACACTGCAAAGTCGACTCTCCGCCATCATCTCCTGACATCGCTTTCTGAAATTCCGCTGGATACCGATTTCGTATTCCTCGGCAATTCGCTTGTCGAGGCAGGCTGCGATACTTCAGCCTTCCGCGAAAATTGGCCGGTGTCTCATGGCGCGCCCAAGCCCGTGAACATCGCGCTCGGCGCTACTTCGCCCGTCGAACATTACCTCATTCTCAAACACGCGCTTGACCGGCCAATTCACCCCAAACATCTCGTCTATGGGTTTTTCGATGACCAGCTGAACGTACCGTCCCGCGGCGATTGGGCAGATTTAGTCGGCAATCGCGCATTTTCGTATTATTTCCCGGACGAAGCTGCTGCGCTCTACGCGCCCGGTTCGTCATTCAAGAAGTGGCAAATGCGAACCGTCGGCCATATTCCAATGCTGGCCGAGCGCTCGTCCTTTTGGGGCAAAGTGGAACTGTTGCGCCGTGGAATCGAAGATATCGGGATGCCAAAACAAAAAACGACACGATATGGGCGGGTACAGGATTTCGCTGCGCTCGAAGCCGCCGACCTGCCGTCGTTTAACCGGCGCTGCGAAGCGATACTTTCACAGCGTGCAGGATTTTCTCCAGCGATCCGCAAAATGATTGAGCTTGCTCAACAGCATGGGGTCACCTTGATATTCCTTGAAATGCCGATGCCCTCGCGCCACCGCACAATTTTCTATTCTTCTCCCGCCTGGAGCCAAATGCGTGCTTATCTGCAATCGCTCGCTCGAGAGAACGGCGAGATTTATATTGGTGCGAGCGATTGGGTCGAAGATGACCAGGCTTTCGAGGACGCCACGCACCTAAACGAGCAAGGCGCAAAGCAGTTTAGCGCAAAACTGGCTGGGGCCTTATCGCGAGCCGATTACGAAACCCGTGCTCTGGGGAGTTTGCCCTAATTGCGTTGGCGTCGGCGCGGTAGAGTTTGCGGTATGATTTCGGTGACAGCCCGGCAAACCCAGACGAATCCTGTATACGGCAGCTATTTCGCCGATCCTTTCGTTTGGAAATTCCAGGGAGTCCCGTCTGGATGTCTCACATCCGACGGGCTCGCGTTTTATTGCGCAATCGCCGCCTGCGATTTGGGTGATGGTTTTATTGAGGCCACGCTTGCCGCTGTGATTACCATCGATTCGTAACGACTGCCTTCGACGAGAGTGACAGCCTGGGCATCGGCCGTCTTAAACCTTACCGGGATACTGATACGTTCGCGGCCATCTTTCGTTTTGAAAACCGAAAAATGCAGATGAGCGCCACTTGAAAAACCGGTGTTGCCCGAGAGTGCAATTTGCTGCCCGACCTGGACGCGTTCGCCAGTCTTTACACAAACTCCGCCTTTTTGCAGATGACAGTAATGTCCCAGCGTGCCGTCCTCGTGCCGAATTAGAACGTAGTTGTTGTAGGGATCGTATTTGATGCTGGCACCCCCCGTAGAGGAATCCTCCTTGATCTTCACCACCACGCCGCCCCGTGCGGCACACACAGGTGTTCCTTGCGGCATTTGCCAGTCAATTGCGTACTGATTTGAGCCTTTGTGGCTGAAAGTTCCATTGTAGCCCTGGGTCACTTTGAACGTGCCGCCGGGAGCGTAAGGCAATTGGTAGACATAAGAATCATCGTGCTTCGCGCAATTGCTGCCCAATTTGAAATAATTTGTGTAGCTGTATTCCCATCCACCATCGTTGACCGTGGGCGTCAGCGTGAATGCTTCAGTCACCTCTTGCGCAGGGAAAGTTGCAGTATAGGGAAACTCGACATCGCCTTCGAGATTCGAAATATCGAAGCCGAAGGTCATGGTGATCTCACACAACTCCTTGTTCTCGACATAAAAGCGTGTCACTCCCCCTTCGCGCTTCGTTGTCACCTTTACGGCGGGCAGCGTTTCACGCGGCGGGGGAGGCAATTTGGCATAGCCGCGCGAAAACCCGCATCCCATCAGGAACGTGAGCGGTAAGGCTAACGCGAACCAACAGAATCGGAACCCCGGCTTCTCAACTATTTTCAAAATCATCGCTTCGCCTGTTTTTATGCTGCAATCGGCAAAGCGCGGTTCTTCTTCTTGAGCGGCGGAGTCAGCGGTGCGCTACGCGGCAGCGGCGCGCCGAAATCGGGAAAACCATCGCTGTTCCAGGTAAACCTCTTCGCATGAACGTCCCGATCGTCCCAGCCAGGCTGGCGGCTGGATTTCGAGTGATAAATGATCCAGTCCTCCGACTGACAGAGCGACTTCACGAACGAACAATGTCCTACGCCCCAAACCTGGTCCGTCTTCTTGAACACTGGCCCATGCTTTCTCCACGCGGCCGGATCCAGCACGTCGTCGCTCTTGTTATGGAGCAATCCGAGGCAATAATCCGCGGTCCAACTTCCGCTGGCCGAATAGACGACGAACAAATCTCCGTTGCGCTTGAGCACTTGCGGTCCTTCACAGATCGGCATGGCCACGCGCTCCCATGTTTGATTCGGTGTTGCTAACAACACCCGCGAACCCGAAATCGTCGCCGGATCTTTCATCGGCGCGATGTAAAGATTTTGCTGCCCGTTGCGTTTGCCGGGCCAGCCGGACCAGAGGAAATACTTCCGGCCGTAGTCGAGGGTCATTACGGTGCCATCAATTGCCCAGCCATCGGTTTCGAGTTGGCCACGGCAATGATACCTGGCGCGCGGGTCCGAGCTCTCGCACTCGATCACCCACATCCGATGATTGTCATTGTCTCCGTCGTCCGCTGCGAAATAGATGAACCATTTCCCGTCGATCAGGTGCAGTTCGGGTGCCCAGAGATTGTCTGAGTTCAGCCCGCGCCTCGGGGCGGTCCAAACGCACACGCCGGGGTCATTTCCGATGCCTGAGATCGTGCGCGAGCGGCGAACATAGATGTGGCGTTTGTTTCGAGTCTCCGAGTAGTAATAAAAACCGCCGTGGAAAATCATCCAGGGATCGGCCGAATGGGGTGGCAGGATCGGGTTGATAACTTTGCGTCGTTGCTCGTTAAATGTTTTTGTTCAAACGAACGCCACAATCCGGCGCCCGCTTCGCCGATGAGCTTCCACTAAACGCAAAAAATCGTATATCAGCACCGGACTGATACTTTTGTCCTCGTTTGTCTGACAATATTCCTGGAGCTGTGACCCAGATCGGCAGATCGGCGCCGGCGACGGGGTTCGGCTGCCTCGTTGGATTTCAGCCGATCTTAACGATGTCTTAAGGTTGCCTTGCGTAGGATGGCGGCGTGAAAGCTGAAGAAAATACGCCCCAAACGGGCTTTTTCCCTCAGCTTCAAGGCCAGGACGGGATTTTGCTCGCATCAGAGGTAATCCAAACCCGCCCTTCCTTTTCTATGCCAATTCCAATTCAACCTGGTGGAATATCCGTCTCGATCATTGAAGATGATGCTCGGACAAGCCAGATATTGTCAGATTGGATTCGACCGACGGATGGCTTTTGCCTGGTCAATTACCACAATACTGCCGCTAGTGCGCTAGCAACTCTTCCCAACGAGAAACCATCGATAGCGCTGATCGACATGGACCTGCCGGATTTCGGCGCCTTGAATTGTGTCCGTCGATTGAAGCCGCCCCTTCGCCAAACTCAATTTGTCATGCTGATGGCCGATGAAAATGTGGAGAAACTGTTCAATGCGCTCGCCTTGGGCGCAACTGGCTACCTGTTGACACAGACTCCTCGCGTCGAATTACTGGCCGCCCTGAGGCAGATTCACGCGGGAGGCTCTCCGATGAGCTGTAGTATCGCGAAAAAAGTCCTTCAATCGTTCCAAATTCAAACGTCCCTCAACAATCCGGTGGCGGAATTGTCGCCACGCGAAAACCGAATTCTCCGGCTTTTGGCTCGCGGAGCGTCTTGTGCAGAAGCTGCCGATACGCTCAACCTCAGTTTGTCGACGGTCAGCACCTTCATTCGCAGCATCTACGAAAAGCTTCAGCTCCTTGCGGCGGCGAAACTTCCGCAGTGACCTTCACGATTGCCGGCCCGGCAAGCGCACATAAATCCGCCGCGTACGTAATTGCGCGGCCTCAGAACGAGGACTTGCTTGTCAATTGCATTGTCCGCAATCTGGCGCGAACGCGAATGAAACCTAAAGACATATTTGGCCTGATTGTGCGACTGGTTGGTCTCATCTTCATTTATGAAGGCGCTGAAAAAGTTCCCTTGGCCTTGTCAGCGATTTTTCCAGGTTTCAAAACCGTCAGCCCCATCGGTTTTGTTTCAGCTTTGTTTATGGTCGGGTGGCCTGTGGCACTCGCGTATTGGTTGCTCCGCGGCGCACCACCCATTTCGCGCGTCGCCTATCCCGATGAGCCAAAGTAGTTCCGTTTCAACGTTTTAACGCGCCGATCTCCCGCATCATCTCTTCCGCGTGCGCTTTCAGCCGCGTATCTGCATACGGCAACCGAAGCGGTTCCAATGTCCGACGCGCAGCATCGGGCTCATTCTTTCGGATCTGAACTTGCGCCAGAGAGAATAGATACGATTGGTTTTCAGGTTCCAGTTGAATGGCTCGCTGCAAATGTTTTTCGGCTTCTGCGAGATCATCCCCCTGAATCAACAGGAAAAAACCAAGCAAATGCTGCGCCGGGCCGAAGCTCGGCATCAGGGTAAGTGATTTCTGCAGCTCCTCCCGAATCACCGCCGCTTGCGGAGCTTCAATGCGCGAATAATTGTCACCCCCTCCAGACGTTCGCCGAAGTTCTTCGCGGGCATAAGCATAATGCGCCAGAAAACTTGTCGATCCAAGTTCCAAGGCCTTATGTAACTGCCGCACCGCCTCATCAGGCTGTTTTTGCCCGGACGCGAGCAGGCCAAGTCCTTCGCAGGGCAGCGGGCTTTTTGGCGCAATTTTCTCGCCCAACTCGAAATACATTCGCGCTGTGTCGGCACGATCGACGCGCATCAACAAATCACCAAGCCGAAAGCACGCCTCGACTGGCGAAACAGGCCGGGTCACCAGCGAGCGCGGAGCGGAAAGATCCACAGTCACTGAGAGCTTCAGCGGTTCGAAGTGGCCGCGCTCGAGGTAACGGCGAAGCAAATTCTCCATTCCCGGCAACGTGATTCGAAATGCGTTGGTGAACGCTTCTTCCGGCAATTGGCCTTGCCGGAGCAGAGCGGTCAGTTGCCCGAAGCGAGGCTTCAGCACGGCGTTATCGCCCAGCATCAAATAATGCGTCAGCAGCCACGACTCCGCATAGAAGATGCCTTGCCGGTCGCGCTCGTTATACTCGGGAGAGTTGTGAGTGACCGCAAAGAGGTCATGCAATGGCATCAGTGGCTGCTTTTCCAGCAGTCGCAGGTAATGTTCCAAGGGCTTGCCGATTTGAACGTTGTGTCCGCCCGTCGTTTCAAAGGTTGAATAGACTTGCGCCATCCCCTCGGTGAGCCAAAGCGGC
>Ga0193709_1000782_pt1 | contig 10243 bp, 8 predicted proteins | sample H3c2metaG_FD_160571 | JGI IMG/M metagenome (GOLD analysis project Ga0193709, IMG submission 160571) | Soil microbial communities from a riparian zone of the East river system, Colorado, United States - H3c2 | ecosystem: Environmental > Terrestrial > Soil > Riparian zone | place: USA: East River... | reverse complement strand
AAGAGCGCCATCACGCCGGCAATCGGATTGTCTGGGTGAGCGTCGATCCGTGCGGTGTTGTCGATCCATCGATTTGTCTTCATCGCAAGTTCGCCGCGCTTCGCCTTCGCGGCGTCGGTCAGGATTTGGGCCGTGCGCAATGCGGCGTTTGCCTCGCGCGTGGCCTGGTCCATGTCGCGGAACATGTCGGATGTGAGAATGCGGTCATGAATCGCGCGGGCGTCATCGGCCTGCTTCTGGCTTATCTTGCCCTGGTTAACGAGGGAGTCGAGGCAGGAGACGATACTCATTTCACCCTCGTTACGTTCACCTTCCCGCTGCCAGGCATGTGCAGCGAGGCCCCCATCGCCTTCGAGAGGTCGATGCACTTGTTGGTCCAGCGCGCCGGACCCCAATCGTTATGACGGCAATCGGCGCTCCGGCCATTATAAGAGACGCGGTAGTGCTCGTTGCGCGGTGGAGTACGAAGCGCGCACGTCATCTGCTGGCCTGTGTACTTTTCGCCGTTTGCCGTGACGAGCTGGTGATGCTCAGTCCCGTATATAGAAGCCATGCAGGTTAGAACTGCTGCAATATTTTGATGTATAAACATGGCCTTCCCTCAGTTCATGGTATTCCATGCCGTACCGCTGTAGACACCGATCCATTTACCATAGGCCGTGTTGATTACTAGGGTTGCTCCCGCGTCGATATTCCCAGCGTTCGGCGTGATCGTGATGTTGTTCGTGTTCGCATCGCCCTTGCAGTCTTTAACCTCTATCTCCGTCCCGGCTGTTGGAGTCGCAAATAGACTGACCGCGCTGGCCGCACCGACCGTCTTGTTAATGCAGATTATATGGTCGGTGCTCGCAGCCGTAATCGCGCCGGCGGCGGTGATCACCCTAATATTCTTTATGTATCCATTGAGTTCTTGGAATGCGCCACGTCCAAGAGCGGCCGCCCTAACCTGAAACGTGTTTATCGGGACGATCGTGTCTCCATTCAACAACCCAAAGACCAACGGCAAGAATGTGCCGCTAGTGTATTCCACCGAGCCTATGAAGAGCTGACTCGGTGACAACCCCGCGCTCAAGTGAAGGCATGATGTCGCCGATGCGCCGAACTGGATTTGGTCAGTCGTGCACATGTCGTTCCACACCGCCCCATATCCGAGGTCCGTGGGGACACCATGTGGAACAATATCCAAAGCAAGCGTAGTGTTGTTCGTGACCGGGTAAAAAGTCGGGACCGGAATCGTTGAACCGCCGTTAGGACCAGTGATAAGCTCCCATGACTGTGCCCCGGACTTCGTGATTATTAGGGGCGAGATCATCGTCGCGAGATCAGTGATGTCGCACTTGCTCGAGACACCGCCCTGGGTGCAGTAGAAAAGCTCCGTGCCTGCATACGGGGTCGATGCGGCGGGAAGGCCTGGCAGAGTCTGCTGCGCGGCGGCCGGCGTCGCCAGGAGCGCAAGAATGAATAAAAGCCTCTTCATAGATAAAGCTCCGCGCCTGCTTCTGTGAGAATTGCTGAGGTGTTCTGGAGAAGGAGAGATGCGCTGCTTTTAGAACCGCCGGCGTTCATCCCAAATAGAGGTAGCATGCTCGGCACAGCGATCGGGGCCAACGGCAAAATGGTCACTCCAAGACCAAAGCAGCCAGTCGTAGCGCCGGTGTCGGTCCATATTTCTGTCGAGTTCGGAGTAGTTGGTTTGTCTCCGATCCCGGCATCCCAATTGTTCGTCGACCCAGAGACAACCGTCTTATCGACAAGGTCGCCCGTCGTGTTCACCATTGCGTTCGTCGTACTATCGCATGCGCTATAGCCAACGTACCATTCACCTGGTACCTGGGTTTCTTGAACAACAGGCGTTGTGACCGTGTGGCCAAGAGTAAAATTGTTCGAGGATTGATTTATGGGTATCGGGCCGCTCGTCCCATGGTAGTCATTCATGAATGTCTGCGGTAGCGACTGCGACGGAAGCGTGTAGCTCGCCGGTTCGCTCTTCGCGATCCGATAATACATACAGGCCGTACTTGACCCCGTGACATAATTGTTCGAGGTGATGGGTATCCAATTAGTAGGTGTCGTACATCCGTTTGCCGCGATGGTTTCGGCCAGGATCAGCAGGTCGCCATTCACCGTTCCAGCCGGAACGTTGATCACCATCGCGCAAGTGCCGGTGCAGTGAGTGCCGGCTGTGGTCGCGCCAAAGGTGATTCCGCTGACTGGATTGAATGTCGCGTACAGACCGCCCGTGGAATTGGTGAACGTATTTGTGCCTGCGAAAGGCCCAGGTAGTGTCGTGTCGCCGCCGGCCGTGTCGTACCAGGCGGTGTTGCTTGGCTGCCCAGAATCATTGAGGAACGTGGGGCTTACCGTCACCGGCAAAATCGCAAACCAAATCTTCGTTCCCGAGGTGATCGTCGGGTTGGTGGTCATTGCCCAGGTGTTCCACCCAGACGCGATTGTGTTAGCCGCGCTTGTCGCTAGGAGGGTTCCTGGTTTATTGGACCCGTTGTCCTGATAGACACCTAGGAAATTATTGCCTCCAGTTGCTCCAGGTGCCCAATACGAAACGGATTGCAGCACGCCCGTCTGCGGCATCGTGTAGGCGCCATTCGTGAACGTAGAGCCAGTTCCTAGAGCGAAGGAACCGCCCGCGCCTGGTATCGTGTTGTAGCCGACAATGAACGATGCGAACGCCGGATTAAGGAATCCCAGCCATAGAAATATACTGGCTATTACAGGCCACGGAGTAGTCCAGCGCGTTCGTGCAGCCGCCGGCCGCAGCCTTGCCACCCAGCCCATAACCGGAAAGCATGAGCTGTTGCGCTTCGGTCTTTCCTGGCCAAGCGAAGAAAGCAAAGGCACCGATCAGCAGCCCTATTTGTAGCCAATGACCAAATTGATTGCTGAGGCCGTGGCGTTTGTGACATCCGTCGTCGCGTAACCGCCGGTCAGGCAATACGAAATCCCGGCGCCGAAAGTCATGCCTGCCGAGATATCCTCCACGAAACCGGCCCCACTCGTCGACGCGGGGATCGCTATCTCCGCTTGTAAATTGCTGGCAGATGAGCATGTGGGCGCACTCGCTGAATTGTAGAGCCTCAAGTAGTTGATTGTGGCTGAGTTGTTCGTCGCCACGATATGATAAACCTGGTGAGCGCCGGTGATGACGAGGGTTGAGTTTGTGCTCGCTGTCGGCTGGGCATTGACGAACGTAAGACCGCCTGTCACAGCCGGAGCCGGCTGTGTGTTCACCGTGAACGGCGTGTTGTCAGAAGATATCGTAACGCGCTGAGAGCCGGTGCCGGTGACGCCGTTGCCCATGAGAGGCGCGACGCCATTGATCTGCTTCTCGTTGGCTTGTTCAACGGCCGCAGTGATTGAGCCGGCGATCGTCGCCAGGTTGCCGCCGCTTTCGAGAGCAAGCAGGGACGTGTTCAGGTTGGTTCCGGCATTCGATGTAACGGTGCCTGAAACTGGCTGAGTCGCCTGCCAGAATGTGCCGGTGACGGGAACCGACGCGGTGCTGGGGTGCATCGTGACGACGAGGGGCGTGTCGCCCGCTACCGCCGCAGTGCTGCCAGCTTTGACCGTCGTACAGTTTAGGTTCGTCGCTGTCCGATCGCAGACGACGATGTGCGACATGTTATCGCCATTGGTGTCGATCGTGGTGGCGATCGTTGCGCCAGAGCCTGGGGTGACGCCGATGTTCGTTGCGAAAGCCGGGCTCGCGGCAAGCAGGAATGCAGCAAGAGCAATTCTCAATCGACAATTCATGATGAGCACCAAGGAGAAGAGAACCTTGGCGAATCATGTGAGCGTGGGTGGCTAGCCGCAACGCAGAGAGAATTACAGGACGGTCTCTACAACGAGCTGATCGGTCGGTGTCGCCGGCCCAGATGGCGGAACAAATGGAACTGGCGGTACGGGCGCGCCGCTCACATAGACAAAGCGCGCTGGATAAAAATGCGTCGCGAAGATCGCATCTATCTGGAATAGGATGCGACTTTTCAAGAGTACATTATCAAATACGACCGTCAGCTCCCACGGGAATATTTGAACCGCTTGTTGTATGTTAGTGTCTGAATCCCCGATCAGGATTGGCCCGAAGATTGGCACCACATTAGCATCCGGAAGACCGGTCGGCGGGAGCGGATTGTCATTCCCGTATGGGTTCGGAATTACATAGCTGAACCGCGCGGGAAATTTGGCGACGGCAGTGTTCCCATCCACAAGCGGCATGGAGACTTCCTTGCCGAGCACGCCATCAAAAACCATGACGATCGGAACCGATTGGGTATTTACGGGGATACCTAGCGGCGGTGTGCTGGGATAGCGCGGATCGTACATTTCACCCTACCGGAGCGCCGCTGACCCAACTGTAGCGGCCTGGGTATTTCTTCACGGCGAAGATCGCGTCAATCTGCTGCATCGTCACTTGCTGGTTGAGCACGCTGTCAAGCACAACAGTCAGCTCAAAAGCCAGCAGTGTCGACGTGGCTGGCAATCCTGTAGGCGGGAGCTGATTGTCGGCGCCATATGGATTCGGCACGACATAGCTGTATCGTGCGGGGAAGTTCGCCACCGCGTAATTGCCATCGACAAGGGGGAGCGTCAGCTCCTTGCCGAGGATGCCATCAAAGACTTGGACGGCAATGTCAGTCATTCCGCCGCCTGTGCAGGCGTGGCGCATCCGGCGATTTCACGCGCGGCTGCCTCTTGCCTCTCGATATCGGCTAGCTCCTTGTCGGCGAACCCAAGCGAGGAGTTGCCTTGTCCGTCTTCAACCGGGACGCGATTATTGCCCTGCTCGATGTTGCGCTGAAGTTCGGCCATCATTGCATCATGGACAGCCGGATCGGCTGAGACTTTCGCGGCCTCTTCCGGAGTTGTCGCGGCGCGGATCAGGCTTGATTCGTGTTCCCCAATATTGCTTCCTGCGCCTGCACGTCCTGGTCGTTCGCCTGTTGCGGCTGCTGTGGCTCCTGGCTCTTCGCCATGGATGACAGGGCGTTGGCCAAAGCCTGGTTGCCATCCTGCGCCGCCGCTGCCAATTGGCGATGCTTCTCTGGGCTCAGTCGGAATTTTCTCATTGATCATGTCCTCAAAAGGAGTGCCTCGCAGAAGTTCGGTCGCACCGGTCTCGCGTAAGTGATTGTCCTGCGCGAACGCCTGCATTACGGCGCGCTCATACGCTGCGCTTGGCGATGTTTCCTTGCCGTTCTGTAGAATCCTCGACGCCGCCCCGACATATGGAGCGCTTTCTTCTCTCGAAATGCCTAGACTGTCCAGCTCATCGTTGATGCGCCCCACATGCATCGCGGTGTCCATGCGCCCATAGGCGGCGCGAGTGCGTGCGAACGTCGCCGTGTTGTAGCGATCGAAATGCGCTTGCTCTGCCGGAGTTAGCCCATAATTGCCAGTGCCGGCCTGCTTGGCGTAAGTCGATAGATTGTCGGCAATCTCCGCTTTGGACGCGATCTTACCATCGTCCTTGAGGAAAAGCCGCGTGGCCTGTTGCGCCTGGTCCGAGTAGAACGTATCGCCCTGCGTCAGTATTTCGCTGACCGGCTTGCCTTCATCCTTCGCTTTCACAATCGCGTCGACTGCATCGCCGATCGCCGGAGTTATGTCGTGCATCGGAGGAGCTGCATCCTGCATCGTCGCCCAATCGTCCGATACGGCCGTCAGCGATTCACCGATGCGCTGAACACCAGGGTCAGAATGGGCGGCGGCACGATCGGCGACATTCTCGATCGGAGTCGGCGTCGAGGCTCTTGCCGCTTCCTGGACATTCGGCGGCAGCTCCGGCGTCCTGCCAGCGACCAAGTCCGATTCAAGTTTCGTTATCGCGTCGCGGTGTGCCTGGACACCTTGGAGCCCGGCCTGGAAAGGGTTCTGCGCATCGAGGTCGGCGTGGCGCTCAGCGAGGTTCCCGGCGTCTTGGATAGGCTGTGGGATAGCTGCCGCTACGGTGGGCGAGGTGCTGCGAAAGCGCCTCCATAGAGCCGCGAAACCGGCGCCTGCAAGCTGCGTTCCTGCGCCAAACGCGCCAGCCGCCGCCACTTCCTTCGCTGCATCTCCGAAGCCAAATTCAGGATTTATCGCCTTCTTGTATTGAAAGCTGTCCGCCTCGTTGGCGAGCTGCCCGGCGGCGAAGCCGGCGGCGGCGTGCAAGGTGGCATTTGCGAGCGGGCCGGCTGCAGGCACAAGTGCGTAGGCAGCGGTATTCAGCGCAAGCGACTCTGGATCGCTAAACTGCCCGGCTATATTGGCCAGGAATCCGGCGGCGCCAGCGCCGGGCGCCATTGGGCCGCCTTCTTGCGCCACCACCGTCCGCTGAGCTGCCCGCGCTTTCTCGATGCCTCCCTGATAGAGCCCATCGAAGTCAGGCATGGCGAGCGATGGATCGCCGCGTTTATCGGCCAATTCATCTAGCGCTTGCGCTGTGTTGTGCAGGACCCATGGAGCTTTCTCGTTGTAGCTCCAATCGGAAAGCGGGTTGTCGAATTTCTGCCCGGTCTTTTGTTCCACGGTGTCGAGGTGATCTTGAAGCGCGGAGGTCATGTTGTTGATGACCTGCCCCTCGCCAGCGTTGCGGCGTCCGGCCTCGAAGTTCGCGCTGACGGAGTCCAGCACCGACGTGCCGAGCGACGTGGCGTCCGGCATGAACTGCGCTTGCGCGAGCCCGTTCTGAAGGTCCGCGTCGCTCACGGGGTGAATGCCTTAGTCAAGTCGAGCACAAGCGGCCGGCCGTTACCGTCGCTGACCTTCTGCGGCGCCGTCGATGGACCTGCGATCACGAGGTACTTGCCGCTGTCAGGATCGAGCGTTTGAAGTCTGAATTGGCCTGAGCCGTGGAATCCCCAATAAGGCTTCAGCGCGCTGGCCGGGAATGGCTGACCGCCAACCGTAGCGCCTTGCATATCGCCATCCTGCAGCGCGCCGAGGCGCTGCTCAAACTGCGGCTGCGTCATGCCAGGCACAGGCGCGATTACCTTCGTGCCGCGATATTCGAGCACACCGCCAGTCACGGCGTCGATCGATTGCTTCCACAAACCTTCGTCCATGGTCTGGCTGACATCATTTTGCTTCGCCTTCTGCGCCGCGTAATAGGCCTTCGCCGAGTCCATTATCCGGCCGCGCGCATCGGGCGATGAAAGGTCAGTCGGCGGCAAGTTTTTGGCGAATGAGGTCTGCATGTCCTCGGCCTTTGGCGCAAGCCTTGGCTCATTCGCCAGAAGCGCCTGCCCCTGCAAGATGTCGTTCGCCGCCGCCGGATTGAAGCTTGCGACATGTCCGGCTTGCGCGAATGCCGCACCGGCGGCGCCGGTCTCAGCGAGAGCCGAAAAGGTCTTTTCGCGGATCGGGCTAGGCAGCGCTGAGATGCCGGCGAGCAGCGCCATTTTCTGCTGCGGTGCGCCGTTGGCCATCACGTCTTTTGCGGCGCCGATCTCTGTCGGGAAGATAGCAGAACCAGGTGCGCCGCCCTGTCGCGCCGCGATACCGTTCTGAATTTGGGCTCGCTCTCCAAGCCCCGGGGCAACTGTGCCAAGGTTGTTATAGTCGATCGTCGAAGGAAGCCTGGAGGTGAAGCCGGCCTTCATAGAGAAAGCGGCAGGATCGTCTTTCATCTCTTTCGCCCAGCCCTCGAGCTGATCCTTGCGAGTCAACGCGACTTGCTGATGCCAGATGTCCGGGCTATTTACCGCATCCTGTTTGGACTGATCGATCAATCCGCCAATAGCACCGCCGCCGCCGCCTGCTCCGATGTCTGCTTTCGTTCCCTCCCAAGTGGTGACAACGGCCGCCGTCTTCTGAAATTTATCATCTGCCGCCGGATTACCGGAGGCGAGCTGCGCATATTCCGTCAGCGAGTTAGCCGGAGGCGCGACGTTGTTCTTGATCGAGTTGTTTATGGCAGCATCGAGGAGGTTGAATTGCTTCGTGCGCTCCGTCTGGTCGGTCGCGGCGAGACGCACGGATGCGGCCGCAAGATATGGGTTCGCTGCGAGTTGCTCGGCCGTGAACGGCACGCCATTGGCAGATTCTTGCGAGCCGCCCCCTAACTTATCGCTCGCTCCGCCAAAATAGCGCCTAGACCAGTTATCAGCTCCTAGGTTTCTGATGCTTACCCAAGTGTTCTGCAGACCTCGTGGGTTGAACTTGCCTGCTTGCAGATCGGCATCAAGATTATTGCCGGTATTGCTTTTATAATCGCGTTGCGCCAGCCACCACGCGGCTCTGTCCTGAGAGGCAGGAGTAAAGTCCGTTAGCCCAAGCGCGCGCTGTGCTTCATGCCAAGTGGACAGTGTGAATTGATATTTGCCTGAATCAGAATGACCACCTGGAGCGGACCTGCCTTCCCAAGGATGCTGCGCGTAGCTGCTGAACTTTTCCCCTCCAAAGAGGGTATTGTAACTGCCGCCGCTCTCCGGACCTGAGAGCGCGTTCAGTAATTTAGCCCCTTCCGGAGGAATGTCCTTCGCGGCAATATTTGAAGTCGGGACAACGGCAGCGACCGGAGTGGCGGCCACCGCTCCATTTGGGGCGACAGTAAGACCGTCCGCCCGCTGCGCCTGCGCAGGGGTCTGTCCGAGCGTGGCTGGATGTTGTGGCCTTAACGTTAGAACGCCGCTTGCTGTCTGCGCTGTTGCAGGATCGCCAAGCGATGTAGCCGTATCGCGGATATGCTCATAGGCGCCTTGCGGAACCTTAGATTGGTCCATCTTCAGCAAATTATCGAATTCGGATTTATTTGCAGCGACACCATCCGCATTCTGCCCGGTGTTGAAAGCTATGCGTGCATCGCCCTGAGTGGCGATCTGCGCGCGCTCTTTGTCCGGCAGGGTGCTGGTCTGCTTCCAATTCTCTACAAATGCAGTTGCTGCCGTTGCGCCATTCGCGTGGAATTGCTTATCGACCTGGCCGACCATTGCCGTGCCCTGGAATTGCAAATCCTTCTGATGCAGCTCCTCATCGACTTGGCTTCGCGGAACACCAAACGCAGGATTGGCGGCGTAGTTAGAATAGAGGGTGTGGATTTGGGCTATCTTGCCGGCGACCTCTGGCGCATCGACACCGGCACCGTTGCGCAAAAGCGCGTTCGTGTCGTCAGTCAATCGCCCAATCTGCGCATCAACCGCTATCCCAGACGCCTTAACATCCTGCGCGGCCTTCTGTGTGACCATCCCGTTGTAATATTCGGAGGCCGCCTTCATGCCGCCGATGCGGATTTGCGCCCCGTTCGGCACACCGCTGAGCTGCAAATTACCGAGATAGGCGGCGGCACCGTTTTTGAAGCCTTCGGGATCGCCTTGGTACTTCGTCCGCATCCCGTTGAGGTCTTGATCGATCTGAAGGCCTGCTGTCGCGGCGGCACCTACCCCAACCGCATGAGTGTAATTTTTGTCCGGCCCAAATAAACCACCACCAAAAAGCGCCGGGAATGAAGGTAGTATCGACGATATGCCGTTCGCTCCGCGCGCGATCTGAGAGCCTGAATCGGGCTGTCCTGCGGCCGGCGCCCCAGGCGCCTGAGTGGGTGTTGGAGATGGCGTTGGGGTAGGTTGTCCCGGCGTCGTTGCCGGCGGTTGTCCGGCGCCGGCAACAGTACTCGGGCCGGCCACGCCAGCACCGGCCGAAGCCCCGGCGGTCAGACCGGCTTGCGTCGAGGCTTCGGAATTTTGGTCCTTGAAATTGGAAGCAAGCTTGTCGACGAATGGCGCAAACCCCTCGCTGATTCCATTTGCAAGTGCGGTGATGGCACGCCCCCGGTCCATCGCCTGCTCGTAGACCATGGCACCTGTCACGCCTGGCTTGAACGGCTCTTGGACAACGTTCCCGAGCTTTTGATATCCCTCCGCTATATTCTCATGAAGCGACGTGCCAACTGCCGGACCACGCTCGAGTTCAGAGTCTGCCATCAGATGAACTTCCCAATTAGGCTTCCGACGCCGCCAGCCAGCGCACCAATGACGCCAAGGCTCTCATTGTCTTGCGCCTGCTGAGCCGATTGCGCGTAGAATTGCGCGGCTTGGTATTGCTGCAAGGCCTCGTTATTGTAATTTAGGGTCGTCCTGGCAATGTCCTGAAGGCCAAGGCCGAGGGTTGAGTTCTCGACGGCGGTCCCTGATGGAGAGGTCATCTGAGCGCCGGTCGCGGCGCGCACGGCGTTGATATTCGACAAGGTAGAGGCAAGGTGCTGGGTCATGGACGTGTCGACCTCATTCCCTTTGATACGGTCTTCCCA
>Ga0193709_1000780_pt1 | contig 10262 bp, 11 predicted proteins | sample H3c2metaG_FD_160571 | JGI IMG/M metagenome (GOLD analysis project Ga0193709, IMG submission 160571) | Soil microbial communities from a riparian zone of the East river system, Colorado, United States - H3c2 | ecosystem: Environmental > Terrestrial > Soil > Riparian zone | place: USA: East River... | reverse complement strand
CCGGCTTCAGATTTCGCAGAGGACCGGCGACTTTGGCAAACCCGGCGGAGCCGGAAATCCAGAGCCCGCCATCGCGAGAAAGAGTCATGCCTGAAAATTTGCGAAGAGCAGATTGATTAGCGGCTCGCAAGACCTGCGTGCCAGGGTGTTGCGAGTCTTCCGAGTTGAACTCCATCATCCGATCCGGCAGAAGAAACATCACCCTGCCCTGTCGGGTCGGAATTAACGGCACCGAAAGGTCAGAGCGGCGGCGGCCCTGCGGAAATTGCGCGGCTAATTCAGGGACTGGATGAAGGAGCCAGGCATTGTTCTTGAATTCCTGCAATCCTTCCGGAACTGCCGTCCAGAGCTGGCCGCCTGGGCTTTCGTAGACGCGGCCAACAGCGTTCTCGGGCGCGGGAACTGGATTGATCTCGTATCCGTCCAACTCGCTAATAAACGGCTGCGTAGCGTGTCTTACGAGCAAATTTCCCTGGGCGGCTGTCACCGTGACACACGCGGATTCGGGCAGCCCGTCGGCCAAATTGTAGAGGCGCCAGTTGGACGATTTCTGCCCCCAACTCGCGAAGCTCAGCGCGAAGGAGCAGACGAAAAGAAAGATGACTTTGGGCGCCTTTTTCGTAATTGATAACTGGTAATTCGTAACAGGTTATTCGGCATTTGGCCACTACCAAGCCCGTGGTTTGAGATTATCGGTCTCTCCCTGGGGACGTGCAACCAAAAGCACAGGGTGTGCGCCCAAACGCACACTTCCGGGCCGGTGCAATGAGGAATAAAAGGAGAGGGAGTATTTGATGACCTGGAACCGGCCAAAGACAGCTTTTACGCTGATCGAGATTCTGATTGTGATTGCCATAATTGCAATCTTGGCCGCGCTTCTCCTTCCGGCGTTGTCGTCGGGCAAAGCCAAGGCCCTGCGGGTCAGTTGTATGAATAACTTAAGGCAACTGGGTGTCGCCTGCCAGGTTTACAGCGCCGACAACGACGGCAGGCTGGTTGAAAACTGGCCTTACGCGATTATGCGCAATCTCGAAACCAATTGCTGGATGCATGGGAATATGCGCAATGACTTCGAGGCGACCAACTCCACGTTGTTGCGAGCGGGGAAACTCTTCCCGTATGCAAACAATCCCGATACTTACCATTGTCCAGCGGATCGCTCGAGCACGAACGGCGCGTCACGCGCGCGCAGCTACTCGATGAATTCGTGGATGGGCAGTCGCTACATGGAATTCGAGCAGCCCGCATTTGGCCAAAGGCCCTATCGCACGTTTGTTCGCGACAGCGAACTCAACGTCGCTACACCCGCCAATTTGTTCGTCATCGCCGATGAACACGAGGCCACGATTGATGATTCTTTTTTCCTGGTTTCAATGAATGACAGCGAGATATTTCAAAACTATCCAGCCATGCGGCATGATCACGGCTATGCGCTGACGTTTGCCGATGCACATGCCGAAAATTACAAAGTGCGCGATCCCAGCTCAAAAGGTCCAGGCCTGGGCATCTTGAACCCCACGAACAGCGATTGGGTACGGCTCAAACAGATAACAACCATTCGATGAGTTGCCGCAAAATAACCTTGGAGCGCGGTCACAACCGTCTTCTCCAGCGCCGAGGAAGGTATCGGAGAGCCACCGGGATGGCTCCTTATCAGGAAGAATCGTCCCGGTGGCATCTCCCTGCCATTGACTCTGGTGATCATTACGCTGACGGCGAGCGGCGCGGATAATGATGCGTTAAGCTACAGGCAGGGTGCACGACAGAATTCTTCCCCGCCGCATAAATGCGGCGTTCCGTAGCCTGTGGAACGCCGCATTTATGCGGCAGAACGCGGGGTTAGAAGAAATTTGCCCTGCGCGCCTACGGGCATCGTAGACAAAAATAAATTCGACTCATCTCGATTCTTTTGCATCATGGTGTCCGCTTTATGGATGCGGAAGAAAAAGAAATTTGCGATTTTCTCAAGTCGTTCCCGGGCCAATTTGTTTCTCACCGCGAAATTTGCCGGCGCGCCGGAGGGAAATGGAGGTTTCGTGAAGATCAAAAGTGGGCCGTGCCGATTTTGAGTCGCATGGTGGAAAGAGGTTATTTGGAATCGGATGCCAGCGGGCACTTTCGCCTTGTCAGCGAGAAAAAGGACAAGAAAAAACAATGGCTTTCGCCGGAGCTCAGGAAAATCCTCGAACGCGGCGCTGGGGGTACGGATGGCGGCGGAGTCACGGAAATCGAAGATCCTGATGACTCTAATCCGGCGTAGCGGCGCATAATGGGGCGGCTCGAGACTCCGAAGTTCGAAAGCTTCAACCGGGCTTCAGGATGAGACTCTTTGACTTAAATGGCGCGCGAACCATTCGGCGGCGATTGCTGCGACATCTTCCAAAGTACCAGGTTCCTCAAAAAGATGTGAAGCGCCAGGAATAATGCGCAGAGCTCTTTCGCAGCGCAAACGGCTGTAAGCCTCTTCGTTCAATCTGATTACATCCTGATCCTCTGCGCCTACAATCAAGAGAGTTGGCGCTTTCACCTCTTCCAAAGCGTCGCCAGCGAGATCCGGTCTTCCACCGCGAGAAACCACTGCGTCCACGACCTCGCCAAGTTCAGCCGCAGCCACTAACGCTGCGGCTGCCCCTGTGCTCGAGCCGAAATAGCCTGTGGCCACTTCTCGCGCTCCCGTATGCTCCAAAGCCCAACGCGTCACTCCGACCAATCGCTCGGCCAAAAACGGTATGTTGAACCGGAGTTGACGCGTGTGGGCTTCGGCTTGCTCCTCCTCGGCGGTCAGTAAATCAAAAAGTAATGTGCCCGAACCCGCTTCGCGGAGCACGCGCGCAACGTATTGATTGCGCGGACTGTGTCGGCTGCTGCCACTGCCGTGCGCGAAAATGACCAGGCCCGCGGCCTCAGGCGGAATGGCAAGGCTTCCGCCTAGTTTGATGCCGTTTAGCGGAATTGATATTTCATTGAGGGCCATAATTCAGCATTAGCACGTATCGTATCAATAGAGTCTTGTTACGTGGAAGATTCAACTGCTCAGATGACCCCATTTGGGCAAGGTTTTTCCCGGGGTTGCTTCCGTAGTTTTTGGCTCGATGAGGTGTTGCACGGGCGACGTGGTGAACTAGATTGAGGTGTGCGGTAAGTGTCCTTGTTTTTATGAAGAGAATCTTCGGTTTTCTGCTGGCATTTGCGGTTTTGGCTTTGATCACCCCGGCTCCACGCTTTGTTTTAGCTTCGAGCCTGTGTTTAGGGTGGTTGCTCTGGAACAAATGTGCAAAAGCCATATCGGCTCAACAGGACCTTCGGCCAATTCGCATTTCGCTAATAAGCCACAGGTGAGCGACAGTTGATTTAGCGGTTCGTAGCTAAATTGGAGGTTGAAGGATTGTCTGTTGATTTGGGTTGGCGCGCGCCCACCAGCTGGAGAATCCCAAACGCAAAAGTACCGAAAGCCAGCAGCGTAATCAAAAAGAATATAATTTTGTGGCTGCGTTTCATGATCGGCGATAACGCAAACTGGACACGTACCCCCAAGCTATTCCGATTCCCAAACCGACTCCGTGCGCTGTGTTTGCTACGTGAGGAATGAAATTGAAGAGGCAAGCGAAATACCAGACCAACATCATCACAACATTGTAGGGGTGTAGAAATAGTCCGGAGGCTGGATCAAATTTGCCTCGGATCCAGATGTAGCCGAGCAGCCCGTATACCACCCCGGACATGCCCCCAAAAATTGGGCCACTGTTAAGATACTGCCCCAGATTTGAACATGCCGCGATGACGAGCGTGAGAATTAACAGGTGAAGCGAGCTCTGACGGTGTTCAATCATACTGCCAAGATCTCGCAACCAAAGCATATTGAAAACGATGTGAAGAACGCCCATGTGAATGAAAATGGGGGTGATCAGTCGCCAAATCTCACCGTGTCGAATTTCAATCGGTATCGCCTCCCATGAGAACGACCGAGTCTCTAACATGTAGCTGCTAATAAATAGATCTCTGACGGCTTCGAGGTTCTCCGCGAAACGAGAAAGAAAGAAAACAACGACACTTGCCAGAATCATCACGAAAGTCAGCGGTCCGAAGCCGGAAGAGGTCAAAGGCCGGAAGAGGTCACGGCGGTTGCGAATTCGCTTACGGTAGGTTTTTTGCTCTTTTTGCTGCTGCTCCCGTAATTCCGCAGCACCTTCCGCTTCCTTCTTGTACTTTGGATCGGCTGGATTTTGGCGGAATGCTGTTAACAGATCGGTGGCGCGAGCGATTTTATCTTCATCCGAAATCCAAATGCCCCAGCCGTCGTTCTTGTCCTGTTCGAGATGGTTTTCGATGCCCTGAACGTAAAGATAATCAGCAAAAGCACGGGCTGCCGATTCTTCTGTCAAATGGCCGATGAGTCGCATCTGAGCGGGATGCTATCAAATCGAAGCAAAGCTTGAAGCTTTAAAAGCCCTCAGGAGTATGATCACTGACGCAGCATTGGACGCATCGTCTTTGTAAACCCTAAATGAGTTCAACGGAGCTTTCGGTCGTGGGGATTATCAAACAAAAGAAAGTTTGAGCGATAAACATCCATCGTTCTTGAGGCATCAGGAAAGCGATGAAAATCGGACTGTCAAGGGTAAATTTTATCCCTTCCTCATGCTTGCTCTTCCGCGCGAATTCCTGCTATGTTCTACGCTAGATGAGTTTCGTTTGGCTAAGCAAAATTAACGTCGCGTTAACGTTCGTCGCATTGAGTGCGCTCGGGCAGCACAGTCTTTTGGCACAGAATTCGTTGTCGGCAGACGACGTGATTCAAAAGGCGGTAGCTCGCGCTCAACGGTCAGAAACGAAACCAGGCAAGGGTGCGTTCACATATACGAAGTTGACGGTGCTGGAGGAACTCGACTCGTCGGGCAAAGTGAAGGAGCACAAGGACAAGGTTTACCAGGTGAATTTTCAGAATGGTTCGACCTTCGCGAAACTGGTCGAAGTTAATGGCCACCCGCCGGACGAAGCGGACATGAAAAAGCAGGCCGAAAATGAATCAAATGCGCGGCAAATGACCGGTTCGAAGGCCAATAAAGGAGACAATCGCGAGAATTTTTTGACGCCGGAAATTGTCGCACGGTTCGATTTCAGACTTTTGGAGCAAACGAATTTTAATGGGCGCCCCACGTATCATGTCACTTTTCAGCCGAAGAACCCTGCCCCGCCAAGCCATCATATGGTGGATCGGCTTTTGGACCGGATTTCGGGAGCGGTATGGATTGATGCGGAGGAATTTGAGATTGCCCGCGCAGAAATACAACTTGGCTCGGAAGTAAGTCTCTTGGGCGGAGTTGTCGGTTCGCTTAAGAAGCTGGCTTACTCGATGACACGCACTCGAATTGGCGACGGGCTATGGTTTAATACTTCGTCAGTCGGTGATTTTGAAGGGCGCAAGCTGATTGATGCGATGCGGATCAAGACGAGATCGCAGTCGATAAATTTCCGGCCAATTTCCTGAGCCGCGGCTGATTCAAGCATCGTCGTCGCCGACGTGAGCAGACGGTTTCGGCTGCGAATGAATATCCGCCTCGTCACGTCGGCGGCTACGGCTCGCGGGGCGCTCTCCCCCCGCCTTCCAGTATCAATTTAACTCCGCCACTCCAGCTCTACCTTCTGGCCGTGGGCTTTGTGAGTCGTATCCACGCAGCGCAATTCCAAGTGCATCTTTTTGTCTTCGACCGTCGCGTGAACCCAGCCTGAAGGCTGGCCTTCTTGAAAAACATACGCGACGGGCGGAAGATTGATGAGATGAATGCCGCTGGAATCTTGATCGACCTTCCAGGTGTGCGTGTGACCGAAGATATAGGCTTTCACCTGTTGACGCGGACGGATTACGTCCAGGAGTGCTGAGGTATCCTTCAGGCCCATATTGGCGCCGAGGCCAAGGTTATGGTGGACCAAAACCAACGCGGGTTTCCGCCTGTTTTTGTCCAAGGCTGAACCGAGCCAATCCAATTGTTCGTTTCCTAAGTAGCCGGGAGTGGACAGCGTTTTCTCAAGGGAATCGAGAATGAACCAATTCGCGCGCGGAGTGCGGACAATGGCGACTTGTCTGTCGGCCAGCGGACGTTTGGCGGATTTCTCGGCTGTGAGGACTTCCCAGAAACGTTCGCGATTATCGTGGTTGCCCAAAAGCAGATGGATGGGCATTTGCTGCGCGCGAATCGGCTCGAGTAGTTTTGTGACCGTCGCATAATCTTCTTTTTCGCCGTTATTGAACGCGCAGTCGCCGGTGACGAACAGAGCAGCGGGTTGTTCGGCCAATCCCAGTAGTTCGTGCGAGACCGCAGCAAAGTGCTCGGCCATGTTGACGCCGCGCTGGATTTGGGCGGTGTCTCCGGCCAGGTGAATGTCTGAAAAGAACGCCCATGAATCCGGGTTAATGCGTTTGCTGGCAGCAAAGAGCGACGGCTTGAGGGCGAGGCCGGCGGCAGCGGCGGCAGCGCGGCTTAAGAATGCGCGCCGGGAAATCGGCGGAAGATGAATCGGCATAATGGGTTAATAGCGTCGGGCTTGCGGAAGAACAAGAGGATAAAGTGTTACAAAATAGAAAATTCTAAAGGCCAAAAGAGATTTTGGAGTGCGCCGGCAAAGCGAAGCGGCGACGGCGCTTTGGCTCATTCTACACCCGAATCCTTAGCGAATCGGATCGCGGCTGTGTCTAAGACCAGCCGCGATCCGTTTCACCCAATCGCGCGCCTTCCCGGCGTTTCGCTAAGGATTCGGGCTCTACACGATCCGCCACTTCCAAAGCAGTGTCCCTCGAAAGCTTTCGGGGGACACCGCACTCCATATTAGTCGCGAATTAATTACTGGCCATCAAGGCCCTTCTTATCCGAACCATGGCCGTGTTCCTGGGCTGGCGGTGCGGCGGGCCGTTCGCGAACCGATGGACTCTCTTTCACATTGGGTTGCTCTCTCACGCTCGGTTGCTCGCGTTGAGGCTGTTCTTTTGGGACTTCGCGACCGGTCTGAGGTAACACTCGCTCCGGCGGAACCTGCGGTGTGGGGCGTTCAGGTCTTTGAGGAACCGAAGGTCGCTCATTGGGCTGCGGAACGGCACGTTCTTCGCGACCCGTTGGAGGGAGTGGCCGTTCGGGTGCGGTCTGAGTCGGACGCTCGGGTCGAACCTGCTCTGGCCTTTGGGGCGCTGAAAGCCGTTGCTCAGGTTGCGGGGAAACACGCGGTTGATCCCGGCCCGTCGGAGGTAACGGACGCTCGGGAGTAACGCGGGCGGGTTGCTGTGGCTGGCTTTGATCACGACGTTCGGGAGTTGAGGGTGACGGTCGCTGTTCGGGTCGAGTCTGTTCAGGCCGCTGCTGTCCCGGGTAGGTGCGGGGTTGTTCTCGCCCGGTGGAGGGAACGGAGCGCTCGCGTTGATTTTCGCCCGTGGAGCGTTCACGCTGTCCTTGTTCGATATTATGGCGGTCTTGAACATTTTGCTCGCGCAGGACGGGCCGATCGATCGTGCCAGTGCGCCTGATGCCTTCAGGAACCGGAGTCTGGCGCACAACATCGCGAATGGGTGTGGGCTTGAAACTTCTGCCGGTCGCTTTCGCAACGAAATCGGCTTTCGGCCCTTCATTGACGACGACTCGGCGGCGTGAGCCATCGAATTCACGGTCCTCGCGGCGAATGTTGTTAATCACGCGCGTGCGATTGATGATGGTGGTGTTATTTACGATGACGGAATTCGCGCGAAATCGATCGTTAAAATGATGCGCATCGACGAAGACGAACAGTGAAGCCGCCAGGACAGCGCCTCCGGGTCCGCAAGGAGCCCAGCCGATATAATCCGGCGCTTCACGCCACGTCACCCACGCCGGGGCCCACTCCGTTGCGGGAATCCAGCACCAGCCATGGCTTGGATCATCGACCCACGAACCGTAATGGTAACAGGCCCAGGACCAGGGCTCATCACTGGCCCAATACCAGCCGCAGTCGCTCGATTCCCAGTGGCCTTCGCAATAAGGACGCCAACTGGACTCGACGCGAGCTGGATGCCAGCAACGACCATAGGAGCCGACGGTCACCCATTCGCCGTAGGGCGTCAGTGGCTCATAAAAATCGTTAGGGGAATCAATTTCAATGCCGGCCGAGAATGATACATCAACTGCGGCTCGACTCGAAACGCCTGCTGCCAACAGGCATGTGAGTGCGGTCAGGAGAACTGCTATACGTTTTTTCATGCACAATCCTTTCATTTTCAGTTTATTTGCTGAAACAGTGCGATGAAGACGAGGCCTCGAGATTCTCCTCCTCTTCATTTCATCAATGAAAAAGCCTGCTAAACTCACCATCGGAAGGCCAACTACCCAACGTCAAACGTTGGTGGCGCTTGATGATTTCAGCCTAAGCTTCGCCCGCTGTCGCAACTATCTTTGGGGTGGGTTCGAGTAGAAATTGAGCTTATCAGCCAATTGGGCTGCCGCTTCCGTCGGTTTAACTTTGTGATCAAACAAAATGTCTTTCATGCCGACGTATTGCCTGTAATAGACGCTGTTGGCATCGTCATCCGGGGAAATATTTCCGGCTTTCACAGCCGCGCCGCCGAAAAGGCCCTTCCGGTCATGAAAAACCAGAATAGGCAAGTCGGTTGAAGCGATGCTGCTTTCGGCTCCGGCGCTGATATTACCCGCTGTGCCGCTGGCTTCACTGCCGACTTGAAAAGTCGGATCGGTGAACAGGCGTGTGGCATTCGAATTCATGACGAGAATGACGAAGAAACCTTGTTCGCCGCCCACTTGGAATCCGAGGCTTGCGTCATTCGCAGAAATGAAAGCAGGCGCGCTCCATCGATGGGTATTGGGATCTTTGGTAATAGCGACGCCGACGCCGCCTTGAAAAGCGAAAAGGAAGCCGGCTTTGGTGCGGTCCAGCAGGATGATTCCTTGTGCGTTTCGAAGAATGTCCGCGGGGATGCGTTTATCGGGTTTTTGTTGCATCGCTTCAAACTTGGCAGTGAGCCGGTAAATGCGGCGGTCAAGGTCGGATGGTTCAATAGCCAATGCCGAACTGATGAAACTCAAAAGCAGCAAACCAGAGATCGCTCTTTTCATGATTCAATATTATCCAGGCTGGTCTCTGTCAAAACTAGGGAAAATGCGGTAGGTGAATACCCCAGGTGGAAAATTCCAAATCTCAAAATCCAAGCTCCAGAGAAACACCAGGCACCAAGGTCCAAGCTTCAAACAAGGCGTATCTAAATATGTCGGGGAGTCTCGGCAGTCTCAACTAAAGCGACATGAGCGACGGTTTAGACGCACCCGCTCCAAATCCACGACTTACAATGGCGGCTTTACAAGTGACTTTGTTTAGCTACTTCGCCTTTACAGCTTCGGCGTTGATTTCGATTTCGATTTCGTCCCCAACAACCATAGCGCCGGTCTTGGAGGTCTGGTTGTAGCTGATGCCAAATTCTTTCCGACTCAGTTTTGTCTTTGCGTAGAGTCCCACGCGGGTGCCGCCCCAGGGATCGGTTATTGGGCCGCTGAGCTTGATGGGAAGAGAAATTTCCTTGGTGATGCCGTGCATGGTGAAGTCACCAGTGACGAGAATTTCATCGCCCTGCTTTTCGACGCGTTTGCTGGCGAAGGTAATCGTTGAGTATTTCTGAGCGTCAAAGAAATCCGGGGTGCGGAGGTGAGCGTCGCGCTTGGCGATGCCAGTATCGATGCTTTTGACTTCGATGGTGCCTTTAGCTTCTTTGACTGCGTTGTTGTCCACGACGACCGAGCCGCTGAATTCGTTGAATTTGCCGTGGACGTTGTTGATGACGAGGTGGCTGACGGAAAAGCCGACGGTCGAGTGGTTGGTATCGACGTTGTAGGTGTCGGCCGCGAAGGCACGCGAGCCGAGGAGCGAGCAGAACAGAATGGCAGCGAAGATTTTGGTTGGTTTCATGGTATTTGAAATAGGTCGATTACTTAGTTCATTGAGTTTGGCGGTGGACAATACCATCAGAGTTCGAGAAGCGCCAGCGGCGTGCTTCCTTCTGACGGGTGATCTGACGGCTCCTGACGGGTGATCTGGCGGGTCGAGTTTTTATAAGTACTTGATAATGCGGAAGGTTGACGGGTTGACGGGTAAAACACACCCTGGAAGCCCCCCAATCGCCATTGAGTTAAGGATTTCTCAAAGATAAGAATGTACAAGGTAGATACATTTGTGCATTAGAGTGGAGGTGCACACGATTACTGAAACAGTTCCTGGTTACCTTGTTACTTTCATTG
>Ga0193709_1000778_pt1 | contig 10279 bp, 4 predicted proteins | sample H3c2metaG_FD_160571 | JGI IMG/M metagenome (GOLD analysis project Ga0193709, IMG submission 160571) | Soil microbial communities from a riparian zone of the East river system, Colorado, United States - H3c2 | ecosystem: Environmental > Terrestrial > Soil > Riparian zone | place: USA: East River... | reverse complement strand
GGGAGTTGAGCAAGTCATTGCCAACCAAGACAACACGATTGCAGCCGCTGTGCTTTCCAAATACGGCAGCACAACTGCGTGGACCATCGCTACCAACGAGCGTCTTCAATCTTGGGGGTTCAACACCCTTTCGACTGGCGCCTACCTGGGTATCTGGCCCGTGGCGACTGACGGCGCATTTCCATCAGACTCGAATGACGTGCATTCGCCACCGATAAAGATGCCCTTTATCCCGGAAGTTCGGCCGGCACTTTACGCGATGACAAATCCGCCACAAGGCTCGGGCCGGCCGTACCTCAGCGAGCCCGTGAAGAACATGCTCTACGTGCGAAGTCCGTACTACACCGGCTACGTCCCCGCTAGGGGAGTCGCCGACTATTACGACTCAGGAATCGGAACGTGGCTGCACCATGATCTGACCCGCGGCGAAGACTATCAGTGGAAGGTCGTCAACGGGTCGCCCTATGGAAACTACATGCTGGGGATCGCCTCCGATGACGGGGACGAAATGTATGGTTTTGGCGCCGGGCCGGATTTCGCTACCACGCCCCCGGGGCACAACAACCCCAACTTGGCGTTGATCGTGGCCACGATGTCGCCTCTGCAAACCGCAAATTCCAATTTGGGCTTCCTCTACGCGGATACCCTGGTTCATTCGAAGAAGGCGATGAGGGACTATCTGGCAGGAAAATATGGAACCGTCGCTGCCCTTAACGCGGCTTGGGGATCGTCCTATACGACGTTCGACTCGACGGGTTCGCCTATAACCGGCGAGGCCGTCGGTACCGGCGACGGTTCAACTTTGACCTTCCGCCACCAATTGGAACATCCAACTGCCAGCAAGTTTTCGCTGCAAGCCTTCGTGGATGGGAAGGCCGTAGCGGGCGAAACGGACAAAGGCGATCTTTGGGGTCCGCATGTCAGCGGTAGAGTAGTGGAAAAAGCCGGCCCGCTCGTGCTCGAATTTCGCCCCGGTCATGCGCCGTCGGCTCACGCTCGCATTACGGTCAACTACGTTCAAAATGGTTGGGGAATTGGTACGGGATTCCTGGACGAGGACAACCGGCCGGCCCACCAGACTTGGCTAGGAAGCGAATGGATCGCAATGAGCAATGCCAATCCCCATGTAAAAGCGGATATGAATCTCTTTCTTGAGCAATTGGCGGCGCAGTATTTCTCCACTTGCCGCTCGCAAATCAAGGCCGTGTACCCGAACACCTTGTACCTGGGACCGGATTCTCTAAGCACTTGGGGCGCACCATCTGCGGCGCCCGTGCTGCGAGCCGCCGCCTTATATCTAGACGCCTTCATGACCGGCGCAGACACCGTGTTCACAACCGCGGAACTGGACTCCATCGAACAGAACTTCGGAAACAAACCCATTCTTGGCAGCTTTTACTCCTCGGCGAATTCAGATTCCGCCCTGTCGGCGTATCCGAACAACAACCCTCCGATCGGTTTCAACACTCAAGGTGCGCGAGGGCAGGGCTACTACAGCATGATGGCGGCGCAACTGCGGACTGCGCACACTGCGGTAGGAAACTATCCGTACATCGGAGTGACCTTCTGGGAACTCTACGATAACTGGGGCGAAAAGTTGAATTGGGGGATCGTTACCCATCTGGACAACGCCTACGACGGCCATGAAGCGGTCAAAGAGACCGTCCCCTGCTCCGCGCCGCTCGTCAGATTCCAGTGTGGTGGAGAGACGAGCACCTACGGAGATTTCGTCAGCTGGATGACGAAGGCAAACCAGTTATGGCTTGCTATCGCGAAACGATAAACGAACGACAACAAAGCATCAGGTCAGCAGGCAGAGTAAGCGCACAAACGCGGCGAAAACGGGCTCCGTTTCACCATGGAGCTTATTGGGGCATCGCGCCCAGTCTCGCCACGCACTTCGGCAATGGGGGAATCGCCTTAGCTCGATCGCTTGTCGAACCTGCGGATTGTCGCTCATTCGGGGGCTTTTGAAATTGCGCAAGCAAGTCGCAAGCGGCAGATTGCCAGAGAAAAACCAATCCGCGTGGTCTTCTATGTTCAGTGGACAAAGCATCCGGCCAGGGCGCGAAGCGCCGAAGCCCGATGAGGGTCTCCGGCGGTTGTGTCTTGCTTCGCTGAGGTTGTTGTGCGACCAGGGCCTACGGGGTTATCGAGAGCCAGAGGCCGTTGGCAGCCTTTACGGGCGTGACCAGGTTCCCGTACGGCGGCGTGCCACCGCCGGATGATGGCTTAGGCTCGCTGCCACAAACGTAAGTCGTAAGCGGAGCGCTGCATGCGACGCTGCCCGAGGCGGGCTCGTGGCCGTCGTAGGCGTTGTCCAGATGGGTAACGATCCCCCAATTCAATTGTTCGCCGAAATTGTCAACGTATTCCCACCAGTACACTCCGATATATGGATAGTTTCCCGCTGTTGTGTGTGCCGTTTGCAACTGTCCCGTCACCATCGCAGCATAGGCCTGTCCTCGCGCGCTTTGAGTCGTGAAACCGACCGGAGGGTTGTTGTTCGGATACGCTGACAGGGCGGAATCTGAATTCGCCGAGGAGTAGAAGCTGCCGAAGTAGGGCCTGTCTCCGTAGTTGGCTTCGATGAAATCCATCTCTGCTTGGGAAAATTGAGCGACACCCCCTGTGATAAACGCATCTGTATACTGTGCGGCAGCTTTCAGCACCGGCGCCGCAGACGGCGCGCCCCAACTGCTCAGGGAATCTGGTCCTAGGTTTAGAATGTTCGGATACACGGCCTTTAGCTGAGTCTGGCAATCGGAGAGGTACTTTGCAGCGATGGCCTGATAGAAAGCGTTCAGGTCCACTACGGTTGCGGCGTTGGCATTGCTCATTGCGATCCAGTCGCTTCCTAGCCAAGTCTTGTGGGCCGGCCGGTTGTCCTCGTCCAGGAATCCGGTACCAATTCCCCAACCGTTCGCCACGTAGGTCGCTGTGATCGCCGCACCGCTTTCCGGCGCGCTTGTGAATGTGATCGAAATTGCTCCGGTTGAGTAATTGATACTACCACTCGATATGTTCGGGCCGAATAGAGTCCCATTTCCCAAATCGCCCGCTACGGGTGTACCAGCGACAAGAATCTGAAAACTGAATCCTGAGACCGTCGGGTGAGAGAGTGTCTTGCTGAAAGTTACTGTCGAACCATTCCCCGTTCCAACGCTGTCGGCGGGCGCTGTCGAAGCGCACGTAATGGGCTGGCTGCCCGCGCAGACGCCGCTTGAATCGAAGGTCGTATAGCTCGACCCCCACGCGCCGTTTAGTGCGGATACCGTTCCATATTTAGCCGCTAAAGCGTTCCGCAGGGCCGTTTTTGAATGGATGAGCGTGTCAGCATATACGAAGCCATGACTGGTGCTGGCCGTCTCCAGTGGCGACACTGCGGCCACTTGCATGGCTAGATTGAAATTGTTGTGTCCTGCTGGCTGCGTTGCAAAGTCCGGACCCGCGCCGAATCCATTCATCTCGTCGCCGTCATCCAGCATGATTCCGATGATGTAGTTTTGGTACGGGGAGCTATTAAATGAGGTCCACTGATAGTCATACCCCGTAGTTAAATCTTTTTGCAGCCACGTTCCAACCCCGGAGTCATAATAGTCGGCAATTCCACCACTTGCTACGTATCCAGTATAATATGGACTGTGTGCGAAAATCATATTTTTGACTGGATTGGTAAGCAGCGGAGTGGGGCCAACTACAGGATTTCTCATTGCATAATGAGCCGGGCGCGTCTCCAACGTGAAAGGCATCTTCACCGGTTGGGAGTGAATCCCGTTTGAATCCAATGGAAAACTATTATCGATTCCAATCGGCAGATTATTCAGATACGTGTTGGTCGTCAGAGTGTTGAAGTTCCAGCTGAGCAGTCTCCTGTTGGCCTCTATCGTCCAGAGAATAGTGCTCCCATACTTGCTGGCAATCGTAGCCTGGTAAGCGCTGTCCACGTTGGGGGTCACGCCGTTCATCATGAGCGCGTAGAACGCGTTACCCAGCGGTGTGCACAACCACCAGCGATTGCTAATCTTCTCCGTGTGAAACCACCCCGTCGCCTGAGCGCAGGGGATGTCGGTGCGCCCTCCGTACTGGTCGAGCGCCACGCCAGCGGCTACTGTTAGCGTGAAGGGCTGCGTCGCCGGTGCCGGGTTGGCGCTGGAGTCCGTTACCTGTACGGTGAACGTAAATTGCCCGGCCGTCGTGGGCATTCCCGTGATTTGACCTGTGGACGGCATCAATGCCAATCCCGGGGGCAGTTGCCCCGAAGCAATGCTCCAGCTATAGTTCGGCGTGCCCCCCGTTGCAGCTATTGTGGCGGTATAAGCCACCTGTAGGATTCCATTCGGCAGCGTATTCGTGGTTATTTGTAGTGCGGTGGCGCCGACGCTAATGCCAAACTGCTTTGAAGCCGTCTGTGGCGAAGCCGCAGAATCTTTGACTTGAAGAGTAAAGGAATATTGACCCGATGCCGTGGGGGTCCCGGTGATGGCTCCGGTCGAGGCGCCAAGCGCGAGCCCCGGCGGCAGCGAACCGGAAATGACACTCCAGCTGTACGGCGGTGTGCCCCCTGTTGCAGCCAGTGGGGCGCGATAAGCTAGCTGCACGGTTCCATTTGGAAGTGCACTCGTGGTTATTTGGGGTGCCGTAGCAGCAGCGGTAATGCTGATGTTAAACGTGCTTATGGCGATCTGTGTCGAGGCCGCAGAGTCTTTGGCCTGGAGAGTAAAGGAATACTGCCCCGACGCTGTAGGTGTCCCGGTTATGGCCCCAGCGGAAGCGCTAAGCGCAAGACCCGGAGGCAACGAACCCAGAATGACGCTCCAGCTGTAGGGCGTGATACCCCCCGTGGCGGCGACGCTAGCCTGATAGGAGGTCTGAACTTGACCGCTCGGTAAGCTAGTGGTCTTAATCTGCAATGGAAACGCAACGCTGATCCCCAAGGCTCCCGTAGCGGTCTGCGGGGAAGCTTGAGAGTCTTGGACTTGGACAGTAAAGGAATACTGCCCCGACCCGGTGGGAGTCCCGGCAACAGCGCCGGTGGACGAGCTAAGCGCTAGACCCGGAGGCAGTGAACCCGAAGCAACTCCCCATTTATAGGGCGGACTTCCTCCCTTTGCAGTCAGGGTAGCTAGGTAAGAGCCCGCTATTTCCCCGGCCGGTAAGCTGCTGGTCGTAACCCCCAAAGGGAGAGACCCTTGGATAGTTACGAACGCTGGATTCGATGGCACCGCGTTCCCGCGCTGATCACTGACGGTCACCTGGGCCGAACCAGCCTGTTGTATGTCGGTGCCTGAAATCGAAGCTTGCAGCTGGGTTTTGCTTATAAACTGCGTAGCTCGCGCCGACCCGTTCCAAAGAACAACTGCGTTGCCGACAAAGCCGGAACCATAAACGGCGAGACTGAAGCCGGCGCCACCTGCCACAACCTGACTCGGTGAGACGGAACTGATTACGGAGTTTCCACTGCCTGCTACCGAACTTGCGGCACAGCCTAGCAACATAGCGACAATCAATAGTGCTAAGAAAGGCAGGCTTATACGTTTCATTGCTCTTAAGACCTCATGCAAAGTTTTAACGAGTCCATGTGGCACGGACTTGCTCCGTAGGGATACGAGCGGTCGCCTGAGGGGGGAGGTTGCTGACCGGAATCTGCCAAGCCACTGGTGATTCACATACAAATAATGGATCGGCTGGAACAAGAAATCGACTGGTCACGAGACCAGAAAAGGAACAGGTGTTCCTTAGCCTGTCCTCTCGCCAAATTCGGGGAACCAGCAGTAGAGGATCGATGCAAGAAAGGCTAGCTATAGCTACCTGCAATTGGATGAGATGCCAGCCGTTCGCTTTCCGCGCGTAGATCGTGTGCTTTCGAGATGTCCAGGTTGCGCTCCAGAAGTACTTCAGTACTTCCGACCGGAATCATCGGAACTGAGTACTTTTTTTGTGATCACCCGAACGCATCCGGGGAAACAGATCTTGCGAGCAGCGCGCAAGGCCAACTTGGAATACGAAGAGCTGCCGTCGCAGTCGCTGGCGTAAATTAAATTAAAACGAAGTCCGTGCCGCGTTCGAGCAGTGCCCAGAGTGATGCGAGCTACTTTTTCGTGGTTGGCTGGGCCTGGTATACCTGATTTCGCTGCTGGACGATTACTCTCGGATGATCCTGGCGTGGGAGTTGAAGTCGGACATGACGGCGGAGTCGATCAGCGACCTGGTGGAGCAGGCGGTCGAGTGGACAGTTATGAAGAACGTGCCGGTGGAAGATCGTTCGCGGCTGGTTAGCGACGTCGGGGGGAAATTATCCCGAGCGTTTAAAGTAGCGGCTCTCGGAGGACTGCGCGTCACGACCTTGGCCGAAGCTCCACGGCGCACAATCACTTGTCGCTTAATGCTGCGTGACCTTGAGACTGATCGTCGTTGTGTGACTCAAACTGCCTGAAGTTCCCGTGACCGTTACCCTAGAGTTGCCAAGTGATGCTGTACTGCTTACCACCAAGGTCAGGATACTCCTAGTGGTTGTGCTGCTTGGGTTGAACGAAGCGCTCACTCCCTTCGAAAAACCTGAAGCCGACAGGCTGACACTGCCACCAAATCCGTTCAGCGGATTGACCGTGATGGTGCTCGTTCCGCTTCCGCCGCGCCGGATACTCAGGCTGCTCGGCGATGCCGAAAGGCTGAAGTTGGGCTGCGGAGTGATGGTCAGAGTGATCGACGTTGTATGCGTCAAGCTCCCACTCGTACCGGTGATCGTCAGCGGGTAGGTTCCATTCGCTGTCGAACTCGTCGTGCTCACCGTCAGTGTCGATATCCCAGAACTGGTGATCGTAGTTGGGTTGAAACCAGGTGTTGCGCCTGCCGGCTGCCCACTCACACTCAGTGTTACCACACCGCCGAATCCGTTCACCGATCCCACAGTCACAGTGTAAGTCGTACTCCCACCCGGTGTCACACTCTGCGAAGCAGGCATCGCCGATACGCTGAAATCAGGGGGAGGCGGCGCCTGGATAGTGTAAGTAGCGCTGCCCACGGCGCTCTGCGTAAACCCAGTCGCCACCGCGATCGCGTTAATCGTTTCGGTGGAATTTACGGGGATCGCCTTGTTGTTGTAGAGCGTTGAAGATGTAGTCGGCGTCGTCCCGTCCGTGGTGTAGTAGATGCTGGCTCCGCTGGTTGTATCGTTGAGCGTCACACTCTGCGCCGAGCTATAGGTACCTGCCGCGGGACTAAATGTGGGCGTAGCAGCCGCCGTCTGTGACCCGCTCAGTAAACCATATACGCTCACCTGATATTCGGCCCCGACATAAACTTTCCCATTAATCACGGTTGGGACTACGAATCTCACCGCCACGCCTGGATTGTCTCGGTCCAAGTTCTGATTACTTGAATAGAGCAGCGTCGCGACATTCAGCGCATCGTTCGCGAGTAACACGGCTGGTCCCGGAGTAATCCAAGCACTGCCATCGATGGTCCACACAATGCCGTTGGTATTTCCATTGGCTGAAACCACCGGTGTCGGTGCAGGGAAAAATTGACCCGTCGGCTGCGGTGACCTTGCTGTCCAAGTCGTGGACAGCTGTCCATTCGTAAATGAAAACGCCTTTAAAAGATCCCCAAAGCTACCCCAAAAGTACACGTTGCCGTTCCAATAGGCGGGCATTCCAAAGATTCCGTTGATTTCATAACCCGTAGAAGGTGCAGGCGGAATTTCCTGCACAATCGCGTCGCTCGTGGCGCTATAGCCCCCCATATTGTCGCGATCAACCAGAAAGATTCTGCCCTCTTTTCCGGACTGCACGAGCAAGTGTGTATGGCCACCCGTGCTTTGATCCGGAAACAGCAGTACGCCGCCCGACGACGTATCCCTATCGTCCCTGTTTAGCGCGTCCTGATTGAAAGGAGTAAAAGAATCCACCGGCGTCAATGCGCCATTAGTCAGATCGAGCCGAATCAGGTCATCCGAAAAATTCATGGCGCTGGTGTACGGAGGCGCAGCATTAAATGATCCATTGCCGGTAGCCACAAACATCCGTCCATAGGGATGATTGATCGGATCGACGACGTCGGCCGCAAGTCCAGAGCCGGACATCCATATGCCCGCACCACTGCCGTTCGGTGTGGCGCAAAAATTCCCGGTGCGTTGCAGTGTCGTCGCGTTGTAGGCCAGAATCCAGCCGTGATTGGGGCCCAAGCTTTCCGATTCGCGCGCCCCGTAGGCTATATAGACAATCCCGTTCAGAAGCAGCAGACCGGGGCGTTGGTTTTCCCAGTAGGGATCAAAACTCAAAGTCCCACCACTGCTCCCAGTCCCAGTTCCTGGCACAGATGCCTGCAGTTGCACTGGGCTATTGAACGAAATCTTCTCAGCCCCGGTGGTGATATCCAACGCATGCAAGCGCTGAATGTGGGTGCCGTTTTCAGCCGTTGCTCCGACGACGTAGAGTGTGCCGGTTGCCGGGTCGATCACCGGCGTTCCGGTGATGCCTACTTCCGGCTGGATGTCATCCACGCTGAGGGGCGGCTCAGTGGTAGCGCCGGGAGCGGCGCCGTGAGCCGCGTCCAGCAGCGAAATCTGCCATAGCGGCGAGGCATTCGGACCGGCGTTGCTGTCCGCATCGAAGGCATAGACCCCATCATGCTCGGTCGCGACAAACAGCACGTTATGGGTACCTTTTCCTGGAATCGAAATGTTAGGCACGTACAGAGGTTGCGTATAAACCAAACCATCCACTGGATACGAAAAGAGTTTTCCGAACTGGGTCTGATTTACATTAGCCGGCGTGAGGAGCGTCTCATTCGTATTTGCTCCCGTTCGAGCATTGTCATTGTGCTGCGTGACCACGTTCGTCTGTGCCGCTGCAGGTGCCGCAAAAATCAACACTAGCGCCGACAGCGCTAAACTCAAAAGCGCTCGGCCCTTTGCCAATACACCGGGGCTAAATTCGGACCACACTTTCGCCTCTAGCTGATCGCGAATGGGTAGGCTGCCACCACCATCTCGTGATTATTGCCAAAGCCGTTTGTCTTGACGTGCGCTTCCTACTTGCGGGGCGCAAGTAGGTCAAGCTGAACTTCGGCGAATAAAAAGCAGCGGGAGTATACAGACATGCTGTTGTGATAGCAACACCCAACTTGAAAAAGCCCTCAGCTTCGGCTCTAGGAAGCTCTAGAAATTAGATCCGAGACACAACAACTCTTATCGGTAGTAAGCTATGTCATCTTTTCTGACAGACATCGACGCTTGTCTTCCGCGATGTTTAGGAGACGGGATGTCAGTTTCGACTGGATCCTTTTCGAATACTGAGCAGATTGAGACTCGGTTGTGGAGTCGGCGCCTAGTGGTGTGGTGTGCGATTTTGGTAGGCCTGATTCTGATGCTTTACGCTTCAGTGATCAAGGATTTGGTGGTGCAGTGGTGGACTGACGTTGACTATGGCCACGGGTTTTTCGTTCCGTTGCTCTCCATCTACATTCTATGGCGCGAGCGCGAACGCTGGACGAGAACAGAAATTAAGCCAAGCAACTTTGGATTCGTGGTAATGCTTGGGGCTGTTGGCCTTCTTTTACTTGGCTCGCTGGGGGCCGAATTTTTTGTCAGCAGGTTCTCCCTGCTGGTCTTGCTTGCAGGAATGATTCTGTTTTTGGCCGGTTGGAAGATGCTGCGTGCCGTTTCTTTTCCCTTGGGCTACCTGGTATGGATGATTCCCATTCCCGTGATCATTTACAATCAGATCACATTTCCATTGCAATTATTTGCATCCCGCCTCGCTACGGCCTGGCTGGAATTAGCTCAGGTACCTGTCTTACGAGATGGCAATATTTTGACTATGTCCAACTATTCTTTGGAGGTAGTGGAGGCTTGTAGCGGGATCAGGTCGCTCATGACTCTTATGGCCCTTGCGGTTGCTTACGGCTATCTCGTGTCACCCCGGCACTGGGTGCGCTATGTCCTCGCCGCGTTGATGGTTCCCATAGCAATTGTCACCAACGCGATCCGGATCATGGGAGCGGGTATCCTGGCCCGCCATTTTGGACCCGCCGCGGCGGAAGGATTTTTGCACGAGTTCTCTGGTTGGGCTATTTTCCTCGTTGCTCTCGTACTAATGTTCGGTAGCCATTGGATTCTGCGACACATCGGCGAACGCCGAAGAAAAGCAGCCAATGTTTAATCGCATAGGATCAATACGATTGGGAGTCACGGCCGCTATGCTACTTGGCGCATTTATTCTTTTGCACAGCGTGAGTCACGGCGAATCAGTTGTTCCGCACCAGCCGCTTCGCGACC
>Ga0193709_1000777_pt1 | contig 10279 bp, 13 predicted proteins | sample H3c2metaG_FD_160571 | JGI IMG/M metagenome (GOLD analysis project Ga0193709, IMG submission 160571) | Soil microbial communities from a riparian zone of the East river system, Colorado, United States - H3c2 | ecosystem: Environmental > Terrestrial > Soil > Riparian zone | place: USA: East River... | reverse complement strand
TTGCCAGCCTCCTGGGAAAGACTTGCGGTTCTGTCAAAATCCAAAACCAGCCTTATGTTCACAATAAACGCTGAGGACGTTCGGGAGTAATCATGTTCGCGTTGTCTAGGCATCCCGTGAGTGATACCCTACCCCCACCGGCAATGCGCCAAGCGCCCGATGCCCTCGGGGAACAAGCGATGCGCCTATCTACTACGCATTGCGCAAAAGCGTAAGAAAAACCGTCATGGGACCAAGAAATGCTCGCGGGGCAGCACGACCTGAACTGGCTATAGACGGGATGCCCGCTGCGGACCGTCAGGCGTTAGACCAATTGTTTAGCGTCACTTATGAGGAACTACGCCGCCTGGCATCATCGGTAAAGCGCGGCGACCCGAGCGCGACGCTGAGTCCAACTGCGCTGGTCAACGAAGCTTGGCTGAAGCTCGCCGATTCGCGTCAACTGGCTACCACCTCAAAGCTGCACTTCAAAAGGATTGCGGCGCGCGCCATGCGTCAGCTTCTGGTGGAAGCGGCCCGCCGCCGCCATGCCGGCAAACGAGGCGGCGGGGTCGAAGTGACCGTTACCTTTGACGAAACACTGCAAAAGCCGCCAAGCGGCGGCCGGGATTTATTGCAATTGGACAGAGCTCTGGACGATCTGGCTCGCATGAATCCCCGGCAGGCGGTGATGGTGGAAAGTCGCTTTTTTGGGGGGCTGGGCATCCCCGAGATTGCAAACTTGTTGAGCGTATCGGAAGCCACGGTTCTGAGAGACTGGCGAGCCGCAAAAGCCTGGCTGGCTCATGAACTTCTGCAGGCGTGAGGCTTGACGATGGACAGCGCACGCTGGCAAAAAATCCAGGTTCTTTTTCATGCAGTGGCCGACCTGCCTGCGGACGAGCAGCGGGTCTGCCTTAAAAGTCGCTGCGGCGATGATGTAATTCTCGTTGACGAAGTGATGGCGCTCCTGCAAGAGGACGCGACGGGCGCTTCGCTTCTGGACCGCAATGTCGCGCAAGTGGCGCACGAAATCCTCCAAAATGATGATGAGACTTCCCTTCCGCTGAAGGAGTTTGGACCGTACCGCCTCAAGAAAGTGCTCGGCCACGGTGGAATGGGAGTCGTGTATCTGGCACAGCGCGAGGATCTGGAAAATCAGGTCGCGATCAAAATTCTGCGCGACGCATGGCTTTCTCCAGCGCGGCGCGAACGGTTTGCCGTTGAGCAGCGCACACTCGCGCAGCTGAATCATCCTTTTATCGCGCGCTTATACGACGCGGACACCACGCCGGACGGAACTCCGTTCTTTGTCATGGAGTATGTGGAGGGTGTGCCGTTTGTGGAATATTGCACTGCACATTCGTGCTCGATTGACGAGCGGCTGAACCTTTTTCGCGCGGTTTGCGAGGCGGTGGTCTATGCGCACCAGCACGCCGTGATTCATCGTGACCTGAAGCCTTCGAACATTCTGGTAAAAAACGACGGAACGGTTCGCCTACTGGATTTCGGCATCGCCAAACATCTGGAAAATCTTGGCGAGGCCGTGGATCAGACCATGACCGGTCTGCGCTTGATGACCCCGGCCTATGCTTCGCCCGAACAAATTCGCGGCGAACAAGTGGGCATTCAGAGCGACGTGTACTCACTGGGAGTGATTCTTTACGAACTGCTCGGCGGTAAGGTGCCATTCGATTTATCAGATCGCACTCCCGCGCAGGCCGAGAAAGTTCTGACGCAACAGGATGCGGAGAAGCCATCCGTCGCAGCACAAGAAATGACCGCGCCGAACGTGGCAGTCGCCGACGTTCCCACCGTCGGAAAGTCCGCGTGGGCCGACCTGGATGTGCTGTGCTTGACCGCGCTGCACAAAGACACCCAGCGGCGCTACGCCTCGGTCGAAGCGTTGCGGCGTGATGTCGACCATTTTTTGAAACAGGAGCCACTCGACGCGCGGGCGGACACGGCGAGCTATCGCTTCAGAAAATTTGTCCTGCGCAACCGAAAAAGCGTGCTTGCGGCGGCGAGCGCATTCGCGATCGTTGCCGGTCTGGTGATTTTTTTCACCGTGCGCCTGGCATACGCCCGGAACGCCGCGTTAGCCGAAGCGGCCCGAACGCAACGTGTGCAGCGCTTCATGGTCAATCTCTTTCAGGGAGGCGATGAAGCCGCGGGTCCATCCGACGATCTGCGGGTAATCACGCTCCTTGACCGCGGCGTACAGGAAGCGCAATCGTTGAGCGCAGAGCCTGAAATGCAGGCGGAGTTGTATCAGACACTAGGCGTTATCTATCAGAAGCTTGGGAAGTTTGATCGCGCAGACAATTTGCTCGGTACGGCGTTGCAACAACGCAAGAAATTGTACGGCCCGGACCACCGTTTCGTGGCTGAAAGCCTGACAGCAACTGCGCTGTTACGGGCCAATCAGGCCAAGTACGAGGAAGCCGAACGGTTCGCGCGCGATGGCCTGGAAATGAGCAGGCGTCATCTCCCGCCGAGCCATCCGGCCGTGGCTCGCGCTACCTTTGCTCTCGGAAAAGTCTTGGAAGATCGTGGCAAATATGATCAATCGTTTCCCGTTCTTGAAGAAGCCGTACGGCTGCAATCTAAACCGAGCAGCGTCACCGCAGACCTTGCTGCCAGCCTTTCCGAGTTGGCGAACTCGCACTTCTACGCGGGTCACTACGATATTTCGGAGTCCTTGAATCAGCGAGTGCTAACCATCAATCGCAAACTTTACGGCGAACGCCATCCGCTGGTGGCGGACACCCTCATCAATCTGGGCGCGATTCAATTCCAAAAAGGAAATTACAGCGGAGCCGAACAATTCAACCGCCAGGCGTTGGACATTGTGCAATCGTGGTATGGCAAAGTGCATCCGGAAACCGCGGACGCAATGACCATCCTCGGGCAATCGCTTACCTATCAAAAACGCTACGACGAAGCCGCCGATCTGCTGAAGCAATCTCTCGCAATTCTGGAGCGCGTGTACGGACCGGTACACCCGCGTGTTGCCTTTGCGCTCAACGAATTGGGTAATGTCGCGATCCGGCAACGAAAATTGGACGAAGCGGAAGCAGACTTCAGCCGCGTTGTTGACATTTACCGTTCTGTGTACGGCCAGACGCACTATCAGATAGGACTCGCCGAGTCCAATCTCGGGGGCGTCTACGTGGAACGCAAAGAATTCGCCCGTGCCGAACTGCTATTTCGTGACACGCTGCAAATCTATTCGCAAACCCTGCCCGCCGATCACCAAAACGTCGGCATCTGCCGGGTTCGTCTGGGCGACGCACTGGCCGCGGAACATCGCTACGCAGAAGCAGAGGCGGAGAGCCTGGGCGGCTACCAGATCCTATCTAGCAAGAGTAGCGGACCGCAAAAATGGCTTCAGATGGCGCGTCAGGACTTGACAAGCGAGTATGAAGCGTTGCATCAGCCCGAGCAGGCCGCAAAATTTCGCCCTGCGGCTGCAAAACCGTAGCACCCACTTGTTTCACAAAAATTTGACGCCATCTCGCTGCTTCGCTACACTACTTATGCGGGGTGGAGCAGCCTGGTAGCTCGTCGGGCTCATAACCCGAAGGTCGTCAGTTCAAATCTGACCCCCGCAACCAATCTGCTGTTTGTTATCAAGGGCTTCTGGTGCTCCAACCAGAGGCCCTTTTTCTTGTCCTGCGGTTAAGCAGTCAGAATACGTCGCAATTTCAATGGCGCTTCCGATCAGCCTCGCCGCCTCCCTGTGATCTTCGTAACTCGCATGAGTGTAAACATCGAGCGTGAGCGATCCGGTTGCGGCGTGACCAAGTCGTTCCTGCCGCACCTTTAGTGGAATCCGTAGGGAGTCCATCAGCGAGGCGTTGAAGTGTCTAAAGGCGTGAAATCCCGCTTTCTGAATCCCTAGTCGTTGAAGTAGAGGTTGGAGTTTCTCCGCCCGGTGATAAGGCAAGTCGCGAAACGGAGAAGAAAAATCGGTAAAGTCGTTCTTTATTCTATCTCTAAGCTGCATGGAGATTGCAATTTTCCGGACGGCGTTGTTTGTTTTTGGGGTTCCTCGCTTCCCGTTCCAGACGGTCTCGGAAACGTGAACCTCCCCGCCGTCTGGTCCGCTACCGAACCCAAACGTGCGGATTCCTCCTAGTTCTCCGAGTCGCATTCCTGTCTCCGCTGCGGTCCAGTAGATAGCCACGGCATCAAAATCACCGGCCCTTTCTGACGCTTCGATGATCTTGCCCACTTCCTCGAGGGTGAAACACCTCGGGCTCTTGCGGTACGCTCGCGGAAGTTTTGGCTTGGGTGGTATTGCGTCAAGGTATCCGTGAGTAACCGCTGCTTGTAGAATCAGGCGGTACGTAATCCAGTAGTTTCGGACCGTCTTCGGTTCGAATCCCTCGACTGCGGATAGGTCAGAAATGAAACTCTGGAAACTGGAGGAGTCAATCTCTCGGAGGTCCCACGGACCGAAGGCGCTCTTCAGTCGGTTGAGGTGGCTCCTCATGGATGCTTGGGTTGAGGGTTTCGATAGGGACAGGTAGTCTCGCTCCCAGATAGAAACAAATTGATCAAAAGTCGTAGTCTTCTGCTTGGTGGTCGGATTGAACGCGGAGGCGTTCGCTCGGTCTAGAATCGGCTGTAGGATTCGCTTGGCCTCCCGGAAGGTGGTTGTTTTCGTTGGAGCCAGGGTGATCTCCTTCCGGTACCTCCCCTCGACACCGCTGTCTGCCCGCTCGTAGGTTGCGAGGCAGGCTTTCCAGAGTGTTTTGGTCTTGTTCATGTAGGGCTTTGGATTTTGGAATCTTCGACGTGCCACGGAGTCTCCTTTGGCCGTCGAATCGGTCGCAATTCGAATACTAGCAGCATACGGATGGTGCTGCGAGTTCTTCGTGAGTGCAGAATTGTCGCTCACCGAATGACCCCTTCGCTCGCGCGGGGCCGTTGCGGCCACGAGATGAACTTCATGCCCGCCCTAAGAGTATTCTCCGCACTCCGTATCGATCTCTGGACTCGCGCTCGTACTGCTTTTTGTGGAACAGCAAGCACCGTTTGATCGGGATGGATTGCGAAAGTCGCTCGGCGACTCTTCCTGTCTAACCTCCGGCAGTAAACGACATAGGTAATTTCCCAGCGTTGTGTTTCATTCTCCATGATTGACTCCCTCCGGCTGTACATACAATCGAGAGGAGAAATCTCACAATGAGCCTGTGGAAATCTCGGACAGCTCCAATCGCTTCGCCTTTCGTTCGTTACCAGTAGCAACCCGAGTGTCATTCCTGCCTTTCATTTCATGTCATTTGGCGGTTGACACATGCTGTGTAATCTGAAACCATTAGGTCGCTCGGGAGGAGCTAGCGTATGACTCAATTTTTGGAGGAGCTGAGAACCCGCATGGAGCAAGCCCACAAACGACTCCAGGCAGCTGCGGTAGGTTTGCAGCAAGCCCAGGCATTACATGCCGCAGCAAATCAGGAGTTCGGGAGCTTGCAGCATCTTTACCAGTTGGAGGTGCGACGGTCACAGGGAGTCGCTACGCCTGCCTCACCCGCACTCTCGACCAACGCCGGGCAGGTTGTTGCTGTTTCCGTCAGCACCCCCTCAGCAGAGCGCTCGGATAACAAAACTGAAATTGTCCGGCAGTTGCTGCAGGAACATCCGAACGGAATGACGCCTGGTGAACTCTGGAAAGCAGTGAATGGACGGATCAAACACCGCGCTTATCTGTACTCCGTTCTAAAGCGTCTTTTCGATAGGGACGATGCGTTTAAGCGGCGTGGAAAGTACTTCCCAAAAGTTCTGGCGAAGTCTGAGGAGGGGAAAGACCACTACACGGTTCAGTAAAAAGCGGTCAGTGAGTGGTCCTGAATTTGACACAAAAGGCTTGGGGCACCTGTAGTGAGCAGATGCCCCAGTGTGGTGACCGTAGTTCAATTGGCAGAACGTCGGCCTTGAAAGCCGAGTGTTGAGGGTCCGAACCCCTCCGGTCACCCCAACCAAAAAACTAACAAATTCATTGTCGAACTTCCCTGGCAAAAAGGCAAGATAACAGCTTACTGGCTCGTAACGCTTGCTACGGCAAGTTTAATTGTGATAAATAGCTAACACGATAGGAGTCAATCCCTTGGACAAGAAAGCCCTCGACGACATCGAAAGTCGGCTACTCGAAGTAAACAAAATCGTGGAAAAGTTAGACGCCAGTATCCGCGTCGCTGCTTTTGATTTCTTAAAGCCCTACGTCCTAGGCAGCACAATTAAAGTCATCAAGGATGACGGAGATAAACACCACCATACAGGCGAGCCAGAATCCTCCCCGACTGATCTTGCTGGACTCGTCGAGAAGTTCGGTAGCAACGAAAAACCAAGTGATAACGCGAGGTTACTCAGCGCTTGGTGGTTTAGCCAGTACGGGGGTGTGCCATTCACTACCAAATGGATTGAGGACACGGCTGCTTCAACGGGATTGACAGTACCGGCGCACCTCAACATGACGTTTCGTCAATTAGCTGTGAAAGGGAAGGCTTTATACCAGCCTCTTGGAAAGGGCGGTCTTGTGCAGCCGACTGTTGTGGGGGAACAATTCTTAAAGACAACGTACCACGTAAAGAAGGGTACTCAGAAACCGCCCACTGATGCCGCTGGAACCAAATGACGCTCGTCGAGTTCCTGCATCCAATCGAGAAAAATTCAAATCGTGACCGCTGTCTCGCCGTCCTGTACTACAAACTCCGATATGAAAATATCGAGTCACTGACCGCAGAGCAAATTAAGAACGCCTTGGTTCACAGCCGCGTTCCGAAAGCGGCGAGCGTTAACGCTGCTGACGTTCTCGCCAAGAGCGGCTCTTTGGTTGATAGCCCCGGCTCCAGTGGTGCGGCGCGGCTGTGGCGAATCACCGACGCTGGGAAGAAACACGTTCGAGATCTGATGGGGCTGCCAGAAGCCGACGCAGAAGTCGAACATGACGTCAGCGAACTGAACAGGCTACTTACGAGACTCACTGACCCAATCGTGAAGGGATTCGTCGAAGAGTCGGTAACATGCCTCAAGGCGGGTGCGCTAAAGGCTGCCGTCGTATTCCTGTGGGCGGGTGCCGTACGAACATTACAGGAGAAGGTAATTTTGAAAGGTGTGCACCAGGTCAACACCGCCATATCGATACACGACCCCAGTGCGAGGCAAGTCAAGAAACAGGACGACTTTCAGTACATCCGAGACAAGACCTTCTTGCTTGCGGCAGAAGGCGTCGGTGTTCTCGACAAAGCTGAGCGAACTACGCTCGAAGCCGCCCTCGATCTCCGCAACAAATGTGGTCATCCCACCAAATACAGTCCGGGTCCGGCAAAAGCGAAAAGTTTCATCGAAGATGTGTCAAACATCGTCTTCCCGTAGACCAAACAGTCTCGAAGAGTTTCATTCCTCTTCGTGCTCCACCTCGTCGTTCTCGGAGATAGGGATCGGCCAGCTCTTTCCTGTTTGTAAATTGTGCTCCTCGAAAAGCACCCGGGAGCTATGGGTGTAAGGGCGCGGAACGGTGTCGTAATCCACCAGGTTCATCTTGAGTAGCCCGACGATGATGCTTTGCTTCCTCACGTCAGTCCTCCAGCTTGTAGGCTTTAATGTCAGACTGGAAGTAGAAAACTAACTTCCATCCCGTCACGGTCATCCTCTCTTCGCATCGACCGTGTTGTTCCCATAGGTCGAACATCTGCATCTTGGCGCGCTGGTAGGCTTCGTGAAGCTCCGGATGGTGAATAGGTAACTGGTTGGACAGCACCCGAGCACAGTCCTCGTGGATCTCTTCCGCGTTTACGTGTGTCACCGCTCTAATCGGAACTCTATCTTTGCCGGCTTGCATCTTCAGTAAGATCCACGCGCTCTTCATGCACTCTAAGAGGGATTCTTTCTGTTTGTCGGTAAGTGGCTCCATAATAATCTACGCGGCGGGTCGCGGTTGATCGTCGTCCTCGTCTTCTGAGTCGTCCTCCGCGACAACTAGTCGAATCCTTCGGGAAATCTCCACCGTCAGCTGAGCACCGCAATCCCCGCATTCAACAGAATCCCCGCTCTCCGTAGTCTCCGGGTCAAAGTCTAAGTCCTCCCCCTTACACGACGGACACTTGGTCATGAGTCACCTCTCTGGAAGCTGCCACTAGACTTTTCTTCCTAGCCCTCTACCAGCTCCAGTCCCACAGAAAGAAGTTTAGCCCGCACCTTCGCGGCCACGGTCTCTCTCTGCTCAGCAGAAAGTTCAATCTTCGGTAGCTGGTAGTAGGCAGAATTCACCTTGCCCAGTAGACGTGCAGCAACGTGCTTTCCAAAAGTCGATTCGTCCGGTAGGAAATATCCCAGACCCATGGACCGGTTGTTAGTCGTCTTAAAAGTGGTGCACCGCTTCTCGCCTGGGGTTTTCTTGTCCTCTGGCTGGTATCCTCTCGCAGCCAACGTTGCTTCCACCTTGGCCCTCGTCAGCCTCTTCTCTCCTTCAGAAAGGGTGCACAGAGTCTCAACGTAATAGGAAGAATTAGTAGCATCCAAAAGAGTGGCGGCACAGTGTCTTGCGTAGACAGTGTGTTCGCAGAAGTGACTGCCGATGTAGTATCGGTCCCCTCCGTTCGAAAAGATCACACTCTGGCCCTCCTGAGCCTTGAGCGGAGGTTCTTCCGGAGTCGTCTCTGCGACCGGAAGTACCGGACTCGGTAGTTCCACAGGTAATTCCACGTCCTCTGGTTGCTCTTCCGGAGTGGGCTCGGTAGCAATCTGACGCAGGTACTTCCTCTGTCTGCTTTTGCTCCGGTCGCGAGCAGCCCTTTCTTCCTCTTCCTTGTTGCGCCGGTGTTCTGCAGAATAGGAAGAAAGGTGCGCGTTCACGGCTTCCCGTATGGACGAGTCTCTACACACCGGACAGCACGGTCTGGAGATCCCCTGGGCTTCACAAAACTGCTCGTGGTCGTTAGCTACAACGGCAGGATAAGTATGGGGCTTAGGTGGCGGGGACGGTGGATAGGCTCTGGGAGGACGAACAGAAACAATATGTCCGCAGTCTCTTGCGTAGGCTAGCTCAATCGGAGAGATGGTCTCGGATGGTAGGATAACAGCCACGCTGGTTCATACCTCACTTGCCGTACCAGCCTCGACTACCCAGGACGTCACGAAGAATCTTTCCGCAGAGCGCGTAGGAGATCGGTGCTTTAAAAGTCTCGTCAGCCAGCTTGTCGAGAATGCGCTGCGCAACATCGGCGGGTAAGTGCTCTCTACAATTGCTAAGCACCTGGAGGTCTTGCCAGTTCGGCATCTTCCCAGCACGGAGGTCTTTGCAGACTCTCTCGGCGGATATCTCAATGACTCCCTGATTTATTGCGGTTGCCATCTAGCTCTTCTGGTTCCTTCAGATACGACAGGAGAGGCTCTCTACCCACACCTGGTGGAAGGGCAAAAATCCTCCCCGTCGTAGTTTGAGCCAGATGACCGCCAGTCCCCCGGCCCTCTCTTTGTCCGCGCCAGCTAAGTCGCAGACAAACTCGTTGTAATCCCTACGGCCAGAGCGGAAGGTCGTTAATCAGCAAATGGTCCGGGTTCTTCGGGGAAATCCCGTTCTCCGAAGTCACTGGCTGCACCGCGCCGTTTTGGCCGTCGAGCAATTCCACGGTTCCGTTCGCCGTCGGACCGTGAGGGTTAATGCCGCTCATAGTCCTCAGCGAATTAGCAGCGTCGCTTGCGCCCTGAAATTCGGGAGGAGTCACGCCGGCTATTCCGTTCGGGTTAATCCCGCTTGCCAACTTCAGGTCAGATAAAGTGCTCATCAGACGCCCCCTTAGTTTGAGAGAGCGGGAGGGCGGTATGTTAGACCGCTTCGGCTCGCTCTCTCGCCTACATGCCGAAGGTCATCCCATTAGGTACGAAACACTGTCCGGAATCGGCTTACCCATCGCCATAAGCCTCTTGATTAGGAATCCGGCAAGTTGGTTGGGTAGGCGAGTACAGATGTCCTCGATCGCCCGTGCCACCGGCATCCGCTTCGAAAAGGTTTCAATGGCTTCCAGGGCGGTGCCGACGTGGCGTTGCGCCTCGTCCCAGCTGTAGTCACTCAGTTCGGGAATGTTAACGGACTTGTTCAGCTTGTCCTTTACGCTTTTCAGGTTCGGCACGTCGTCCGTTCCTGCTGGACTAGGACCGTGCCCGTCTCCGGTAAAGATTCCGACCGCCCTCTGGTTGCGATTCTGCTTAACGTTCACGTTGTAGGAGCAGGTTCCGGGTGAGTTAGTCAGTTCTCCCGAGGTGGAACGGTCCCTCTCAACGGGAGTCTTAA
>Ga0193709_1000776_pt1 | contig 10306 bp, 6 predicted proteins | sample H3c2metaG_FD_160571 | JGI IMG/M metagenome (GOLD analysis project Ga0193709, IMG submission 160571) | Soil microbial communities from a riparian zone of the East river system, Colorado, United States - H3c2 | ecosystem: Environmental > Terrestrial > Soil > Riparian zone | place: USA: East River... | reverse complement strand
GGTGGCGCCATGGTCGGGCGCAATCTCGGCATGGCCGGCGCGCCATTCATCATCGCCGGAGTTTTAAGCGGCGCAATCATCTGCGCGTTCGGCTGGTTCATGCCCGCGCGCACGGAAAGCGGCACGCGCGTCCTGGAAGGCGTTCTGGGCTTCGAGGATTTTCTTGCCCACGTCGAAGCCGATCGCTTCAACCGCACCATCAAGACTCCGGAAATGTTTGAAAAGTTTCTGCCGTTCGCCATGGCTCTCGGCGTGGAAAAAAATTGGAGCAAGGCGTTTCAAAATATTTATACCCAGCCGCCAAACTGGTATCAAGGCGGCAGTTTCGGCCCGCCCTTCTTCGCCTACGGCTTCGTAAACAATCTCAACGCCATGTCTTCTCAAGCCGGAACGGTTTTCGCTTCTGCTCCACGCAGTTCTGGAGGCTCCGGATTCAGCGGTGGCGGCGGTTCCTCAGGCGGAGGCTTCGGCGGAGGAGGAGGCGGCGGCTTCTGACCTTGTTTGCATCTTTGCAGTTTCCGTAAGGACACGATACATCGTGCTCTTCCCCGGCGTCTCTTTCTGGTAGTGGCCGGTGCTGCGGAGAACAACCGTGATCCCACGACGTGGTCGTGTTTTGTTGCTCTGCGCCTTATTTCTCGCAGGTGTCACTGGCTTTTATCCGGCTCTGGCAGCCTTGAACGGACCAGTGGCAAAGACCTGAAGCGCTAGATCGACTCCTGGGTGCCGCGTCCTTTTGGTTTTCAGAGGGTGAGATTTTTCTCCGCAGTTGGTTCCTCACGCGTTCACACCGTTCGAACCGCTCTTCACTCGCCGGCTATTCTTCTTGACACTGTTGATGTTGTGCGGTGCGCAATTTATTTTCTTGCCAGCGATTTGTTCTCTTCGTCGAGCGCAACGTCCTGCAGACGCGCGTTGCGGTTTCGAGTTGGTCCGTCACGAAGCAAGGCGTCGATGGCCTTCACCAGCTCCCTGCCGCTGGCTCGCAATTCGCTGATTCGTTGCTGTACCACCGTCTCTAGTAACTTTTCACCGCGCGGCAACAGTGAAACCAGCACCTGGCGCCGATCCTCTTTGCTGCGCGTCCTTCGCACCAGGCCTCGCTGCTCCAACCGGTCCACCAGCTCCACGGCGCTGTGATGTTTCAGCGATAGCCGCTCCGCGAATGTCTGGATTTTTGGCGGCAATTCGGGAGATAACCCGCGTATGGCCAGCAGCATTAAATATTGCTGCGGCTCCAATCCAGCTACCCGCGCCGCTCTGTCGCCTTCTTTCAAAAAAGATCGTATTTTGTAGCGCAGCTCCGCCAGCGCCCGGAACTCCGCCGTTCTGATCTTCTTGCGCATATCACGATTCTATCGTGTAACGATATGTTTTGCCAATCCGGCAATCAACGTAGTTTTCGTCCCGTAACACTGTTTTGCGGCCTTTCCCAGGGAGCGCAGCAGCCTGGCAAAGACTCTTTGCGGCGTGCGCATTCACGCAAATGGATCGTATTGATTGAGAGGAAAAGAGCAAAGAACTACTTACAGATATTTCCGAAAGGCCTTCTGCGTTTTGTAATGTTCGTACCCATTGCGCAGATAAAACTGGTGCGCGCGCTCGCGAATCACGTTCGATCGCACCGACACGCTCTTGCAACCCTTCTTCGCCGCCCATCGCTCTGCCGCTTGCAACAATTTTGCACCGCTCCCCGCGCTCCGGCGCTTCTCATCCACCACCAACCCGTTCACTTCCGCCCGCAGCGGCACTTCCAGCAGAGGAGTTACACTGACATGCAACCATCCTGTTACCAGCTTTTCCGACTCCGCCACAAAAACTGCGTGCAGCGCCGCAGGCCGCATGCGCTTCATTCGCTGCACAATTTCCTGGCCCGTGGCCGGATAGCCAAGCTGTGCGCTCAGCTCGGCAATCCGCGCGGAATCGTTTTTTCGCGCACGCCGGATTCGCATGTTCCGCAAAACCCTTTCTTTCATCGCCGCTATAGACTTTTTTGACGCAGCCGCCGCTGTACGGCTTGGCTCCGCAGCTCGCGCAACGCATCCGCAGCAATCCATCTAGCCGCGCGGGAGTCTCGCTTGCGCAACTTTTCCGCGACCCGAATCGCCTCCCGATTGAGCTTCAGATTTCGCTTTCCAATATTTCGCAGCGCCCAGTTTACCGCTTTCTTGACCAAGTGCCGGTCGTCATCGCTCTCACGCTCGACGACCTTCAAAAACTTTGCAAACCTTTCGTCAGGCGATCGCTTGTCTTTGTAGCTCAGATACGCAACCAGGGAAAATCCCGCCCTCTTGATGAACAACTCGGGGCGTTTGCTCCAGTCCTGCGCTTTCTTCCACGCAAACTTGCTTCCAGAGTACAAATAACAGCAGACAGTATCCACGACGTCCCAGGAATCGAACGTCTGTGCCCAAACCTCCATTTCGCGTCCGGTGGCCTTTTGCGGCTCGCCGACAAGCGATGCCAGAATTTTCGCTTCGTGAACTTCGCAAGCCCACAACTGGTTTGCCAACTGGTGGTCTTTGCCGATTTCTCGCGCGAGTTTGTGGAGCAGCGGAGCGGATACGCCATTGGCTGTCGGCGCCTGCACTCCGAAATATGGCACTTTTGCGCGTACCCCTGGAGTCGCGAGATCCTCCAGCTTGCGCAGGACTTCCGCGCACGTCCAGGCCCGTCCGGCCTTGCCTGGCGTAGGGTCTGATTGCCTAGAATGTTTTTTCGGAATCGAGGAGGATTGTGACCGGCCCTTCATTCACCAACTCCACCGACATCATCGCCTGAAAAATTCCCGTCGCGACGTGCACACCCTGTTTTCGCAGCGCCCCGCAAAACTCTTCGTACAGTGCTTTCGCCATCTCAGGCGGAGCCGCCGCAATAAAACTCGGCCGCCGCCCTCCACGCGCATCTCCGTACAACGTAAATTGCGAAACCACCAGCGCACTACCCTTCACATCCAGCAACGACAAATTCATCTTGCCGTTTTCATCTTCAAAAATGCGCAGGTTCGCCCCCTTCTCCGCCAGCGCGGCAGCAACGGCCGCGGTGTCTTCACGTCCCACGCCCAGCAAAATCATCAACCCAGCGCCAATCTCGCCTGTTGTCGCGCCGCCGACACTTACTCTCGCGCGGCTCACCCGCTGTACCACCGCTCTCATCATCACCCTTTAAAATCTCTGCGGCGTAATAATTACTGATTACTGATTACTTGTTACTCGCCTTCACCGGCTTGCGCGGCAACATCTCAGGCAACTGCGCTACGTTGTACGCATACACCGCCAGCACTTGCGCGCCTTCGGCCAGGTCGTCCCACTTAACGCGATCCAGCGTGTCGGTCTGCGAGTGATGATCCTTCTCATAATTCGCAACTTCCTGTATGCACCACGAAGCCGGTACTCCCGCATCGGCAAATGGCACGTGATCGCTGCCGCCCTCCGAGCGCAAACTGGGCTCTGCGAGCCCAATACTTTTTTCTTTTGCCAACGGATACAACACGCGGTCCATGGTTTCCCGCGCCGCGTAGTTGTGCATCAGTCCAATCGTCAGCACTCTCCCGCTTCCGGTGTCATGCACCAGTACCCCGGAAATTTTCCCCAGCTCGTCCTTATGCGCTGCCACGTAAGCTTTGGAGCCGTTTAATCCCTGCTCTTCGCCAGTAAATAACACAAACCGGATCGTCCGCTTGGGCTTCACTCCGGATTTCACCAGCGCTCGCGCCGCCGCCAGCACCGCCATCGATCCGGTTCCGTTATCAGTCGCCCCAGTCCCCAAATCCCAGGAATCCAGATGCCCTCCGATAATCACCACTTCGTCCGGCTTCTCGCTTCCCCTGATTTCCGCCACCGTGTTGTACACGGTTACCGGCTTTCCGCTGAAGTTTGCCACAATGTTGACTTCCGCCTCAACCGGCCCAGCATCCAGCAATCTCCACAACAACGTCGCGTTTTCTCTCGCCATGTACGCCGCCGGCAATATTCCTGGCTGGTATTCGCGCGAAAATCCCGTTCCCATGTTCAGCAGCCCGTACCATTTCTCGGAGACCAGCAGCACCGCTGCTGCGCCTTCCTCTTTCAAGAATTTCGCTTCATCAGCCATCATCTGGCGCCGGCCGCGAAAATCCAGCAGGGCCATGTTCTTCGGATGGTCCAGCGGCAAATTGCTTTCGTCGTAGGGCGTCAGCATCGGATTCGATGGTCCTTCGGTTTCTCCCGGACGATCCAGCAGCACAATCGCACCCTTCAATTTCCCGCGATATTTTTGCAAGTCATCCAGTTTTTGTACGCCTACCCCCACCACCGCGCCGCGCACCGGCCCATTCGTGCTCGGCGACCATCCCGCCGCCGCCAACGTCAACACGTGGTCGGTCGGCGCAATAACTTTCCCCGTCGCAGCGCCGCGCGTCCAGCTATTCGCAATCGTCCACGGCTCCAGGTGAGCATTCTCCAGTCCCAGGGCCTTGAATTGCTCCATCGTCCAATGGCTCGCCTGATCCAATTCTTGCGTTCCGGTGAGCCGCGGCCCAATGCGATCGGCCAGATACGACAAATCGGTTTGCAACTGTCCTTCATCCGTTTTCACTTGCGCAATCAGTTTTGCGTCCATCTCCGCCACCGGATCGGGCTGCACGGCTTCGGTTTTCGCAACCGCTTCTGAAGGTTGATAGGGCAGCGGACGCCGCGTCAGCATCGACGGCAATTGCGCCGTGTTGTAAGCCCACGCCGCCAGCACTTGCGCCCCTTGGTTCAAATCGTCTTTCCAAACTTTGTCGAACGTATCCGACTGGCTGTGATGCGTCTTTGAATATTCCGCCATGTTCTGGATACAAAAAAATCCCGGTACCCCCGCATCGTCAAAGGAAGCATGGTCCGTACCAAACGACCGCGTCATGCTTGGCTCCAGCAGCTTCAATTCCTTCAATGGCGCCAGAACTTGGTCGACAATTTCCCGGTCCTGATAATTGTCATGCAGCCCCAGCGTCAGCACTCTGCCCGTTCCCGTATCGTGCACCAGCACTCCGGAAATCTTCTCCAGATCATTCTTGTGCGCTTCCACGTAGCGCTTCGAACCGACCAAGCCCTCTTCTTCACCGGTAAACAACACAAACCGAATCGTCCGCTTCGGTCGCAAATTCAATTTTGCCAGTGTTCGCGCGGCTTCAAGCACCGCCATCGATCCCGTACCGTTGTCCGTCGATCCGGTTCCCAAATCCCACGAATCCAGGTGCGCGCCCAGAATCACTACTTCATCCGGTTTTTCGCTTCCGCGAATTTCGCCGACCGTGTTGTACACCTCTACCGGCTTGTCGCTCAGCGTGTTCCTCATTTCTATTTCGATGGTCACCGGACCATGTTTCAGCATCCGCCACAGCATCCGGTAACCTTCGCCGGTGATAAACGCCGAAGGAATCGCGCCAATATCAAATTTTTCTCCGCCGACTCCGGTCATATTCAACAGCCCATGCGGCTTGTTCGAATCGCGCAGCACCGCCGCCACACCTTCCTGCTTGAAAAAATCATTCCGGGCCCGCGCTACTTCCACAAACGCCGCAAACGGCGATGGAGTTGCAGGCTGTCCCTTCATCGGCGGAGGCGCCTGCATCGCGCGGACATATTCTTCGTTCACGTCTTCGGGCTTCGGCGGCGATAGCAGCGACGGCTCCTGATAAATCACCACCGCGCCCCGCAACTTCCCATGGAACCTGTCGAAGTCCGCCTTAGTCTTGGCGTCAAAATAAACCACCGGTCCGCGCACTACTCCCGCCGTGCTGGGTGACCAACCCGCCGCAGCAATCGTCAACAGATGTTCTGCCGGCACCACAATTCGCGCCGTTGCCGTGCCGCGCGTCCAAGAATGCGCTATCGTCCACGGCTCCAGATGTACGTTCACCAGCCCGTATTTCTTCATCTGTTCCGCAGTCCAATCATTCGCCTGCTTCAATTGCGCAGATCCAGTCAGACGCGCACCAATATTGTCGGAAAGATATTCCAGGTTTTGCATAGCCTGGCTATGCTCGCGCACTTCACTCAAGATCTGCGCGTCCGCCGCCGTAAATCCGTTGGTATCATCCTCCGCGGCCGCCGCAAATCCCCGCAGCCCCGCGACTCCCGTCAGCATCATCACGCATGACCACACCGCCACTCGATTGAAGCGCATCCTCACCCTCTCTTTTGCAATGCGGCAGCCTGCCCACCGCAGGCAGGCCCTGCTGCCGCCTTCTTCGGAACATTCCACACCGCTACGTTACCCGTCCGTATGCCAGTTGAAAAATGGAACTATCTCTTCGACGCGCGACCACGCCTGGCACGTTTCATTTTCTTTTGCGCCAGCTTTACTCTGCGCGGCGCACGCTGGCACGCCGGACAAAAATGGCTGCTTCGGCCCGCCACAATAATTCTTCTGATCTTCGCCCCGCAGCGAAAACACTTCTCCCCTTCTCGCCCATACACCCTGTGGTGCTGCTGATAATCGCCCGCTATGCCCTCAGCGTCAACAAAATCAGAAATCGATGACCCGCGCATCTGAATCGCTTTGCGCAGAATTTTCTGCAAAGCTTTCAGCAGAATTTCTATTTCCGCTGACTTAAGGCCGGCGCCGGATCTGGCCGGGTGAATCCGCGCGCTCCACAAGCTTTCATCGGCATAAATATTCCCCACCCCGCGCAGCACTCTCTGATCGAGCAGCAGCGCCTTGATCCGCGCCCGGCTTCCCTGGATCCGCCGGGAAAACTCCTCCGCCGTCACCAGCAGCGGTTCGGCACCGAAGCGCAACAACTCCGCAGTCAGCGCTTCTCCCGCCAGGTATGCCATCCTCCCGAATCGCCGTGGATCGATGTAACGCAGTTCCCGGCCATCATCCAGAACCAGAGTCACATGCGTATGTTTGGCCAGCGGCTGTCCGGCAAAATGTGGCGCCAGATTCCCGGTCATTCCCAGATGCACCAGCAACGCTTCTGGCCCCGCGTCCGCCGCAACCGGTTTTGTAGTTGCAGTAGCGGGCCCGCTAGCGGCACTCGGGCTGGCCAGCTGCAACAGCATAAATTTTCCGAAGCGCTCTACCCGCGCAATCTGCCGGCCCGGCAATTCCCGCTCAATCGCCACCGGATCATCGATAAAGTCCGTCTTGCGCAGGGTCACGGATATAATTCGCCGCCCCGCCACCGAACTCTGCAGCCCCCGCGCAACCGTCTCGACTTCAGGAAGTTCCGGCATTTACCACTTTTGGGCCCGCTTTACGGGATGTCAATCTTTCTTGAATGCGTACTTGCTTGCCTGGCTGGTGCAATCAATTTGGTCTTTTTTGAAGGCTCAGCGCCAGAAAGGCCCGCTAGCAGCCAGTCCATTCCAAGCACGGGCAACCGCCCGGGATTCGCTGCTCACCATTCACTACTCACTATTCAGTAGTCACTTCTTCTGATAATCCGGATAAGCCGGATGTTCCGGCATCTTCATCGGATTTTTCTTCAACGCTTCCATGGTCACCTGAATGGCCTTCTCCAGTTGCGGATCATGCCCTGCAGCCACCGAAGCCGGATCATTCTCCACTTCAATATCCGGAGCGATCCCGCGATTCTCCACTTCCCATTCACCGTGCAATCCATAAAGCGCCGCACGCGGAGCCGTCACTCCGCCGCCGTCCAGCAAACTTGGATATCCGCCAATTCCCACCAGTCCTCCCCAGGTCCGCACGCCCACCAACGGCCCCAGCTTGTCCTGCCGGAACATCCAGGGCAGCGCATCGCCGCCAGAACCAGCCATCTCATTGATGATCATCGTCTTCGGCCCATAAATCTGCGCCAGCGGCGAGCAATAGTTCTCACCCTCGCGCGAAACCACACAATTCCGCAGCGGCCGCTCCAGCAAATCGATGATGTAATCCGCAATCGCGCCGCCATGATTGTAGCGCTCGTCGATCACCGCGCCCAGCTTGTCGGTCTGCGCAAAATAATACCGGTTGAAATTTACATATCCGCCGCCCGCGGTATCCGGCACATGCACGTACGCCAGCTTCCCGCCGCTCAGTTCATCTACTTTGCGCCGGTTATCCTCTTCCCACGCGCGGTTGCGCAAATCGAATTCTTGATCGACAGGGACCACCGTTACGTCGCGCGCGTCCTTGCCGTCGGCATTTGCGCTTACCTTGATCCGAATTTGTTTCCCCGCCGTATTTTCAAAATATTTGTAGACCGAAGTCGGCGGTCGCACTTCTTCGCCATTCACTTCAATCAAGTAGTCGCCAACTTTCACATCCACGCCCGGCTGCGTCAGCGGCGCGCGCAATTCCGGATTCCAGTTTTCTCCGTTGAAAATGCGCGCGAATCGGTAACGTCGGTTCTCGATCTTGTAATCCGCACCCAGCAATCCGCCTTTCACTTCCGGCGCCTTCGGAATATCGCCGCCAAAAATGAACATATGCCCGACCGTCATTTCTCCCAGCATTTCCGCGAAAAGATGATTCACGTCACCGCGTCCGCCCGCTGCTTTCAAGTACGGCAAGTATTTTTTCTCGGTTGCGGGCAAATTCAATCCGTGGAAATGCGGATCATAAAAAAAGTCCCGCTCGATTCGCCACACTTCATGGAACATTTGATTCCACTCAGCGCGCGGGTCCACGTACGCTTCCATTGCCTCAAGTTTCAATTGCCCTTCGCCTGGCTTCGCCGCAGCCGCAGTCGCCGCGACAAACCACGGTGCCGCTGGCCCCGGCCCCTGCCGGTACAATGCTTTTTCGCCATTGGCCGACACCGCGAAGCTGCTTACCCCGGCAACGAACGGCTCCGTTTTTCTGGTCGTAAGGTCGAATTTCGAAACGCTGGCCACCGTCGGCCCATTCAGCGACGGCACATCCGGAATCTCCGATAAATACAGAACTCCCGCTTTTCCGGTGTCAAACTGCACGTAGTTTGCGCCCTTAATGGGCAATCCCACGATTCTTTGTCCGATATTCTCCAGGTCGATTGTTACCGTAACCGCTTCTTCTTTCTTGTCCTTATCGCCGTCTTTATCCTTTTCCTTGTCCTTCTTGTCTGATTTTCCCTTGTCGTCAGACTTCGTTTTGCCGTCTTCTTTCTTTTCCTCCGCTTTTTTCTCCGCTACCTTTTCGTCGTCACTCTGTGGTTCCACCGGATTGGCATCCGTCTTTTTAAGCACCACGGCATACACGCTGCGCGAAACCGGCCGCTGGAATCCCGAAAGATCCAGCCACGAAACACCCAGTCCCTCGTCCGTGCTGGCCGCAAAAAATAAGTATTTGCCGCCTCTATCGAACACTGGATATCGCGCGTCACTCATGCCGTCCGTGATCTGCGAATTCTTGGCATTCTCCAGCGAGTACACAAAAATCGCATGTATATGGTTCGGCAAATAGCGCGAATAGGTCAGCCACTTGCTGTCGGGCGACCACGCGGAAGAAGGCGACCCGCCGAAGGTATAATACTGATCCGTGGTCACTTTCGCGGGCGTGCCCTTATCAACGTCCACATACCAGAGGTTCAGCCGCTTATCAGCGAACGCAATCTTCTTGCTGTCCGGCGACCACGTCGGCCCATAGAAAAATGACGGTGGATTGCCAAGCGCAATTTTCTTCACCGTACCCAGACCGGATTGGTCTACCAGATGCAGCGCATACTCGCCTGATTCGTCGGAGAAAAATGCGATCCACTTGCCGTCCGGTGACCATGCCGGATCTCGCTCCGCGACGGCTGTGGTTCGCGTCAAGTTCCGAATGTCACCCTTTTCCGCCGGCACCGTAAAAATATCTCCGCGCGCTTCAAATACCGCTCGCGCGCCGGTTGGCGAAATCGCGGCGTTCTGAATCTTGTCTCCGGCCTTTTCCCAGTGCGGCCGCGTCGACGGCAAATCCCCCGCCAGGTGAATTTCCACTCTCCGCGTTTTTCCCGACGCCAGGTCATAAACATGAATCCCGCCGAATTGCTCATACACGATTCCGCCAGGACCAGCGCCGATGGATTTCAAGTCCAGGCCGGTGTTCTCGATCAATTGCTTCACGGCTTTGGTTTTTGTGTCGTAGGAAAATAGCGTGACCGCACCATTGCGATCGGACAGGAAATAGACGGTATCGCCCATCCACACCGGATTGTAGTCATTGGAATTTTCCCGCGGCACTTTCTCCAGCTGCAAACTTTTCAAATCCACCAGATATACCGGCGTAGTCTGCCCGCCGCGATAACGCTTCCACGCTTCCTGCCATTTCAGATTCGGAACGTATGCAAAACGTTCGCCGTCCGGCGAATAGGATCCCGCCTCCCCCCGCCACATGGGCAGCACCTCCGGCACCCCGCCTTCAATTGGCA
>Ga0193709_1000774_pt1 | contig 10323 bp, 19 predicted proteins | sample H3c2metaG_FD_160571 | JGI IMG/M metagenome (GOLD analysis project Ga0193709, IMG submission 160571) | Soil microbial communities from a riparian zone of the East river system, Colorado, United States - H3c2 | ecosystem: Environmental > Terrestrial > Soil > Riparian zone | place: USA: East River... | reverse complement strand
TGGGTGGCCTGATCAGCAGAAGGGCATGGGGTTCGCCCGTCACCGTTGTGCGGACGGTGACGGGCGCGCACTCCCCAGTGCTTCCACCCCGGACGGCCAAGTCCGAAGAATGTGTGTCGATAGCTGTGTAACCGGGCACCCCGGACTGTGCATCGGTGCGTGGACACTCTCGGACCATCGATACGGTTCGTGGTCCAGCTATGGTTGCAGGAAATCTTCCTGCGTGGTCCAGCGGTCCACGGGAGCCTGGACCGCGTGGACCGGAGTCCGTGCTGGTCAGCGCGTTTTAGACCCGAAAGTGGTCCAGCCGGTCCACGGGAGACAACACATGCGTGGACCGCTATGTATGCTGGTCAGAGCGTTTTGGCCAATCTGGCCACTGAGCGGAATCAAGATCCACAAGCGTAGCATGGAAGCTTGACGAACGGGGTCTATAAGGGCGCTGAGCTGCGACGATGTAGAGAGAGAAGAGAGAAAAACCAATCAGCTTACTGCTTAGACCGGAAATCTTCCTGCCCAAGTGGTCCAGCGGTCCAGGCTTGCCCGCACTTTGAGGGTGTGCCTCTTCCGTGCAAAAGTTGGTCGGCCGGGCGAATCGGTTCACTCCTGCGTAACTGCAGGGCGCTGACCAGCACTTCTTAGGGTGTACTAATGTTACTGGTTTCGCATCGTCGCAGGTCACCGGCAGGGCGGCGAAAATGGCCCTGTACGTCCCTGCGCGACCCTGCCCTCGGCGCGATCCAGGCTTGCCCGCAGTTGAGAGTGACGACCGGCACGGCGACCCGGACAGAGCCGGTGCCGTGCTGGTCGCGTGTCCGTCGCTCGACCTGTCTCTAGCCCCAGGACAGGGAGTTGCATCAGCGAATTTTGAGACCTTGAGCAAGGTCGGTGGGTAGCCGGTCAACGCCTGGTTGGCGTTGACCGACCTCTCTCCCTTGCCCTGTCCCCAGGCCGCTGCGAGGCCCGAAGCTTTTGTGGTGCGTCTGGACCGTGTGGCCCCGCACCTTCTCGTAGATAGTTAGCCGGGAACCCCGACACCCCGACCCTGTCGACCGTGGGGTGAGGGTCGACCTGAGGCGAGGCGAATAGTGGCTCTGACCTGCGGCGATGCGGTCGGAGGGTCGAATCCGGTCGACCCTCGGATGTAGGTCGACTGGCGAGGGGGGCTATAGGCTCTGACCTGCGACGATGCGAGTAAGGTGAGCCTAAGTCGACCCTCAACGTAAAGTAGTTGATTCGTCACGATCAGTGCAAAGATGCTGGTCAAAGCGAAGTTGATCATGCTTGTTTGCCGAGGTCGACCCTCTTCGTTATAGAAGACTCAACACACACGCACGAGAAGACAATACTTACTTGCTTTAGGGGCGGCGAGATTAACACTTGTGACCCTGGGTGCTTCTCTGGTTACGGAGGTGACGACCAGCACCGTTCGGCGACCCGGACGGACTCCGAACGGTGCTGACCGCGTCGACCGTGCGCTACGACCCAGAGGAGACGAGTCCCGGGGAGCACACGGACGTAGGTGCCTCTCCACCGCTGACCGCGTTCTCTCAGGCTTCCGCCCGGACGGCCTTGTACGGCCCGTGCTCGGCAACGTAGGCAGCGGCAGCGCGCCGGAGCCAGCGCTGGTAGCTGTGAGTCCGACAGAGGTCGGAGCAGAACACGGCCTCCGGGCGCCGAGTTTCGTAATGACGGCCGCACTCTGGGCAGATGATCATGGTTGGCGTTCCTCTCGTGGCGGCCGTTCAATCGCGTTTGGAGCATGAAAAAGCGGCACGTGTCGACCGTGCCGCGTGGTGGTTCCCTATTGATTTACTAGGTCAACTTCTTCGGTTCTGTTCAGCCCTTCATATATAGTAGGACCCTCCGTCGGTTGATTGTGACTAGTCTCACAGTTGAATGGGTCTGGTCAGGGCTTCTCAGCACGCCCTACACTTAGTACACTCCGGCCTAAAATCCGGCGGAGCCCGTGATCGGGCGGATCGTTACCAAGTTGTGACCTTGGGCGTGTACGATGCCGCGCTCCTCGGCCGGGATCTGCAGACCGGCGAAACCTTCGCACGATGGCCCCCACGCACTCCGGATCATCGTTCTCGCAGGTCAACGGCACTGCGGGGCCTGGCGAGGCGGGGTTTGCGTTTACGCAGGTGAAACCGGGTGCCGGTCGGGACTGGAATAACTGCCCCCGTTCGGCTGAAACGCTCTTACGATGGCTCCTGGGCAACCCGTCAGTCCAAGTCCCGGCCGTCCGGATGTTCGATGACGAACTCGGGCACGAAATTGACCTGGACCCGATCATTGACCGGCATCCGGCTGCCACGGCCGCCGGCCCGCTGGACCACGACCGACTGCACGAAGACCTTTATCAACCGGTTGACCGCAGGGGCGTCCCCGGCGTCCACCCGTGTCTGTATCTCGTCATACATCTCTCGGATTGTGGGAGCAGGGCGGCCCGACATCAGGGCGACGCGGGATTCGTCGCGACGCGCGGAAGCAGCGTCCCGAGCGGTGACGAGGCGACCCCGCTGCTTCGCGTACAACGCGATCCCGTTCTCACCCTCGAATTCATCGGTCAGCCACCGCTGATCGGACAGCCTCGCCAGCCGCCTCTCCGCGTCCGCGAGCTCCGCGCTGGCGACGCGTTCGCGTTCCCCTGCAGCCGGGTCGATCGATCGGAACAGGAGCTCTTTGAGGCTGTCCGACAACGATTCCGGGCCTTTCCAGAGCCCGACAGCGAGGAACGAGATGACCCATCGCTCCACCTTCGGCGCGACGATCGTAGCCGGGGCTGGGCAGCCGTTCCGGACCCGCATCCGGTCGCAGCCGTAGCGCTTGGCATCGGCTCGGCCTCCGAGGGACATGGTCGAGCCGCACCCGCCGCACCGGATGAGCCCTGACAGCATCGCGAGGCCCTTGCGCTTGCCCTTGCCGGTGAGGTCGAGGCGACGTGTGGCGACAGCGGCTTCGATCTGGGCGTACTCGCTCTCGCTGAGCAGGGGTTCGCCGATGCTCACTGTTTCGCCGCTCTCGTTGAGATACGGGATCGTGTACGGGCCTGTTTCGGGGCGAGTGCCCATGATCCCACGCAGCGTTGGGGACATTGCCCAGTATCTCACCGAAGACGATGACCAGCGGCGGCCAGTTTGGTCGGAAAGCCAGCTGGCTACGGCCGCCAGAGTCTCCCCGGCAATCAGGCGCTCGATCGCACCGCGAGCGATCGGGCCGCCCGTGTCGTGGGGCCGTACGCGGTGGTCAGTTTCGGAGAGTCCGAAGGACAGGCGGCCGGGGAGGCGACGGCCGGTGCGACGAAGTGACGCGCGCTGACTTTTGACGCGGGCACTGGTATTCGCTGACTCCGCGCGTGCCTGCTCGCTCAGCAGGATCAACGTCAGCCGATCCGACTCGCGGGAGCTGTCGAGGCCAGGATCGAGCACCACGAACCGGCGGCCGGCAGCAGCCAGCTGGCCCATGAGCGGGCCGAGCTGCTCGATGCCCTGCCGGGTCAATCTGTCAATCCTGGTCAACAGGAGGACGTCGAACACGCCAGCGACCAGGTCCGCAATGGCGCGGTCGAACTGCTCACGGACAACGCCGGGCTTCCAGCCCGATCGATCGTTGTCGACATACGGGTCGCCGGTCATCTGCAGGTCGTGGGATGCGGCGTACCGCTCGATCTCGAACTGCTGGCGCTGCAGGGAGTTGGGGTCACGCTCAGGATCGGCATCCGGGGCGGCGAAACTCAGACGAACGTATGATCGAGCGGTTATTGACATGCTGGTAGGCTAACACCGTCAGCACGGCCTAGTGACCACTAGGCCGGTGGAAACGGCTTAGGAGTCTCCGTGGTCCAGCTCAGCCCGAACACATGCTTTACGTGCAGCGCGACCCCAGTGCCAGTGCAGCGCAGCACATCCAACGGGACGTGGAACTGCCGTCCCTGCACGATCAGGGCACGATTTGCGAGGCTCGTCCGAGCAGCCGAGGTCTTCGGCGGGGACGCCATCGTCCAGGCCGCAAAGTTCTCCGTGTACGGGCGCTTGGCCGCCGGGATCGTGCCCTTGGACGCCGCCGCGTGCCTACAGGCCAGCGCTGCGTGGTTGGAGCTGGGTGACCCCAGCGCCAGGCCATACGTGCTCGCTTGGCGAACCGCCAGCGTGATCATCAGGCAGTACGAGCGGGCCTGCGTCACCGACGCTGGCCGCGAGTCGGTGTCCGCGTGAACGCCCGGATGCAAGTCGCCCTGGCCCTCGTTGTGCTCGCGGGTTTGATCGCAATTGCGCTGGTCACGGGTTTGCTGCAGATCAACGGGCAGGGCGGCAGCGTCGGCCTGCAGGTCGGTGCGTGTGGCGCGTACGTGAACGTCGCGGGCGACCTCAACGGCCGGCACCTCGGGCTGTACTGCGGTGGTGACCGATGAGTCGCCGAATCGAGAAGAGGGCGGATGCGCTGGCGGATCAGGCGCAGCGGATCTTGACCTCACCGGATCTCACCCCGGCGCGACGCGAGTGGGCCGAGAGCCTGCTCGCTGAGGCCCGGGATCTGCGGAGCGGCAAGTGAGCGCGCACCGCGCCGACAACGGGTGGCCTGCGGCCCGCTCGTGACGTCAACCGAGTCCGGCGAGCGCTCCACCGTGACCGACACGCGGTGGACAGCGCGACCAGGCAGCTGGTGCTGAGCGTCGCGGCACGGTTCAGTGCTTACGCCGGGGTGGCGGGCGCGGTGATGATCATCGTGAGGGCTTGCGGATAAGCAGCACAGCAACGAAAAACGGCCGACCCATAGCGAAGATGGGTCGGCCGTTCTCGTGTGCCCTGGAAGCAGTGCCGACCGCGCCCGGGGCGCCTGTCAGCGTACCGCGTGCTCGAAGTTCTCCAGTACGTTGCCTGGCTCGGCCGAGTGAGCAGCGATCAGCTTCTGTTCAAGCCACTCCGCCGTTTCGCGGTCCTCACAGATCGCGATGACCTCGAAGCTGCGACCAGGAGATTGCCATAGGTGGGAGCTGGGGTGGTCGGGATCGTGATGCTGACGCTCACGGTTTGCTGGCGACGCGGATACCCCGATGTAGTGCACGGTCTGGTTGTCAGGCTCGCCCGACACGCAGGCCCCCCGTAACATGGCCCCATGGCTCTCTTACGCGTCACCCTGGAAACGGTTCTCGGCGAGGCAGACAGCGTCGTGGCCAGCATCAACAGCACCGTGCCGGGGGCAGTAGCGGACCGGCTCGACAGCGTGCCGCCAATCACAGATGCCGAATCAGATTCGGTGACGGTCGTCTATGCCAGCAACTCCCCCGAGGTGCTCGCGAAGCTGCAGAGCATCGAGCACGTTTTATGGCTAGGAACGTCGATCAGGACCCGCTAGGACGTCCCACAGACAACGAACGGCCCCCGGGCAGGCAGTGACACCTACCAGAAGCCGTTCGGTGACGCTGGAGACGTCCTCAACGCCACGACGCAGCACAGCTCCGGCGCAGCGCCGGGACGCGCGAAGCGGGAGCGGCAGGGCGTCGAAGCGTCGTGGCCGTCGGAGCGGAGCTACCCGGCGCTGCGAAGGGCGTCGCGCTCCCGAACTCTCTCGGCTTTCCGTTCTGCCGCAAGGCGCCGGGCAGACGTGGGTGTCTCGTCTACTCGTATCCGGGTCTGATCGTCACCGTAACCGCCGCCCATTGGGACGCGCGGGACGTTCGCGTTGCGTCTCGGCATGTCAGCGCACGTTCCGAAAACGTCGAAGCACACGGCCAGCGAGGAAACCTGCCGGGCCGCTGATGAGTGCAACCACGGCGAGCTGCACAGTCGCTGCGATCATGACGTTGCAACCACGGTCGCGGCGCCATCGTCGTACGTGGCTAGGGTGGTCGAACGCGTCAGATTCTCCAGCGCGGCGGCAGAGTCCAGGAGCTGGACCGCATAGCCGGCCGCCAGCAGGAAAGCGACGCGAGACGTGTTCACCTCACCCGGGTGGGCCGGGGCCGTCGCGGAACTCATGTTGTTCGCCTCCTGAGCGTCGCGCACGAAGACGTAAGCCAACGGAGCTCGGCAGGGGTAAAGAGTCAACGCGTTCATCAATTCCACGTAGGCCTCAACACTGGCGACGGTTCGCTCAGCGGGTTCCAAGGCGACGAACGCTTGGGCGGTTTCCCCAGTGATCGCCGCGACCGGAGAGCCTGGCGGGATCTTGGTAGAGACGTTCGCGATGACCTTCACCGCGTCGGTCATCATGGCCTGCACGGCGGGGAACATGTCCTCCAAGGCCTTCACCGCGACGATGAAGGCCTTCGCAGCCAGCTGGGTCTGGATCTCCGCGACGGTCGTCTGCTGATGTGCTCTGGCAGCTATGGCCGCGCTGTGTGAGACGACCAGGGCGTTGAGGTCTTCCGGAGTTGCGTCGTACTCGGCGATCAGCTGTGGGACCGGCTGCACCTTGACGGAGTCCGACAGTTTTTGGAGCGATGTCAGCTCGTCCGGCAGGCGAATTCCTAGGCGTGTGGCCATCGTGGTGATCTTGTCTACGGTCAGGGGTCGAGTGTCGTACGCGAGACGAGGCATGGCGGCGATCTGCTTTCGTTTTGTTGGGATGGCGGGGAAAAGCGAGGTCAGGCTACTCCGAGAACCAATCCCGGATTGTGTTCTCAAGGGCGTTCATGTTCATCGCGTCCACGTCTTCGGCGGACGGCGCTTGAGCACCTTGGGGGCCTCCCCCGAAACTGGGAATCGGTGGCGGCACGGCCGGCGCGGCTGGGTTGAGTCCCGCCAAGGCGTCCAGGAGCGGGTTGCCCTTCGGCGTGGCAGGCGGAGCGGTGGACGAGGGGTCGTCGGGAGCCTGGGTTTTCGGCTGCAGGAACGGGTTGTCGAGGTCAGCCGAGTCGCGAAGGCGTTCAAGGGCAGTGATAAGCGGGTCCGTCATGTCCTAAGCTCCATATCTGGCAATGAAAGCGTCGTGATCGGCGCGAGTTCGGAAGTCGATCGGCGGACCTGGGTCGGGCACCGGATCCGGTGCCGGGGCGGCCAGGCCGAGGTCGATCAGGTGGCCCTGGATCTGGCCACTCAAATGCACGATGCGTGCAGGGTCCTCGGTGTCCAGCGTGAGACCGTACAGCCTGCCGATCTCCTCCACGATGGCGTGGTTTTCGGTGGGGACCTTGGATTTCAGCTGGGCGACCAGGACGAGGACCTCACCGTGAGGCAGGCTCACTTTGCTGCCGACGCGATCGAATCGAACAGGGTGGAGCGTGCCTCGTCCGCCGTTGGCTGAACGGGCGCGTCCACAACTACCCACTGCAGGCGCATCCGGTCGCCCGGGGTGAGGCCGAAGTTGCTCAGAATGCTGCGAAGCTCGGTGGCGGCAGTCGTACGGCCCGTTGCACGGGTCATCACGGCATCGTGGAGCACAGCGGCGACCAGGAGGAGCTGCCAGTCTTGATCGGAGAACATCATCGCCTGCGCGGATCGGCGAAGACCGGCGTACCAAGCCGTGGTTGACGGGCACCACGCGCCGCCTTCGGGACGCTGCTCAGGCAGCGCCGGGCCACGGACGACACCGTCCGCGACGAGCACTGTGTTGGTCACGGTGCGTGGAATCCGACCGTTGTATGGACTTCTGGGAGTGGCCATTTTCGGCTCACTTTCTGTGTGCGTTTTGAGGCCGAAACGAGCTCGAAACGGCCGTATATTATGCAGTTAGGTGATCCTAAATTTGACCTCTCGGCCATAGCCTCGTTTGACGTGACAGTACTATTCGAGGTGACTACACCCCGTAGGGGAGGGACCCCGGCCAGGGGGTGGCAGAGTCATGCGGTGCGATGAATAATTATTCATTCGCTGATCGGTGGCGCGCGCAACAGAGAGTGATGGTCACTGCATGTGCGGCGGCAATCCCATGACCTTGTACGGCGCGACCTCGATGGCTCCGGACGGACCAGAAGGATGACGTTCGTCCGGTCGCTTCATCGAGGTGCGACCAGCAGCAGCCTGCTGTGCTGTTTGTCTGGCGTGATGGAAGTGGCATATAGAGCGGAGGCTGACCAGCCGGTGATCCCCTCTGCCACGCCAGTGGTCACATTCATCGGCCCTGGTCGTGCACCTCCCCCTGCCTTCCTCGTACCAGGTGCACCGGTAACCGTCGCGCTCGAAGCACGCGGTGCGCAGCTGCGGCCAGTTCGCCGGTAGGGGTGCGAGGCGACTGCCTTGGGGGCCGTTAGACCACGCCATCGGGAGCCTCACTCTTCGGCCGCTTCGTGCCTTTGATCAGCCTGACGGGGCTGCCGCTCATGGCGCAGTGAGCAGTGCGCCAACGCGCAGCAAGGGCCAGCCGGGCCTGCTCGCGCTCGCGTTCGATGTCTTCGTTGTCGGACATGGTTCGTGCTCCTGTGGTTGGCGATCGATCAGCGGTCGGACAGCGCAGCCGAAAGGGACCGCCGAACCTCACGGCTGCGCTGGGTTGTGGGGACGTCCTCAGAGCTGCGCACGGACGTCCTGGGGTGATTGCTTGGGTGCGCACGTTGCGCCAGCGAGAGCCGTTGCGGCAGGGCGGCACGGGGCACTGTGGCCTCACGGCCACACCGCTCCCCGGCCCACGCCGAGACGCTCACGCGCGACGGCGTGTGCCGGGTCGCGTTGTGGTCGGGGGAACGGCGGAGCCGGGGAGCGGTGAGACCGGGTAAGATCCATCGCGGCGTGGTGCTCGCAAGCCACGCCACCCGGGACCCGGGGAACCTTGCATGTCTTGCGGTTGCACCACACGGGCGACAACATCGATTGGCGAGCGCCCCTCAACTCCGAGAAAACCTCCGGATTGTGGACCGTGAACCGCCAAAACCGATCGGCCTCCCAGGTCAAGGTGAAGTCCGAGACCTGCACCTTGGCCAGTTCGCGAAGAAGACGCGTCGTTGACGCGGTATCCGGCATCAAATCCAGCAGGTCCCGAGCGTGCGAATAATCCCGGGCCTCCATGCGGACGTTGCGTCGAATCTCGGCAGCCGTGAGGCCGGAGTCCTCGATCAACAGGAACAGCTTCCAAAGGTTCGTGGCGTCTACGGTGTTCATGAAGACACCTGCAGCGGTCGCGTCGGACCCTGGGCGACAAATGCTAGCCAAGCCATCGGCGAATCCAGCATTGGCACTGACCACAGGGTGCCGTCCGCCGTCAGGTCGATCTGGTAGCCGACGACGGGTGCCCAGTTATCACCTGCCACCTTCTGCTCAAGGCCCGATGCGGTCTTTTCGGACATGACGATGTTACGAGCGGGCATGATCGACTACCTCTCCGAGAATGACGTTGCTGGAAATCGTTCCTGGGAATCCGCGTTCCCTGACTCCGTTGACTCGCGGGCGGGTCTCACCGAAACGGTCCTTTGCTGCGGCGAACAGCGCGGCCTTCTCAGGTTCGGTGAGCGGGCAACCGGCGAGATCTTCGAATTGCTGGAGAAGCGCAGCGCGGGACGTGTAGCCCTCGCCGGACAGCTGGATTATCGAGTCCGAGAACTCGATGACGCGGGAGGAGCTGCCGGGCGACGGGGCGTCGACTCGGAGGAGATCGGAAGCGCCGATGATTCCTGATTCGAGAGCACGGGATCGACGGGAAAGCATGCCCCGGAAGAGCGAATCGGCGAAGACCATCGGGATGCCGGCAAGGGCGAGCGCAGCTTCGACGTTCGCTAGGTTGCCGTCCTGGAACTCCTCGTACAGGACGTTCACCTTGGCCATCACGGTCGAGGTGATCGCGCCACCCGGGAGCAGGATCCACTGGTCGTTTACTTGCCGGTGCCACAAGGCATGGCGACGGTCCGTGGAGGCGACGTAGCGGTGATCCTGGGCGATCATGGTGGCGACAAAGTAACTGGCGGCGAGCTCGGAATTTGCGGGGCCAGCACGGCCGAACAGCGGGACAGCGGTGGTTTCTCGGAGCGTGCGGAGAGCGGCTGAAGTCTCCCACTCCTTGTACTCGGCTTGCCGCTTGGCAGAGTTTGCAAGGATCAAGGCGTGCCTGTTGTCCGCATCGGTGGCCATGTACGCGTTTTCCGCGTCCAGCAAGGCGGACTGAGCGCGATCAAATGCAGCCTCTGCGCGGTCGAGGTCGAGGTCGTGAGCTGGGTGACGGAGGACGGGCGGGGGTCCGAGGACGGCTCGGGTGTCTGTGGGTACGTGGACGAGAGATGTTGTCATTGGCTGTTCCTAGGGGATGAAGTTGGCGGGGAGAGCTGGGTGGCCTGATCAGCAGAAGGGCATGGGGTTCGCCCGTCACCGTTGTGCGGACGGTGACGGGCGCGCACTCCCCAGTGCTTCCACCCCGGACGGCCAAGTCCGAAGAATGTGTGTCGATAGCTGT
>Ga0193709_1000773_pt1 | contig 10324 bp, 6 predicted proteins | sample H3c2metaG_FD_160571 | JGI IMG/M metagenome (GOLD analysis project Ga0193709, IMG submission 160571) | Soil microbial communities from a riparian zone of the East river system, Colorado, United States - H3c2 | ecosystem: Environmental > Terrestrial > Soil > Riparian zone | place: USA: East River... | reverse complement strand
CTGTTTCAGTAATCGTGTGCACCTCCACTCTAATGCACAAATGTATCTACCTTGTACATTCTTATCTTTGAGAAATCCTTAACTCAATGGCGATTGATCCCTCCCTGGACCCGCTACACCCGCTACAGGCCAGTAAATACGAGTCGGAATTGAGGTTTTACCCGCTACGGAGCCGCTACGGAGCCGCTACGGAGCCGCTACGGAGCCGCTACGTTCTCAAGTCCAAAGTCCAAAGTCCAAGGCCTAAAGTCCCAAAGAAGGCACTTCGCCCGGAAACCGCGCATCGATTCGCAGGTTCCTGGATTGGCGCGGTGTCTCTCTTGCGCATTCCTATCAGGTCAAACGCATCGACAGTGACTATTTCGAAGTGGCTTAATGAACGCCGGATTGTGACGCGACTGATGCCAGATGGGGGACTGCATGAAGCCTGAGCTTGCGGGCCAGTGGTCCAAAAACTTCGTATACCTTTCTTTTTGGTTACGAACGTAGCAAAGGGGGTGGGACAATTACGGTCCCACCCCAATTTAAAAATTTGCAGAGGCGAATGAGTTTGACTTATGACGTGGATGTGAGGTTGGGGGTAACTATTTCGAGATTGCCCAGGTTCAGCCCATGGTTTGGTCTATTTCTGCTTAGCTGAGGCAAAAGTCGGAGCTTGGCCTGGGAGTGCGATCTGCTAGTTTCCTGAGAATATGAACCAAGCCTCTTTCGATCTGCCGAAGATTGCTGTACTGGCGTTTCTGCTCAGCGTTACCAACGGGCTTCACGGCCAGGGGACGGCCTTTACCTATCAAGGTCGTTTGCAGGATGCCGGCATTTCAGCAAATGGCGTTTACGATCTGACGTTTGCCGTGTATGACGCGCCGACAGGCGGAAGCCCGGTCGGTGTGAGCAATGTGTTCAACGCTCTTCCGATCAGTAACGGGTTATTCACCGTCGTGTTCGATCCCGGCCCGGGTGTGTTTACCGGCGCGGCTCGCTGGTTGCAGATCGCCGTCCGGCCAGGCTCCAGCTCGCAAGCCTACACAAACTTATTGCCGCGCCAGGCGTTGTCGCCGAGCCCTTATGCGATTATGGCGGGCAATTTGAGCGGGACAATTCAGTCGTCGAACATCGCGCCAGGCTCAATCGGCTCCCCGCAATTGGCCAAACCGCCGCAGTCGGGCAGCATTGCTTCCGCGTCGCTGACGACCTATTTCAATCAGGCGATTTTTTCGGTGCCATTCAACCCGACCTTTGGAACGACGCCGAATGTAACGGTCAGCCTTGAGATTGCCGATTTCGAGACCGCGCGACAATCGGTGTTATTCGTCAAGAGCAGATCGACCAGTTCGTTCACCGGTTACGTCGGTTTGCCCACGTCGCCGGTGAACCTGGACACCGCGAGTGTGGTGGTTGGCCGTTCTTCGTTAGCCGTCGTGAATGGCAATCCCGCGATGAGTTACAACTTCGCGCCGGATCTCAAATACGTGCGAGCCAGCGATGTTAATGGGACATCCTGGAACACGCCGGTGACGGTGGACACGACCGGAACCGTGGGTGAATTCAACTCGCTGGCGGTCGTCAATGGAAACCCGGCCATTGCTTACTACGATGGCAGCCCAAACTTAAACCTGAAATATGTGCGGGCATCGAATGTAAATGGAACGGCGTGGGGCACACCAGTAACCGTGGACAGCACCGGAGACGTTGGCCAGGACCCGTGCCTGGTGGTCGTGAACGGCAACCCAGCCGTCAGTTATTACGATCATACGGGGCTCAACCTCAAGTACGTCCGGTCAACGGATATCGGCGGGACCAACTGGGCAGTGGCCCTCACCGTCGATAGCACCGGCAACGCCGGCTATGCGAATTCCATGGCCATGGTGAATGGTAATCCGGCGATCGCCTACGCTGTCAGCGGCCCGGACAGTCTCAGGTACGCGCGCGCCACCGATGCAAACGGCACAACCTGGGGCGCACCTATCATCGTGGACAGCGGCGACTTTGGTGATCTTTCATTGGCGCTCATCAACGGCAATCCCGCCATCAGCTATTTCGACGCGATAAATGGCCGCGTTAAATTTGTGCGCGCGACAGATGCCAATGGCGTCACCTGGGGCACGAGTGTCATCCTCGATACTCCGGGCGGACTGAACGCATATACTTCGTTGGCGGTCGTCGGCGGAAACCCGTCCATCAGCTATCTCGATAGCGTCAATGGCGATCTGAAGTTCACACGAGCGAGCGATGCCAATGGCGCGACGTGGCCCGGCGTCCTGACGGTGGACAACGCCGGCACGGTCGGCTATTACGCGAACTTGAGAGTCGTCAATGGCCAACCCGCCATCAGCTATCTCGATGCGACCGACACACAACTCAGATTCATCCGCAGCACCGGGACAACCGTGCCCTTCACCATTAACTGGATTGCGTTGGAACCGTAGTCCGCCCGGTTCTGCTCGTTTTGCCAAGGCAGGCCGAATGGAAATTCTCTCTCCCCATCCGCCTGCCCCGATCTTATCGGGGATGGGGAGAGGGTCAGGGTGAGGGGTCCGTTCGTTGGCCGGTGATTCGGCGGTTGGCGGACGGTCCGCGGAGGGCTGTGGAAGACCGGAGGAAGATGATCGATCGTTCATAGCCATGAATTATCTCTTTTTTGGTTACGAACGTAGCAAAGGGGGTGGGACATTTACGGTCCTGCCTTCGGCTAAAAATTTTCCGAAGATGGATGAGTCTGGCTTATGAAACGGAGGGAAGTTAGCTAAAGATGGGCACCACAAATCGCGCTCCACCCGCTTCCGATTACCGCCGTAAGGACCAAAATGTCGTCGATGCGGACCCAACTGAAGCAAACAAAATTCCTTCAGCAAAGGTTGAATTGAGGTTTCTGGCTTGGGGCTATCAGAATTAAACGTCTCGCTTGTCTTGACTGTTCTGATATAGCTCTTTGAGCATGCAAACACGAGTTGTTGGGGATTGAAACACGGCGAGATTATGGGAAATCCTGTACAAAACTACCGTTAATCTATAGCCGAAATGGCGGAGTCCCGCTTAATTGAAGCGCTTGGCTATCCTCAATCGAGGAAATTCCTTCCACCGCATGAGACCGAAGGGCTTCCGGCGAGCGAGCTTTCCTTCGCGCTCCGACATGCGGCACAAGTTGCCGAGGAAAAAACCAAGGAAGGTGAGGAATGTACATTCCTAGGGACATACATTCTGCAACAGCAGTCAGGTGCCCCAGCAGTCCCAGTTGTTTACGTCTTTGAAACAGGTGCCGATGCAACGGCAAAGGCAATTCATCGGATTGTATGGAATCAGAATTTGGTTCCTTTCGTGATTGTAGCATCCCCTTCTACGGTTCGAGTCTATCCAGGTTTTTCATTCGATCGCGACGAAGACAATGCATTGATCTCCATTGCAAACGTTGCATCGGTTTTTGAACAACTCTCGGCATTCAGTGCTTCATCGATTGATGACGGGATCATTTGGCAGCATTGGGGACATGCGGCTAATCCAAGCAAACGAGTCGATGAAAGCCTCCTCAGCCACCTAAAGGAGTTGGACCGATGTTTGCAAAATGGAGGCATGAAGCGCGAGGCATCGCATGGGCTTATCGGAAAGTTTGTTTATCTCTACTACCTGCGACATCGAGGCATTCTCTCGGATCGGAAACTGGAGAAGTGGTCCGTCTCTCCGCAAGAATTGTTCAGTCGCAATGCAACTCTGAAAGCGTTCCGCGCCGTCAATGATGAACTTCAGGAGTGGCTCAACGGTTCTGTGTTCCAGCTTGGCGATGAAGCATTATCAAGTATCTCACAAAACCAGCTCCGACTTGCGTCGGGCGTATTTGCAGGCGATTCGGCCAGTGGCCAACTTCATCTGGATTTCCAAGCGTACGATTTCTCTCATATCCCAATTGAGACTCTTTCTTGTGTTTACGAGCAGTTTTTACATGATACAGAACAAATAGGCGGAGAAACACGGGGAGAAACTCTTGGCGCGTATTACACTCCGATTCCATTGGCCGACTATGTAATCTCCGAGATGGAGCGGAAGCGCCCACTAAAGGAAGGGATCCACGTGCTCGATCCTTCGTGCGGATCCGGCGCTTTCCTCGTCCAATGCTATCGTCGGCTCATTGAGAAAAGGATGCGCTTGGAGAAGCGCCCTCTCAAAACAACCGAGCTTCGAGAATTGTTGACAAATCACATTTTCGGAATCGACCAAGACGATGATGCATGTCGAGTAGCCGAGTTGAGTTTGATCCTGACACTGCTCGACTACGTCAGCCCTCCAGATTTGGAAAACACGACGTTCAAGCTCCCTAGTCTTCGTGGCGCGAACATATTTAAGGATGACTTCTTTAATTCGGGCGGGGCGTGGCAGGCTCGATTCCAAGACAAAGGATTTGATTGGATAATTGGAAATCCACCGTGGGCAGAGGTCAAAGGTGAGGCCGCGCCTGAACATGAACACTTCTACGCGTGGAATTGGATTTCATCACACGAGGCCAGTTATCCAACAGGTGGAAATCAAATTTCCGAAGCCTTCCTTTGGAAAATTGGCGAGCATCTGGCCTCAAACGGCGTGGCTGGCCTTTTGGTGCCTGCAATGACGTGGTTCAAGAAAGAGTCCGTCGCGTTCAGGAAGCAATTCTTCTCAAAGCGAGAAGTGTGGAGCCTGACAAATTTTGCGAACTTAGCCTATGTTCTTTTTGCTGGGCGCGCTGAAATTCCTGCTTCGGCAGTTTTTTTTAGAACAAAATCACCGAGCGAGGAACATGCGATTCTCACATTTGCTCCTTTCGTCGCCGAACAGCTCGCCAACCGCCCAGAGAGGATCAATAAAAGAGCTGGGATGTGGAACATTGTGGTGAATGGATCCGACCTACGGGAGATTCCAAATGAACAAGCGACAGACGGTGACGGTCTGACATGGAAGCTTGCAATGTGGGGATCGGGACGCGACCAGAGGCTGATCGATTCCCTGAAGAGATCTCATCTCGCGTTCGAGAAGTTCTGCACCGACTTCAAGCTTCTCGCATGTGAGGGTTTCCAATTACGAACCAAAGGGAAAAGCAACTCGAACGAGGTTGAGTATCGCAACGATCTGGTCGGTGCGAAGAAGGTCTCCTTTGGAAAGTTGCGTGAAGTTGGTCGGATCTTTTCGTTCCCACCTCGAGCCTTAGGTGTAATTTCAGAAGTGGAAGCTTTCGTTCGCAAACGAGGAGGATTTGCTGGACTAGGCGTGTCGAAACCTCCTCACATCCTGATGGATGCCTCGCGTCGATTCGCTGTATTTTCCGAAGAATTCATCGCAGTGCCACCGCGGCAGGTCGGAATAGGAGGGCCGCCCGGAAGTGAGGACCTATTGCGAGCACTCAGCCTGTATCTAAGTTCGGACATCTGTATCTATCATCAATTCTTTGTATCTCCCCAATGGGGAGTGGACAAGAATCTCGCCGACTTGGATACGCTGAAGAAACTTCCCATTCCATTGGCGAATCTGAATGCTGACGAAACTCGAGAATGGAATGAAATTCATAAGGAGCTCCAAGGGCTTTCGAAGAAGAGGTTTGAGCCACTTGGGCGAACCGATGCCGAGGAACAGCGATTTACTGACCTGCTTTCGAGTTTGAACTCCAAAGTCTTTAGAATTCTACGGATTCGCGCTACCGACCGTTGGCTTGTCGAAGACTTCGTGCATCTGCATCTCCAATTGAATAAGGGAAAATTCACGCATGACGCGATGCGTGCTCCCACTCCCGCAGAACTGCAGGGGTACTTGACCGTCCTCCGTGATAGCTTGGATTCCTTGCTTTCACCTAATCGCGGCGTTCGTCACAAAATTGAAGCCATCATAGCCAAGGATTCGGGATTTATTTCAGTCGCGTTGCAACGCACGTCGGAATTAGTGATCCCGAGAGTGATTGCTGCGGAAGACAACACAGCTTCACCGATGCTAAAAATACGAGCTCGCCTGCGGCAAAAGCATAGCCAGTGGCTTTATTTCGACCGCTCTCTCAAAATTTACGACCATGATATTCTTTACCAATTTAAACCCATGCAGCGACTCCATTGGACGCGCCGCCAGGCTGTTTTGGATGCCGACGAGATCATCGCGGAAGCGGCTTCCCAAGGCGAAGTTGCATGAGCGAGGTCGAGCGTACAAGCAACGAAACAGCGTTGAACGCAGTTTACCTCGCTGAGCTTCGCGACCACGCATTGACGCTCGTTTGGATGGGTTATCAACGAATGCTGCCTGCCGACTATTCCAAGGCCGAAGAGGATACTATAACCGGAGAGTTGGCGCGTCACATGGATGAGATCACCCAAGACGAAACCGCTCCGTTATGGACCGAGCACTATAGTGTGAAAGAGCAAGTGCGCTCTCACACATCTGACAAGTTCGGCAAGAGACGTCCCATCGTTGATATTGAATTTGAGCGGCACAAGCGTGGCAAACGCCCGAGGTTACGCTTTGAGGCCAAACGGTTAGGGCGGGGTGCCACAGTTGCTGATTATTGCGGAGGCGAAGGGCTCGGAGCGTTCGTTGACTGCCACTATTCCAGGACTCATAACGAAGTCGGCATGCTTGGTTATGTCCAAACTGGAACAGAGCACCACTGGTCCACGAAGTTGGAGGCCGAGTTGGTGCCAAGAGTCCATGGTGTGATTGTCGGTGGCGAGTGGAAGCGCGTCGAATCAGTGGATGGGCCGCCACACACATTCCAGACCATTCACAAGGATAAACGCGCTGTAAATTTTTTTCTGCTTCACGTTTTATTGGGATTTGCGCGTCTCAGTATTAATGACACCCCGCCCGGAGCTTGAGGGCAGCGTTTTAGAACTCGCTGCAATTTGTGGAATGGTATGACACTGAGCGACGGCGTGGGCCGTTTGTCGGCTTACAGGATGGGGCAAAATGGAGTTTGAGCGGATTGGGGAAGTCATTCGACAATTGGTGAGTTAGTGAATGAGTGAGTTGTGAATTGGGGGGTGATCCGCGAATCCCGAAAGCATTCGGGACAGGTTACGCGAATTGCTTTTCAGCGGCGCGGTCCTACCAGGACGGGGCAATTGCATTAGTAAGATGGTGCGCCGCTGAAAAATGTACGGTAGGGGACGTGTTACCCAGGGTAGCTCATTCTTCGCAACCCTGGGCTGGTATGACGTAATCCCGTTGGGATTATTTGAATGTCAAAATCCGATTTTGGTCCATGATGATCGGGCTGGTAGTTGCCCTGAGCGCGGGGGCATCGGCGGTTTGCAGTCAGATGGAGTTTCAGGGAATTGGGGAAGTCATTCGACAATTGGTGAGTTAGTGAATGAGTGAGTTGTGAATTGGGGGGTGATCCGCGAATCCCGAAAGCATTCGGGACAGGTTGCGCGAATTGGCGCGAATGCGCCAAGAGGCTGAGGGAAATGAAACTTGCCGCGAAAGAACGCAAAGAAACGCAAAGGTCCTACCCGGAAGGGACAACTAGTTCAGAAGCTGTTGAAACAGCTGTTCTCTGTCTGGAGCGCCCTGCACCGTGCTGAAGCCGCAGTGTTATTGAGAGCGATACCGCGTGGTTTAGAGGTTTGACCGTCGTGAACTCGTCGTCGATGATGGACGTGTGAAGTTGTCCACGTTGTTGCTCGCAGCCGCCGTCAGTCTCCTCGCGCCCTTTTCCGCAGCGGCCCAAACGACGAATGTGATCGCGAATCCGGGGTTCGAGCAAAACACGACCGGCTGGTTTGGTTTCGGCCCGGTTTCGTTTACGACGACAACGATGGTCGTGCACTCGGGGTCGCGCTCGGCCTTGATCCAAAATCGCACGGATACATGGAACGGAGTGGCGCAATCGCTCGCGGGCGTTCTGCAACCGAACATCACGTATCAAATCAGCGCCTGGGTGCGCCTGTCGAATTCGCCGAGCCAGCCGGTAATGTTGACGATGCAGAAGACGGATGGCAGCGGAACGACTTACCAAAATGTCGCCAGCGTCACCGCCAATTCCAATGGCTGGACGCAACTCAGCGGCGGCTACGTGCTGAGCGTCTCCGGCGCGTTGACAACGCTGACTCTTTACATGGAAGGACCGGCTGCCGGTGTCGATTTTTTTGCGGATGACTTCGATGTCGAGGGTTATGATTGGAAGAGCGCGGCAAACGCGCGCATCGAACAGGTTCGCAAGCGAGATGCGCGTTTGATGGTGATCGATCCGGCGGGCCATCCCATTCCTGGCGCGATCGTCAACGTGAACCAAACACGACACCGGTTCGCTTTTGGATCGGCCATCAATAGCAACATTTCCAATCCCATTTACGCCGCCTTTGTGCGGACAAACTTCGAGTGGGCGGTGATGGAAAATGAAGCCAAATGGTATTACAACGAGCCGACGCAGGGACATGTGACTTACACGGTCGCCGATGCCATCACGAATTTTTGTTACACGAACAAGATCACGTTGCGCGGCCACAACATATTTTGGGCCGTGGACCAAATCGTGCAGTCGTGGGTGACTAATCTTTCGAATGCGAACCTGCTCGTGGCCGTCACTAACCGGCTGAACAGCGTCGTGAACCATTTCAAAGGGACGTTTGTGCATTGGGATGTGAACAATGAAATGCTGCACGGCAACTTTTATGGAAATCGGCTCGGCAATTGGGTTAATCCGTGGATGTTTCAATACGCGCACAGCCTCGATTCGAACGTGGTGCTGTTTGTGAATGATTACAATGTGGTCGAGGGCAATGAGACGGACGCCTACAAACAACAAATCCAGAGCCTGCTGGCCTCCAATGCGCCCGTGCAGGCGATTGGGGCGCAGGGACACTTCGGCTCGACCGTGGACCCGTCATCGACTGAAAGCCGCATCGAATCGCTGGCCCAGTTGAATCTGCCGATTTGGATCACTGAATACGATTCGGCGAACTCGGATGAATCGATTCGCGCCGACAATCTCGAAACGCTTTACCGCCTCTGTTTCAGCAAGCCGTCCGTCGATGGCGTGGTGATGTGGGGCTTTTGGGCTGGTTCGCATTGGCGCGGCTCGAATGCTGCGATTGTTAATCTCGACTGGACGTTGAATGAGGCCGGGCGGCGTTACCAGGCGCTCCTCACGGAATGGACGACGCGAACCAATGGAGCAACCGATCCCGCCGGCGTTTTTGCCTTTCGCGGTTTCCATGGCGCATATGACGTCACCGTCACGCTGCCGGGCAGCCAGCCCACGCTGCGCCGAATCACTTTGGACCCCGGAAGCGGAACCAGCACCAACGTGCTGATCGTCAACGCCAGCGATCCATCACGTCCGGTCCTGCACTCCGCGCAATATTCGCCCGCCAATGGCCAATTCAGTCTCCAGCTTTCGGGCGACGCTGGGCGCACCAACCAAATCCAGGTTTCCAGTGCCCTGACCAACCCGATTTCCAATTGGACTCCTTTGTCCAATATTTACAACTCCAGCGGCACGGTCGGATTCACCAATCCGACTCCGGCCACGCAATCACAATTATTCTTCCGCGCCCGCGAGCTGCCTTGAAGTCAATGGAGTTGCGGTGGGAGCTCGCCGCTGAAGAGCCAATAGAAGTGCGAAGTTCAATTCCCGGTCCGTCACTTTACTTTTCTTCGGAATAAGCCATAGTTGCGTCACTGCCGAAAATGCTGTTTATGAAATCCCCTGTTGTTTCCCAAACCAAAATCCGACCTTGGCCCATGACGCTCGGTCTTGTAGTTGCCCTGAGCGCGGGCTTTTCCAGCCGATCGCTGGGCGCGGTTGCTGTGCTCACGCATCACAACGATCTGAACCGGACGGGCGCGAATCTGAACGAAACGCTCTTGACCACCAATAACGTCAATACCAACCAGTTCGGCCGGCTCTTTACGCGGACAGTGGATGACGAGATTCACACTCAACCGCTGATTGTCACGAACGTGAACGTGCCGGGCAAAGGGATTTACAACCTGGTCATCGTCGCGACGGTCAGCAATTCGGTTTATGCCTTTGATGCCGACGAAGCCACCGATTCAGCGCCGATCTGGAAGACTAATTTCCTGAGCGCAAACATCGTGCCGCCCCGGAACACGGATATGACTTTCGCTTGCGGCGGAAATTACAAAGATTTCGCCGGCAACATGGGGATCGTCGGGACGCCGGTGATTGATCCGGCGACTGGCACGATGTATGTGGTGTCGCGCACGAAGGAACCCGGCCCGAGCTATGTGCAGCGGCTTTGGGCGTTGGATGTCCGGACGGGCACCGAGGTGCTGAATGGCCATGTGGTCATCGGGTTCGTGAATGGGACGGCTTTCGACGGGCAGATTCAGAACCAACGGGCGGCGTTGGCGCTCGTCA
>Ga0193709_1000772_pt1 | contig 10332 bp, 10 predicted proteins | sample H3c2metaG_FD_160571 | JGI IMG/M metagenome (GOLD analysis project Ga0193709, IMG submission 160571) | Soil microbial communities from a riparian zone of the East river system, Colorado, United States - H3c2 | ecosystem: Environmental > Terrestrial > Soil > Riparian zone | place: USA: East River... | reverse complement strand
CCAGCGCCTGCACCGAAAACCCTTCCGGGCAACGAGACCAAGGAGCCGGTCGCGCCCGAGGCCCCGGCGCCACCGCAGAGCGCGGGCGGATCGGGCAGCACCATCCAGCTCGGTTTCTACGACAATCCGGCGCAGGCCGAGAAGGCGTGGGCATCCCTGTCGAGCCGCTTTTCGGCGATCGGGGCGATGACCAAGGTCGTCGTGCCCTATCAGAAAGGATTCCGCCTGCGCGCCAACGCAGCCTCGGCGGCGGATGCCCGCAAGGCGTGCCAATTATTGAAGGTGGCGGGTGAAAACTGCTTCGTGGCCCACTGATGCAGGCGGCGATTTACGGCCTCGCGGGCAGCGAACTGACTGACGACGAACGGGATTTCTTTCGTGATGCCGATCCCGCGGGCTATATTTTGTTCAGGCGCAACTGTTGCGATTCAGAACAATTGCTTTGCCTTACAAATACGCTCCGTGACCTCTCCGGGCGCGACGATCTGCCGATATTGATCGACCAGGAAGGTGGCCGCGTGGCCCGTATGCGGCCGCCGGTATGGCCGGCCTTTCCTCCGGCGGAGGCGTTCGACCGCCTTTACGCCACCGCGCCCTCATCGGCGATCGAGGCGGCGCGGATCAACGCGCGGGCGATCGCGCTGACGCTCCGTGCATCTGGGATCAACGTCAACGCGCTGCCCTTGCTCGACGTCCGCCAGCCGGGCGCATCCGACATCATCGGCGACCGGGCTTTGGGCGCCGAACCGATGCAGGTCGCGGCGCTAGGCCGGGCGGTGCTCGATGGCATGGCTTCGTCCGGCGTGGTCGGAATTATCAAGCATATCCCCGGCCACGGCCGCGCAATGGTCGACAGCCACAAGGAATTGCCGGTCGTCACTGCTTCCGCAGAGGAACTCGACATGGACCTCGAGCCGTTCGAGCGGCTGCGCGGCGCGCCGATGGGGATGACCGCGCACGTCGTCTACACCGCCTGGGACCCCGATTTCCCAGCTAGCCTCTCGCCCACCGTAATCGGCGACATCATCCGCGGGCGGATCGGCTTCGACGGCTGGCTGATGTCCGATGATCTCGGGATGGAAGCGCTCCAGGGCGATTTCGGCGAGCGCGCGGCGGGCGTGATCGCGGCGGGATGCGACGTCGCGCTGCACTGCTCGGGCGACATGGCCGAAATGGTCGCGGTTGCCGGCGCGGTGCCCCAGATGCACGCCGAAAGCGAAGCCCGGCTGGCGCGCGCCATGGCCAGCGCACTGACCGACGGGGAAGGACCCGATTTCGCGACAAGCGTCGACAAGCGCGACACGCTGCTGGCGCTGGCCTAAGCGACGTCTTAGTCTTCGATTCCAATGGAGACCGACCCCTTCGATATCGCGCCGGTGCAGGGCGGCGATGAGCTCAATCTCAGCCTCGACGGTTGGGAAGGGCCGCTCGACCTGTTGCTGACGCTGGCGCGGGCGCAGAAGGTCGACCTTCACGCAATTTCGATCCTCGCGCTGACCGAGCAATATCTCGCCTACATCGCCAATGCGCGGCATTTGAAGCTGGAGATCGCCGCCGATTATCTCGTCATGGCGGCGTGGCTGGCCTATCTTAAATCATGTTTGCTGCTGCCGAAGGACGCAGAGGCCGACCCGAGTGCCGAGGAGTTGGCGTTGCGGCTCCAGCTTCGGTTGCAGCGGCTCGATGCGATGCGCGAGGCGGGCGCGCGACTGCTTGGCCGCGACCGGCTTGGCCGCGACGTGTTCGTCCGCGCCGCTCCCGAGGGATTGAAGCAGATCCGCCGCTCGGCCTGGCAAGTGACGTCGTTCGATCTGTTCGCCGCTTATGGCGCGGTCAAGGCGCGCACCGGGCCGGCGATGCACGTCATCGCCGAACGCGCCGTCATGGGGCTTGAGGAAGCGATCGAACGGGTTGCGAGAATGATCGGCATGGCGATCGAATGGACCGACCTTGCGGCTTTCCTTCCCGACCATGGAGACTCGGCCTATCGCCGTTCGGCGCTGGCGTCGAGCTTCGTCGCGGCACTGGAACTCGCGCGGCGCGGAATGCTCGAAATCGCGCAGGACGAGCCGTTTTCCCCGTTGAAGCTACGGTCGGCGGCATGATCGACGAATTTGTCCGTAGTGTCGAAGCGACCCTGTTCGCCTCCGCGAGCCCACTGACGCCCGCCGAGATCGCGCTCCACGCCGGAGAAGGCGACATCGAAGCCGCTCTCGCCGGCTTGGCCGAACATTACGCCGGGCGCGGGATCGACCTGGTTGAACGGGGCGGGCGCTGGCATTTCCAGACCGCGCCCGACCTTGCCCATTTGCTTCGCCGCACCCGTGAGGAGCCGCGCCGCTTGTCGCGCGCAGCCACCGAGACGCTGGCGATCATCGCCTATCACGAGCCGGTAAGCCGCGCCGAGATCGAAGCGATCCGAGGGGTACAGATCTCAAAGGGCACGCTCGACGTTCTGATGGAAGTGGGCTGGGTCCGTCCTGCTGGCCGCCGCGAAGGACCCGGACGGCCACTTCTTTACGCGACCAGCGCTGACTTCCTCAGCCACTTCGGCCTGGGCTCGCGCCGTGACTTGCCCGGCATCGACGACCTCAAGGCCGCGGGCTTGCTCGACCCGCTCGACGAGGCCCTAATCGACGCGGCGCTGGAAAGCGGCGACGAGGAAGACTAGATAGTTGTCCAAGCACTTATTCGAAGGGCACGCACATGGGCGGTTTCAGCCTCGTTCACTGGATCATTCTCGGCATCGTCATCCTGTTGCTGTTCGGCGGCAACCGCTTTTCGGCGATGATGGGCGACGTCGCCAAAGGCCTCAAAAGCTTCAAGCAGGGCATGTCCGACGACGAAAAGACGCCAGAGCGCCCTGGCGCGCGACGGCTCGATCAGGAACGGCCGATCGATTTGACGCCGGAACCGCCCCGTGCGGCCGATCCATCGTCGCCGCCTCCCGCCAATCCCGACGACAATCGCGCCTGATTAAACGCCACAAGGAGCACGGCCGGTGTTCGGCGTCGATTCCTCGGAACTGCTGATCGTCGCGATTGCCGCGCTCATTTTCATCGGGCCCAAGGATCTTCCACGGGTCATGCGGTCGATCGGCCAATGGGTTGGCAAGGTTCGCGGCATGGCGCGCCACTTCACCATCGGCATCGAAAATATGATGCGCGAGGCCGAGCTGGAGGAAATGGACCGCAAGTGGCGCGAGGAAAATGAGCGCATCATGCGCGATTATCCGAGCGACGCTGAATATCCCGAGCCCGATCCGGCGCAAGTGATGCTGCCACTGGAGCCGCCGGTCTCTGGCGATGCCGAAATCCCGACGGCCAAGCGGCCGTTGCCGTGAAGGACCTCGACGATACCAAGGCACCTCTGCTCGATCATCTGATCGAATTGCGCCGGCGCCTGCTGTGGTGCCTCGCGGTGATCGCCGCGGCGTTCTTCATCTGCCTCTATTTCGCGCGGCCGATCTTCGGCGTGCTGGTCCAGCCGTTGCTCGCGGCGGGGCAGGGCAAGGTTATCTACACCGACGTGTTCGAAGCGTTCTTTGTCGAAGTGAAGGTCGCGTTGTTCGCCGCTTTGATGGTCACTTTTCCGGTGATCGCGACGCAGCTGTGGCGGTTTATCGCACCGGGGCTGTACCTCAAGGAAAAGCGCGCTTTCCTGCCGTTCCTTTTGATGACACCATTCTTCTTCGCCGCGGGAGCATCCTTCGCTTATTTCGTCGCGATGCCGTGGGCGTTGAAGTTTCTGCTCGGCTATCAGGGCAACATCGGCGGCATCGAACAGGAAGCCCTGCCCGGCGTCGGTAATTATCTGAGCTTCTGCACCCGCTTCATCTTCGGCTTCGGGATCGCCTTCCTAATGCCGATCTTGCTGATGATCCTCGAGAGAGCGGGCATCGTCAGCCGAGAGCAGCTGGTCAAATCGCGGCGCTATGCAATCGTCGCATCGGCAGCGATTGCCGCGGTGCTGACGCCGCCCGACGTGGTGTCGATGCTGCTGATGCTGGTGCCGCTTTATGGGCTGTATGAGTTCGCCATCCTCGCCATCCGCGTCACCCATTGGCGTGCCGCGCGGGCGCAAAAAGCGGCGCAAAAAAATCCGACTTCGATGGAAATGGAGGGCCCCGGACGCAATTTGGGCCCGAAATCGCCACCGGGGGGGGGAGGGGTTGGCGGTTCCGGGCCCATGTAAGCGGATAGCGAGAGCGGGGGGGCAAAGGTCGCTATCCAAGGCAGTAAACGTCCGTGATTCGCTCCGGGTTCCAGCATTTTGAAAATATTTTCGTTTCGTTCTGGAACCGGCTGAACAATCTTCAATATTCGGGGAAAACCGGAAGGTCGACCATGTAGCGGCCAAGCTTTCGGTCGAGCGGCGAGCGCAATTGCTTGGCGAGGCCCGAAACGATCCGTTCGAACTGAATTTGGGCTGGATCACTCTTCGCATCGGGTGCGAGCACAGCGCTGCTCAGGCTTAGACGCGCAGTAAGCTCGCTGGTCCGGCGCAAAGTCACCTCAACCCCTTCCTCGGGGCTGCGGAGCATGGCGAATTCGACCACTTCGGTGATCAGGAAAGCAACCGCCACGGCGACGTCCTGAGTTGTGCTGAGGCTTTCGACCTCAAGTTCGATCGACATTTTGCGCGCGCTGTCGGGGGCGCTGGCGCGGAGACTCGCGGCGAGTTCGGTCAGCAGGGGACGCACGGCTATACCGCGGCTCTCCTCCATCTCGGCGAAATGATTACGGTGAACAACCGCCAGCGCGTCGACCCGTCGTCCGATTGCGGCATAGGCCGCCTTGGCGTCAACGGTGACGACGCTGCGGCCGTGGATGTTGAGCAGGCTGGCGATCACCTGAAGGTTGTTTTTCACGCGGTGGTGGACTTCGCGGACGAGCTTGCGCTGCCCTTCCAATGCCTCGCTCATTTGCCGTTCCGACTCGTCGATCCGCTTGACCGCGCGAACGAACGCGTTGCCGAGATCCTGGATTTCAGTGGCCGGGCCGAGTTTTGACGGCAGGACGAGCGGATTGTCGCCCGGCTGGAACTCCCCGATCACGCGTTGAAGGCGGCGCAACGGGGCAATCAGCAAGCGATTTACCATCACCCAGCTGATCAGCGCAGCGACCACCCACATCAGAACCGGCAACAGGAGCAGCAAACGCTCAATTGTGGTGATACTCGGCGCCCATGCGGCGATCCTGACTACCAGCTGGTGGTTGGCGATCGGATACGCCCATTGCTGCAGCGACCCGTCGACGCCCTGCGGGAGGGGCTCATTGACCACGACCATATCGGCCTGTTGGTCGGTAATCACCAGGCGGGTGAGTTCGTCGCCTGCCGCCAAAGCGGCGTCGCGTATTTGATCGCGGGTGAGAGAACCCGTCGCCATCCCGCCGATCACGCCGACCCTTACGTAGATCGCGTTGTCCCGGGGAGCGATCCACATGCGGATATCACCCGGCGCGACCAAAAGGTCGTCGCGAGAAGGTTGGAAATCGCCCTCGGTACAAAGCAATTTGCCGTTGGGGTCGCGCAGCGAGAAATTCCGCGCGACACCGGGAGACAAGGCGAGCGACTGGGCCGCCGTCGCACATGGATCGATTGTATTCGCCCGCAGGGCGCCATTGGCGGCAATTCGCAAGGCGAGGGCATCACGCGCGATCAAGCTCTCGATCGCGCGAATCGCTGCGAGCCCCTCGGCTTCGGCGCGTTTCAGGTTCGATTGGTTGGCAGCGCGTATTCCGCCCCCCGCGACCCACACCAGCCCGAGTCCGAGCGGCAGCAGCGCAAGCGAAATGAAGATCAGGAGCTTGGCGGCCGTCGGGAGCGCGTTGAATCGCGACGGGAGGACCGCCGTCATGCGCGACGCGCCGGCTTGCGAATCTTATCCAAGCTTTCCAAGGAGATCGATGAAATCCGCGGGGACATCTTCGCGCAAAGTGTCGTCATAGACTGATCGTAGCGCGCGGCCGATCGGCCCGCTCGTCGCCTTGCCCTTCTTGCGCTTTCGCATCTCACCCTTGGTGGTAGCGGGCGCGTTGCCCGCTTTGCGATGTCCGGCTTTGTCGCTGCCACTCAACCTCTCGGCCCCCCCACATGCGAATAATCGCACGTCACAATTTCGATCTCGTTATGAACGCGACATGCAACGGCTGTTGGGACCAAGGAAGTCGCCTTCCACGCCCTATCGTCCGTCCTGCCGCGTCGTCAATCATCCTGGATGACGATGGCGGATCAGGAACGAAACCAAATCGCGACTGCTTTGTTCCAGCTTCGCGGATGCATTGGGGGGACTACGGTCATCCATGAGGGCCCTCTCGCATCGAGCGCGGACTTGCCCTAAGGCGGGCGCGCTTTCACATAGGGGACATTCCCCAAGACATGGAGTGCCGGTTTTTATGTCGCTTGGTCAGGAACTCGCACCGCACCTGCCATTCCTCCGCCGCTATGCGCGCGCCTTGACGGGCAGCCAGACGCATGGCGACGCGTTCGTTCGCGCCACGTTGGAAGCGATCATCGCGTCACCCGAAAGCTTTCCGCGCGATGTGGATCCGCGGCTTGGCCTATACCGCACGTTCCATGCCATCTGGTCGACCGCCAACATCGAGGAAGGCGAGGAACCCGCCACCGGTTTCGGGGGCCACGAAGGCATTGCCCAGGCACGCCTGTCGCGGATCACTCCGCTCTCGCGCCAGGCGTTGCTTTTGACCGCGCTGGAGGGCTTTTCACCCGAGGACACCGCCTATCTGATTGGAGCGTCGCCCAGCGACGTCGAAAGTCTGGTCGCCGAGGCATTGGAGGAGATCGAGCGCCAGACGCTGGCCGATGTCCTGATCATCGAAGACGAGCCGATCATCGCGATGGACATCGAAACGATCGTCCGCGACCTCGGCCACAATGTCACCGGCGTCGCGGTCACCCGTGACGAGGCGCTGGCGCAAGCGCGGCAGAATCCGCCGGGGTTGGTCCTGGCCGACATCCAGCTCGCCGACGATTCCTCGGGCATCGACGCCGTAAAAGACATCCTTGCGGAGTTCGCGGTGCCGGTGATTTTCATCACCGCATTCCCCGAGCGGTTGCTGACCGGGACGCGGCCCGAGCCGACCTTCCTGATCACCAAGCCGTTTCAGCGCTCGACGGTCAAGGCGGCCATCGCCCAGGCCCTGTTCTTCGACGCGGCGACCGTTCCCGCGAGCTAGAATCAGGGCGATCCACTGAAGTTGGAACTGCGGCCGGGAAGCTTCGTTAGCCGACAGTAACAATTTCAGGGATCGGCAATGACGGATCGAGGCACCGAGCATCTGACCACCACCGAAGCGCGCGCCGGCACGGGTCCGCGCGATATGCGCTATGTACTCGGCGTCGGTCTCATTCTGGTGGTAGTCATCTTTGGTGTAATATTGTTGTCGGCCAGCTGACTCCCTACATTCCTAGCATCGATACATTGAACGGCGGCCTTTTTCGGTGGCTCCGGTTACCGAGCGTAAAACGGGTGGGATTTAAGTGATCGACGACGAAGACGATGACGATGCTATCGAAATCGTGCGCCCCGAGCTGGTGCCGCTGCCCGATGACGAGTTCAAAGAGCATCTTGCCTCGGTCATCCCGCATTTGCGCGCCTTCGGCCGATCGTTGTCGGGCAGCCGCGACCTAGCCGACGATCTCGTCCAGGAAACGCTCCTCAAGGCTTGGGCGGCGCGCAAGCGCTTCCAGGCCGGCACCAACATGCGCGCCTGGACCTTCATCATCTTGCGCAACCTGTTCCTCAGCCAGATGCGCCGCGCGCGTTTCAAGGGCGAATGGGACGACATCGCCGCCGCCAAAATCCTTGCCGCGCCGGCGAGCCAGGACCGCCATATCGAGCTTGGCGACATGCAACGCGCGCTGATGCACCTGCCGCAGCCACAGCGCGAGGCGCTGATCCTGGTTGGGGCAGGCGGCTTTGCCTATGAGGAGGCTGCGGAGATTTGCGGTTGCGCGGTGGGCACGATCAAAAGCCGCGTCGCACGCGGCCGCGTCGCGCTCGAAGCCTTGCTGACCGGCGGGAAATTGCCGTCACGCCGTCAGCACAAGACCGACCCCAATCAATCGGCGCTGCAGAATATCATGGGACAGGTCGACAGCCTCAGCCGGGATCGCGAAGGCTAATTCAGGCGGCGCAGCAAGGCTTCGAAATCTTCTTCGCTTCGACACGGCGGCGCGGGTTGGAAGGCGCGGCGAAGTGCAGCGATCACCCCGGCGTTATCTGACGGCAGGTCTACCTGGATAATGCGGCGATCCAGGGACCTGGCCGCCGCAGCCTGATCTTGGCGGTGGAAATTCATTTGATAACTTAACGCATGTAAAGCCGCGCAGTTTCATGCGGGCCGGGATTCAGGCATGGGACGTGGCGTGGCGGCAACAGTCGAGAGCAAGGCGCGAGAAGACGCGATTGAACGTGCCCGCAACGAATCTCCGTTCCTGCGGGAGGCAATGCTTGCCCGACCCGATCTGGTCGAAATTTTCGCGGTCAAAGGGGCCGAGGCCGCAGTGGTCCGCTCGCTCGCCGCGGACGCTGATGACCTTGCAACCGAGATTCGCCGCCGCCGCCACGGCCTCGCGCTGACCGTTGCGCTCGGGGACCTGACGGGGGAAATTGGCCTGGAGCGCGTTACTCAATTGCTGTCCGATTTCGCCGAGGAGGCGATCGACCGGGCGCTCGCTTGCGCGATTATCGAACGTGTGCCCGACGCCGACCCGACCGGGATCGCGGTGATCGCTTTGGGAAAGCTTGGCAGCCGTGAGCTCAATTATTCGTCCGACGTCGATCTGATTCTGCTTTATGATCCCGCCAAATTGCCGCGGCGGGCACGCGACGATGCCGGCGAAGCCGCGGTGCGGATCGGTCGTCGGCTGATCGAGCTACTCCAGCAGCGCACCGCCGACGGTTATGTCGCGCGCGTCGATTTGCGGCTGCGCCCGTCGCCGGAAGTTACGCCGATTGTCCTGCCGGTGGGCGCGGCGATAGCTTATTATGAATCGACCGCTTTGCCGTGGGAGCGCGCGGCGTTTATCCGCGCCCGGGCGTGTGGCGGCGACCGTGCGCTGGGAGGGCATTTTCTGGAGGCGATCCAGCCGTTCATCTGGCGTCGTACGCTCGACTTCGGCGTGATCGATGAAATCCGCAGTATCAGCATGGGCGTTCGCGACCATTATGCACAGGTCCAGGCGTTCGGGCCGGGCTATGACGTCAAGCGCGGCCGCGGCGGGATTCGCGAAGTCGAATTCTTCACCCAGGCTCAGCAGATGATCCACGGCGGCCGTGAGCCGAGCTTGCGCGCGCCGGCGACGCTCGACGCGCTCGCGGCGCTGTCGGCGGCGGGCCATCTCGAAGCAAGGCTCGCGGACGAACTGGCGGACGCCTATCGCCTCCACCGCACAATCGAGCATCGCCTGCAGATGATCGATGACCAGCAAACCCACCGGCTTCCCGCCGAGCCGAAAGCCCTCGACGCAGTCGCGCGGCTTCATGGCCTCACCAACGGCAAGGCGCTGCTCAAACTGCTCGAACCCCATGTCAAACGGGTCGGCGCGGCGTTCGATGGGCTTGCCTCGGGCGAGACGCGAACCTTGTCAAAGGATCCCGACAAACTTCGCGCCGAGCTTGCGGACCTGGGTTTCGGCGAGATCGACACGGTGATGAAGCGTATCGCCGAGTGGCGCTCCGCGCATGCCCGCAGCCTGCGCGCAACCGCGGCGCGGACCGCGTTCGAAAAAATGCTGCCCGGGCTGCTCGCCGCGATCGCGACCGGCCCCAATCCCAGCCGCGCATTGAACCGCTTCGGCGACGTCGTCGAGCGAATGTCGAGCGGTGTCAATTTCTACCGTCTGCTCGAAGCTCAACCGGCGCTGACTCGCTTGCTCGCGGAAATTTTGAGCCATGCGCCGGTGCTCGCCGATCAGCTGGCGAGGCGGCCGGAATTGCTCGATGGGCTGATCGACGCGTCAAGCTTCGACCCGCCGCCGGATGTCGCGGTGCTGACCGCACGCCTCAAGCAAACGAAGCGGGGTGAGAGCTATGACGCGGCCCTCGACCGGGTGCGGCGGTTGATCAACGAACGGCGCTTCGCGCTTGGCGTACAGATCATTGCGCGGCGCCACGACCCGCTCGATGTCGCCGGCGGATATTCGCGCGTTGCCGAGGCGGCGGTGGTTGCATTGGGTGACGCCGCGATCGAGGAATTCGCGGCAACGCATGGCCGCATCGAGGGAGGCGAATTCATCATCCTGGCGCTCGGGCGGCTGGGCGGAGAGGCACTGACCCATGCCTCCGACCTCGACCTGATCTACCTG
>Ga0193709_1000771_pt1 | contig 10338 bp, 5 predicted proteins | sample H3c2metaG_FD_160571 | JGI IMG/M metagenome (GOLD analysis project Ga0193709, IMG submission 160571) | Soil microbial communities from a riparian zone of the East river system, Colorado, United States - H3c2 | ecosystem: Environmental > Terrestrial > Soil > Riparian zone | place: USA: East River... | reverse complement strand
CAGGAACGGCACATGCTGTTGCCAATAGTCGGCGACGTTGCCTGGTACTGCCGCTGCCGATCCCTCGTCGGTCACTTTGCCGTGAAGATTTTCAGGCGGATTGACCACATGCAGCACGACATTGAAGTGCAGGGAGTGAAACTCACGAATGATCGCTTCGGGATCTGGAAAAACTGCCTCGTTGAACACAAACGAGCCATGGCCCGTGTTCCAGCCGGAGGGGCAGAAGCCGGTGCCCAAATAGATCATGGCGTCGCAAGGCAGTTTTTTCTCGCGAAAACTCCGGGCTTCGTCAAGAATCTGCTCGCGGCTGTCGAGCGTCCGATGTGATTGTTGGAAACCGAGTGTCCACCTGGCAGGCAGGTGCGGGTAGCCGGTGATCTCTGCGTACTGACGAAGAAGTTCCGCCGGAGACATCGAGATACATAGGTAAAGGTCTTGCCCACGCGCACCATCGCTGGGTTTGAAGACTCCTGTATCGCCGGAGAGATCGAACTGTCCACCGGGCTCGTGGAAGTAGAGTCCCCAGCCCCTGCCCATCAGCCACGGAATTGGGTTTCGCGCTCCGAAGATGCGCAGATTGTCACCCGCCCCGTTGCGCATGATGTCTTTCACGCCGCGGCGGTCCATGGGATGGACACCGGGCCCCATGCCGTAAACGGGGGCGTTGTTGTAGCCGAAAAGTATCTGATTCGCGTCCGGGCGAAAGGTCAGTTCCTGCACCAGACCCTGCTGGGGATGCTCGACCGCAATGCGCAATGGTTTAGTCACGACGCGCACCCTGTATTGGCCCCATTGGATTTCCTGTCCCTCGCTATCCGTTCGAAGTGTCGCCAGCGGCTTTGCGAACCGGCGCGGAGCGACGCTGCCGTCCTCGTAGTACCGATCCAGTACTTCGTCGACTGCGGCAACAGAGATTCTCAGAGTTGAGTCCGTGACAGCCGTTATCGTCACATCCATCCCCACCGGACCTTTTGCGACCAGTGGCGTGGCTCCGGGACCGGACAGCGGAGCGAGCATCTCAGCATATAGAAATCGCTGGTCCAGTAATATGCCTGCGGAAACGGTGCCGAATCCCGTTATCACCGACCTGCGCGAATACTTTTTCTTCATTGGAGATCTCACTTTCGTGCTTTCGATGCGACTCAGAGATTGACTGACAGGTACTGGTTGGGAGCTAATTAAATACTAATTCGTATACAACAAAAAATTTTACAGTATAAAATATTCTATCTATCTACTCGAGCACCAGGAAAGAGCGGAGAGTACCTCGCGGGTTTCCGTGGTTCCTGCTGTTTCGCGAGGCCAAATATGGAGATTTGCAATCAAGCGGTTCCACTGTTCCTTGTTTTGATCGTGATATTCGGCATACCTGGTCGTGCTGTTGCCGCCGAACCGGTTTTGCGCAGTTCCGCCGGCGCCGTCATGCAATCCGTCGTCGAGCAGTTCACCGCCGACCGAATGGCCCTCACTCGAAGCTACCCGCTCGCCATCTCTCCAACTCACGTGGCACGATTTGAAAAGTTTTACCACGATGAACTCGCCATGCTGGGCACGCTGGACTTTGACTCCTTATCCCAGGAAGACAAGGTCGATTACCTTCTTCTTAAGAACCGGCTTATCGCCGAACTTCATCAACTCGCCACTGAAAAGCATCGGATTGAAGAGATGCAGCCGTTGCTGCCATTTGCTGCCGGCATTGAAGAGCTGCTGGAGAAGAAGCGCCTGATGCAGACACCCAACGGGGAGGAGGACGCTGCACTTCTCACCGCGATAGTGAAACAGATCGATGCGGCCCGGAAGCAGTTCGACACCAATCCACGAGAAGGCCGGCAACACGGCGACGAGGCCTCATTCGAGGACACCAGGTTCGATGCGAAATCCAAGGTAAATCCCGTTGTCGCAAACCGCGCCGCAGCGGCAACGCGAGAGCTCAGCGCAGAACTCAAGGACTGGTTCAACCAATACAACGGTTACGACCCCACATTCACATGGTGGGTCAGCATGCCCTACAAAGACGCCGACAAGTCGCTTTCCGGTTATAGCGCCTTTCTCAAAGAAAAACTCATCGGCATCAAGCCTGACGACAGAACCACTATCATCGGCGATCCCGTCGGGCGCGAGGCGCTGCTCAACGAACTATCCGATGACATAATTCCCTACACGCCTGAAGAACTCATCGCCATCGCCCAGACCGAGTACGACTGGTGCATGCAGGAGATGCTCAAGGCTTCGCACGAGATGGGCTATGGCGATGACTGGCATGCCGCCGTCGAGAAGGTTAAGCAGATGCACGTCGCGCCCGGCGGACAGCCGGAACTGATCCGCAAACTCGTAGTGGAAGGCAGCGACTTCGTGAAGAAGAATAATCTCATCACGGTTCCGCACTTGGCCGACGAGACCTGGATGATGATTATGATGACGCCCGAACGGCAGCTGGTGAACCCGTTTTTTACCGGCGGCAACCAGATCAGCGTCTCTTATCCCACCGACACGATGACCTACGAGCAACGTGAAATGAGCATGCGCGGCAACAATATCCCGTTCGCGCATGCCACAGCGTTTCACGAGATGATCCCCGGACATTTCCTGCAGTTCTACATGAACGCGCGCTATCGCACTTACCGTCGTCCGTTCTCTACGCCCTTCTGGGGCGAGGGAAATGCGCTCTGGTGGGAGATGCTCTTCTACGACAGGGGTTTCGAGCGTACCCCAGAGGAGCGCGTCGGCGCACTCGTCTGGCGCATGCACCGCTCCGCCCGCGTCATCTTTACGATGAACTTCCACCTGGGCAAGTGGACGCCACCGCAGTGTGTGCAGTTCCTCATCGACAACGTCGGGTTCGAGCCCGAAAATGCGCTCGCCGAGGTTCGCCGCTCCTTCGACGGTTCCGTAGGCCCGCTCTACCAGTGCGCCTACCTGATGGGAGCGCTACAGTTCCGCGCCATGCATCACGAACTTGTCGACTCGCACAAGATGAGTGATCGCGAGTTTCATGACGCTATTCTTCACGAGGGTCCGATGCCTATCGAGATGTTGCGCGCTGCCCTTGAAGACGGCAAGCTCTCTGCGGACTTCCAGACCAGCTGGAAGTTTTACGGCGAACACCCCACGCACCCTTAATCGGCGAAAGGATTTCAGAACTCATGGATAGACGCGATTTCATCAAGAGCATGGCTGCCAGCACCGCAGCTCTTCACACTCTCACCGCCCATGGCACTGATTCCGTCTTCACGGCATCTAGACTGGGATACGTCCCGGCCGCTACTGCGGTGGTAGAAGGTCACAGCAGGCTTTCCAGCTTCACCCGCAATGGTGAAACCTGGACGGTCTATGAAGACCTTCGTGTCCGTGACGGCGTTATTACGTTCGTCTCCTCCGGAGGCACCGCCCGCATTCTGTCCAAGACCGCTGAAGCGACTTTCGCTGAAGATGGCCCACAACACCTCGGGCTCGACATCAAGGACATTGGCATGGCAGGTCCCGATCTGCTTGCGGACAAACTCCTCGCCCATGGCGATCCTATCGAGGAGGAGGTGCGCAAAGCCGCGCCACCTATGAACTCCGCTCATCGCGAAGGCAATAACCCAAACTACCGCCCTACCTGGAATACCTTTGTCGGCACCCGCGAATGCAGCGATACTATGCCGGTTTACCCCAGCGGCAATACCCGCACCTATCACCCCGTTCAATACTTCAAGGAACTTACTCAGGAACGTGCCAACAAGCGCTACGAAGGACTGATCGGTGGTTGGATGCCGGCGGTCCGCAAAGTTCTGCCCGGCGACAGCGGCTCTTACTATGAGATTGTTGTCTTTGGTGACGTTCTTGCGAAGGACCGTTTCATCGTCCAGACCTGGCATCGCACCTTGCATATCGAAAACGGCAAAGTGACGAAGGTTGAATTTGGTTACAGCTATCCGGCTTACACCCGCCGGCGTCAGGAGCCGAAGCCTGAAGAGTTTTACCTCGGCCTGCTCGGTTTTGCCGAATATTGGGAGCGCCAAATCCACGATCTCACGCCCATCACCCTTCCCGACAGAAGCTGGACGGACATGGTCCGCTACGCCTTCGTCAAGGAACAGATGGTGCGTCCCGGCGGCGTCTACCCCAAGTACGGTGCGGTCGATCGCGACTATTATGGACCGGAGTACGACGGGTTTCAGGATATTTTCACGATGGCCCTCTATACCAACTTGGAATGCGGCCGGTTCGACCTCGCGCACGACATCTTCGACAGCTACTTCTCCGACTTCACCGACAGTAAAGGCATGATTAACATGCGCGGGCCAGAAACCGCGCAGTTCGGCCTTACTCTCTTCCTGATCGCCCGCTATTATCAACTCACCGGCGACAAATCTCTGCTCCTCAAATATCGCGGGAAGATCGAAGCGACTGCTACCCTGCTTGCCGAACTTCAGGACGAGTCCCTTAAGTTATCCCCTACCGACCCTGGCTACGGCCTGATACACGGGTGGAGCGAGTCTGATTCCTGTCTCATGCCGGACCCATCCATCTGGGACAAACCCTACTTTTCAAACAGTGCCTTCACGGTGCGCGGCTGGCGCGATATCGCGGGCATATGGAGGAAGCTGAAGTTCAGCGGCGCTGAGCCGTTCGCGGCCGACTGGACGCGCCGAAGCGAGCAACTTCAAGCTGCCCTCATCAAAAGCATCGACGCTAGTACCAGGAGTGATATGAAGCCGGTCTACATCGGCCCCATGCCCGGCGTGAAACTTACCTTCCGCGAATCGATCGAACAGGAGCATCCGAGCGAACAGGGCTGGCCTCACCGCTGCTACTCCGAATTGCTCCAGCCCGATGTCCTGCCTGCCGCCCAGGCCAACGCCGTTATCGACTGCATGCGGGCCTATGGGGCGACCACCATGGGTGTGGTAGCCAATGTTGGCCGGGCAAATCCAAACGGCCGTGCCATACTCGGCTTTGTCTCTTACGGCTATGCGAAGGCGCTGCTTTGTCTCAACCGTATCGAAGAGTACATACTCTTCCTCTATTCTCATCGCTATCATGACCACTCCCGCGGCAGTTGGACCGCCGCTGAGGTCTCTGGAATTACTGGTGGTGGCGCTCTTTTCTGCATTCCAGCGCAGCAAGCCATCCCGCTCCTGGTCCGCTGGATGCTCGTGTTCGAAGATTCGGACAATGACCGCCTCCACTTCGGTCGAGCCCTGCCCCGCGAATGGGTGGCCACCGGGAACCCCATCAGCATTACGGGCGCACCCACACGCTGGGGCCGTGTCGACTATCGTCTCGACAGCCGCGGACTCAACACTCTTGTGGCTACCATTACTTTGCCTTCCACAGGCGAGCTTCCTAAAGAGCTCTATGTGAGTTTCCGCGTTGGGAACGGCCGTACGCTCGGCGGCGTCACGGCCAATGGCAAGCCGGGACAATTCGGAGGGCCTTATCGTGACGCTGTCATCCTCGTTCCGAATGGCCAACGCAAGTTTGAGGTGGTGACGCGACTTGCCTAGGTTCGATGCCGGGCCGAGAAAGTGGGGAGGCCTGAATTGCTTCCTCTCTGGGCGGGATAGAGTGCCTACCTATCTCGATCGTCAACGCAGTTTCTCGATGAGATTTACTCTTGCCAAATGTGGCTGGTAAACGTTATCTTGACGGGAATGCTCGTTGGAACTAGAAATCTACGTCGCGAGTTTTATAGGGAGCTCTAGCATGAAACAGCGGTCGTCTCGTCATACTTCTTTGAACCGAAGAGGCTTTTTAGCTGGCGTTGCGGGAACCGCTGTGGTTGCCGGCTTGAATCGTTCCGCGGCTTTCGCTCTCACCGCTGATTCGGATAGCGCACTGAACCTGGCCAAGGTAGCGATCCCTTCCAGCCTCACGAGACTCAGTGAAAATAAGATCGGCTCGTTGAATGACGGCTTTGCCCCGACAAGTTCCCGCGACCGTAAGAACGGTTCCTACTCGATCCGCCGGGGATTTGAGGGGGACATCCGTGCCCAATGGGTGCAGTATGACTGGACCAAGCCAGTCGCGACCAACAAGATCGACGTTTACTGGGCGATCGATCCTCCTCGGCCGAACGGTCCTCCGGGCAGCGGGTTTGGTCGAACGGCCGCACCTGCCTCCTACCGGATTCTCTATTGGAATGGAAGCGACTTTGTTCCGGTCTCTAACGCTCAAGGCCTCGGTGTCGCTGGGGACATTTTCAACTCCACCAGCTTCGATGAAGTGAAGACCGACAAGCTGCGTCTGGAAGTGGTTCCTGACGGAATGCACGCAGCGGGAATCATCGAGTGGAAGGTCTACAGCGCCGGCCCTGTTCCTACGCTCGCGCCGGTGGTCAATGCTGGGCTTGACCGTTCGGTCGTGATTGGCGGCAAAACGTATCTTGCAGGTACCGCGGTCTGGCTACAGGACCTTCCGGGCAACGCCGCGCGCTGGACCAAGGAGTCTGGCCCGGGAACCGTTGCCTTTGTAAACGCCTCTTCACCGGTAACGACGGCGGCGTTCTCAGCACCGGGAGACTATGTTTTGAAATTGACTGGCGCGGGCAGTGGCGAACAAATGACCTCGACGATCAACGTCCACGCGGAGGCAGCTCCTCCGAAGGATCGCCTTGATGTGGTCTATACGAAGAAGTACGCCATCGACAGCCCCTTATGGAACGCGCGCGCTAAGACTCTCATCGTCGACTGGATTCCTCATTGCATAAACTATTGCGAGCGCACCGACATCGCTGCCAATCGCGGAGACGGTGGTATCGACAACTTCATCGAAGCCGGCAAAGCGAACCGAGGGGAACCGCATGGGCGCCACAAAGGGTACGTCTTCTCTAATGCATGGATTCACCAGACAGTGGAATCCATGTGTATTGCGTTAATGGTTGATCCGCAGGGCGATCAGGACATCATCACTGCGCAAAGGCAGATGCGCCTCACCCTCGAGAGGTGGATTCCCATCATCCTCGCTGCGCAGATGCCGGACGGCTACCTGCAAACCGCCTACATTCTGGAGGACCGCAGCCGATGGCCAGAGCGTTGGTCGCCGGAACATCGGGGCAATCACGAAGGCTACGTCTCCGGCTATTTCATCGAGTCCGCGATCAACCATTACACGTTGACTGACGGTAAGGATCTTCGCCTGTATAACGCAGCGAAGAAGTTGGCGGACTGCTGGGTTGCGAACCTTGGTCCCGGCAAGAAAGACTGGTTTGACGGGCACCAGGAGATGGAACAGGCGCTGGTACGCTTCGGTCGCTTTGTTAACGACGAGGAAGGCAATCGCCGCGGCGACAGCTACATCAGTCTCGCAAAATTCCTCCTCGACTCCCGTGTTGGCGGATCGGAGTACGATCAAAGTCATCTGCCGCCGGGTCAACAGTACGAGGCTGTGGGCCACGCAGTGCGTGCAACCTACTTCTACTCGGGCATGGCGGACATCGCCGCCGAAACCCAGGACCGTGACTACCAGAGCGCTGTTATTTCGCTGTGGGACAACATGGTGAACAAGAAGTACTACCTGACCGGTGGAATCGGCAGTGGTGAAACCTCCGAAGGCTTCGGCCCGAACTATTCACTCCGCAATAATGCATACTGCGAATCATGCTCGAGTTGCGGTCTTGTCTTCTTCCAATACAAGCTCAACATCGCTTACCACAACGCAAAGTACGCTGATCTCTACGAGCAGACCATGTACAACGCTCTCCTGGGCGGCGTAGCCTTGGAAGGCACGAGCTTCTGTTATACCAATCCGCTGGTCAACACGCAGCGCACGCTTTGGCATGTTTGCCCGTGCTGCGTCGGCAATATCCCGCGCACACTACTCATGATGCCCACATGGACTTACGTGAAGGACAAGACCGGTCTTTACGTGAACCTGTTTGTAGGGAGCCGTATCCACGTCGGAAAAGTTGCAGGCACCAACGTCGAAATGGTTCAGAAGACCGACTATCCGTGGAAGGGCGCGATTGCCATCACGGTCAATCCCGAACAACCAAAGACCTTCTCGGTGTACGCCCGTATTCCAAACCGCAATACCAGCAAGCTTTATACGGAGTCGCCGGCCCTCAGCGGAGTAAAGCGCTTTGCCGTCAACGGCAAGGAAGTTACGCCGCATATCGAGAAAGGCTACGCCGTAGTAACTCGCGAGTGGAAGGCTGGCGATCGCATCGAGCTCGATCTCCCGATGGAACCTCAGCGCGTCGTTGCAGACAACCGTATCGAGGCGGATCTCGGCACCGTTGCACTGAAGTACGGCCCGCTCGTCTACAACGTGGAAACCGTGGACCAGCAGAACATCGGGCAGCCACTCAGCGACGCGCGCCTCAAAACGGAATGGAGACCAGACCTGCTAGGCGGTGTGATGGTTATCACCGGTAAATGGCAGGACGGCTCACAAATGACGGCGATTCCGAACTACGCACGCATGAATCGCGTGGGTCCTCCCGTGGAGTATCTGGGCGATACCAACGTGAACTATGCACCAGGTGCGACAGCCGCCGGGGCAACAACCGCCACTGCTGCTCAGCCAGCGACAGCTGCTGCACCTGCCAACCCTCCGGCACGCAATCGCCGCATGATGAAGGTGGAATCTAAAGTCTGGATTTAGGTCTCAACTGCAATTCGAGATGACAAAGAAGCAACGCAGGGGTTTTCCTCCATTAGGTGTTTAGTCCCGGCATTTGGTGGATTGTGTCGAATGTAAATCTGTCTGGGTCGTGGGTCCAGAGTTTGCAGATGGCTTACTTCTTTCGGAGCGGTTCGATCACCGAGGCCATGTCTTCGTCGCCGAATCCCTGGGCAATGGCACCCTCGAAAAGGCTTCGTGCTACTTCTGCTGTCTTGAGATCGACATCGCATTGGGCCGCCTCATTCTGCGCATAGAGCAAGTCCTTCTTCATTAACTTCAGCAGGAAATTCACCGCATAAGTTTGATTGACCATACGGGTCGAGATAGCGCCGAAGAGCGGGCTACCAGGTGCGCCCCCCTTCAGGATGGAGAGCGCTTTGTCACGGTCGAGGCCGCTGCGTTCGATCCACGTCAACCCTTCCGCCAGCGACGCTACCTGCACTCCGCAAAGAAAATTATTGATCAGTTTCATCTTTGCCCCGCTTCCCACCGGACCCAAGTGAACGATCTCTTTGCTCATAGCCTTCAAAGCGGAGACAGCTTTTCCTAACGCGGCCTCATTGCCGCCTACGAGAAATGAAAGCTGACCCGCTTCTGCCTGCATGCGGCTACCGGTCACGGGAGCATCCAACAAATCCAAACCACGCTCCGCGGCCAGTCCGGCGAGTTCAGAGATCCAGGCAGGACTTACTGTGCTCGACTCGATCAGGGTGGCACCTTTTTCAGCGGCCTCAAGCGCACCGTCTTTACCCAGCCATACGTCTCGGGACGCGGTGTCGTCTGACAGCATGCTGATAATGACCGAAGCGCCTTTGACCGCTTCCGCCGGTGTCGCAGCCAACCGTGCACCGGAATCGGTCAGCGCCAGCGCTTTTGCAGTCGTTCGGTTGTAGACACTTAGCGCAAAGCCAGCTTTCAACAGATTCGCTGCCATCCCCGCACCCATGGTGCCCAGTCCGAGTATTGCCACATTTTCAGCCACAAGAACTCCTCTGCTTGTTTCTCATCAATCAAGCGAGCGCACAACAACTGCGCGATTCGCGCTTTTTGGTTCAACACGAATATAGTTGCGCAACGCTCGTCCAAATCCCTCATAATGAACATTCATCCAGTCGCCATCCTTCAGCACGATGCTATCGCCGAAGCTTAATGAATGTGCGCCGAGGAAGTGCACATGCACATCTCCTGGCTGGCGGTGACCTTCAAACTTAAAATGATGATGTTCAAGGTTAGCGAGACTGTGGCACATATTGTCCTCTCCGGTCGCCACCTTCTTCGACCAGATCGTGTCCGGTCCACGTTCAATGCGCACCTCTCCGACTACCGATTGAAATTCTGCGCCAACTACAAGCTCAGGTCCGAGGCTGCAGGTACGCAGCTTCGAGCCCGCGAGATTGAGGTAGTTGCGCTTCTCAAATTGGTGATCGGAGAATTCGTTTCCCGCGGCCACCCCGATGCGATACGGCGCCCCGTCTTCGCCAATCACATAAACTCCGGCCAATTCCGCTTCTTCGCCACCGTCCTCAGCGTAGGCTGGAATCGTCAGCGGGGCGAACGGCGCCTGCAGCATGAAGCCGTTGCCCTTGTAAAACCACTCTGGCGCGACTCCGATTTCGCCTGTCGCAGGACGGCCCCCCTCGATGCCCCACTGAAACATTCGCATGCTGTCGGTTACGTTTTCACCTGTCGTTGCTGTGTCACCTAGATGCATGGCCTGCCGTTCCT
>Ga0193709_1000769_pt1 | contig 10352 bp, 10 predicted proteins | sample H3c2metaG_FD_160571 | JGI IMG/M metagenome (GOLD analysis project Ga0193709, IMG submission 160571) | Soil microbial communities from a riparian zone of the East river system, Colorado, United States - H3c2 | ecosystem: Environmental > Terrestrial > Soil > Riparian zone | place: USA: East River... | reverse complement strand
CCTCTCGGGAGGACAGGGAGGGAGCGCGGCGTCCGCGGTTGCCGGAGCCTTCGCGACCAATATGTTGCTAGGGGCGCCACTTGGTACCGACGTGTTGCTCGCGGCCTGCCTCGATGCGGAATCAGCTGTCGCGGGACGTCATCTCGACAACATCGCTGCTTCTTTGCTGGGCGGAATCGTGCTCGTCCGCACGCTCGACCCGATCGAGGTGATTCGACTTCCAATTCCGTCGGGATTGATGTTGGTGCTCGCGCATCCGGCGCAGCGACTGCTCACCGTTGACTCGCGGCGCGCGTTGCCGGAGCAGGTGCCACGCGCGGACGTCATTCACCAGATGGGGAACGTCAGTGCAATGGTGGCCGCTTGCTACAACGGCGATGTCGCGCTCTTTGGGCGCGCCGTCGACGATCGTATCGCCGAGCCCGCGCGCGCACCGTTGTTGCCTGGGTTTCTCGCCGCGAAACGCGCGGCTCTCGAAGCGGGGGCTTATGGTGTGTCCATTTCCGGCGCGGGGCCGAGCGCGTTCGCGGTGGTGTCGCTCGCGGCCTCGAATCGCGTTGCCCAGGCGATGCGCGCCGCGTACGTCGCGGCCGGCATCGAGTGCGAGACGCGCGTGACGCACGTCGATCCGAAGGGCGCGATCGCGCGCCAGGACGACGATTTCAGTCCTGGCAATTCCGCTCGAGGTCTGACATGACGGCCGCGACTGTCCTTCGCTGCGAATCGTGCGGCGTCGAGCATGGTGACAATTTGGCCAGCGCGACCTGCCCCAACTGCGACGGGCTGCTGCTCGCCGAGCATGCGCCTCCAGCGGTGCGCGGAGCGGCGTTGCGCGCGCTGTTCGATTCGCGCGTCGTCGCGAGCGCGGCGTCCGCTCACGAGAGATCGGGCGTGTGGCGTTTTCGCGAGCTCGTGCTCCACGTTGGCGACGACGCCATCATCAGTCACCCTGAGGGGAACACGCCGCTCATCACACGTCCGGCGATCTCCAAGTACGCTGGCGTCGATGGTCTGGTCATGAAGCACGAAGGTCACAATCCGACCGGATCGTTCAAGGATCGCGGGATGACTGTCGCGCTCACGCAGGCGCAGCGTGTCAACGCGCGCGCCGTCGCCTGCGCATCGACGGGAAATACCTCGGCGTCGCTGAGCGCGTACGCGGCGCAGGCTGGGATTCCCGCGTTTGTCTTTGTACCGGCCGGTCAGATTTCCGCGGGGAAGCTCGCGCAGACGATCGCGTATGGGGCGCGCGTCCTGCCGATCGACGGGGACTTCGACGACTGTCTGCGACTGGCTCGCGAGGCTGCGCCGCTCGGGATTTATCTCGTAAATTCGGTCAACCCTTTCCGCGTCGAGGGCCAGAAGACGATCGTGTTCGAGTTGCTCCAGCAGCTCGGCTGGCAGTCGCCCGACTGGATTGCGCTCCCAGCCGGCAACCTCGGCAACACATCCGCGTTTGGGAAGGCGTTGCGCGAGGCGCACGCACTCGGCCTGATCGATCGCGTGCCGAGGCTGCTCGCGGTGCAGGCTGCCGGTGCGGCGCCGTTCGCGAAGGCGTTTGCGGAGGGTTTCGTCACGCACCACCGCGTGCGCGCGGAAACTCGTGCTACCGCGATTCGTATCGGCGACCCCGCGTCATGGGCTCGCGCCGTCACCGCAATACGCGAGACTGACGGGCACGTGACCGCTGTGAGCGACGAGGAGATTTTCGCCGCCAAGGCCGTGGTCGATCACGCGGGAGTCGGGTGCGAGCCTGCCAGTGCCGCGAGCATCGCGGGCGTTCGCAAGCTCGTGGCGGCCGGCGAGATAGCGCCGAACGCGAGTGTCGCTGCGGTGCTTACGGGCCACCTGTTGAAGGATCCGGGCGTGCCTGCTGATTCTTGGCTCTCGACGCCGTTGAGTTACGAGGCGGCGATGGATGTTCTGCGGGCGTTGACCCGGTAGCCGAGCGCGCGAACAACGCAGCGCCAACCGCGTCGAGAGATGTACCGGCAGCCTCGAGAGCGACAGCCATATGGTAGACGAGGTCCGCCGCTTCTTCGGCGGCGCGAACTGAATCAGAATCAGCACAGGCAGTAACGAACTCCGCGGATTCCTCGCCGAGCTTCTTCAAGCGGAGATTGCGATCGGCGAGCAGCACCCTGGTGTAACTCGTCGCATCCGGCTGCGTCCGCCTCGCGCGGATTGTAGCCGCAAGCGCTGCCCAGGCACTTGGCTGACTGCTGTTCGGGAAACATGATGTCTCGCCGGTGTGACACGCGGGTCCAGCGGGCACGACGCGCGCGAGTACCGTGTCGCCGTCGCAATCGAGAGCGAGTGAAACCACTTTCTGCACGTTTCCACTTGTCGCACCTTTCCGCCACAGGCCTCTGCGGCGTGAGCGATAGTGCATCTCGCCCGTCTCGATCGTGCTGGCGAGCGCTTCCTTATCAGCGTGCGCAACCATCAGGACCCTTCCGGTTACGGCGTCCTGCGCGACGACGACTATGGTTCCGGTGGCGTCGTCAAAGCGGACTTCGTCGAGATTGAGTGTTGTAGTCATCGAGTTGCCGAGTTGGAGCCAACCAGTGCCGGAGAGACGAGAATGTCTCGAACGGCACCGGACAATAGAGAATTCGTTGCGATCGCATCGCCTCCGAATGCTGTCGTCCGTCCTTTCCAGTCCGTAAACGCGCCACCGGCCTCGGTGATCACCGGCAGCAGCGCGGCCGCGTCCCAGACTGACATCACGTCATCCACCATCACGTCGGCGCGACCCGTGGCCACGAGCAGATACCCGTAGCAATCGCCCCACGTCCGCATCGCCAGCGCTTCGTCCTGCAATTGCAGCCAGCGGTCGCGACGCGATGGATCGCGCTTGAACCGTGCGTCGGTGGTCATGACCCGCGCTGAGCTGAGCTCCGACATGTTCGATACCGCGGTACGGGAGCCGTTCCACCAAGCTCCTTTACCGGGGGCGGCAACGATGGTCTCCGCGAGCGCCGGGAAGTACGCCGCGCCCGCGATCACGGTCTCTCCCTCCAACACCGCGACGAGCGTTCCCCACAGTGGCACCGTCTGAAGGAAAGTGAACGTCCCGTCGATTGGATCGATGACCCAGCGCCGTTTTGCGGATTCCCGCGTTGGAGGAAACTCTTCCCCAATGATTCCGTCGGCGGGGAAGTTCTTCTCGATCCATTCCCGGGCCGATCGTTCCGCGTCGTAGTCGGCGGCACTTACGGGCGAGCCATCGTTCTTCAGCCGAACCTCGGGGCTCTTCCCGTAATACCGGAGGGCCACGGTGCCGGCGAGCGTCGCGACTTCTGCCGCGGCATTCATATAGTTGTCGTTTCCGCTCATGCGGCCATCCGTACTGAGATGCCGTCGGCGCGGAGGGCGCTCTTGATGCTCTGAATGTCCGTTACTCCGGAGTGTAGCAAACCCGCCAGGAGCGCTGCGTCTGCGCCTCCGCGCGTGAACGCGTCGCGGATGTCGGACGCCGAGCCGGCGCCCCCCGATGCGATCACCGGGACTGTCGCGTAGCTCGCGACCGCTTTCAACAACTCGAGATCATATCCAACGCGCGCGCCATCGCGGTCGATACTGGTGAGCAGAATCTCACCGGCACCGCGCGCCGCGCACGTGACAGACCATTGGATCGCATCCAGGCCGGTAGGCTGTCGTCCGCCATTTACGTAGACCTCCCAATACGCACCGTTTCGCTTTGCGTCGATGCTTGCGACCACGCATTGCGATCCGAACCGCGTCGCAGCCTCGGTAAACAGCCCCGGCCGGCGGACGCCCGCTGAGTTGATCGCGATCTTGTCCGCTCCCGCGCGCAGCGCTGACGCGATGTCGTCGACCGATCGCATTCCTCCTCCAACCGTTAGCGGAATGAAGAGCCGCTCCGCGGTCCGTCGCACGAGGTCGAGCAGAGTTGCGCGTCCCTCATTTGTGGCCGAGATATCCAGATACACGATCTCGTCTGCGCCTTGCGCTTCGTAGCGCTCGGCCAGCACGACTGGATCACCCTCGTCGCGGAGATTCACGAACCCGACTCCTTTGACGACGCGCCCGTCCTTCACGTCGAGGCACGCGATCACTCGGTTCATCAGCGTCATTCCACCCTCACCGAAACGCGACCTTTAGTGCTCATCGTCGCACCGGTGTCGACCAGCGCATCGCGAAGCGCGAAGCCGAGGGCCTTGAACGCGCCTTCGATGATGTGGTGCTTATCTGTTCCGCGGAGAACGACGATGTGGAGAGTTGCACGCGCCTCGTCACAGAACGAGCGCATCCAGTGATCGTAGAGGCTGTTTGGCAGCGGACCCTGGTAGTAGGGCCGGCCGCCGATGTCGATTGTTACTTGCACTAGTGCGTCGTCCATCGGCACGGTGCGCGAGCCGTAGCGCGCGACTCCGGCAGGAATGCTGTCCTTGAACGCCCGCCCGAGTGTGAGCGCGACATCCTCGATTACGTGGTGCTTGAGATCGCCGCGTGCGGAGACGTCGAAGTCGAGCCCGGAATAGCGGGCGAGGATGATGAGCATGTGGTCAAGAAAGGGGACCCCGGTTTCGATTTTACCAGGGCCCACGCCCGTTCCGGGCCGAAGGTCGACGCGGACTGAGGTTTCGCCTGTCTCTCTGATCGTCACGGTCATGCGGAGAATTCCTCGATGATGGCGCTCGTGTCGAGCGCGCCTGTGTAGAGTGCCATTCCAACGATTGTCGCCGAGACGCCGGAGTCGGCGAGTTCGCGAAGGTCGGCGAGCGTTCCGACGCCGCCCGAGGCTTGCAGCGGTACGCGCGAAAGTAGAGCGAGCTCGCGCATGAGACCCACGTCCGCGCCTTGCATGCGTCCTTCGAGGTCGATCGCGGTCACGAGAATCGCGGCGAGGGGAAGCTGATTCAGTTCTTTCACAAGGGTCGTCACGTCCATTGAGAGCGTTTCCGACCACCCGCGCGTGGCGACATCGCGCCCCTTCGCATCAGCGGCGACGATGAGTCTGTTTGGATAGCGGGCTGCCGCTTGCTCGAGCCATTCGCGATTCTCAACGGCCTTGGTGCCGAGCACGACTTCTGACGCACCACCGTCGAGCAAGTCTTGAATGCCTTCAAGGTCCCGGACGCCACCACCGCATTGCAAGCACACCCCGTTCGCCGCCAGAAGCTGTTTGACCGTTTCTTTATTCGTTCCGCGCCCGGTAGCGGCATCGAGATCCACCACGTGCAATCGTTTGAATCCCGCGCCTGCCCAGCCCGCTGCAACGGCGACGGGGTCGGCCAGGCGAACGCGCTCATCAGCGTACGAGCCGCCGACGAGCTGCACGCAGGCGCCGTCGCGCAAATCGATGGCGGGAATCACTTGCATCGGAGGAGCTCGTCGATCATGGCACTTACAAATTCGCGCCCGGAAGCGGAGCTCTTCTCGGGATGAAATTGGACGCCGATGGTGTTTGCGGTCCGAACGACCGATGGGAACCGAGCACTCTGGTGCGTGGTCCAGGCGAGAATGATTGAGCTGTCTTCCGGCCAACAGACATACGCGTTGGCGAAGTACGCCGCACTTATCTGCGACTGGGAAGGCGTGGATTCGGGAACGCCCGTCTCCCACTTCCCGCTTCCCGCTTCCCCATTCCCTCTTTCCCTCTTCCCCCTTCCCTCTTCGCCCTTCCCCTGTTCCACCCACTCGATCTCATTCCAGCCCATATGCGGAACCTTCGGCGTCGCGAGCCGTTTGACCTGTCCTGGAATGAGCCCGATCCCGCCGTCCGATTCCGGCGTCTCTTCGCTCGCGTCGAAGAGCATCTGCATCCCCAGACATACGCCGACACACGGTTTCCCGTCGGCGAGGGCGGAGCGGACATACTCCTGCGCGCCACGCATCGCGGCGACGGCAGCCCCGAATGCACCAACGCCTGGGAGAATCAGGATGTCGGCCTGCACCGATGCGCGAATATCGGTGTCCACGGAGACGCTGCGGCCGCCGCCCTCAATCGCTTTCACCAGCGAATGAAGGTTGCCGGCGCCGTAGTCGAAGATTCCGACTCGAGTCACGCCACGGTACCAAGCGCTTCGAGACAACGCTCCATCAGATCCCACGGTCCGATTCCTACGCGTACAGCATCGCCGATGCCGGGCAGCGACGGCAGGGCGCGCACGCCGATGCCAAGACGCGCCATGCCTGCGGCAATCGCGGCGCAACCTCTCACGGGAATGAGAACGAAATTCCCCGCGGACGGAAGCGAGGTAATTCCGCGCAGCGATAGCTCCTGCCGGAAACGCGCGCGGTTTGCGACAACCTCGGCCACGCGCTCCGCCACCCAGGCCCTATCGTTCTCGAGAACTCCTATTGCTGCCCGTTCGGCGACTGCGCTCACCTTGTACGGACCACGCGCCTTCATGATCTCGCCGACAATCTCCGGCGAGCCAATCCCGTAGCCGACGCGCAATCCCGCGAGACCGAACGCCTTCGACAATGTTCGAGTCACCAAAACCGGACGCCCGTCCGACACGAGATCGATGAAGCTGTCACCGCCGAACTCCACATACGCCTGATCGATGATCACCAGTCCGGCTGCCTCTCGGACAATCCGCTCGACGGTTTCGCGAGAGAATGCCTCACCGGTGGGATTGTTGGGCGAACAGAGGTAGGTGATCCTTGCTCCCGTCTCGAGCATCGCCTCGACGTCAGCGTCAAGTTGCGCCGTGAGTGGCACCTCGATCGGAACAAGGCCGTTCGTCCGTGCAAACACGGGGATCATGCTGAACGACGGCGCGGGCAGACAAAGAACGTCTCCCGGTTCGGCGAAGGCGCGGATGGTTGAATCGAGAACGTCATCCGAGCCGCAACCCGTCACGATCATGTCCGGCGACACACCAACATAGGTTGCGAGCGCCTGCCTTAGTTCAGGCTCGAACGCAGTCGGATAGCGCGACACGCTCTCGTCGATTGTCGCGCGCAAAGTGCGCAAAGCGCTGGGCGGCGCGCCCCACAGATTGGTATTCTCGCTCAGATCAATCGCGCTGCGCTCTTTGGGCGTCGAGTAGAGCACAAGATCGCGGTAGCTCGCGCGTTTTAGCGCAGCGAGTGCGTCTTCCGGCAGCTCGATAGACTTCGTGCTGAGGCCGGTCATGGCGCGCTCCAACGTAGCGCCGCTCGCGCATGCCCCGGCAGTCCTTCGGCCTCGGCGAGAATTGCAGCATCCGTTGAGAGACGCCGCGCGGCGTCGCGACTGACTCTCTGGTAGTAAGTCCAACGGACGAAATCGAGCGGCCCAAGTCCCGAATAGCTTCGCGCGAGACCGCCGGTGGGAAGAACGTGATTGCCGCCGGTGATGTAGTCGCCGAACACCACCGACGATTCCTCGCCGATGAACACGCTGCCCGCATTGCGGATTTGCGGCAGAATGCTTTCCGCACCGCTTACCGCCAGCAACAGATGCTCCGGAGCGAACTCGGTTGCGAAGCTCACCGCCTCGCTCACCGAATCAGCCGAGAGAATCGCACCGTTCTGCTCCAGCGCTGTGCGCACGATTTCCGCGCGTGAAGAGCGGACAATCTCGCCCGCCACAGTATCGCTCAAGCCGGTGAGCGCATCACGCCCGATCGAGATCACCACGACACACGCGTCGATGTCGTGTTCCGCCTGCGCTACGACCTCTCGCGCGATCGTCTCGACATCGGAGCCCTCGTCGCAAAGGATCATCAGCTCGCTCGGCCCGGCCGGCGAGTCAATCCCGACGTCTCTACTCACCAGCACCTTCGCCTCGGCAACATAGGCGTTGCCGGGCCCAACGACCCTGTCGACGCGCGTGATCGTCTCAGTCCCGTACGCCATTGCGGCTATTGCTCCGGCACCTCCAACGGCAAAGACCCGATCCACCCCAGCGATCTCACACGCCGCGAGCACCACCGGCGCGGGATAACCGTCAGCCTGCGGCGGAGAGCACAGAATGACATCGGATACTCCAGCCACCCGCGCGGGAACAGCAGCCATGAGCACGCTGCTGGCGTATGCGGCGCGACCCCCAGGCGCGTAGATCCCGACTCGCTGCAAAGGATCCGGCCTTCTTCCCACTATAACACCAGGCTCTGTCTCGATCTCGACCAGCTGCGGCGGCGACGCAGAGTGCACGGCAGCGATGTTGCGAGCCGCGCGCTCCAGCGCCGTTCGTACCCGAGGATCGAGTGACGCAAGCGCCCGTCGTCTGATGTCCCCAGAAACTTCGAGCGACTCGAGCCCAACGCCGTCGTATTCGCGAGACATCTCGAACAGCGCGCGATCACCGTCCCGGCGCACCCGCAGCACAATGCTCGCTGTGCGCTCTCGAACCGCGCTGTCAGACTCCTTCGTTCTCTGGAGAAGCGAGTCACGATCACGGTCGGACAGATCACTCAATGCCGCGGCATATCTGAACAGTGATTTCTCGGCAGCAACGCTCATGGCATCAGGCGCTCCACTCGCGTGACAAGGATGCCGGTTGCATCAAGTGCCTTGAGCGCGCCGATCGTCTTGAAGACCGTCGCCGCGTCCACCACCGCGTGCACTGCAACACGATCCCCGCCGTTCATGATGTCGATGACAGTCGGTCCGTTGATCCCCGGAATGATCTTCTTTACGGCCTCGAGCGAGCGGCGCGGGACGTTGGCCATCAGGTATCTCGTCCCGCGGGCGCGCACGACCGACTCGAGCGCCATGATCAGCATGTCGACCGCGGCCTTCTTCGCCGGCGCGAACTCGGCATCGCACCTGGTAACCAGTTGCGCGCGCGACGTGAGAAGCGTGCCCACCTCTCGCAGCCCGTTCACCTTGAGTGTCGAACCGGTAGACGTGATGTCGACGATGATGTCGGCGATGCCGAGGAGCGGTGCAATCTCAGCTGCGCCGGATATCGGCACGACCTCCACACTCTGGTCACGACCCTGAAAGAAATCTCGCGTGACCTTCGGAAATGACGTCGCGATCCTGGTGCCCGGCACGATCTCTTCGAGAGTCGTGATGACGCTGTCTTCGCGCGCCGCCGCGACCAGACGACACTCACCGAAGCCAAGATCGAGTCGTGCCTCGACGCGACGCCCCGCTTCGCAAACCAGATCCCAGCCCGTGACGCCGGCGTCCGCCACTCCGTCGGCGACGAACTCGGGAATGTCCTGGGCGCGAACGAACAGCGCCTCGAACTCGCCGCCGAGCGAAGCGGAAAGCGCGCGGTCACCCCTCGTTCGCACCGGTAGCCCGGCGTCTCCGAAGAGCTCGCGCGTGTCGTCGGCGAGTCGTCCTTTGTTTGGTAAGGCGATTTTTAGCATGAGATGAGTGGTAGAAAACGAAAAAGCCCGGGCCAAGGAAGGCACGGGCTGCGGAAGCTCTGTGAGTGGAGTCTGACTAGTCGATTATAGTCTGACGTGCACGCGCATAAGCGCCCCGCGGCCCGTGAGGCCGTGGTGGCTATGCGCATGGCGGATGGAAGTGAACGTCATTGAATCAATCCTATACGATCCCTCGCTCAGGCGCAACCGCAAGCCAAGCTCGCGGCCAATTAGCGCCACCGCGCCAGCTTTAAAACGTCGTTGAAGACGCCGGCAGCAGTCACCGCCACTCCCGCCCCCGGGCCCGTGATGACGATCGGATTCGCCCGGTAGCGCGTCGTCGTAATCGCGAACTGGTTGTCCGTCCCCGTCATCGTCGCAAAGGAAGTCAACGCACCCACCGCGACCAGGCCGACGCGCACGCTCTCCGGGGTGACGGATGCGCGATACAGGAGCACGCGGCCGCTCGCCCGCACGTCTGCCACACGTCGCTGCCACACCGGGTCGAGCTCTTCGATCCGCGCCAGAAATTCCTCGACGGATACGGAGCGCAGCTCTTCGGGCACGAGCGATTCGACCTCCAGGTCGTCCAGCGTTCCCTCGTAGCCAAGTAGCTGCGCCAGAATGAGCGCCTTGCGCGCAACGTCCATCCCGGACAGATCATCGCGCGGATCGGGTTCGGTGTAGCCAAGCGCCATCGCCGCGCGCAGTGCGGTTGAGAACAGCGCGCCGCGTCCGATCTCGCCGAACAGATAGCCGAGCGTCCCGGACGGACACCCTTCGATCCCCAACACATCGTCGCCGGACTCCTGGAGCTTGCTGATGGTGTCGAGCAACGGGAGGCCGGCGCCGACCGTCGCCTCGTGGAGCACACGCCGCCCGTGCGCCGCCGCGTGGCGAGCGAGCCCATGCGTCGCGTCACGCACATCGGCGAGCGGTCGTTTGTTCGCCAGCACGACATCCATCCCCGACTTGATCGCTTCCTCGAGCTCGAGAGTCGTGTCGCTTGCCGTGAGATCGACGAGAATGGGACGAGAGAGCTTGAGCCGCCGTATCGACGCGAGCGCC
>Ga0193709_1000768_pt1 | contig 10363 bp, 7 predicted proteins | sample H3c2metaG_FD_160571 | JGI IMG/M metagenome (GOLD analysis project Ga0193709, IMG submission 160571) | Soil microbial communities from a riparian zone of the East river system, Colorado, United States - H3c2 | ecosystem: Environmental > Terrestrial > Soil > Riparian zone | place: USA: East River... | reverse complement strand
ATCAAGCACGGCGGGCGAATCTACCAGCTCATGGTCGAGTCGGTTCGCGACTACGCCATCTTCATGCTCGACCCCAACGGCTACGTCGCCAGCTGGAACCGCGGAGCTGAGAGGATCAAAGGCTACGCGGCAAGTGAGATCATCGGGCAACATTTTTCGAAGTTTTATCGCGAGGAAGACATCGCGACCGGCCACCCCGCGTACGAGCTCGATGTCGCCACGCGCGAAGGCCGGTTCGAGGAAGAGGGCATTCGTGTCCGGAAGGATGGCACCGAGTTCTGGGCAAGCGTCGTCATCACGGCGGTTCGCGACGAGGATGGGACGCTCGTCGGATTCGCCAAGGTTACACGTGACCTCACCGAGCGCCGAAACGCCGAGCTGAAAGCGCTCGAAGACGCACGCCGGCTTGCCGAGTCCGTCTCAGCGAATCTGGCCAAGAGCGGCTTTCTTACCGCGATGTCGCACGAGCTTAGGACTCCGCTCAACGCGATCGGCGGATACGCCGAGCTCCTCGCTCTAGGTCTAGGCGGTCCGGTAACACCAGAGCAGCAGGAGTACATCGAGAGGATTCGGCGGAGTCAGCAGCATCTGCTCGGGATTATTTCCGATCTGCTGAACTTCAGCCGCATCGAGGCTGGCCACCTCACCTATGACATTCAACCGCTTTCGCTGGGCCAGGTGATCCACGACATGGTGCCACTGGTCGACCCGCAGGCCGAGGCAAAAGAAATTTCACTCCGTGCCGATCCGACTACTCCCCATTGTCTCGTACTCGGCGATCGCGCCAAGGTCGATCAGATTTTGCTCAACCTTCTCTCGAACGCCGTCAAATTCACGGGATCGGGGGGAACCGTACGGGTTACGTGCAAAGAATCGGGCGATACCGCCGCGATAGAAGTGATCGATACCGGCTCGGGGATTCCCCCAGAAAAGATCGAAGCGATCTTCGAGCCCTTCGTGCAGCTCGGGCGGTCGCTGAGCAGCGCGCACGAAGGGACCGGGCTCGGCCTCGCCATCAGCCGCGAGCTCGCGCGGGCCATGAATGGAAATCTCACGGTGACAAGCAAAGTGGGCGTCGGCTCCACTTTTTCTCTCTCGCTTCCCCGGGCAAAGTAGAGCGTACCCGGCCTGAGATCTTTCTGCGGCTGGGGTCCGCCGGAAAAAATCGGGGCGCTAACGCGGAATCAGTTTGCCGACGTAGAAGTCGCCGAAGTCGGCGTACTTCGCGCTCACCTCGTCGAATCGCATGTCGGTCACGAGCTTCTTGAACGCGAGCGGGTCCTCGGCAAATAGGGTCACACCCCACTCCCACGCATCGAGACCAATCGCACCTGTGATGACCTGCTGCACTTTTCCGGCATAGCGACGTCCGGTGAGCCCGTGTGCCCGCATGAGGCGGCTACGCTCGTCGAGCGAAAGGGTGTACCAGTTCTGCGCTGCGTCGCGACGTTTTGACATCGGATAGAAGCAGACGTACGGCATTTTCTCCGGCAGCTCCGGGTACAACCGCCGCTTCACTTGTGGGCTTTCCCGCTCGGCCGTCGAGCGATCGGCAAGCGTGCTCGCGTACTCGGCGTCACCGACCTTGCCTCCGCGCGCATTCGCGGCACGCGCCAACTCGGCGGTGATGTGATACAGTCCTGCTTCGGTGATGCTCAGGAACGAGTAAGTAGGCTCGATGCCCTTCCCCAGCTCGGTCTTCCCGAAGGAATCCTGCGCCGCACCGATCGCGTCGAGTGAGTCGCGAAAGTGAATCACCATCAGGTGGGACGACGAGCCGATGAGTCGAACGAAGCAGCTCCAACCGGCCGCGGCTGGGGACTTCTTCGACGTTGACTTCCGCCCCACCGTTGGGGAGTCGACGGCCGCGGCGGATGCCTTCACCATTCGCGCTAGCCGAGCCGCGTCCGGCTTCTGCTTCGTGAATCGAAAGATCTGGTGGAGCGCGTACCAACCCTCGAGCGTCTCGGGCGGATGCGCTATTTCTGGCGGAGTCATGCCTTAAAACTAAGACTATGTCGAAGCGATCGCGGTGGAGCTCCGGGCGAGCTTGTAATTGCGGCCGCGGATCGCGACGAGGAGCGTGGGGACGACGAACAGAGTGATCGGCGTCGAGAGTGTGAGTCCGCCGATCACCGCGAGCGCCAGCGGTTTCTGCAGCTCGCTCCCCGCGCCCAGGCCGAGCGCCAATGGCAAGAGCCCGAAGAGTGTGCACAGAGTGGTCATCAGGATCGGTCTCAGCCTCACGCGCGCAGCCTCCGTAATCGCCTTCTCGAGCGGAAGATCATCAGCAAGCATGCGATGTCTCGTGAAATCGAGAAGAATGATTCCATTCTTCACAACGAGACCAACAAGCAGAATGAGTCCCATGAAGGACGAGACGTTCAGCGGCGTTCCAGTAAGGAGTAGAAGGCCGATCGCTCCGACGAACGAGAGCGGCGCCGCGAGCAGAACGATGAACGCCTCGACGAACGATTGAAACTGAAGCACCATGATCGCCACCACGCTGGCGGCCGCGAGCGCGAGAACAAGCAGCAAGCCTCGAAACGCATCCTGCTGGCTCGCGTACTGTCCGCCGAGCTCCATCCTGATCCCAGCAGGTGGCGCGTTCCCGGCGAGAGCTGCCTTCACATCGTTCATCACCGAGCCGAGTGAGCGCCCACTGACGTCAGCGGTCATGGCAATCATCTGCTGCTGGTTCTCGCGCAGCAGCTCGGCGCGCGTCTCTACCGGTTGAAAGGTCGCCAGGGTGCCGAGCGGAACCGGCGCGCCCGTCTGTGAGGACACGATCGGCAGCGCGTTGAGCTGCAGTCTGTTGAAGCGAACCGTGTCCGGCGCCCGCACACGAACCGCGATCGATCGATCCTCGAGATGTATCTCGCCTGCAGGCGATCCCAGCAGTGCTCCCATCGCTGCGTCAGCGATCTTCTGCGGAGTGAGCCCCACGCGATTCGCTTCGGCCTCATTGATGTGCATGTCGAGCTCCGCGCTCGGCTCGCTCACTCCATTGTAGAGATCTTCGATTCCCTGAATGCCGGCGATCTTCGGTTCGAGCCTCTCTGCGTATGCCTCGAGCTTGTTGAGATCGGGCCCGTACAGCTTGATCTCCACCGGACGCGCGGAACCCGCGAGATCGTTGATCACGTCCGACAGAATCTGCACGAACTCGATTCGCAGCCGTGGCAAAGCCGTCTCGACCTTTACGCGAACATCGTCGATCACCTCGAAGATCGAGCGCGACCGCTGATTGCGGGGCTTGAGGCGCGCGACGATGTCGCCTGTGTTCTGCTCCGTCGCGAAAAGACCGAGCTCGGCTCCGGTGCGACGCGACGTGCCGTCAATCTCGGGCGTTTCGGCGAGAATGCGCTCCACGATGTGGATCTGCCGATCCGTCTCGGCGAGAGCTGTTCCACCGGGAGTGAAGTAGTCCAGCACGAACGCGCCCTCATCCATCTCGGGAAGAAATCCAGTCCCTACGAAGCGTTGCGCGATCACGCCTGCGACCAGAAGGATTGCGGCGGCCGCCAGCATTCGCCGTGTGTGATGGAGCACTCGGTCGAGGGACCGTTCGTAGCGGACGGACAGCGTGTCGAGACCACGGCTGATCCTGGAGAGTATTCCGCCCTTTCCTTGAGTATTTGCGTTGGCCTGCGCCTCGTCCATTTCAGCTTCGGTGTCTTCTTTCCGCAGGAACTGATCGGCCATCAAGGGAATGATCGTCAATGCAAGAAAGAGCGAGACGAGAACGGCGATCGTCAGCGTGATCGAGAGAGCGGCGAAGAACTGACCGACCACGCCCTTGAGCAGGCGCAGCGGGAGGAACACGACGACAGTCGTGAGAGTGGACGTCGTCACAGGCCAGATGAGCTCGTGCACCGCCTCCCTGATCGCCTCGTGACGATTGGGATTGAGCCGCAAGTGCCTGACGATGTTCTCAGTGATCACCACGGAGTCATCGATCACCAGCCCGATGGCGATCGCCATGGCGCCAAGCGTCATGAGGTTGAACGTCTGCCCGATCAGATACATCGCGAAGACGCTGATCGCGAGCGTGAGCGGAATGGACGACGCGCTAATCGCGGTGATGCGCGCGTGATGCAGAAACAGGAGGAGAATGATCACCGCGAGAATCGCTCCGATGATCATCGCGTCGCGGACAGACGCGATCGCGTCGCGCACGAGCGCACCCTGATCGTATACGGGCTTGAGTCTCACACCCGGAGGCAATGTCTTGCTCGCTATCGCGGCGAGGCCCGCGACACTGTCCACGATTGCGAGAGTATTTCCGCCGGGTTGCCGCGTGATGTTCAGCAGCGCCGCCGGCTTGCCGTCGCCGGCGATGATGCGAACATGATCCTCCGTCCCCAGAGTGACGGTGGCCAGGTCGCGCACCCTCAGACCATGGGCGACCACGATGGCGCCGATGGCTTCGGGCGTCTGCGCTTCCTGCGCTGCTACGATCAGGTACTGCTTGTAATCCTGCGGAAGCCGCCCAACCGCACTCACACCAGTCGCATCCTTGATCGCGGCGGCAAGATCGTCGTAGGTGAGACGCTGGGCGGCTAGGCGAGCCGGGTCCGCGATCACCTCGATTTCCCGAACATCGCTTCCCTGGACGTCCACCCGTCCGACGCCCGGCACGCGGGAGATGAGCGGTTTGAGCTGGTAGAGTGCGATGTCGTACAGGGTGGCTGGATCGCCACCCTCGAGATTGTAGGACAGGATCGGGAACAGCGATGGCGTCATCCGCTCAACTTCGATATCGAGCTCGCTGGGAAGCGACGTCCGCACCTGGTTTGTCCGCGCCTGCACCTGCTGCAGCGCGTAGATCATGTCGGTTTTATCGGCGAATGTGATGCTGATTTCCGTCGCGCCGCGAATCGTCCGGGATCGGACGAGCGTCACTCCCTGGACAATGCTGACCGCTTCCTCGATTGGACGCGTGACGGAAAAGAGCATCTGCCGCGCGCCGAGCGACGATCCCTGCGCCACGATCAGAACGCGCGGGAAGGCGAGCTCGGGATAAATCGCGGAAGGAAGGCGAAGCGCCGCGTAAATTCCGCCCGCGCTCAGAAGTGCGACTACCAGGTAAACGAACCGGCGCTGCGCGGCAAGCAGATCGAATAGCCCTTTCACTATTTTGCCTGCGCTACCTTGACGCTGTCCTCCAACCCGTACGCGCCCTCGGTCACCACGCGCTCCCCCGCTGCGAGCCCATCGAGAATCTCCGCACTCGCCTCGGTTCGCCGTCCAACGGTGACTTTACGTTCGCGAGCGAGGTTGCCCGTCGTCACGACGAATACCTTGAAGCCGTCACCGTCGGGTACGAGTGCTGCGACCGGAATCACGATCGCGCGAGGATGCACCGACGTCGAGATCTGGCCGAAGATCGTCTCCCCGATGCGCAGCGACCGCGCGTTCGGAGGCGCGAGGGCGCGCACCGACACGCTACGTGTGGTCGAGTCCACTGTTCCGCCAACATCGGTGATGTGTCCGACGCCGAGTGGCTCGCCCTTCGCGCTCTCGCCGGCGCTCAGCGTCACCGACGCGCCGGGAGCGATGCGCGCCGCGTCGGAAGATGAGACGTTGAAGATGATGTCGAGCGCGCTCAAGTCGGCGACTTCGACGACTGACTGAGTGATGTCCGCCTGTGCGCCAAGCGGAGCATTCAGCTTCGTTACAACACCGGAAATTGGCGCGCGGAGAGTTGAGAGCTGCACCGCCCGGCGTGCGATGGCCGCGGCCGCGCGTGCCTGGGCAAGCTCGGTCGCCGCCAGGTCGGCATCCTTGCGCGGGACGATTCCGGCGTCGGCGAGCCTCCGCGCCCTCTCGTAGTTCCGTTCCGCGGCGACCAGTGCCGCCTCCGCGCTTTGCGCCTCCGCAACAAATGGGGCCTGTTCGAACATGACGAGAGAGGTTCCAGCCCCGACCTTTTCGCCGAGCGACACGTACACTCTCGCGATGCGAGCCGGGGCAGGAGCGCTGAGCGCCGCGAAGTGACCGCTTCGCGCGCTCACGGTTCCGATCGAGCTTATCAACTCCGCGAACGGCTCAATCGTCGCAACCGCCGTCTTTACCTGCACGAGCGCGTTCGTATCGGCTGCCGGATCGTCCGACTTACTGCAGCCGATGGCACAGACGCCGATGGCACAAATTAGAAAAAGGCGGGAGATCTGGATCATCGTGAGTACGGGGTCACGTTGTAAAGCCTGAGGATTGCGCTCGCAATCCACGCTTCCGCCAGGTCGTCGACGTACTGCGAGAGGATCTCTCGGGCATTTCGCTGAGCCTCGAGCACCGCCGGAAGCCCCTGCGCGCCTTCACGGTACGCAGTAAGGGACATCCCGGCAATGCGTGTGGCGCTCTCAACCAGCAGGCGGTCGCGTCGAATCTTGTCGAGGGCGAGGTTGCGCGATCGGATGGCGCGGCCGATTGCAGTTTTCGTCTCGAGTCGTGCCAGCACGAGGTCCGCCCGTGCACGCTCGCGCTCGGCCTCCGCCTGGGCGATCGGTCCACGGTTGCGATTCAGAATCGGAAGTGGAATCGAAAACCCGAACGTGGGAAGAATTCCCGGCTCGGAATCATCTCCGTGCTCGATCCCCGCCTGGATGCTCAACGGAGTGAAAACGCCGCGGCGCTGGGCGCGCACCGATAGGTCGGCGGCGGTGAGCGCCTGCTCGGCGGCAATGATCGGAAGAGCACGCGTCGGAGCCGTGTCCGCGTCGGTGGCCGGCGGCAGTGTGAGTGAATCGACCGGGGTGACCGCGACTCGACTCGTGTCCAGTCCCATCGCCATTTGCAGGTCGAACAGGTTGGAAACGTACGTGAGCGAGTCGGTGGCGGCCTGATTCGCGGCCTGTCCGGCGTTGACCGACGCGAGCAGCACGTCGAGCTCGCTGGCGTCGCCGGCGTCGCGTCGCACGATCGACATTCGGCGCAGGCTATCGGCGTCTTTGGCGTTACGACGGGCGAGGCGCAAATGCTCGGCTGACGCAAGCGCGCGAGTGTACGTCGTGTCGGCGTCAAGAGCCGCGGCAGCGCGCTCGAAGTGAAACCGATACTGGCTCGCCAATCTCGTGGCCTCGGCGGACCGAATGCGCGCGGAGCGAACGCCGGTCAAGTCGAGCGGGAGATCGATGATCTCGTGGAAATGCGGTACGGCTTTCGAGTAGGTAGCGGCGAGACTGGGATTCTCCCACTGTCGCGCGGTGACGAGCTGCGCGGATCCAACGAGCGTGTCGGCGCGAGCTACAGCCGCGCGCGCACTCCGGGCAATGGCGGATTCCACCGCCTGCTTTCTGGTGACCGGTTCCTGGCTCCGCGCGGTCACCGAAAAGAACACGAGGAGAGGAGTCGCGCGGAGAAGAGTTCGCATTTGGAGGGAATTTACGCGGGCAGAGACAAGTCGGGTGGGTGCAAGGCCAGTTCCATGCCTCGCACCCACCCGTTGTGCACGTCGCAGTCGCTGCAGCGGAGGCACTGCCTCCGGGGTTGCTACTTCTTTGCCGTCGTCTTTTTCTTCGCTTCCGCGGCCGCTTCGGCCTTCTCGGCCTTCGGACTCTCGTGCGCCTTGGCGACTACAGTTCCGTCGATCGCGTTGACGTTCACTTCGTCGATGCCGGTCTTGCCCGGGACGGTGATGTCGTAGGAGTAAATCAACTTTCCATTCTCGCGCTCGAGCTCGCTCGACTTCACAGAGCCGTTCGGAACTTGCTGGAGCGCGGTTTGACGCGCAGTCGCTTCGGAAATCTTCGCTTCCTTCTGAAGCTGAGCCTGTGTCTCAGCCTTGTGGACTCTCGTGTGGCGCTTGGCTGTCGCGGTCTGCTGCGCGGCCGGCTTGGCGGTGCTCTTGTAGGCACTCGTTGCCTGTGCTCCGGCGACGGTGGTGGTGGCGGCGAGAGCAGCTGCCACGGCGATTGCTTTGAACATGACCCTCCTCCATATGTTTGATCTGCGGCCCGCGTGAATCGCGGACTTCAGCCCGGTTACGCCACTAATCTTACGCGGCAAAGCTGTCGTCCCGATTACAGAACCGTGCGCTCTCCCTTCAGCCATATAGATTGCCGCCAATGCGAGTTCTTCTAGTCGAGGATGATCCCGGCCTGGCTTCGATCGTCAAAACCGGGTTTGCAGAACAGGGCGTGACGATCGTGACGGTCGCGAATTACGCCGATGGACACCTGAAGGCCGTTCTCGGAACCTTCGACGTCATCATTCTCGACGTCATGCTGCCGGGTGGTAACGGATTCGATCTGTGCCGCGAGCTGAGGGCGCGCGAGATCGCGACTCCGATCCTCATGCTCACCGCGAGAGACACTGTTGACGATCGTGTCGCCGGCCTCGAGGTCGGCGCGGATGACTATCTCACCAAGCCGTTCGCGTTTCGTGAGCTGCTCGCGCGAGTGAGAGCGCTGGGCAGGCGGCGTGGCGCTCCCCTGCCGGAGACGTTGAAAGTCCTCGATCTCGAGGTCGATCTCGAGGCGCAACGCGTTCGTCGCGCGGGAAAACCGATCGAGCTGACGGCGAAAGAGTTTTCGCTCCTGGAGTTCTTCGTGCTCCATACGGGGCAAGTGGTCGATCGTGCGGCGATCACCGCGCACGTCTGGGACGAGAACCACGATCCGTTCACGAACGTGCTCGAGGTGCTGGTGCGGCGACTACGCGGCAAGATCGACGACGACTACGAGATCAAGCTGATCCACACCGTGCGCGGCGCTGGATATCGTTTTGGCGATTGAAGCGAGCTCGTCGCGAGGCGGGCTTCAGCGCCTGGTACGCCTGCGGCTTCGCCTTACGATCTGGTACGTCGCGACCTTCGGTCTCATCATCTTTCTCCTCGGCACCGGGCTGTTCGCAGTAATCACCTACCAGATCTCGCAACAGCTCGACGATTCCCTCAAGAGTGCGACGATCGAGCTCGTGCGAGCGGCGCGCATCAGAGAACTCGAAGAAGCGGGAGCGCGCGGGCGCGTCATCGACGCCGTCGACGAGCTCAACATCCCCGATAGAATTCTTTACCTGCTCGATCTCCAGGGAAATCCGATCAAGCCGTCGAACCCGGATAACTGGGTTCGTCAGGCAGCAAGGGATGCCGGCAGAGTCGGCCAGGTCACGCGCGGGTACGATCTTCCGGAGGACAAGACGCTCCGGCTACATGCCGTGAGGTTCAAGCTCGCGTCGGGTCACGAGCTCGTTGCCGTGGCGGTAGCGGACCAGGTGGAGCTGGAAGACAAGTATGCGGATCTGATCACGGCGTTCGTCGTGATCGCGTTCGCCGCCCTGTTTCTCGTCGCGGCCGGAGGATTTATTCTCGTTCGCAAGTCCACGGCGCCGATCGAGCGCTCCATTCAGTACATGCGGCGATTCATGGCTGATGCCGCGCACGAGTTGAGGACACCGATCACCATTCTGAGAACACGCGCGGAGGTCGCGCTGCAGCAGCCGAGGGAAGCTGCCAACTATGTTGACGCGCTTCGTGGAGTGGAGGCAGAGGCACGCCGGCTCGGTAGCATCGTGGACAGCCTGCTCGTGCTCGCGCGGGCAGATACTGGCGAGCGACAGATCGATAAGGAGCGAATTTTCCTCGACGACATCGCAGTCGATGCCGCAGGCGCGGCGGAAATCGTCGCCCGTCAAAAAGGCGTGCAGCTCACCGTAGATGAGTTCGAGGAAACGCCGATAGACGGCGATCCGGGTCTCGTTCGCCAGCTGATCATGATCGTGCTCGACAACGCGGTGAAGTTCACCGACGCTGGAGGACAAGTGCACGTTCGGGTGTCGATGCACGGAGGTGTCCCGACGTTTGTCGTCGAGGATACCGGCGTTGGAATAAGACAGGAAGAGGTGTCACGCGTTTTTCAGAGATTCTTTCGTGGAGACACTGCGCGCAGCAGAACCGACGGCGCGGGCCTTGGGCTTTCCATCGCGGGCTGGATCGCGCGCGAGCACGACGCCGAGATCTCGCTAACGTCGGAAGCGGGTAAGGGAACGCAAGTGATCATCACGTTTCCGCGAGTGACGACGCCGGTGTAATCGTAGGGACAGGTGGTACGCCTAGTCTACGTGAGAGTGAATCACAACGCACTCACGCGACGAGGATCGTGCAGACACTGAGAGTCCGGCGAATTTCGCGATATCGATGGCCGCTCGTGATTACCGCAGCACTTGTAACCACGGCGGCTTTTTCTTTGCCGCCAATGGTGGACATCGGTCATCCCGGCGCGATCGTGACCGCAGGCTTTCGGACGCCGCTCGCGTACGACGTTGTCGCGCCCGCTTCGGATGTGCTCGACGCACTGACGCTTCTCACCCCCGCGCAGTGCACGGCGTCCTTTGCGCTCTGCGCGGTCATCGCCCTTGGATT